>JAESGU010000174.1_pt1 | contig 15539 bp, 11 predicted proteins | sample 9266271 | NCBI WGS metagenome assembly JAESGU01 (sample SAMN15740544, study PRJNA653495) | algae metagenome | isolation source: Scytonematopsis contorta HA4267-MV1 and co-occurring heterotrophs from mud... | place: USA: Palolo Valley Trail, Honolulu, Hawaii | collected 2009-07-25
CCCTGCCGACGCATCGCCGTCAGGAAATACGCCCGGTCCTCAGAACTCAGCACCACTCCCGCCATGTCCGCAGCGAATCACCCCAACCGGCGTCGCCGCAAACAGATTTCAACAGAGTCGAGGTTTATCAGATCAACGCCGGCCGAACAGCTTTTCCAACTGGGCGCGATCGAGCCTGATCCAGGTCGGGCGGCCATGGCTGCAACTGCCGGCATTGGGCGTCGCCTCGATGCTGCGCAGCAGCGCGTTCATCTCGGGCGGCGTGAGGCGTCGGCCGGCGCGCACGCTGCCGTGGCAGGCAAGCCGGGCCAGCGCGCGATCGAGCCGTGCCTCCAGCGGCACCGCGGCGTCGCCATCGTGCAGCGCGTCGGCGGCGTCGCGCAGCAGCAAGGCGGGGTCGGCGCGGCTCAGCAGCGCCGGCACCTCGCGCACCAGCAGGGCGCCGGGGCCGAACGGCTCCACGGCCAGGCCCAGCCGTGCCAGCGCGTCGGCCTGGTCGGCCAGCAGGGCAGCGCGCGGGCCAAGCTCCACCACCACGGGCACCAGCAGCGCCTGGCGTGCCACGCCGCCCTGGCGCAGCGTGGCCGCGAGCTGTTCGTGCACGATGCGCTCATGCGCGGCGTGCTGGTCCACCAGCACCACCGCGCCATCGGCGGTCTCGGCGATGATGTAGGTGTCCAGCAGCTGCGCGGCCGCGGCGCCCAGCGGATGGTCCGGCGCCGGTTCCGGCTGCGGCGCGGCGGCCAGCGCGCTGCGTGAAGCGGGCGGCAGGGGCATCGGCAGCGTCGCCTCGGCGAAAGCGGGGGCGGCGTAGCCGGGCGCGGCGTGCACCAGGCGCAGGCCGGGCCGCGTCGGCAGCGGTGCCGCGGGGCGCGGCGTGCCGCCTTCCGCCAGCGCCGCACGGATGGCGGAGATCACGAAGCCGCGCACCCGGTCGGGGTCACGGAAGCGCACCTCGGCCTTGGCGGGGTGCACGTTCACATCCACCGCGTCCGGCGGCACATCCAGGAACAGCGCCGCCACCGGGTGCCGCCCGGCCTCGATCAGGCCCTGATAGGCGACGCGCAGCGCGGTGCGCAGCAGCCTGTCGGACACCGGGCGGCGGTTCACGAACAGGTGCTGCTCGGCCGCCGAGGCACGGGTGAGCGTGGGCCCGCCCGCGCGGCCGGACAGGTGCAGCCCATCGCGCTGGGCGTCGAGCCGGGCCAGCGCAGCCGCGTCCGGCAGCAGCCGGGCCAGCCGCGCCTCCGCCCGCTCGGCGGGTGCGGCGAAGGCCTCGCGGCCGTCGATGTCGAGCCGGAACGCGACCGCGGGATGGGCCAGCGCCAGGCTGCGCACCACATCGGCGGCGGCGGCGGCCTCGGTGCGGGGCGTGCGCAGGAATTTGAGCCGCGCCGGCGTGGCCTGGAACAGGCTTTCCACGCTGACGCGGGTGCCGGGGTTGCGCGCGGCCGGCTGCACCGGGCCGGGGGCGCCGCCATCCACGGTGATCGCGGCACCCTCCGCCCCCGCCTGGCGCGACGCGATGGTCAGCCGCGCCACGCCGCCGATCGCGGCCAGCGCCTCGCCGCGGAAGCCGAAATGCCGCAGCGCCACCAGGTCGTCGCCGTCGATCTTGCTGGTGGCGTGGCGCGCCACCGCCAGCGGCAGGTCCTGGGCCGCGATGCCGCCGCCATCGTCCTCGACCGCGATGCGCGCGATGCCGCCCTGGTCGAGCGCCACGGCGATGCGCGTGGCGCCGGCATCCAGCGCGTTCTCGACCAGCTCCTTCACCACGCTGGCCGGCCGCTCCACCACCTCGCCGGCGGCGATGCGATCCGCCAGAGCCTGCGGCAGGAGTCTGATCATGCCCTCAGGCGCCGGGCGGCGGCTCCGCCGCCTTGGCTCGCGCCACCGGGCGCGGCGGCCATTCGGCCGCGCGGCGCGCCAGCGCGCCGGCATTGCGTGGCGCGGTTCGCCGGCGTCACGCTTCCCCCCGCAGCTGGCGGAAGGCGTGGATCAGCGCGGTGGTCGAGCCGTCATGCGCGCCGATCACGGCGCCGGGCGAAAGCTCCGGCAGCACGCGGCCGGCCAGCACCTTGCCCAGTTCCACGCCCCATTGGTCGAACGGGTTGATCGCCCATAGCGCGCCGAGTGCGGCCACCTTGTGTTCATACAGCGCCACCAGCGCGCCGAGCGTGGCCGGATCAAGCCGGCGATACAGCAGGAACAGGCTGGGCCGGTCGCCGGGAAAGGCGCGATGCGGGGCAAGCCGCGCGGCCTCGGTGGCGTCGGTGCCGGCTTCCAGCATCTCGGCCTCGGCCGCGGCTTCGGTCTTGCCGGCCAGCAGCGCCTCGCTTTGCGCGATGGCGTGCGCGGCCAGGATGCGGTGATTGGCCACCAGCGCGTGATCGGGTTCGGCGGCCAGCAGGAAATCGACCGGCACCACGCGGCTGCCCTGGTGGATCAGCTGCATGAAGCTGTGCTGCGCATTGGTGCCGGGTTCGCCGAACACGGCGGGGCCGGTGGCGGTTGCCACCGCCCTGCCATCCGCCGTGACCCGCTTGCCGAGCGATTCCATCTCCAGCTGCTGCAGATGTGCTGCGAAGCGCGACAGGCGCTGGTCATAGGCCAGCACCGCGCGCGCGGCGTGGCCGCAGACCGAGACGTGCCAGAATTCCGCCAGCGCCAGCAGCACCGGCAGGTTGTCGGGCACGGGCGCTTCCAGGAAGTGCCGGTCCATCGCCGCGGCACCGTCCAGCAGGGCCTGGAATTTCGGCCAGCCCAGCGCCAGCGCCACGGAAAGCCCGATCGCCGACCACAGGCTGAACCGCCCGCCGACCCAGTCGTGGAAGCCGAAAGTCTGCGCCGGCACGATGCCGAAGCCGGCCACCGCCGTCAGGTTGGTGGAGAGCGCGCAGAACCGCTCGGCCACCGCCGCCTCGCCCAGCCGATCGACCACCCAGGCACGCGCCACGGCGGCATTGGCCATGGTTTCCTGCGTGGTGAAGGTCTTGCTGGCGACCAGCACCAGCGTGCGCGCGGGATCGAGCCTGGCCAGCAAGGGCGCGATCGCCGCGCCATCCACGTTCGCCACGTAGTGCGCGCGCGCGGGATCGCCGTGCCGTGCCAGTGCGGTCGCCACCATGGCAGGGCCGAGATCGCTGCCGCCAATGCCGACATTCACCACGTCGGTGACCTGGCCGGCGGCGTGGGTTCTGCGCACGAAGTCCGCCATGCGCGCGAGCGTTTCCCGCGCGGCCGCGCCCTCCGCGCCGAAGCCATCCCTGGCGCGCAGCGCCATGTGCAGCGCGGCGCGGCGCTCGGTGCCGTTCACGGGCGCACCGGCCGCCATGCGGTCGCGGAAGCCGGCCACGTCGCGCTCGGCGGCGAGGTCCAGCAGGGCGGCCAACACCGCATCGCTGATCGCGGTCTTGGACAGGTCGAGCCGGATGCCGCAGCCGCTGCGGGTGAATTTTTCCGCGCGCGCCGGATCGGCCGCGAACAGCGCACGGATGCCGGCGCTGTCCTGCGCCAGGCGCGTCAGGCGGGAAAGAGCGGCCGACTCCAACATGAAACCACTAGAGCATTTTCCGTTCGCCATGGCTCACGGAAACTGCCCTATCGTATTGCCTGGTCGCGATTTCCGAGTCGTCGGGCGTTCGCCCGACTTGAAATCGCTCATAGCCCGTCCGGGCTGCCGGCAACCGCGAAGGACAGGGGGTTGGCGGCGAACAGGCGCGACGCGGCCGCCTTGGCGGCCGCCATGTCAACGCGCTCCAGGCGGGCCAGGCGCGTGGCCAGCCACGTCGCGGGCCGGCCGGAGAGCTGCAGCGAAACCAGGCTGCGTGCGATATCGGGGGTGGCGGTGAAGCCCAGCGGGAAGCTGCCGGCGAGGTAGGCGCGGGCGTCGTCCAGCTCGGCCGTGCTTGGCCCCTCGGCGCCGAAGCGCGCCCAGGTGTCGCGCGTGACCGCAAGGGTTTCGGCGAAGCGCGCGTTCTCGGTCGAGACCGCCCCCAGCACCAGCGTGGTGCGCGGGCCATAGGGCACGATCTGCGCGCCGATGCCGTAGGTGAGGCCCCGCTTCTCGCGCACCTCCTCCATCAGGCGGGAGGAAAATCCGCCGCCGGCCAGGATGCGGTTGACCACCAGCTGCGCGTCCCACAGCGCATCATCGGTCGGCAGCCCGGCATGGCCGAACGCGGCCGCGGTCTGCGGCGAGGCGAGCCGCGCCAGCGCGAGATCGAAGGCGGCGGGTGCCGCCGGTGCCGCGATTGGCGGCGGTGCCGTGCCGGCCAGACCGCCAAATGCGGTGTCCAGCAGCGCGCCCAACTGCGCCGCATCCAGCGCCCCGGCCGCCCCCACCACCAGGCGCGGCCGGGACAGTCTTTCGGTCACGAAGCCGCGCAGGTGGTCCTGGGTGACCGCGGCCAGGCCGGCATCGGTGCCGGCGGCGGGCCGGGACATCGGCTCGCCAGGGAAGGCGCGCTCCCACCACAGCCGGCCGGCCACGCTGCGCGGGTTCTGCGCGTCGTTGCGCAGCCCCACGCGGCGCCCGGCGCGGGCGCGTTCCAGCTCGGTCGCGTCGAAGCGCGGGCGGGTCAGCGCGAGTGCCAGCAGTTGCGCGGCGCGCGGCGCTTCACCCACCAGCGCCCGCAGCGCGCCGCCGACCGTCTCGCGCCCCGCGTCGAAGCTGAGGCTGATGGCGCGGTCGCGCAACTCGTCCTGGAACTCGGTGTTGCCGAGCGGGCCGGCGCCCTGGCTCAGCAGCCCGGCGGCGAGGCTGGCCAGGCCCTCCTGGCCGTGCGGATCGGCGGCGGCGCCGGCGTCCAGCATGGCGAAGGAAAGCGCCACCACCGGCACGGTGCGGTCGGCGATCAGCCAGGCGCGGATGCCGCCCGGGCTGGTGACGGTCTCGACCGGCGCGGTCCAGCCCTGGGTGCTCACGCCTGCGTACCGGTTTGCTGTGAAGCGGTCGGGCCGGTCATGCCCGGCCCTCCGGCAACAGCCAGCCGGTGACCGCCGGCCGCGCCAGCACCGCGCGCACCGCCTCGGTCACCTGGGCAGCGGTGACGGCGCGGATGCGCGCGGGCCAGGCCTCGATGTCGGGCAAGGCCATGCCGACGCTGAGCGCCGCGCCCACCACGCGCGCCCCGCCCATCAGGCTGTCGCGCGCGAAGACGGCGCCGGCGGTCATCTGCCGTGCGCTGCGCGCGACCTCGGCATCAGTCACGCCATCGTCCAGCAGTTTCTTGAGCGCACCATCCAGCGCCGCTTCCAGCTGCTCCTGCGCGACGCCGGGGCGCAGCGCGGCGCCGATCGCGAAGTCGGTGGCGTCCACCGCCTCGCCGCTGAACCAGCCCGAGGCGCCGGTGGCCAGGCCAGGCTCGACCAGCACCGCGTGCAGGCGCGAGCCGGGGCCGCCGCCGATCACATGCGCGGCCAGCTCCAGCGCATAGGCGGCGGCCGCATCGGTCAGGAAACCGGGCGCGATCCAGGCGCGGGTCAGGGCCGGTTCGGCGGCGCGCGGGTCGCGCAGACTGAGCCGCCGGTCGCCGAGCGCGGGCGGTTCCTGCGGCCGCAGCCGCGGCGCCACACCCTTGGCCGGGATGGCGCCGTAATGCTCGGCCGCCAGCGCCATCGCCTCATCTGGTGAAACCGCGCCGGACAGCAGCAGGATCGCGTTGTCGGGCGCGTAGTGCCTGGCGTGGAAGGCGGCCAGCGCGGCGCGCGGGATGGTGCGGATCTCGTGCTCCCAGCCGATCACCGGGCGGCCATAGGGGTGGTTCACGAACAGCGCAGCGTTCAGCCGTTCGCGGAATTTTGCGCGGGGCGAGTTGTCGATCACCTGGCGGCGTTCTTCCAGTATCACGCCGCGTTCGGTTTCGATGGTGGCGGGATCAAGCAGCAGATGCGCCATGCGGTCGGCTTCCATGGCCATGACCGTGGCAAGGCTCTCGCGCGCCACCTGCTGGTGGTAGGCGGTGTAGTCGAAGCTGGTGAAGGCGTTGTCGTTGCCGCCGGTGCGGGCGACGCGCCGGCTGAACTGGCCGGACGGCACGGTGGGCGTGCCGCGGAACATCAGGTGTTCCAGGAAATGCGCCATGCCCGACAGGCCCTGGGGTTCGTCGGCGCTGCCGACGCGGTACCACAGCATCTGTGCCGCCACCGGGGCGCGGCGCGATTCCAGGCAGACCACGACAAGCCCATTGGGCAACTGCCCCGCGACCGCGCCGAACACCGGCGCATCAGGCGCGGCCTGGGCCGACGCGCCGCGTTCGGCACTGGCAGCAGCGATCGCCGCGGCGGCAAGCTTGATGGCGGCGCGGCGGGGCACCTTCGGGGTCATGGCAGCATCATGTGGCGCCGCGCGGCCGCCGGCGCAACTGAAAGCTGGAGCGTTTTCAAGTCAGGCGGAATCGCCTGACGGCAGGGACAAACGCGACCGGCTCTAGAATATGCCCTCGAGCAGGCCGCGCCGGCTGCGCTGGATGATCGGCGTATCGCCCTGGCGCACGTCGCGGCCGAGCGCCGCGTTCTCGCGGATGCGCCTGGCCTCGGCGGCGGGATCGACCGGGGTGCCGGGGGCGGGCGGCGCGCGCCAGAAGATCAGCCGGTCGGCCAGGTTGCGATCCGGCATGTCCAGCCGGCGCGATTCCTCATCGACCCGGCGGCGCAGCGCCTGGGTGGGGCCGGGGTCGCGGCCGGCTTCGCGCAGCAGGGCGGCTTCGCCGGGGCTGGCGTTGCTGGCGGCCGTGGCGGCGGCGGTGGCGCCCAGCAGCGTGGTTTCGGCCTGTTCGCGCGCCGTGCTTTCCTGGGGCCGGGGCGCGCCCGGCGTGGGCGGGCGCAGCGCGTAGTCGGGCGGCAGGGACAGCGGCACGCGGCGCGCGGTGCTGAATTCGTCCGGCGCGTCGCGGCTGAAGCCGAAGGTGCGCGAGGTTTCCGAGCTGCAGGCGCCAACAGCCAGCGCCGCCGCAAGCACGGCGATGGGCGCGACTCCGGGCCGGAACGGACCTTTCCCCATACCTATCCCTTAGCCCCGGGCGATGGCCGGATCAAGGCATCCCACAGCAGCAGCCCAACCCCGCATACGATCGCAGCGTCGGCCACGTTGAACGCATACCAGTGCCAGCCGAAGGCGTGGAAGTCGAGGAAGTCGGCCACCGCACCGAAGCGCGCGCGGTCGATCACGTTGCCGATCGCACCACCGATCACGCTGCCCAGGCCGATCGCCACCAGGCGCGATTCGGCGCGCGACAGCCACACCAGCAGCATGCACGCGACGGCCAGCGCCACGCCGGCCAGCAGCAGCGGCTTCCACCAATAGTCGCTGGCCAGCAGGCCGAAGGTGACGCCGCGGTTCCACACCATGGTCAGGTTGAAGTTGGCCGTGACCACGACCTGGCGCAGCTCGGGCAGGCGCAGGACCTCCAGGATCCACCATTTGCTCGCCTGGTCGGCCAGCAGGATGCCAAGCGCCAGCAGCAGCCCCAGGCGAAGCCGCGCGGCCTGGAACGTGGCCTGCGCGCGGCTCACTGGGCGGCGCTGGCCCCGCGATGCGCCACCGCATCGTCGCAGCGCAGGCACAGGCCCGCGTGGCGGCTGCCGACCTCGGGCAGCACCCGCCAGCAGCGCTCGCACTTGGCCCCCGGCGCCTTGGCGAAAGCGACCGCCACGCCGTCCAGCCCGTCCACCCGGAACGCATCGGGGGGTGGCGGCGCGGCGGAGAGCGACATGCCGGAGACGATCGCGACCTCGGCCCAGGCGGCCTCGTCCAGCAGCGCCGTGTCGGCCTGCGGCAGATGGAGCATGGGCGCGGCCTGCAGGCTGGCGCCGATCAGTTTTTCCGCGCGCGCCTTCTCCAGCGCCCCGGTGACGGCGCGGCGGATGTCCTTCACCCGCGCCCATTTCGCGGCCAGCGCATCGTCGCGCCAGGCCGCGGGGATGGCGGGGAACTGGCGCAGATGCACGCTGTCGGTGTCGGACGGGTGGCGCGCCAGCCAGGCTTCCTCGGCGGTGAAGCACAGGATCGGGGCCAGCCAGGCGGTCAGGCAGTGGTGCAAATGGTGCAGCACGGTGCGCACGGCGCGGCGGCGCGCGCTGTCCGGCCGGTCGCAATAGAGCGCGTCCTTGCGCATGTCGAAATGGAAGGCGGAAAGGTCGCTGGCGCAGAAGCCGTGCAGCTCGGCCACCAGGCCGACCCAGTCATGGCCCTCGATCGCCGCGCGCAGCTTCGCATCCAGCACGGCCAACTGGTGCAGCACCAGGCGCTCGGGCTCCGGCATGGTTTCGGGTTCGATCAGCTCGGCGTCGCTGAAGCCGTCGAGCCCACCCAGGATCCAGCGCAGCGTGTTGCGGATGCGCCGGTACAGCTCGGCCTGCTGCTTCAGGATCTCCTTGCCGATGCGCAGGTCCTCGGTGAAGTCGCTGCTCATCACCCACAGCCGCAATATGTCGGCGCCGTACTCGTCCATCACGTCCTGGGGCGCGGTGGTGTTGCCCAGGCTCTTGCTCATCTTGCGGCCCTGCTCGTCCAGCACGAAGCCGTGCGTCAGCACGGCCTTGTAAGGGGCGCGGCCGCGCGTGCCGGCGGATTCCAGCAGGGACGACTGGAACCAGCCGCGATGCTGGTCGCTGCCTTCCAGATAGAGGTCGGCGGGCCAGGGCAGGCCGCGTTCGGCGGTCAGCGTGAAGGCGTGCGTGGAACCGCTTTCGAACCACACTTCCACGATGTCGCGGACCTGCTCGAAGTTTTCCGGGTCGCGGCCGGGGCCGAGGAAGTGCGCGGCATCCATTGTCCACCAGGCATCGGCGCCGTGTTCGCGGAAGGCTTCGACCACGCGGGTCATCACGGCGGGGTCGCGCAGCGGCTGGCCGGTGGCTTTCTCGACGAAAATGGCAATGGGCACGCCCCAGGCACGCTGGCGGGAAATGCACCAGTCGGGGCGCGCGGCAACCATGCTGGCCAGGCGCGTGCGGCCGGCTTCGGGCACGAAGCTGGTTTCCCCGATCGCCTTGAGTGCGGGGGCGCGCACGCCGTGCGGGCCATCCATGGGGATGAACCATTGCGGCGTGGCGCGGAAGATCAGCGGCGCCTTGGACCGCCAGGAATGCGGGTAGCTGTGCACCAGCCTGCCCCGCGCCAGCAGCGTGCCGGCTTCGATCAGTGCCACGCAGACCGGGTCGGCGGCGCGATACACGTGCACGCCCGCGAACAGCGGCACATGCGCCATGTAGGTGCCGTCGCCATCCACGAATTCCGCCACCGGCAGCTGCTTCGCGCGGCCGAGCAGGAAATCGTCCTCGCCCGCGGCTGGCGCGATGTGCACCAGGCCGGTGCCGGTTTCCGTGGTGACGAAGTCACCCAGCAGCACCGGCACGTCGAAATCGAAGCCGCGGCCACGCAGCGGGTGGGCACAGATGGTGCCGGCAAGATCGGCGCCGGTGAACGACATAATCGGTCTACGAGGCGGCATTCCAGCGGATTCGCCGAGTTCTGAGAGCAAGTCTTTCGCCACGATGAAGCGTCGTCCTGCGCGCCACCCTAACTCAGTCAAGTTTGTCGCCGGCATTTTGCCGTCGACCTTGTTTCCCGCCACGACAGGTTGGTCGCCTACGAGTTCAACAAGGACGTATTCGATCTCAGGCCCCGCTGCGACGGCGCGGTTGCCCGGGATGGTCCAGGGTGTTGTGGTCCAGATCACCACGCTGGCGCCCACCAGCGCCGCGATGGGCGAGGCCACCACCGGGAAGCGCACGAAGATCGTATCGCTGGTGTGGTCGTGGTACTCGACCTCGGCGTCGGCCAGCGCGGTCTTTTCCACCGGGCTCCACAGCACCGGGCGCAGGCCGCGATACAGCGCGCCGCTCAGCAGGAATTTGCCGATCTCGTCGGCGATCACCGCCTCGGAGTCAAAGTCCATGGTCGCGTAGCGATTCTGCCAGTCGCCCAGGCAGCCCAGCCGGATGAACTCGTTCCTTTGCACGCCCAGCCAGTGTTCCGCGAAGGCGCGGCATTCGGCGCGGAAGGCGATGACGTCGATATCGTCCTTGTTGCGGCGGGCCGCGCGGTACTGCTCCTCGATCTTCCATTCGATCGGCAGGCCGTGGCAGTCCCAGCCCGGCACCCAATCCGCGTCGAACCCCGCCATCTGCCGGCCGCGATTGACCACATCCTTGAGAATCTTGTTCAGCGCGGTGCCGATATGGATGTTGCCGTTGGCGTAGGGCGGGCCGTCATGCAGCACGAATTTCGGCCGGCCACGGCTTGCTTCGCGCACCCGCCCATGCAGATCGAGCGCCTGCCAGCGTTGCAGCAGCGCGGGTTCGCGCTTCGGCAGCTCGGCCTTCATCGGGAACGGGGTGGACGGCAGGAAGACGGTATTGCGCCAATCGGTCCTGGTGGGCGCTGGGGTATCGTTCATGGTCGCATCCAGGCGGCGCATCGTGCCGCGGTCATCGGGTTTCGCGCAGGTCTCGGCCCGGCCCCCGGCTAGAGGGCCGGGTGGCTAATTCGCGTGCGCGGCGGAACCCGGAACATGAGGCAAACGCTTAGGGGGCGGGGGCGCCCTCGTCAAGAATGGGCAACGTCAAGCAGGCGGCGGGCTTCCAGCGCATCCGCCCTGATCTGCGCGGTCAGCGCGGCAAAACTTTCGAACTTGTGCTCGGGCCGGATGAAGTGGTGCAGCGCCACCACCAGGCGCTGGCCATAGAGGTCGGCGGCAAAGTCGAAGAAATGCGCCTCCAGCACCGGGGCGGGCAGGCTGCCCACGGTGGGGCGCACGCCGATATTGGCCACGCCCGGCACGCGGCGCCTGTCGATCGTGGCAGACACCGCATACACGCCATGCCGCGGCGCCTGCAGCCGGCCCAGGAAAATATTGGCGGTGGGAAAGCCGATGCTGCGCGCGCGCTGCTGGTCCCGCACCACCGTGCCGGCGATCGCCCAGGGCCGGCCCAGCAGGTGCTCCGCGCGCGAAAGATCACCCAGCGCCAGCGCCTGGCGCACGGCGGTGGAGCCGATCGGCGTGCCATCGGCCGCCGCGACCTGCGGCACCACGGTGACGCCGAAGCCTGCCTGGGCGCCGATCGCGCGCAGCATGGCCACGCTGCCGCCGCGCCGGTGGCCGAACATGAAATCCTGGCCGCAGGCCACCTGGCGCACGCCCAGGCCGCGCACCAGCACGTCGCGCACAAAAGTCTCGGCCGGCATCTGGCTGAAGGCGCGGTCGAAGGGCAGCGCATACAGCGCATCCACGCCGAGGGCTTCCAGCGCCGCCGCCTTCTCGGGCAGCAGGGTCAGCCGAAAGGGCGGATCGTCGGGCCGGAATTCCTCGCGCGGGTGGGGTTCGAAGGTCAGGCAGCCGATCGGGTGGCCGGCCGCGCGCACCCTGTCGATCACCGCGGCATGGCCACGATGCACACCATCGAAATTGCCCAGCGCCACGGCGGCGCCGCGTGCCTCGGCCGGCAGCCCATGGAAGGTGTCAAAAACCCTCACGCGGCGCGGGACGGCACCATCACGCTCGCCTCGCCCTCGATCACCGGCTTGCCGGCCACCGTGCACACGGTGGTCAGCGTGGCGCGCTTCTTCGCCTCGTCGAGCGTGGCCACGGTGACGGTGGCGGTGACGGTATCGCCCAGCTTCACCGGGGCGCGGAATTTCAGGCTCTGCGCCAGGTAGATCGTGCCCGGCCCGGGCAGCCTGGTGCCCAGCACCGCCGAGATGAATCCCGCCGACAGCATGCCGTGCGCGATGCGGCCCTTGAACATGGTGGTCGCGGCATACTCGGCATCGATATGCACCGGGTTGGTGTCGCCCGACACGGCGGCGAACAGCAGGATATCGGCCTCGGTCACTGTTTTCGCGAAGCTGGCCGACTGGCCGACCGAAAGGTCCTCGAAGAACATGCCGGCCATTGCGGGCCTCCTGCTGTTGCGGCAGCCGCGGCTGCTGTTGCGGCGCGGCATGTAGCCTGGGGGGCGGCGGGTGGACAAGTTTCCGCGCCGCGACAAGGATCGCGCCCGCAACACGGGAAACGCCATGCCGACGACCGACCCCGGCTCCGCCGAGGCCATGCTGGATGAACTGAAAGCCTGGGTGCTGGAGGAAACCCCCACCACCGACCCCGCCGCCGTGAACCGGCTGATGGATCGCGCCCAGGCGGGCCTGGCCGATGCCGGCGCCCGCATCACCCGCGTGCCTGGCCGCGACGGGTATGGCGACACCCTGGTGGCGCGCATCGGCGCGGAGGGCGGCAGGCGCATCCTGGTGGCCGGCCACCTGGACACGGTGTGGGGCCACGGCACGCTGGCCAGCATGCCGTTCAGGGTCGATGGCGAACGCGCGCACGGGCCGGGCATCTACGACATGAAGGCCGGCAGCTTCATGGCCTGGCACAGCGTGATCTGCCTGCTGCGCCAGCAGATGGAAACGCGATTGCCGATCACGCTGCTGCTGACGCCGGACGAGGAAGTGGGCAGCCCCACCAGCCGCGCGCTGATCGAAGAATTCTCGCGCGAGGCCGCCTATGTGCTGATCCCGGAGCCGGCTGCCGGCACCGAGGGCGCGGCGGTGACCGCGCGCAAGGGCGTGGGCCGCTATACGCTGAAGGTCACCGGCGTCAGCGCCCATGCCGGCGGCAATTTTTCGGACGGCGCGTCGGCGATCATCGAGGTGTCGCGCCATGTGCTGGACATTTCCGCCATGACCGACCTTTCTCGCGGCATCACGACCAACGTGGCGCCGGTGTGGGGTGGCACGCGGCCCAACGTGATCGCGCCCGAAGCCGGCTGCGAGATCGACTTCCGCGTGAAGACCATCGCCGACGGCCAGGCGCTGGAGCAGCGCATCCTTGGCATCACGCCCTACGATCCGCGCTGCACGGTGACGATCACGGGCGCGATCAACCGCCCGCCCTTCGACGAATCACCCCAGGGCCTGGCGCTGTACGACCAGGCGCGCGCGATCGCGAAAGACCTTGGCTTCGACCTGCCGAAGCAGCACCGGGGCGGTGCCAGCGACGGCAATTTCTCGGCCGGCCTCGGCGTGCCCACGCTGGACGGACTGGGCGCGGTCGGCGCCGGCGCGCATGCGCCGCACGAACACATCCTGTGGCCCAGCCTGGCAGAGCGCTCGCGGCTGATGCTGGGGCTGCTGGAGACGCTGCAGTGACCAAAACTTCTTCATCGGAAAGCGAGCACCTAGTACTGGCCGCAGAAACTGAGCGGCTGTTAAACAGAAGCTTTGAATTTTGGGATGATTTTCTATTGCTGCGAGACAAAAATAGATACAATTCCGCCATAGTTACGGCTGTTCACGCCATCGAAGAACTAGGTCGAGCAGTATTGCACGAATGCGCAATATCGGAAGCCGACTTGAAGAATATTGGGATCAAAAGCCAAAAATTTCATCGAGTCCGTCACTTCAGTGGCTTGTTTTTGGCACCATGTAAGCGCATATCAACGATGCCGACGATAGAAATTGATTTGCTCAAACAACAAATGCAAGAAGTTGAACATATAAAGACAAAATCGAGGGTTAATCAATTTGGTGAGGAGGTATTTGCATTCAAGCCAAGTCAAGAAATAATCCCACTGATAGGCTTTTTGACTCCAGATTCATCAGATTTTATGCAAGCACGGTGGCTTAGTTCTGCGCATGGATTCATTGAGAATCATCGGTTAGGGGCTTTATATGGAGATAATTCATTTTATTTTTTATACAGAATAAATTATAGCAGAAGGTCATTTGGAACCAAAAACTTCCCTGCACGACAATACACATTAATTTACTCGCAAATTTGCTCGGAGCTTCCAACTTTTGCTCTGGCGTCGCAGTGCTGGGATGTGGTCAAAGAATTAATGGTGCCGGCTCTCAAGTGCTTCCGAAATGTCATTAACGAAAATACTTTTGCAAGAAACTGAGCATTAGCCGATGCGTCATTCCGCACCTCCCGCCTATCTCGACACACGCAGCGGCACCACCTGGGACGTGATGCAGCCGCGCTGGCGGGGCGAGCAGGGCCAGCCGCTGCTGCTCACGCCCTTGCCCGGCATCACGCGCGACGACGTGGTGCAGGGCGAGCGCAGCCTGTGGCGCTATCGCCGGGCCATGCCGCTTGACCCGGGCAGCGTGATCTCGCTGGGCGAGGGCCTTACGCCGCTGGTGCCGCGGCAGGTGAACGGCGCGCGCGCGTTCTGCAAGCTGGAATGGTTCAACCCGTCGGGGTCGTTCAAGGACCGGGGTGCATCGGTGATGATGTCGCTGCTGCGGGCGCAGGGCGTTCAGCACGTGCTGGAGGATTCGTCGGGCAATGGCGGCGCCGCGATCGCCACCTACGCGGCCGCCGGCGGCATGCAGGCCACCATCTTCGTGCCCGAAAGCACCTCGCCGGCCAAGACCGTGCAAAGCCGCGCGGCGGGGGCCACGGTGCGGCTGATCCCGGGATCCCGCCAGGACTGCGCTGACGCCGCCGAGCGCGAGGCGGAAAAGATCTTCTATGCCAGCCACAACTGGCACCCGTTCTTCCTGCACGGCACCAAGACGCTGGCCTACGAGCTGTGGGAGGATTTCGGCTTCGCGGTGCCCGACAACATCATCATCCCCTGCGGCGCGGGATCGAACGTGCTGGGCTGCCAGATCGGGTTTTCGGAACTGCTGCGCGCCGGCGCCATCACGCGCATGCCAAGGCTGTTCGCGGTGCAGCCGGCGAACGTGGCACCGATCGCCGCCGCTTTCCTGGCGGGCACCGACACCGCGGTGGATACCCCGATCAGCCCGACCATCGCCGAGGGCACCGCCATCGCCAAACCCATCCGCCTGCGCGAAGTGGTGGGCGCGCTCAGTGAGTCCGAAGGCGGCGCGGTGACCGCCAGCGAGGCCGAGATTGCCGCGGCCACGCTGGCGCTGGCCCGCACCGGCCTTTACGTCGAACCCACCTGCGCCACGGCGGCGGTCGCGCATAAAAAACTGCTGGAGAGCGGGGCGATCGCGCCCGACCAGCTCACCGTGCTGGTGCTGACCGGCACCGGCATCAAGGCCACGCCACGCATCGCGGCGCTGCTGGGAATGACGCTGTGAGGCCTCGCATCGCGCTGCTGGGCTTCTCGATCGAATGCAACCGCTTCGCCCCCGTGGCGACGCGCGAGGACTTCCACATTTTCCAGCGCGGTGCGGAAATCCTTGACGACGCGCGCAGCGCCACGCCGCGCGCGCTGCCCGAGGCCAAGGGCTTCGTGGATGCCATGAACGATTCCGGCGCGTGGCTGCCGGTGCCGATCCTGCTGGCCCAGGCGCCGCCCAACGGCCCGGTCGAGGAAGGCTTCTTCCGGTCGATGATGGACGAATGGCGCGCCGGCCTGGCCGCCGAGAAGCCCGATGGCGTGTACCTGGTGCTGCACGGCGCCGGCATGGCCACGCATGACGACGACCCCGACGGCGCGCTGATTTCCATGGCGCGCGAGGTGGTGGGGCCGGGCGTGCCGATCGTCGCCACGCTCGACCTGCACGCCAACGTGTCGAAGCGGATGGTGGCGGGGCTGGATGCGTTCATCGGCTA
>JAESGU010000175.1_pt1 | contig 14556 bp, 17 predicted proteins | sample 9266271 | NCBI WGS metagenome assembly JAESGU01 (sample SAMN15740544, study PRJNA653495) | algae metagenome | isolation source: Scytonematopsis contorta HA4267-MV1 and co-occurring heterotrophs from mud... | place: USA: Palolo Valley Trail, Honolulu, Hawaii | collected 2009-07-25
TGGCCGGGCTCGCGGCCGAGGGCGTGCCCACCTTCGTGCGCGCCGAGACCTACGACCTGGACGGCACGCCCTTCCGCCGCCGCGTCGGCTTCGTGAAGGACATGGAGGGCAACGTGCTGGAGTTCGGTGAGCCGCTGACGCGCGCCTGAACATGCGCATAAGCGACGTGCTATCCCTATAACGTTAGGCCACGCCTGCGGGCTGGATTTGGGTCCAGCCCGCCGTCAGGCGCGATAGCCCCGGCGATGGTCAAGCCGCGCTGCCGTTCGAGCGACGGCTTCCACGGCACAAGTTGGAAGCCGGGCCCGTCATCGATCATCGCGAAGCGGCCCGAGGCCAAGTCAAGCCGCCGAGTGAATGCCCCGGCGACGGCGCCTCCCCCCTGTACAGGCCGCCACACCTTCCCGGTCTCGGCCGTGATCCGCGCTGCGGCCGCGCCCAGCTCGCGCTCCCGTAGTGTCTCGAGCAGGTCGCGCGCGAAGATCACCCGCTGCCCCTGCCGGCGCGCGAGGCCCCATGAGATGAGATGATCCGTCCGCGCGGCAAGCGCGGCGCGGGCCTCTCCGCCGAAGCCGTCGCCGCCGATGCCGCTGGGCCCGGTGTCAAGAAGCCGCCGGTCGAGCCAGGTCGCACCATCAGCGGTCACCTGCGCCTCGATGGGGAGGTCGGAGCGCACGGCCAGCGCGAAGCGCTCCCGTCCCTTGGCGTCGGTGAACTGCCGGAGCTCGACGACGGCGCCCGACGCGGCATCGCCGGTGGCGTCGAGGTCACGAAAGCGGAGATGGTGTGCGCGACCGTCCACGCCATCGACGATGGCGAAGGCGGTGCCGGTAAGCTCGTCGTCGACGCCGCGAGCGACGAGCCGCCCGACCAAAGTGCTGCGCTCGCCGTCAAGGACGTAACGCTCCGTGCCGCGATCCCAGCCTCGAACCGTCAGTTCCCGGTGCATGCGCTTGATGATGTCGCCCCGCTCGGCCAGTGTGCGCAGGCGAGGTTCCAAATTCTCCGCCAAGCGCCAGCGGGCGGGACCGAGCGGTTCGGCGAGGCCGAGCCGTTCCAGCGTCCGCACGCGCGCGATCCGAAGAATGGTGTCGTCTTGCGCCCTGGCGGCCGGCGTGAGCCGGAGGTCGATCACCTGCTCCACCGCGCGCCGCGCGAGGTCGCGATCCAAGCTCGTCCACCGCTCGGCCTGTGTCTCGCGCTCAAGGCTCCGGCGGATGTCCTGCTCGGTCCTTGGCCCAAGTTCCAGGGTGGCCAGGTCGGCCGCGCGGGCGCGCAGGCCATCGCTGATGTAGTCGCGCGAGATGATCAGGTTCTCGCGATCGTCGGCCCGCCCGCGGATGAGGACGTGGATGTGGGGATGCTCGGTGTTCCAGTGGTCGATGGCGACCCAATCGAGCTTGGTGCCAAGGTCGCGCTCCGCCGTTGCCATCAGATCGCGGGTATAGACGCGGAGATCGGAGAGTTCGGCGGCATCCTCCGGCGAGACGATGACGCGGAAGTGGTGGCGGTCGTCCTCACAGCGCTCGGCGAAGGCGCGATGGTCGGCATCGCCCCCCGCGTCAAACATGCGGCCGGGCGAGCCGTCGTGGGTGACGCCGTCGCGCCGCAGGTAGGACAGATGCGCCGACAGGGACGCAGTCCGGGCGCTGTGCCGGACGACCCGGGCCTTGATGGCGACGATGCGGCTGTTGGATCGGAGCCGCGCACGCGCCTGCACCGCGGCGGGGCGGCCTCGGCCGAAGGTGCTCCGGCTTGAGGTCGGCCGGCTGCCGGCACGTTTGAAGCCGCCAGCCTTCTCGGTGGCCGCGAGCGCCTGGGCGAGGAAGGACGGCGCCCGGCGTGGTGTCTTGACGTCCCCGATGCGGCCAGGCCGGACGCGGAGATCATCGTCGTGTGTCATGGGTTCGCACTGCACACATCGCGCAAAGTCGCGCTGGTGCAGCGGGTTGCCGCATCGCGCAGGCTGCGGGCTCCGGACGCACCTCGCGCGAGGATGTTGATCTGCCTGTCTGCTCTGCCCCGACCGTCCACCCGCACATCGCGGCCTTTATCTTGCAGTCGTAATCGGGGGTGCCGTCCTTCTCTTGGCCACCATCGGTACCCTCCTTCTCCAACACTACACCAGACCGCGCCGGGACACGACGGCCTTCGCCATGCCGCGACGAGCGGAGCCGGGTGGTCCCTGCAGTCGTTCGTGCTCGTCACCGCGTGCCGTGCGGGCGCACATGTCTGCGTCGGGATCGCGGGGCCACACAGCCGATCAGGCGCGCTCGCAGCCACCGAGAGGGCTTCGTCGCCGGCAAGATATCGTGCTCTCCGCATCCGCATCGATCCACCTGGTCCTCTCCCGCCGCGTGGCGGAACCCGTGCTGTCCTTCTGCCGTCAGCGTGTCGTCCGAACCGTGCTCATGCTGCTCTCCGCCTGCACCTATGCCGCATGAGCGACCGCCGCCGACGTGCCGATCCTCCGCTCCCCGTCCCGGTCGGCGGCCGAGACGCGGAACGTCGTTCCGTCGATCCACATGCGGTGCATGACCACCGCGAGCTTGCGCGCCACCGCGACCACGGCGCGCTTGTGACCGCGCTTGGCGGCCAGCTGCGTCCCCCACGCCTTGAGCGTGCTGGGCTGCTTCGAGCGCGTCATCATGGCGCTCGCCGCCTCGTACAGTGCGGTGCGGACCTGGCCGTCGCCGCGACGGGAGATGTGACCGTCGACGTCCACCGAGGTGCCCGACTGCAGCCGCTTCGGCGTCAGGCCGAAATGCGCGCCGACCGTCTTGGACTTGGCGAACCGGCGCGGATCGTCGATCGCCGCCTTGAACGTCACCGCCGTCACCGGCCCGACGCCGGGAATGCCGCACAGCCGTCGCAGCAGCTCGTCACTGCCCGCCAGCTTCACGAGCAGGGCGTGCAGCTTGTGGTACTCATCCCAGAGCACCGTCCAGCACCGCAGCATGCAGTCGGTCGAGCCCTCGAGCAGCGCATCGCCGGCGACCAGGGCGCGGATCCGGGACGGGAAGGTGCTGCGCTGGACCCGCTTGCCGGCCATCAAGCCGAACATCTTGAGCGACTGTCGGATCTCGTTCTCGATGTCCATCAGCTTGCGCTTGAGCGTGCGGCGATGCGCCAGGAGCAACTTCAGCCGGTTGCTGTCGTCGCTCTTGGCGTGGACCGGCTTGAACCAGCCCGACCGCACCAGCTGCGCCAATCCGCGCGCGTCGTTCTTGTCGGTCTTGTTGCGCTGCGCCTCCAGCATGCGTGCGGTGTGGTGCGTCTCCAGCAGCACCATCGACACGCCGCGGCTTTCCAGCTCGCGGTGCAGCCAGGCCGACCAGCTCGTCGCCTCGTGACCGACCAGGTGCAGACGCGGCAGGTAGGGCTTCAGGGCGCGGGCGATCGCGTCGGGGTCGGTCGGAACCGTGGTCTCCAGCACGACGGCGCCGTCGCGGCTGTTGACGATGCAGATCGCGGTCGTGGTCGCGGACGTGTCGAGCGCGGCGTCGAGCTTCATCGAAGGGCGTCCTCTGCGGCGGTGTGGAACGCCCCCACTGTGCAGAACCGCCAGCTCCGAAGCTGTCTTTTCGTCCTCATGCCCGATTACGCCGCCAATCTGCGGTCGGGGTTCCTGGGGCGTCGAGCGCCATCACGCTGTTGGTCGGCCCTGGGATAGCCGGCATCATCCCAGAAGCACCCTTGCTCAGGCGCTGGTGCGACAGAGGGGAAGGCACAGGGTCGCGCGATGCCCCGCGCTCTGTCGCCATCACTCACGGTGCACCGCCTGCGCTGCGACGGATGGCGAAGATGGAGCCGCGATAGCCCTCTGGGCTGTCGGCATCGTGCGCCTCGGCCGCTCGGGATCGGCCGACGAATGGCTGCGCAGTTGGCGTATCGGCTGCGGTTGTCGCATCTGCAACCGGCACGAAGATTGACCGCGTCGATGCCGTATCGTCACCGCCGATCCGCACGAAGATGGCGTCAATGCCACGCGCAGCACGCTCTGCAAGCTGCCCAGGCGCAACAGTACCGGCGTCACCGGTCAGCAGCGGTGCGAGGGCTGCGACATAGGCCCGCGTCTCCGCCGGCAGCGGCTGCCCCGTGGCCAAGTGGATTTCTACCCGACGCGGCCCGGCGTTGTAGGCCGCCAGCATCAGCGGCACCGAGCCGAAGCGGTCCAGCATCTCGCGCAGGTAGGCTGTGCCCGCCAGGATGTTGTCCTGCGGCACGAAGGGATCGGCGCCGAGGCCGTGCTGCGCGCGGAGGCTCGCCCAGGTCGCCGGCATCACCTGCATCAGCCCCATGGCACCGCGGTGCGACACGGCGTGCCGATCTCCGGCGCTCTCCGCGCGCATCACCGCCCTGATCCAGGCTTCCGGAATGCCGAAGCGCTGCGAGGCAGCCGCAATCTCGGCAGCATGGATCGTCTGCGCCGCCACCCCGGACAGCGGAAGGCTGACCAGCAAGAGCACGGCTGCGATGGAAAGCCACGACCGGGACGGGAGGGGGGAGGTGAGCTGTCCAGAGCGCCCTGCCAGAGCGCCGCGCGTCGGCAATGGGCGCGCGCAAAAAGGGGGCGTCGTGCTCATGGGCAGCGCTCCGTGATCCAGACCGGACGCAGCCTGGCGACGATGCTCATGCGCGGGAGGGGCCCGAAGTAGCGGCCATCAAAGCTGTCCGGCTCGGTCGCGTTGAGGAGGAACACCTCGCCGGCTTCGAGTGCGCGGCACCCGTGCCAGGTCGGCGGGGGGCGGCCCAGGCGGTCAGCGCCGCGGCGGTGTGCCACCGTCTCGCCATCGACCATGATCGCGGTGCCCTCTACGCAGACCACCTGCGGCGGCAAGGCGGCGACGTGCTTCAGCAGCGGCACGCCGCGCACGACATAGCCTCGCTCGGCGAGGAATGCCGCCAGCATCTCCGGCGGGCGGACGAGGACGAGGTCGCCGTGCGCGATCGTCTCGGCAGGTATCGCAACGTAGAGGCCGACCGGCACGCTCGCCGAGGCGTTCCAGATGATGCGCGGCTGCCAACCCGCGACCGTCGGGACGGCGATCAGCCCCAGCCCGACGAGCATGGCCGCGACGGGCGCCGCGCGCCGTCTCCACCGCGCCGTCACGCGTCGATCCTCCGCCGCAGCAGCCAGGCGCGGTGTCGCTCGCGCGTGTAGGCGCGCGGCGGCTCGCCGGCCGCGAGGCGGTTCATCACGTGCCGCCAGTGGTCGGGGCAGACCTCCTCGGGCGCGACGCCGGTCTGCTCGACCGCGTCGATCGCGCGCAGCACCTCGTTGACCTTCGGCCAGCCCGAGGTGCGGAGCAGGATCTCCGCACCCGGCTCGACAAAGCCGATCGTGCTGAAGGCCTCGCCTGGCGAGACCGCGCGCAGAATGTCGATGCGGCTGACAATGGTTCCGTAACCGTTCGACGCCCATCGCACGAAGGCGAAGACCTCGCCTGCGGCGAAGGCAACGACGCGGCGGCGGCGGTCGAGGATCGTCTCCTCGGCAATCCGCCCGAAGCGGATCCAGCGCTCGACGCGACCCTCGAGCCACAGGAGCTCGACGCGGGTCAGCGCGGTCATGGCGCCGCCTTCCGCTCCCCGTCCCGGTCGTGTTCTCCACCGACCGCGCTGGGCCTACCTTCATTAGAATTAGACTCAATTAGAGTCATTACGGGCCAGAATTCCGTTTGCGCGGCAACGGGTTGCGGGTGGTTCGTGCGCCTGATCTGCCGTGTCGGCTGCGCCTGATGTGCCGAATCCCCTGCGCCTGATCTGCCGTGCGGTTCCACAGGCCTGCACAAGTTATCCACAGGGCCGGGAGGGCGGCCGCTCGGCACGATACGCAGCACTTCGCTGCCGGCGGCATCGCGCCGGATGGCCAGCCGATAGCCGGGCAGGCTCTGGCGCAAGGCGAGCCGGCGGAGGTCGAGCGCGAAGTCGGCGAAGCGCGCGAGGCTGCCGGACTTTGCGTGCAGATATCGGAACTCGAACGCCCAGCCCGAAGGCTGGTGGCCGGCGTGCTTGCGCGCGACCCGGTAGAGCCAGCGCTCGATGCCACCCGACAGGCGGAAGTATGCAGGGTCGATGGTAAGCAAGAGTTGTCGGTCGAGGACGCCGCGGTAGAACCAGTCCGGCAGCACGAACTCCATGCCGTCGGCGCGGCCGGAGGCGGTGACCCGCTCCTCCCACTCGTTGATCCAGGAGAATTGCTGGCGCCGCCAGTGCGCGCCGTGGCGGATGCTGGTGCGCACCACGGTCGACTGGAGCCTGGCGAGCGCCGCCTTGAGCAGGAGGTACTGCTGCTGGCCGGTGCCGCGCCCGATGGCGGTCAGCAGCTGGTGCGGCGCGAAGCGCATGAACCGGGAGGCTGCGAGCCCTCGGTCGGCGGCCTCGACGATCTGCGAGCCGGCCCAGATCAGCACGTCGGCGTCCCAGATGGTCGCCATGCCGTGTTCGGGAACGGCGTGGACTTGCACCTCGACATCACCGGCGCGATAGAGGATCGGTGCGACGCGACGGCCCTTGGCGAGCGAGAAGAACGGGCGCTCCATCAGGTCGCGCTGGTCGCGTCGCGGCGGTCCCTCGTTCGGAAGGGCGTCGAACGGGCTGAGGCGGAGCCGTTCGCTGGGTGTGGTATCGCGGCGCATTGGCGGCGTGCGCTCAGCGCCGGGCCGCGCCAGCATAGGCCGGCGAGATGGCCGAGTGGCGCTTGGCGGGCAGCACGGTCTCGCCGGTGTCGTCGCTGGTCGAGGCCTTCGTGCCGCGGTTCACCCAGGCTTGAAGATCGGTGACGGCGTAGACGACGCGCCCGCCGAGCTTCGAGTAGCGCGGGCCGGTGCCGTAGGTGCGGTGCTTCTCAAGGGTGCGGCCGGACAGGCCAAGGAAACGCGCGGCCTCGGGCGTGCGCAGATAGCGCGGCGGCAGGCCGGCATTCGGGTCGGGCATCGGAAGCCTCCGGTGATGCTGTCGGATGCCGCGCATCAGGCGCGGCGGTCGCATCGGAGGCTGGCGAAGCGCGGCAGCGTCGGGGGAGTACGAAGGCGCGGGTCGGCTGCGCGTACCCCGGCGCGTCAGTGCGTGAGCGTCACGCGCGGACCGACGCGAAGCAGGGCGCGATAGCCGCCGTCGCGGAGCGCGATGGCATCTGCGACGAGGCGCATGGTGCGGGCGCGGAGGTCATGGGCTTTCCAGGCGGCGCCGCGGGGCACGCGCGCGGTACCGAACAGGCCGATGGCGATGTCGCGGTAGCTGTGGCGGTCTTGGCGCCCGTCATGGGCGCGGAGCGCCAGGACGAGGCGCCGGCGCTGGAGCGCTGTCAGGCGGACGTCAGGCTGCGCCCGGCCCTGGAGCACGTGCCAGAGGCGCAGCACGGCAGCGAGGCGCTGCGGAAGGGCGTCATCAAAGGGGATCAGGGCGCCGAGATGGCTGTCCGGCGCCGCGCCGCGCACGATCCAGACTGGCATCGACGCCGCGCTGACCTCGCCGTGCAGCCCGTCACTCGCCTGGCGCGGCGATCTCACAGACGGCAGGGCAGCCGGAGAGGGTGACGAGAAGGACGGCGGCAAGGCCGAGAGCGCCACGGTGGCGGTGCAGAGCGCCGGCATCCAGACGACGCCCGCCGTGCGTGCGTCGAGCGCCGGGTCGGCCGGGAAATCGCAACCCCCAGCGCTCGGCGACGGCGTCGGCGGCGTCTTCGGGCCGCGTATCGTCGAGCTGTTCCCAGTCGCGCACGTAGCGCGGGTTACGCCGGAGGAACTCCCAGGCGAGATCGCGCGCCGAGGCGTTCTCCAGCTCTGCGTAGGCGGCCGCCGACCGCCAGTCTCGCGACGGCATGGCAAGGCTCCGGCATGGGGCGGAGCCCACGCTCCGCGCGCAGCATGCCGAGAGATGCGACTATCCGGTGTGTTTTGGAGGGGCGCGCCGGGCAACACGTGTTGCCTGCGGCGCAACGCCGGTCAGTTGGTCGAGCCTTGCCGCAGCAGGTCGCGGTAGCCAGCCTCGGTCATCCAGCGGGCGCGAGCGAGATGGCTGTCGTGGATTCGCCGTGCCTGGTCGGGGTCGCGATCGGGGTCGAGGCCGAGGACAATGCGCGTGACCTCCCGCCAGTCGGCGCCCTCGGCCGCCGCGTCCAGCAGACGGAGATAGGTGATTTTGTGCGCTAGGTCGTAGTCGGTGACGCGGTGCTCGTCGGGCGGTCGGTCGCGGAGGGCGGGAGCGCTCATGGGCGGGCGCCTTCGATGTTCTGGCGGCGGGGCGGGCTGCGTCGGGGCAAGGTCGTCGATTCGCGGCGCGCTGGCCATCCCTGGGTGATGACACTGCGCCCTGAGGCACCGTCGATGCCCGTGCGCTGCGTATTATAATGCGTCGCGCCAGAATACGCGACCGGCATCCATCCTCGGGATGGACATCAGGAGCGTTTTTGGCCGGAACATGCGCCGCCACCGCCTTGCCGCCGGTCTGAGTCAGGCAGCGGTCGCCGTGCGCATGGGCGTCGACCGTGCGCATGTGAGCAGCATGGAGCGCGGCCTGCAGAACGCGACACTGCTGACGGTATGGCAGGCAAGCGAGGCGCTCGGCGTCGGGCCCGCTGCGCTGTTCGCCGAGCCCGAAGGTGAAACGACCGTGCCTAAGCCATCGCGGGGCCCCTCGTCGCGCGGCAGGCGCTGAAGCGCCTTCAGGCCTTTGCGGGAAGCGCCCCGCCCTCCCGGGCGGGGCGCCGTTGGCCGTTCACTCCCTGCTGCGGTTGCCGTTGGGGCGGGACCAGATCAGCTCGAACTCGCCGCCGTCCATCTCGAAGAGGTTCGCCAGGATCGGCGCCGGCAGGGAGGGGTCGTCGAGCTTGACCGAGAGGTAGTCGCGGCCCTCGTTCGAGGTCTTCTTCCACGCCGCCCCGATCTCGGCGCGGCCGGCGAAGATGCGGAAGTCGGGGGCCTTGTCGCTGCTCTTCTCGGCCGGCCGGACCTGGACCTTGGCGTCGAGGGTGAGCGTCGAGACCGTGCCGGTGAAGCCGTCGCCGGTGCGGGTGAAGGTGCCGATGGTCGCCATGACTGTCTCCTGTCTGTCGATCGGGCCGCGCCCATCGCGGCCTCACATGAGGGGTTCCGGTCAAGGTGCTGATGAGCTGCGGAGGGTTGTGGCGTGCAGATCGGACGCCCCGCCGCTGGCGGGGCGTCCGTGGCCGCGGTCAGCGCGACCAGATCAGGCGGTGCTCGCCGTTCTCGCCCTGGACCAGGGTCGCGTAGACCGGGGCGTTGAAGGACGGGTCGTCGAGCTTGACCGACACGTATTCGGCGCCTGTGTCCTTCGCCGCCTTGCTCCAGCCGGCGCCGAGTTCGACGCCGCCGGCGGTGACCCGGTAGTCGGGGCTGCGCTCGCCGTCCTTGGCGACGGGACGGATGGTCGCCTTGACGTTGATGTTCAGTGTGCGGATCGAGCCGTTGAAGCTGCCGTCCTCGCCGCGGGTGAAGGTGCCGATCTGAGCCATCGTCGTATCTCCTGACTGCTGTGCGAAGCCGCCCGATGCGGCCTCGACGGCGGTCGAGAGGCGTCGGCCCGGCCGGCTTGCACCCACCGGGGTCCCTGTCGCGCTTGCGCGATGGGGTGGTCCTTAGGGCCGCAGCGCAGCGGAGGACGGCGGCAGCCGAGCTTCTTGCCTCGCGAGGAATGCGCGGAACACCGGGGCCCCCACGCGGCTTGCCGCGTGGGGTGGTGGCGCAGGGGAAGAAGGTCGGCGAAGCCGTTGCTGGCCAGAGGCCGGACGACGCCAGACCAGCCGACAGAGAGGCCGCACGGCGGCTGCCCGGCATGTCTGCCGAGGAGACGTTGGCATTCAGTGCAGCCCGAACCCGTGGCCGCGGCCTGCGCCGGCCCGCACCCCGCCCTGAACCCAAGGTCTGAGCCCATCTGCTGATCCGCGCCCATGCACGCATCAACCTCACATCCGGTCGCCGCGCGTGCGGCTGCACCAACATCCCGCCTGCGGCGGCAAGGGCTCAGGAGGACGAGACCATTCTCGATGACGGCGTGTCGGCCATGCCGCGATGCGGTCGTCCACCTGGTTCCGGCGGGCTGATCAGGCCCAGGCCGAACGGCAAGTCAGGCTATCATGCGCGCATCACCGCGCCCTCGATCACGACGCCGGCGGTGACGTACTTCCAGAGCGCCACGACCAGCTTGCGCGCCAGTGCCGTGATCATGACCTTCTTGAAGCGGCCGCCGTTCTGGGCGACGCGCGTGTTGAACCAGCGACTGAGCGCGGATGCGGGCTGATGGCGCAGCCAGAGCCAGGACATCTCCAGCAGCGTGGCGCGCAGCCGGGGATTGCCCGACTTCCCGATGCCCTGCTCCCGGTCGATGGATCCGCTCTGCCAGGGTGTCGGCGCGAGGCCCGCATAGGCTGCGACCTGGCGCCGGTTGTCGAAGTGGCGGTAGAGGCCCTCGCTCCACAGGACGGCGGCGAATTCCGGGCCGACGCCGACGACATTCGACAGCACGGCGACCTCGCGCGACGACTGTCGTTCCTCGGCGAGCATGGTGTCGCGCTCGCCCTCGACGGCCTTGATCTGGTCGAGCAACAGCTCCAGGCGATCGAGCTCGCGCTCGACCTGGCGTTTCAGATGGTGGGGCGTTTCCCGGCCATCGCCGGTTCGCAGCGTCTCGAGACGCTCGCGGCGATCGCGCTTCAGGGGATCGTAGCCGGTGATGCCCTGCGAGAAGAGCAGGCCCTTGATCCGGTTGCTGTGCTGGATGCGCTCCTGCATGAGCACCTTGCGCTCGCGCGCGATGCGGCGGCGGTCCTCCTCGCCGGGAGACGGCACGCGGAGCATCGAGCAGACCCTCGGCTCGCCGCGCTTGAACGCCAGCAGCGCGCGGATCAGGCTCTCGCCATCCAGCCGGTCCGTCTTGATCCGGCGGCGACGGCGCGACGTGGCGATCGAGGCGGCGTCAACGACGTGGCTTTCGTGTCCTTCCGCCTGCAGGACCCGGTGCACCCAGAAGCCGTCGAGCCCCGCCTCCTGGATGACGACGATCGCGAAATGCTGGCCCGTTCGCGCATGTGCCTTCTGCCTCAGTCGACCAAGGCGTTCCAGCAGGCCGGCGACATCGCCGCCAGAGACTGTGTGACGCGACAGCTTCTCGCCCGCGCCAGGCGACAGCGACGTGATCAGCCATGTCTTTCGGCTGAGTTCGACCGAGACGACGATCGCGCCGAGCTCTCCATCACCAGCCTTGCGTGCATGATCCTGCGACATCGACTTCCCGCTCCTTTCCTTCACGGTCAATGACACCCGCCGCACCTGAGCAGGTTGTCGGTCCGCCCCCATAGGATCTCGATGGCGATCGTCCGGCCGGGGGCGGGCGCCGACGCACCCCACAGGGGCCGCAGCGCAGCGGAGGACGGGGCTGGGAGACTTTCTTGCCTCGCGAGGAATGCCGGTTCGCCGGCAGGGGAAGAAAGTCGCACCGGCGCCGTTGCGGCCAAGGCGCCCGAGGCGTCAGCCGTCCCTCGGCCAGATCAGGCCATCCGAGGCAGCGTGGAGCGCGTCACCGGACGGATGACGGAGACAGCAGGCGACTGTCGCCACGCTTGGCACAAGAGCGATAAACTAGGCATCGCCGTCACGGCGCCAATAGCGTGCACAAGGGAGGATCCGGCCGGAACGGGGAAGGCGAAACGCTGTCCCTGTTGCGCATCATCCCGGCTTTACAGGTCGCGGCGCAGATGTTCCCGATGAGGGCCGCCCTCCTTCGGCTCAGCCGCGCGATCCCGCTGGCGGCGCGGGCAGGCGTGCCGCGGAGCGGGATGGCAGGCGAGGCTGATCCGGTCCCGCCCTTTCAGTGAACTCCGCGTCAGGACGGCCATTGGTGACCTGCCTCGGCTGGGCGCCGGCGCCCGCGAACGCAGCGAGCTGGACTGCCGCGGAGACACCCACCACGAGGCCGCCGATCGCCGCGAACACGTGCCGCCAGGCGTCCGACGGCACGAGCAGTGTCGAGATCCCGAGCACCGCGTGGTAGCCGGCGACGGCTGCCGGTGCGGCAAACAGCAGCGCAATGACGGCGCGCAGTGCAAGCGAGCGCACGGACGCGAAGAGCAGCTGCGCGGCGAACAGCGCGACTGTGCCTGCGACGATACCGACCACCATGGCGCCGATGACGCCGGCGCCCGTCTCGTACGCCCACATGCCGACCGCCAGCCCGACGAAGAACGGCACGGCGTAGATGGCGAGAGTGAACAGCAGCACGAGCATTGTGCCGAGGCCGAACAGGCCCATGATGGCACCGAGCGTCATGCGACCCTCCCCGGTCGAGGCGCGATGATGCGCCGCGATTGTAGCGGATCGCGGGCGCGCAGCGGGTCGCCTTTGCGCGAGCGCATCATCGTGCGGGCGGCGCTACCCGCCGCCCCCGCGGAAGTCGAAGAGCGGGATGCCGAGGCGCTTCGCCTTGTCGGCCAGGTTGTCGGTGACGCCCGAGCCGGGGAAGACGATGACACCTATCGGCAGCGTCTCGAGCAGCGCGTCGTTGCGCTTGAAGGGCGCGGCCTTGGCGTGGCGGTGCCAGTCCGGCTTGAAGACGATCTGCGGCACCTTGCGCTGGTCGGCCCAGCAGGCGGCGATGCGCTCGGCGCCCTTCGGCGTACCGCCATGCAGCAGCACCATGTCGGGGTGCTTCGCGTGCACCCGGTCGAGCGCGGCCCAGATGCGCTGGTGATCGTTGCAGTCGACGCCGCCGGCGAAGGCAATGCGCACGCCCGGGGGTAGCAGCGGTTCGGTCTCGGCGCGGCGCTTGGCGGCGAGGAAGTCGCGGCTGTCGATCATCGCCGCGGTCATCGTGCGGCGGCTGACCAACGATCCCGCGCGCGGGCGCCAAGCGGAGCCGGTGTGGTGCTCGAAGTGCTCTGCGGCGGCATCGCGGAGGAACTCGAAGGCGTTGCGGCGCTCGATGAGCGTGAGGCCCTGGGCGAGGAGGCGTTCCAGTTCGACGGAGCGGACCTCGGAGCCGTCCTGCTCGCGCTGGGAGCGCTGCTGCGCGGCCTCGTTAGTGTCGAGCTCGTGGCCGACGCGGTCGATGCCGCGATGGAAGAGGTTGACCAGCGACCAGAGAAGGTCGGGCAGGTCGGGCTCGAGGCGAGTCTCGCCGAGGCTCGCGACGAAGGCGTCGAAGATGTCGGCGACGGCGCCGGAGAGGCGGTCGGGATCGGGCAGCGGCCGCGGGTCGGGCTCGTCGGCGAAGGGGCGGTAGCCGTGGAGCTGGAGTTCGTCGAGCAGGTGCGCGGTGGCGGAGGCGGCGTGGGTGGGTTCGGCGTCGTCGAAGCGGTCGGTCATGGCCGGGTCCTCGCTGTCACGGCCGCGCCCATCGCGGCCTTCGCGGCGATCACCCGGCCGGGGGCGGGCCGGACCGGCACCCGCAGGCGAAGCCGGAGGGCCGCAGCGCAGCGGAGGACGGCGGCGCGCGGCTTTCTTGCCTCGCGAGGAAGCGGCCCGTCAGGGCCGCGGGGAAGAAAGCTGCGCGACGGCGTTGCGGGGAGGGCGCGGCTCCGGCCCGATCGCCGGAGAGAAGGTCGGGGGCGCTGCGGCGAGCGAGCCGGCCGAATTGGACCTCGACCGGAACACTGCTGATGCGCTTAGAGCCAGCGCTTGACGCAGTCGAACATCATGTCGGGCATTATCTCGCCGGAGATGCCGCCGCCCGAGGTCGCGACCCAGGCGATGATCTCGCGGTCAAAGGTGTCGATCGCGGAGGCGACGCGGACGACCTCGCCGTTTGACCATGGCGCTGTCCAGTCCATCGGACGCACGCGGTGATTTGAGGCGGGAAGCGACGACGGTGCCCTCATGGGCGTGGACGGGCCGCCTGCCGGTGTGGGGCTGAAGCAGCATTGAGACGTGGCGTAATCTCCGACCAGCCGGACCTCTTCCTCGTCAGTGTGTCGCCTGCGGCGCACGCGGCCGGTGACGATTTTGACGCGCTTGGGGCGTGGACATAGGCGCACCCCTACCCCTGGCCCTCACAGCTGCGTCGCCTGCCCGATCGAAGTGGGCACCGCTCCAATTGACAACTCGAAAAAAAATGACAGCGCCGACTAGCGAATCATGCCAACACCAGCATAGAATCGAGCAGTGGGGCGAAGGACGAGGATGCGACAGGAAGTCAAGATCGGCCCGAGGCGCCAGCGCCCTTCCCGTCCGTGCGCCGGTGACCAATCGGACGAATTTGCCGCAAGGCAGCGATTGGCTACGCGGGTCGCAGAAGCTCTGCGCCTCAGTGGAATGACGCAGTTTGCTGCAGCAAATCTGCTTCAAGTCGATCAGCCCAAGGTATCGCGGTTGATGCGGGCGCATTTCGAGGATTTCTCGACCCAGCGACTTATAAAATTCCTCACATTATTGGGACAAGATGTTGAGATAGTAGTGCATCCGTTATCCCATCCACTAGGCTCAGGACTCATTGATTGAGCCAGAAGACGCATATTGCGGCGATGACGATTGCGGCGAAGAAGATGTCGGCGCAGCGATCGTATCGGGTGGCGACGCGGCGCCAGTCCTTGAGGCGTCCGAA
>JAESGU010000048.1_pt1 | contig 14316 bp, 16 predicted proteins | sample 9266271 | NCBI WGS metagenome assembly JAESGU01 (sample SAMN15740544, study PRJNA653495) | algae metagenome | isolation source: Scytonematopsis contorta HA4267-MV1 and co-occurring heterotrophs from mud... | place: USA: Palolo Valley Trail, Honolulu, Hawaii | collected 2009-07-25
CGGAATCCGCCGGTCACCAGGTGCCGCCCCTCTGCCATCACGATCACCGGATCGCACAGCCGCGCGATCGCATCCATGTGGTGCTCGATGATCAGGAAGGTGATGCCCTCCTGGCGCAGCCTTGCCAGGTGGTCGCCGATCTCGACCGCCAGCGCCGGGTTCACGCCCGCGATCGGCTCGTCCAGCAGGATCATGCGGGGTTCGGCCATCAGCGCGCGGCCGATCTCCAGCAGCTTCTTCTGCCCGCCGGAAAGGGCGCTGGCGGGATTGTTCAGGACGCGCAGCAGGTTGAGCCGCCGCGCCACCGCAACCGCGCGGTCCCGCAGCGCGTTCTCGTGTCGATGGAAGCCGCCCAGCACCGCGCGGAAAAAACCCTCGCCCGCCTGGTGCTGGCCGTACAGCATCAGGTTCTCCAGCACCGACAGGCGCGGAAAGCCGCGCGCGATCTGGAAGGTGCGGATCATGCCCAGCCGCGCGATGCGATCCGGCCGCGCGGCGGTGATATCGGTGCCATCGAAGCGCACCGTGCCGCTGTCGGGCGGAATGACGCCGCTGATGCAGTTGAAGGCGGTGGTCTTGCCGGCGCCGTTCGGCCCGATCAGCGCGGTGATGGTGCCGGCGGCCACGTCGAAATCCACGCCGTTCAGCGCCCGTACGCCATAGAAACTGCGGACCAGGCCGCGGACCTCCAGCAGCGCCATGGCGGCCACGCTGGCACGCACCGCGCGCCCGGGCAACGCGGCGCTGGTGCATGTGGCCACCTGCCTTGCTACGGTGCCGGCCAATGAAACCGCCCTTTCGCCGCCGCGCGGCCGCGCGCCCCCAGGGCAACACGGCACTGCGCCGCCTGTCGCCGATCGCGCTGGCAGTGCTGCTGTGCGGCGCGGTGCTGTGGATCAGCTGGTGGTCCTATGCCGCCAACCGCCGCGACACGCTGGCCCTGACCGACGAAACGCTCGCCTCGCTCGAGGATCGCGTCGGCACCGAGGTTTCCACCTTCCTCGCGGTGCCCGAGCGCGTGCTGGGCCTGGCCGCCGAGTTCGCCGGCAACCGCCCGCCCACGCCGGCCGAGCGCAAGGCGGCCGAGGAAACCGCGGTGGCCGTGCTGAACCAGGCGCCGATGCTGGCGCTGATCGGCTACGGCGACGCCAACGGCAACTGGATCAGGGTGCGGCGCACGGCGGAAGGCACGCTGGAAACCAAGATCGTCGCGCGCGAGGACGGCGCACGCCGCGCCTATTGGCTGCGCACCGCAGCCGACGGCAGCCGCGTGATCGAGGACGACCCCGAGGACAATTTCGACCCGCGCACGCGCCCCTGGTGGCAGCGGGCGATGGAAACCCAGGGCGTGGGCTGGACCGACGTGTATGTGTTCTTCACCGATCGCAAGGCCGGCGTGACCGCGTCGCGGGCGCTGCGCGATGGCCCGCTGGCCGGCGTGGTGATGGCCGATATCAGGCTGGAGAAGCTCAGCCAGTTCCTGGCCGGCCTGACCGTGGGCCGCACCGGGCGCGCGCTGATCCTGGACCAGGAAGGCCGGCTGGTGGCGCTGGGTGATCCGACGCGCGCGTTCAAGGTGGAAGGCGAAACCATCAGCCCGGCCAGGCTGAACGAGCTTGCCGACCCCATCCTGACCCGCGCCTTCGACCTGTTCCGCGTGAATGGCCCCGGCCGCCGCAGCTTCGAGCTGGACGGCCGCAGCTACATCGTTCTGGCAACCAGGCTGCCGGGCGCAGAGCGCGCCTGGAACCTGCTGATGGTGGTGCCGGAGGACGACTTCGTGGGCTTCGTCGCGCGCAACAGCCGCACCGCGCTGCTGATGGGCTTCGGCGTGATGCTGCTGGCGGGACTGCTGGCCTGGCAGGTGGTGCGGCAGAATTTCTCGGCCGAGCGCGCGCGCGCCCTGGCGGCGTCGCGCGCCACGGCGCTGGCGGCGCAGGGCGGCGCCTATGGCGAACTCGCCGCCGCCGCCACGCCAGAAGCGGTGCTGACGGTGCTGGCCGGCACGCTGGCCGCGCGCCGCACCGGGCTGTGGCGCCTGGCGCAGGGCGACACGCAACTGGTGTGCGAAGCCCAGTTCGATGCGCAGGCCGGCACGCATGCCAGCGGGCTGCGCCTGCGCCGCGCCGAGGCGCCGCGCCTGTTCGAGGCGATCACGGCCGGCGTCGATCTCGACCTGGCCGATGCGGCCGCCGATCCGCGCGGCGCCGAGCTGGCACGGCTTTATCTGAAGCCCATGGGCACGAAGGCGCTGCTGGCGCTGCCGGTGCGCTGCGCCGGCGGGCCGGTGCTGGGCACGCTGTGGGTCGAGGATCGCGGCCAGGGCAGCGCCGAGCCGCGCGATTTCACGCGCGCCGCCGCGGCCCTGCTGGCGCCTGGCCTGGCGGCGGCGAAACCGGCGGCCCAGGCCACCCGACCGCGTGCCCAGGTGGTGCAGCGCGACCGCGAAAAACTGTTCATCGACCGGCTCGCCATGGCCGCCGCCGGGCGCGAGAACGTGGTGGCCGAAACCTTCCCGCGGCTGGCCGTGCTGGCGGTCGTCTTCACCGACGACGCGGCACTGGCCGCCGCCGTCAATGGCGAGGGCTGCGCCCTGATCGACCGGCTGGCGCGCGTGTTCGAGGCGGTCGCGGCCCAGCACGGCATTCCCTATCTGCGCCTGATGGGCGAGCGCGTGATGCTGGCCGACGGTTTCCCCGACGCCGGCGCGAAGCCCGAAGGCGACCCCGCGATCGAAGCCGCGCGGCGCCTGGCCGATGCGGCGCTGGCGTTGCAGGAGCGGCTTGCGGAAACCTTCACCGCCGCCGAGCGGGGCCTTGATTTCCGCCTGGGGCTTGACCTGGGCCCGGCCATCGGCAGCCGGACCGGCGGCGCGGACAAGACCTGGAACGTCTGGGGCGAGGCGGTGCGGCTTGCGCATGCGCTGGCCGAAACCGCGCCGCCCGGCGCGATCCAGGCCAGCGAGGCGGTGCAGGCCGTACTTGCACAGGACTTCGTCTTGCGTGCGCGCGGCAAATTCTTCGTGCCCGATGCCGGCGAGCTTGGCACCTTCCTGCTGGCCGGCACGTCATGACCAGGGCACTGCGCGCGGCCGACATCGTCGGCGCCTGGACGCTGCTGATGGGCGATTGGGTGCTGACCGTGCTGGGCCTGGCCGGCCGCAGCCTGGCCGCGGCCCCGCAATGCCTGCACGGCCCGATGCAGGCCGAGTTCACGCGCATGCTGCGCATGGCCCTGCCCGGCTGCCTGCGCGCCGCGACGATCGTGGCGGTGCTGGTCGGTGCCACGCTGGTGGCGCAGGGGCTGTACTGGATCGAGTTCACCGGCCAGCGCAACCTGCTGGAGACGTTGCTGGTCGATGTGCTGACGCGGCAATTGGCACCGGTCCTGGCGGTGCTGGTGCTGCTGCTGCGGGTGGGCACGCAAAACCTGGTGGAGCTGGGCGCGATCCGCGGCGGCCCGGCCTGGCGCGGCCTGCACAGCCGCGGGCTCAATCCCTGGATCCTGTTCGCCGCCCCCCGCGCGCTGGCAGCCGGCCTGGCGGGCGCCACGCTGGCGGTGCTGATCGTCGCGGTTGCCGGGGTGGGCGGCCATGTCTATGCGTCGCTGTCGGGCAGCAGCACCTTTGCCCCGGGCGTTCTGATGGACGCCTTCCTGCGCGGCATGACGCTCGCCGACTACCTGCTCCTGTCGGTGAAAAGTGCCTTGATGGCATTCCTGGCGATGCTGGCCACCGCGCTGGTCGCCATGGGCTCGCGCACGATGGCGCAGGATCCTGCGCGGCTGATGCCGCGCGGCGTGGCTGCCGGTGCGGGCGCCGCCCTGGCCGGGGCGCTGCTTGTCGGCCTGGTGGGCGCGCTGCTGCCATGACTCCCGTGCTGGAATTCGTCGGTGCCCGCATCGTGCTGGACGCCGGGCTTGGCGCCAGCGCCCCGCTCAGCTTCGCGCTGCGGCCGGGCGACCTGACGCTGATCGACCCGCAGGGTGCGGCGCGCGCCATGGCCCTGGCCGATGCCGCTGCCGGCCGGCAGACACCGGAAAGCGGCGCGGTACGCCTGGCGGGGCGTGACTGGACCACGATGTCCGATGCCGAGGCGGCGACGGCACGCGGCAGGATCGGCCGCTGCTTTGTCGGCGGCGGCTGGCTTTCGCACCTGTCGGTGCTGGAAAATCTCACGCTGTCCGCACGCCACCACGAAGCCGCCTCGGCCCGCGCGATCGAGGCGCAGGCGAACGCGCTGGCGCAGCGCTTCGGCCTGCCCGGCGTGCCGACCACGCTGCCGATGGAAACCGATCCGGCCGACCTCGCGCGCGCCGCCCTGGCGGGCGCCTTCCTGGGCCGCCCGGTGCTGGTGGTGCTGGAGGAGCCGCGCCGCGGCCTGCCGCCCGACATCACGCCCGCTTTGGTGCGTGCCGTGCGCGCGGTGCGCGACCGCGGCGGCGCGGTGCTGTGGCTGACCACCGGCGGCGCACTCAGCGAAGCCGCGCTGCCGGCCACGCAGCGCTTCCGGCTGGCGTCGGGCCGGCTGATTTCCACGCGCGCCGAGGTTCCTGAAAGTCAGTCCGCATGAGGGCGCCAACCAGCGACGAAGGCCTGCGCCTGCGCCGCGCCAATCGGCTGGCGGGCGTGCTGGTGCTGGTGGCGCTGGCGCTGCTGGTGGGCGCGGTACTTCAGGGCGGCGTGCTGCGCGCCTGGCTCAATCCGCCGCTCAACCTGCGCATCCTGCTGCCGGAAAACGGCGTGGCCGGGCTTTCCGTGGGCGGCGAGGTGCAGGTGCTGGGCATCACCGTGGGGCGCGTGACCCGCATCGTGATCGCGCCCGACCGGCCCCTGTCGGCCGAGGCGCAGATCGATCGCGGCGCCTCGGGCTTCATCCGCCAGGACAGCCGCATCGTGATCCGCCGCCAGTTCGGCGTGGCCGGGGCCGCCTTCCTGGACGTGACCCGCGGCAACGGGCCGCCATTGAACTGGGATTTCGCGGTGATCCAGGCCGAGGTCGATCGCAGCGCCGGCGACAATCTGGGCACGCTGATCGAGGAATTGCGCGGCAAGATCATTCCGCTGATCGACGATCTGGGCCGTACCGCGAACAACGTGGCGCAGATCACCGAGGGCCTGGCCACGCCGACCGGCCCGCTGCAATCCACGCTGGGGTCGCTCAGCGAAACCGCACGCAGGATCGAGCGCGGCGAAGGCAATATCGGCCGCCTGCTGGCCGATGAGAGCATCATCGGCGAGGTCGAAGCCATCCTGGCGCGCGCCAACGCCATCACCGCCGACCTGCAGGCCACCGCGCGGGCACTTTCCGACCCGAACACCGGCCTGCCGAACGTGACCCGCCGCGCCGGCGAGGCGGCGGGCAACGTGGCGACCGCGACGCGCCAGGTGCCGAACGCCGCGCGTGACGTGCGTGTGGCCACCGGGGCACTCCCCGGCCTGCTGATCCAGGTGCAGCAGGCCACGCTGGAGCTGGAACGGCTGCTGGTGGCGCTGCGCAGCAACCCGCTGATCGGCGGCGGGCGCGGCACCAACGACCCGCCGGACCGCTTGCCCGCCAGCGAGGTGCGGCCATGAGGTGGCTGCCGGTGCTGCTGCTGCTCGCCGCCTGCGGCGGCGGCCGGCCGCCGCCCGAGCCGCCGGATGCGGAACTCGCGCGCCTGGCGCGCACCGGGCAGTTGGCCTTTGCGCAGGGAAGGCCCGACCAGGCCGCCACGCTGTTCCGCGAGGCGCTGGCGCGCGCCCGCACGCGCGACGATGCGGGCGCGATCGGCGACCAGGCGACCAACCTGGCCATCGCCGAGTTGCGCCGGCGCGACGATGCCGCCGCGCGTGACGTGGCGAGTGCGGCGCGCGATGAACTGCAGCGGCGGGGCGCCGCCGTGCCGCCCGAACTGGTGCTGGCCGAGGCCACCGCGCGCTGGCGCCTGGGCGACGCCGGCGCCGAGGCTCTGGCGCGCGAGGCGGCGGGCGCGGCGCCGACCGCGAGTGCCGCCAGTTTCGTGCTGGGCATGATCGCCGCCGATCGCGGCGACCGCGCGGGGCTTGCTGCCGCGCGCGGAAAAGTGACGGAGCCGGCCGATGCGGCCGAGCTCGATGCACGCGCCGATACTGGTGCCGCTTCGCGCGAAAAATTCCTGCGCATGGCGGTGCTGCGCCAGGACGCGAACGACTATGCCGCGATGGGCCGGGCGCTGGCCGGCGCCGCCGCGGCGATGCCGGGCGCCCCCGACACGCCCGACCTGTGGCTGCGCGCCGCCCGCGCCGCCGCCGGCGCACGGGATCGAAGGAACGCGGAAACCTGGTTCACGCGCGCGCGCGCCGCCGGCAATGCCGGCGTGCGCCGCGATGCGGATGCCGGGCTGGCGGCGCTGAGGGAAAGTGCGGGCTAACCCGTGGCAAACCCCTGCGCCAGGCTGCCGGATACCAGCCGCCAGCCATCGACCAGCACGAAGAAGATCAGCTTGAACGGCAGCGCGATGGTCACGGGGGGCAGCATCATCATGCCCATGCTCATCAGCACGCTGGCTACCACCAGGTCGATCACCAGGAACGGCACGTAGATCAGGAAGCCGATCTCGAAGGCGCGGCGCAGCTCGCCCACCAGGAAGGCGGGGATCAGCGCGCGCCAGGGCGTGGCATCGGGCGTGGCAGGGGCGGCGAGCTTGGCGAGATCAAGGAACAGCGTCAGGTCCTCGGCCCGCAGGTTGGCCAGCATGAACTTGCGGAACGGCTCGGCGGTGCGGGCCAGGCCCTCCAGCTCCGGCAGCCTGCCCTCGCTCATGGGCAATAGGCCCAGCGCCCAGGCCTGCTCCATGGTGGGCTGCATGACGAAGAAGGTCAGGAACAGCGCCAGCCCGATCAGCACCGTGTTGGGCGGCACGCCCTGCGCGCCGATGGCGCTGCGCAAAAGCGCCAGTACGATCACGATGCGCGCGAAGCCGGTGACCATCACCAGCAGGCTGGGCGCCACCGACAGGAAGGCGACCAGCGCGGTGAGCTGGAAGATCTTCGCCGCCGCTGCCCCTTCGCCGGTGTCGCCCAGGTCGATGTTGATCTGCTGCGCCGCCGCCGGCAGCGCGACCAGCAGCAGGGCGGCGATGCCAAGGGCGCGTTTCATGGCTTCGGCTCCGGCGGCAGCCAGCCGACCACGGTATCGGTGTTGGGGCCGACCAGCAGCAGCACCTCGCGCCCGTCGCAGCGCGCCAGCACCAGCCGGCGGCGCGGGTCGATGGCGGTGGCTTCCACCACGGCCAGCCTGCGGCCCGGCCGGGCCACGGGATCAAGCCCCAGGGCGCGCAGCAGGCGCGGCGCCAGCAGCAGCACCAGGACGATTCCGGCCAGGACCAGGCCGGCCAGCAGCAGCGTGTTGGGGTCGGGCATCGGCGGCCTTCTGCCGTCGGGCTTGCGGGATGGCGGCGATCAGGAATCGTCGGGGCGCAGCGAAAGGTCGTCTTCCAGCGCCTCGACCTCGCGCAGCAGGGATTCAAGGGCGGGGCGCAGCGCCTGGCCATCTTCGCGCGGCAGCGCCACGGTTTCGGCGCACAGGTCGCCGATCTCGCGCTCCACGCCATCCAGGTCGATGCGGTGGCCGGCATGCACCAGGGCGCGCGCCAGCGCGAGCGTGGCGGCCATCGTTTCCACCACCATGGCGGTGGATTCGAGGTCGGGCACGGAGGTGTTCGTGGGCCGCAGCTCGCTCATGGCGCATACTGTGGCGCGTCAGTATTGGCAAAACGTGAATGGAATCGATTGCCCTCAGGCGCCGGGCCCCGCCGCAGGCGCCGCGCCGCCTCCGGCGGCGTGGGCCCGGGCGCCGCCTCCGGCGGCGTGGGCATCGCCGCACCGGCGGCGGCCCCACGCTTGAAGATTGGGGCCGCGCGGCGCTGCCGCGCCGAGCATTTCTGGCCCGCGCGGAAGATTTACTCCAGGGCGGCCTGGCGCTCGGCGCGGATGCGTTCGTGCAGTTCGCGGCGCAGCACGCTGACGCCTTCGGGAAAGCTGAAGCCAAGCTTGATGGTCTTGCCGCGCACCTCGACCACGACGATCTCGATCTTGTCGTCGATGATGATCGATTCCCCCATCTTGCGCGTCAGATAAAGCATACCTTGTTCCCTTGACGTGTCGGGCTTTGGGCAAAGCGGCCAATCGGTGCGCGTTAACCCCTGTTTCACGCGACCGTGAGCACCATGCACGATCTTGCATTGGGTCTGCAACAACCGCGCGTTGGGCGTGGGTTGCCCCGGTGCGGCAGGGCAGGGCGCGGCGCATGGATCCCGGCGGTCTGAAAATCTTTCGCCAGGCCGAACAGCGGCTGGCCTGGCTTGACCAGCGCCAGCAGGTGCTGGCGCAGAACGTGGCCAATGCCGATACGCCGGGCTACGCCGCGCGCGATCTGAAACCGTTTGCCGCGCGGGTTGATGCGGCGATGCAGCCGGCCCGCACCCAGGCCGGGCACCTGGGCAGTAGTGCTGCGCGCGCGGGCGGCGCCCGGGTTGATCGCGCCGCCGCCGAAACCAGCATCAACGGCAACCGCGTCGCACTCGACGAACAGCTCGTGAAGGTCTCGGAGACCGAGTTTCACCAGGGGCTAACCACTTCGCTGTATCGGAAATACGTGAACCTGTTTCGCACCGCACTCGGCCGCAATGGCTGAACGCGCATGCGACGGACGCATCGAAGGATGTGCCCGTCAACAGTCAGGCGAAGCGGCCAGGACGGCAGTTTCGGGGCCTGATGGGGACAACGATGGAACTGTTTCGGGCGATGCGGATTTCGGCTTCCGGCATGGACGCGCAAGGCACGCGGCTGCGCGTGGTCGCCGAGAACCTGGCGAACAAGGACAGCATCGGCGACACGCCGGGCGCCGACCCCTATCGGCGCAAGACCGTGACGTTCGAGAACCGGCTGGATCGCGCCACCGGCATCGACCAGGTGCGCGTGAAGCGCGTGGGCGAGGACCAGTCGGCCTTCCCGCAGCGCTTCGAACCCGGCAACCCGGCCGCCAACGAGCAGGGCTATGTGCGGGCGCCCAACGTCAATTCGTTCATCGAGGTGATGGACATGCGCGAAGCCCAGCGCAGCTACAGCGCCAATCTTTCGGTGCTGGAAGTGACGCGCGGCATGCTGAACCGCGCCATCGAAATCCTGCGCTGACCGAATAGCGCAAGCCGAAGGAGGCTGCCGTGCCCACGTCATCGCCCATTGCCGCCGCCGCGGCCTATCGCGCCACGTCCGCGCCGGCGCAGCCGCAATCCCCCGCCGCGGGCGGCACCTCGTTCGGCGATGTGCTGACCCAGGCGGTGCAGGACGCCACCGGCACCATGCACGCCGCCGATGCCGCCACCGAAGCGGCGATCAACGGCACCGGCAACGTCACCGAGGTGGTGCTGGCCGTGGCGCGCGCGGAACTGGCGCTGCAGACCACGGTGGCGATCCGCGATCGCGTGGTGCAGGCCTATCAGGACGTGATGCGCATGCCGATCTGAAGGCCCCCCGATCCAGCGGGTCCACGATTCTCCAGAAGGGAGACCATGAACGAGCTTGATGTGATCCAGGTGGTGCGCGACGGGGTGTGGGTCGCGGTGAAGGTGGGCGGGCCGATGCTGGCGGCCGCGCTGGCCGTGGGCCTGGTCGTGGCGCTGTTCCAGGCGCTGACGCAGATCAACGAAGCGACGCTGACCTTCGTGCCGAAGGTCCTGGCCGTGGCCGCGGTGGCGGTGCTGACCGCGCCCTTCATGGTCGCCACGCTGGATGGCTTTGCGCGCGCGCTGTTCGACCGCATGGTCGCCGCCGGCCTGGGCCAGGCCGGCTGAGCGTGGTGCAGGCGCTCGACCTGGCGCTGCCTGATTTCCTGGCGGGCCAGGCCTTTGCCTTCATGCTGCTGTTCAGCCGCGCCGGCGCCGCCCTGATGGCCGCCCCCGGCTGGGGCGAGGCCGACCTGCCCGCCCCCGTGCGCCTGGCCTTCGCGCTGGCCTTCACGCTGCTGCTGCTGCCGGTGGTGGCGCCCGGGTTTCCCGCCGCGCCCGGCAGCCCGGGTTCCGCGACCGTGATGGTGGCGGCGGAAACCGGCATCGGCGTGTTCCTGGGCATGGCGGCGCGGCTGATCGCACTGGCGCTGCCGGTGGCCGGGCAGTTGGCGGCGCTGTCGCTGGGCATCTCCAACGCCATCGTGTTCGACCCCGCGCTGGCCGGCCAGGGCGGGGTGCTGTCGCGCCTGTTCGGGCTGCTGGCGGCGGTGCTGATCTTCGCCACCGACCTTTGGCAGCTGCCGCTGGGCGCGATCGCCGGCAGCTACGCGGTGTTTCCGGCCGGCGGCGCGCTGCCGGCCGGCGACCTGGCGCAGGCCGCGACCCAGGCCGTTGCCGCCGGCTTCACGCTGGCCGTGCAGCTGGCCGCTCCGTTCCTGCTCGCCGCCCTGGTGTTCAACGCGGCACTCGGCCTGCTGGCCCGCCTGGTGCCCAGCCTGCAGGTGTTCTTCGTGGCACTTCCGGTGCAGGTGCTGGGCGGGCTGGCGCTGCTGGCACTGCTGGTGGGTGGCGTCTGCGCCGCCTGGCTTGGCGAAACCCGCACCGCACTTTCGCAACTGCCAGGACTTTGAGCAGCCATGGCAGGCGATCCTTCCGAGTCCGACGACAAGACCGAGGCCCCGACACCCAGGCGCATCGAGCGCGCCCGTGCCGAGGGCCGCGCCCCGATCAGCCGCGAGCTGCCCGGCTTTGCCGGCCTGCTGGGCGCCACGCTGGCGCTCTCGGTCGTGGTGCCGCCCGCCACGTCGCTGCTGGCCGAGCGGCTGGCCGCGTGGCTCGCGCTGCCGCCGGGCGCGAGCCTGGCGAACGCCTGGGGCCTGATGGCCGGCACGCTGTGGCCGCTGCTGGCGCTGCTGCTGGGCACCGCGGCCCTGGTGCTGGTGCCGGCGCTGGGCGCGCAGTTGCTGCAGACCGGTTTCCTGGTGTCGGCGGCGCAGCTCGCGCCGAAATTCTCGAAGATCTCGCCGCTGGCCGGCTTCAAGCGGCTGGTCTCGGCCGACGCGCTGATGGAGTTCCTGAAAAGCCTGGTGAAGTTCGCCATTCTCGGCACCGCCGCCTGGTGGGTGCTGTCGGGGGATGTGGCGCAGCTTGCCGCCGCCGCGGAATGGCCGGTGCAGGCGCTGCTGCGCGCGGCGCTCAACGAGGTGTTCCGCGTGCTGGCCGCGGTGCTGGCGGCGCTGGCCGCGCTGACGCTGCTGGACCTGCTGTGGACCCGCTTCCAGTTCACCCGCCAGCTGCGCATGAGCCGCCAGGACCTGCGCGAGGAGCACAAGGACAGCGAAGGCGATCCGCACCTGAAGGCCAGGGTGCGGCGCATCCGCCAGGAACGCGCCCGCACGCGCATGATGGCGCAGGTCAAGACCGCCGCCGTGGTGGTGACCAACCCCACGCACTACGCGGTGGCCCTGGCCTATGACCGCGGCAGGCAGGCGGCACCAACCGTGGTGGCCAAGGGCATGGACGCGGTGGCCGCCCGCATCCGCGCCGAGGCCCAGAAGCACAACATTCCGCTGTACGCCGACCCGCCACTGGCGCGCGCGCTGTTTCCGGTGGAGCTTGGAAGCGAAATCCCGACCGAGCACTATCAGGCCGTGGCCGAGGTGATCGCCTTCGTCTGGAAACTGCGCAACCGCGCACGCGGCGCCAGCGCCCATGGGTGATTCCACACCTCAGCCACGTTTGCTCGATCGCCTGCTGGCGCCCGATTCCGGCCCCTGGCGCGCGCTGTTCGAAGCCGCACCCCTGGGCGGCGCGGTGATCGGCGCCGATGGCGCGATCCTGCTGGCCAACGCCACGCTGGCGGCACTGGCCGGCGCCGCCGACGCGCAGCGGCTGGTCGGCCTGCCGCTGGCCGAGCTGGTGGCGCCGCGCAACCGGGCCGAGGTGAATGCAGCCCTTGGTCGCGTGCTGGCGCCGCGGCCCGACGCACCGCCGGCCGCCCCGGTGATCGCCGACCTGCCGCCCACCCCGGCCGCCGAGGAAGGGGCCGCCGCCATGCTGACCTTCAGCCCGGTGATCGAGGCCGACGGCACGGTCAGCGCCGTGGTGCTGCGCGCGATCGACGTGACGCCCCAGCGCCGGCTGGAACAGCAGCTGGCGCAGGCGCAGAAGATGCAGGCGATCGGCCAGCTGGCCGGCGGCATCGCGCATGACTTCAACAATCTGCTCACCGCCATCCTGGCCACCGTCGATGAAGCCCTGCCGCACACCCAGGATGCCAGCGCGGCCAATGTGCAGCTGCGCAGCGACCTGGCCGTGATCCGCGGCAGCGCCGAGCGGGGTGCCGCACTGGTGAAGAAGCTGCTGGCGTTCGGCCGCAAGCAGACCATGCAGCCCCGCGTGCTGGTGCTGAACGACGCGGTCGAGGATGTGTCGGCCCTGCTGCGCCGGCTGCTGGGGTCGCGCGTGCGGCTGCTGCTGGATCTTGACCCGCCGACGCGGCTTGTGCGCATCGACCCCACGCAGTTCGACCAGGTGGTGGTGAACCTGGCGGTGAATGCGCGCGATGCCATGCCGCAGGGCGGCACGCTGACCTTGCGCACGGGCCAGGTGAACCTGTTCCGGCCACTGACCCGCGGCCGCGAAACCATCCCACCCGGCCGCTATGCCATGCTGGAGGTCGAGGATACCGGCACCGGCATTCCGCCCGACTTCCTGGAGCGGATCTTCGAGCCCTTCTTCTCGACCAAGAAGGATTCCGGCGGCACGGGGCTGGGCCTGGCCACGGTGTGGGGCATCGTGCGGCAGATGGACGGCTTCGTCGCGGTTGACAGCACGCCCGGCGAGGGCACGGTGTTCCGCGTCTATCTGCCGCGCCACGAAGGCGGGCCCGAGATCGCCGCGCGGCCCGCCGTGCAGGCGCCACCTCCGCTTCCCCTGCCCGCCGCCCTGCGCGGAAAACTGCTGCTGGCCGACGACGAGGATGTGATCCGCAGGCTTGCCGCAGTGGCGCTCGCGCGCGCCGGCTGGGAAGTGATCCAGGCCGCCACCGGCGATGCCGCGATCGCCCTGATCGAGGCCATGCCGGAGCCGCCCGCGCTGCTGATCAGCGATGTGGTGATGCCCGGCGCCGACGGCCCCGCCGTGGTCAGCGCGGCGCGCGCGAAATTCCCGGGCCTGCCGGTGATCCTGACCTCGGGCTACGCCGAGAGCATCGCCGGCGAGAACCTGGCGCGCGCGCAACTGCGCTGGATCGCCAAGCCCTATTCCATGAAGGACCTGGTGGCCGCGGCCGCGGAACTCGCCGCCAAGGCGTAGCGACCAAAACCGTCGTCCATTGTCGCGCTCACTGGAAACGGCGAAGCGCCCCTCACCCTGTCCGCACCCCTCGGGAGAGGGAACGCAACGGAACCATCCGCATGAGGGTCCCCTCTCCCGAGGGGTGCGGACAGGGTGAGGGGCGCTTGCCTTGCCGCTGCTCAGTCAGAACGACTCCGGTCCAGCGAACAAAACGTTAACGCAGGTTGTTGAATGGCATGCCCGCGCGTGCCATAGGGGACGCCTACGCGAGAAGTCTCGGCTGCCCGCCATTGCGGGTTGCGACGCCTTCTGCCCCAACGGAGATCGAACGCATGGACAAGGGCAAGGCCCTGGACGCGGCGCTCAGCCAGATCGAGCGCGCCTTCGGCAAGGGCAGCATCATGAAGCTGGGCGGCAAGCCCGAAACCGACAGCGCGGACGTGATCCCCACAGGCTCACTGGGACTCGACCTGGCGCTGGGCATCGGCGGCCTGCCGCGCGGACGAATCGTCGAAATCTACGGCCCGGAATCATCCGGCAAGACCACGCTCGCCTTGCACGTGGTGGCCGAGGCGCAGAAGCGCGGCGGCACCTGCGCCTTCATCGACGCCGAGCACGCGCTTGACCCCGGCTATGCCCGCAAGCTGGGCGTGGACGTGGACAACCTGCTGATCAGCCAGCCCGATGCCGGCGAGCAGGCGCTGGAGATCGCCGACACGCTGGTGCGCAGCGGCGCCGTGGACGTGCTGGTGGTGGACAGCGTCGCCGCCCTGGTGCCGCGCGCCGAGCTGGAAGGCGAGATGGGCGACAGCCATGTCGGCCTGCACGCGCGGCTGATGAGCCAGGCGCTGCGCAAGCTGACCGGGAGTGTGTCCAAGTCGCGCACCATGCTGGTTTTCCTGAACCAGATCCGGCTGAAGATCGGCGTGATGTTCGGCAACCCGGAGACCACCACCGGCGGCAATGCGCTGAAGTTCTATGCCAGCGTGCGCATGGAAATCCGCCGCACCGGCGCGATCAAGGAACGCGAGGACGTGGTCGGCAATTCGA
>JAESGU010000176.1_pt1 | contig 13821 bp, 12 predicted proteins | sample 9266271 | NCBI WGS metagenome assembly JAESGU01 (sample SAMN15740544, study PRJNA653495) | algae metagenome | isolation source: Scytonematopsis contorta HA4267-MV1 and co-occurring heterotrophs from mud... | place: USA: Palolo Valley Trail, Honolulu, Hawaii | collected 2009-07-25
TTAAGATGCTACCGAAAAAACCACACAAGGTTTTATTATCTCAAATATTTGATAGAATAGCCTCATTGGGACGTATCCACGCCCCTAAACCTTCTGTCACCACTTCATAATTGGCGAAGGTATTGATCTAAATATTAGTATAAAAAACAAAAAACATGCCAAAGCTATACAAGGCACATCGTTGTATAGTTCCTTGTATAGCGAATTATTAAGAAAAGCACTCTTAATTTATAGCAGTCGGCTCCATATATATAATCTCCCAAATATGACCATCCAAATCTTGAAACCCATGTCCATACATAAAACCGTGGTCTTGCGGTTCCTTATAGGTTATACCACCAGCAGCAATAGCCTTGCGAACCATATCATCGACATTTTCTCTGCTCTCGGAAGATAAACACAGGAGTACCTCTGTACTTTTCGTTGAATCACAAATTTCTTTGGGAGTAAAAGTCTTGAATTTCTCATGAGTTAAGAGCATGACAAAAATATCCTCGCTCACAATCATGCAAGTAGAAGTTTCATCGGTAAATTGAGAATTAAACTGAAACCCAAGACTAGTAAAAAACTCAACAGATTGATTAAGGCTTTTTACTGGCAAATTCACGAAAATTTTGGTATTCATAATTTCACGTTTTGAAGTTCTATAGATAAAGCAATTAGCACTACACTCCGCTAGGTGAAAGCAATAGCCGTAGTTTGCCCATAAAAGCTATTGCTTTGTTATTTTGGGAATCGTAGTTATCGACTATGAGTCCAGAGAAGGGTCTAGAGTAAGTACAGCTTCAGAAGTTTCTGGATTAAATGGAACAGAAACATGTTCATGTACAATCTGCCATTTCCCGTAATTCTTCTGATAAACAGCAGTGGTACGCATCCACATCTGCATCGCCGGATGGTCTTTTTCCGTTCCTGTGAAATGCAAAAGCCAGTGTGCAAAAGCCAAGTCACCATTTACGATAATATTAAGGTCTCGTGTTTCCATCTCAAAAGAGTCAGGGAAACAAGGAAGACACACTTCCCACAAACGGTAAATAGCATCTTTTCCTTTAGTTTGGAATGGGGGTTTCAAATCAAAAAGGATGACTTCGCTAGCATAAAATGCCATAATTCCATCAAGGTCTTTGGTACAAATCGCACTTTGCTGTTCCGTAATAAGTTGTTGAATCTCAACTTTATCCTGCGTTCTCATGTTTTCAGTTATCATATATATCTCCTTTTGATTTCGGATTATGCAAAAACTAATTACCGGGTAAACCCATAACCTCAATCACTGGTCGGATTTCCACAGTACCCACACGCGCCCCTGGGATTCGAGCAGCAATATCAATGGCTTCATCAAGGTCTTTGGCATTAATCAAGAAAAACCCACCCAGTTGTTCACGTGTTTCCGCAAATGGGCCATCAGTAATAAATCTTTTTCCATCGCGCACGCGGATACTGGTCGCCGTTGTTATAGGATGAAGTGGGGCGGTAGATAAAAACTGCCCATTTGCATGGAGTTCTTGTGCAAGCTGGGTTGATTCCACATAACAATGCTCCCGTTCTGCTTCACTGAAAGCAGATTCTTCCGAGTAAATCAGCAATACATATTTCATTGCTTACCTCTTTTGTTTGCCTTTGTTAGTAAATCGAACAGCACCTACTCAAATCGACAACTCTCCAAAAAATTTTAACTATTTTGCTCACCTCCGTTGTTCTCCTCTATTAATAAGTCGAACAACACTTGCTCAAATCGACAACTCTCCAAAAAATTTTCCAGTTTGTTTGTTATGACCTCAAACACAAAGCCAGACGTAAACCAAGCAATTGACTCCGTTTATCGTTCTGATTGGAGCCGAATTATCGCCACGTTGATACGTCTCATTGGGGATTTTGACGTTGCTGAAGAGTCCGCACAGGAAGCCTTTACCGCAGCTGTAAAACAATGGGAATCTACTGGCGTCCCAGAATTACCACGCGCATGGATTATCCAAACAGCTCGATACAAAGCTATTGATTGCCTTCGCCGTCGGGAACGATTCACATCTAAACTCAAAGATTATACCGCATCTGAATTATTTGTAACCATCGAAGAGCCAAGTTACGACACTAACGAAATTTTAGACGAACGATTACGGTTAATCTTCACCTGTTGCCACCCGTCCCTATCTGTTGAAGCTCAGGTCGCTTTAACACTCCGTATGCTCGGCGGTCTGGAGACAGATGAAATCGCACGTGCCTTTCTGGTGCCTACAGCAACAATGGCGCAGCGGTTAGTTCGTGCTAAACGCAAAATTCGTGACGCAGGTATTCCATACACAGTACCAGACATGAACGAAATGCCAACACGGGTAGACGCGGTGCTGACAGTAATATATCTCATTTTCAACGAAGGCTATGCGGCAACACGAGGTGAGGGAATAATAAGACCTAACATGAGCAAAGAAGCCATTCGCCTTTGCCGTCTCGTAAAAATGTTGATGGAACCACAACCACCAACAGAAGTAACCGCTCTCCTTGCTCTCATGCTTTTGCACGATTCACGGCGGGATACTCGTTTAGATGAGTTTGGTAATCTTGTCCTACTAGAAGAGCAAGACCGTAGCCGTTGGGACAGGTCAAAAATTGCTGAAGCGCTGCCACTTGTCGAGGAGGCATTGCGTCATGGGGCTAAACCTTTTGCTTTGCAAGCAGCTATCGCGGCACTACATTGCCAAGCAGCATGTGCAGAAGAAACAGACTGGCAACAAATCGTCCAACTCTACAATTTACTTGAACGTTTACAGCCTTCCCCCATCGTATTACTGAACCGTGCAGTGGCAATTGCAATGGTAGAAAGTCCAACTGCTGCGCTCGTACTTATAGATGACATCGCCAATGAACTTGAAGACTATCATCTGTTTCATGCCACACGCGCCGATTTACTACGTCGTGTTGGAGCTTTACAGGAAGCTGCCCAAAGCTATACACGAGCACTTGCCTTGGTCACTAACGATAGCGAACGCCGTTTTCTCGAAGAAAGATTGCGGCAAGTTCAAATATAGCAAATTGACGCAAACAATACAATATTTATTGGAATGGGAGCATGATTAAAGATTCTCAACATATGATGTCGGGTAGTATCAACACGATAAAATATTCTTAAATTCTTTGCGCTTTTATGTCGAAGACTTTATAGGAATATAATCTGGTAAAAAAAGACGTAAAATTTCTAATTATGGATTCTCTGGTCTAAATAAAACTTAATAACATTGACTGCGTTTGTCAAACCATCTTCAGACCGTATTTTTTCTCCCAAACTTTCGGCTTTCCCTCGTAGCTGTTCATTATTAACAGCAATATCAATAGCTTGTGCCAATTTATCAGCATCAAGTTCCTGAGAAGGAATTGGTTCGGGGCTAACTCCCAAGTTAGCTAATCGTTTTCCCCAACCAGGTTGGTCAGCGAAAAAAGGAACAATTACATTAGGAACACCTGCTCTTAAACCAGATGCAGTTGTTCCTGCTCCACCATGATGTACTACGGCTTTCATTTGTGGAAATAGCCATTCAAAAGAAATATAATCTACCAGATGTACATTATCAGGTAATTCAGTTTGCCCTAAACCAGCCCAACCAGATAACAAAACTGCTCTTTGTTTGGTTTTTTCTAGTGCTGACAATATTATATTTGTTAAGCGCTCTGGGTCACGGGTTGTCATACTTCCGAAACCAATAGAAATTGGGGTCGAACCGTTATTAATAAAATCTACTAATTTTTGAGGTGGCTCATAGTTTTTATTTTCATCTAAGAACCAATAACCAGTTATATGTTCGTAAGCTGACCAATCATGGGGTTTAGTAATTACATGGGAACTAAACTGATATAACACTGGTAAGGGATATAATTTCTTGGGTGGATTTTGACGATACCGCGCTCCTAAAAAAGGTATAGCAGGCAATCCCAGAGTTTTTGTGCGAAAATCATTCATTATTTTACTCTTATTACGCCAAGATAGGAACTCAAGTAAAAAATAACTCCAATAATTAAGTAAGCCTTTCAATGGGTTTGGTTCGACCGATTCAAATTTAAATACAGGAAAATCCCTAGTTGGACTTACTGGTTGATGTCCAGCTAAGAATCCAGGTACATTTAAAGCTTCGGCTATACTATAACCCCATGTGGCTAGCAATGGAAAAATAATCGCGTCACTTCCTTGACAAGCTTCCCAAGCATCTAAAAATTGTTGTTGAAGAATTTCATCACTAATTAGATTAGAACTCGTTTTTCCCTCAAGTAATTGATACCCTGCTTCCGTAAAAAATAATTCTTTGTAATCTCCCGCAATCGGAGCATATTCTATCCCTTGCTGGGTCACAAATTCTTCAAAAATTTTGTGGGTTATTATTTTTACAACATAGCCTGCTTGCTTTAAAGCACGAGCTAAAGCACAAAAGGGATTCATATCTCCTCTAGAACCGACCGCTAAAATTGTTATTCTTAGCTTTTTCTGCATGATAAATTTTTTTTAACCATTACGAGTAAATTATAAAGGTGAATAGGGTCGCACCTGGAAGAAGATGCACCAACATATTTCTCGTCCCAATATAAGGAACCCCACCCCCAAACCACAGACCGCACACCTACCATGTACACACAAATCTCCCCCACACGAATAGGGTGAAGGGGCTTTAATAAACGATAAATTCGGGATTTTTGAGATGTGTGTACACCATAGGCGGTCTGTGGTGTTGGGGATGGAGCTTTCTTATATTGGCTCGGTAATCAACATGGGGTGCCCCAAATATGATTTAATACTTATGCTCATTGCAATACTACTAAACATTTGTTTCAAGTCTTGAACAAAATATAATTACTATGATTAACAAGAAAATCTTGCCTTTAGTGTATAAAATTAGTGCAGTATTAATTGTGTTAGGTATTAATAAAACTGCTACTGCTGCTTCTTTTAGTCCTGCTCCAATATTCAATGATGTATCTAGATATAGCACTATAATCTCAGTATCAGGCAACGAGTCGGATATTTATTTTCCTAATCCACCCAATTTAAAGACAGGTAATTACTCTTTGCCAGTAGCTTTATTATTGCAAGGTGGTTTGGTCGATAAATCAAACTATTCAAGTTTTGCTAGTACTATTGCACGCTATGGATTTATAGTGATTGTACCCAATAGTAAACGTTCAATACCACAATCTAGAACAGTTCTTGCTCCTCAAACTTCACAAATTAATGCTGTACTAACACAAATAAAACAAGAAAATTCTAATCCAAATTCACCGATAAAAGGTGTTATAAATACCCAAAAACTCGCTTTGTTGGGTCATTCGTTGGGAGGTGCTGTAGGACTATCTGCTATTGGGAATTTATGTGTGGCTCCTATACTTTGCCAAGGTTCTTTTAACCGTCCGAAAGAACTGGTTGCTGGTGCTTTTTATGGTGCTAATCTCCGTGACCAAAATGATGTATTTACCCCTATTAATAATGCTGGAATTCCGATTGCACTTTTACAAGGAACACTTGATAGTAGAGCGCTTCCTTTTAGGGCTGAAAGAACTTATGATAATATTCAAACTTCTCCCAAAACTTTAGTCAGTATTTTAGGTGCGAATCACTTTGGTATCACAAATACCAATAATCCGACGGGAGCAATACCAGACCCAACTAAGCAAACTCTTGAGCAAAATGTTGCTGTGGAAACTATTGCCCGTTGGAGTGGGTTATTTTTGCGTGCTAGTGTTCTTGGTGACAAAAATGCTATTGATTATGTGTATTCTACTGGTGATAGACTAGACCCAAATGTTACTGTGATTAAGCAAGCTAAGCAAATACCTGAAGCAGCTTCTGTATCAGCTTTAATTGCAGTCAGTTCTATTTCAATTTTATGGGGAAGCAAGAAACGATATTAATGATTATATACTTTTTTACCATGATAAGTTAAATTTGATACATTGAATTATGATAATCTGTGTAAATAAAGAACCTCACGCAGAGCCGCTAAGCCGCAGAGAAGAATTAGGTAATATTTTTTGGACTAGAGATTATAAGATGTTATGTGGATTGCGGGTAATTACCTGTATTTTTTATTTTTGTAATTCGGAACAAGCGTGACTCCAGACGAACTCAAGCAATTAGAAGCTAACCTTTGGCAAAGTGCTGATACACTACGGGCTAATTCTGACCTTATATCTAGCGAGTATTCTACGCCCGTTTTGGGGTTAATTTTTCTGAAGTTTGCTGACAATAAGTACCGTCAGCATGAAATGGAGATTCAGCAGGAGCACGATAAGTTTAAAGGGACGCGACGGGAAAAGGATATTTCGGAAATTGCGATCGCGAAATGTGGGTTTTATTTACCTGACCGTGCCCGGTATGATTATTTACTAAAGTTGCCGGACAGTAAAAATATTGCTGAAGCGCTAAAAGATGCGATGACGACAATCGAGGAGCATAAGCCGGAACTCAAGGGTGTATTGCCCCAAGATGAATATTTCAGACTGGTGCGTGGTGAAGATAAAAGTATTCCCAAACGGTTGTTAAAGAATTTTGCGGATATTCCTGCTGATGCGACGGGGGATATGTTCGGGCAAATTTATCAATATTTTCTGGGTAAGTTTGCTTTAGCTGAAGGTAACAATAAGCGTACTCAAATTGACCGCCAAATTAAAGCTCTTAAAACTACACTGGAAATGTTACATGCTGAGGTAAAGTCAGCAGAGTCTTATTTTACTCATATTAGCTGGTTACAGGAACGTTTCCCTAATGCTGAGTATGAAGATGTGACGGGGTTGTGTAAACTGGCAACGCTCGAAGAGGTGAAGGAGCAGGATTATTCGTTGAACCCGGGACGTTATGTGGGGGTGGTGATTGAGGAGGATGGGAAAACAGAGGAGGAGTTTATTGAGGAGATTTTGGAGTTAAATAAGGAGTTGGAACAGTTGAATAGGGAGGCACATGAGTTGGAGAGTATTATTGCTCATAATACAAGACAAATTGCAGGGGATGATTAGGTATTGCTTAATTGAAATTATCTTGTTTGAATAAGTTGCAATTACTGTATAACTTGTTGGCAGATAGAAGCCGATGTGCGACACACAGCATGTTAGATTTGATAGCTAATAATTTGAGAGAAATTGAGGATAATTTATGCACGAGTGGAAAAAGGCTTATTTAGGTGATATTTTACAATTCCAAAGAGGATTTGATATTACTAGCAAGGATAGACAATCTGGAGATATTCCAATTGTTTCTTCTTCTGGAGTAACGGGCTATCACAGCAAAGCTAAAGTAAAAAGACCTGGTGTAGTCATAGGACGCAAAGGAACGCTAGGAACAGTTCATTATATTAATAGTGATTTCTGGGCACATGATACAACTCTATGGGTAAAAGATTTTAAAGGTAATCATCCTAGATTTATTTATTACTTATTAAAAGTAATGCAACTTGAGAATTATGATGTTGGAGCATCAAACCCAACCTTAAATAGAAATCATATACATAAAATTAGATTAAATTGTCCCCCACTTTATATTCAAAAAAAGATTGCAGCAATACTATCAGCCTACGATGACCTGATTGAAAACAACAACCGTCGCATTGCTCTACTAGAAAAAATGGCGGAGGAAATTTACCGGGAATGGTTTGTCCGTCTGCGCTTTCCAGGATATGAACAGGTAACATGTCACAAGGGTGTACCAGAGGGATGGAATTTGATTAAAATAGAGAAAGCTTTTAAAATCATAGGTGGAGGAACGCCATCAAAAGAAGAAAGTAGATATTGGAATGATGGGAACATCAATTGGTATACTCCCTCTGATATTACTTCTGCAAATGGCATATTTCTTTCAAGCTCTAGTTTGAAATGTACCGAGGAAGGATTAAATAATAGCTCAGCTAGATTATTTCCAGCTTATTCTATCATGATGACAAGTAGAGCTACGATTGGTGCGATTGGAGTAAATGTAACTACTGCTTGTACTAATCAAGGTTTTATTAATTGCATCCCAAATGAAAATTACCCATTGTTTTTTCTTTATCATTGGTTAAAGCTAAACAAAACATCTTTTGAGTTACTATCAAGTGGGGCAACATTTTCTGAATTGAGTAAATCCACTTTTAAAAAGATGAATATATTAACTCCAAATAAAGAATTAGTTCATAAATTCAATAATAATATTATGCAAATGTTCAAGAGGATTGAAATTTTGTTAAGTGAAGTTACTATCCTCAAACAAACACGCTCGCGTCTTCTTACTCGTCTTATCTCTGGTAAACTTTCCGTCGAAAATTTAAATATCCAATTTCCTCCAAATATGTTAGAGTAAGCACTAGGTAAAATAGCAGAAAATACATACTATGTTTTGCTAAACCTTGCTAACAAATCCTCACGAGATGAATTCAGCAGCAATAAAGCAAATTCTTCAGATGGTAATGCCAGCAGAGGTTCCATAATAGCAACCAACTCTTCATCCAGCGTCCCAAACTTAGCTCGGAGAAAGTTTTGTCGTTCCGTCTGAATTCCCTCTTTTCTGACCTCAGCCAAGCGTTGTTCATAAATGGGTGATAACTTCATAATTAAATCCCTATGTTCACAACCTATTTAGTATTGCTGTATAAGTATAGATTATTTTTTGTGAGATGTTTGAAAGTTTTGAATTTGATTTGCACGAACAAAATTTGAAACTACTGTAACCTCCCACACTTCGTCTATATTATGATTGGCTAAATCTTGCTAACAAATCCTCACGAGATGAATTTAGCAGTAATAAAGCAAATTCTTCAGATGGTAATGCCAGCAGAGGTTCCATAATAGCAACCAACTCTCCATCCAACGTCCCAAACTTAGCTCGGAGAAAGTTTTGTCGTTCCGTCTGAATTCCGGTCTGAATTCCGGTCTGAATTCCAGTCTGAATTCCCTCTTCTCTGACCTCAGCCAAACGTTACTCATAAATGGGTGATAATTTCATAATTAAATCTCTATATTCACAACCTACTTAGTATTGCTGTATAACTACGGATTATTTTTTGTGGGATGTTTAAAAGTTTTGAGTTTCATTTGCGCGAACAAAATTCAAAACTACTATAACTTCCCACACTTCGTCTACACTATGATTGGCTAAATCTTGCTAACAAATCGTCACGAGATGAATTTAGCAGCAATAAAGCAAATTCTTCAGACGGCAATGCCAGCAGAGGTTCCATGATAGCAACCAACTCTTCATCCAACGTCCCAAACTTAGCTCGGAGAAAGTTTTGTCGTTCCACCTGAGTTGCGGTCTGAATTCCCTCTTCTCTGACCTCAGCCAAGCGTTGTTCATAAATGGGTGATAACTTCATAATAAAATCCCTGTCCTCCCGCTTTAAGTCTTTCCTAATTTCTAACGTAGTTTTCAAATTTAACAACAAATCTACTGTTTTTGCCCGTAGAGGATTATTCTTCGCAAGTGTTTGAAGTTCTTCGACAGCCTTTTGCTGAACTTTTCCCTTACCTAAAATCCTCAACGACAGAGTTTCCTCTTTTACAGGCAATTGATGAATTGCAATCACACCACCTCGCCAAGACTCATGAAAAAAGTAAACACCGGGTGACCAATTATCTAAATCTAGTTTAGCTCCAAATCCATTTAAAAATGCTTCAGAAGCAGTAGGGGTCAGAATCCACAAACGTGGTAACTCAGCTTCAACTATAGTAGACCCATTTCTTTTAGCATCTCGTTCCCAACGCGCCAACGTATCAAATAGTTTGCTTGAACAACTACGAACCTCAGATACCTTCGTAGGATACCGGAATGGTTCAAAAAGCACTGGTGTAGTTACAAGCTGTCCCAGTAATCCTAGTAACTGAATATCTGCTGTCTGTAAACTTGATAGACTTGAAGGTTCAAAATAGACATCTATTTCCCGGACTTCTCCCACAACATCACGGCCAATTTCGACTGACCCAAATGGTAATAACAACTCTCTAAGATAATTCTTTGCAAAACTGTCATAAACAAATTTAGTCACGATACAAATTCCATTTTCTGCACCTGAAAATAGATAATACACAAAATCTTTTTATATTTTGTCTCTTGTTATTATTTAGATAAGGAAACATAGAAATTAAAAGTAACATTGTAACATTTTGTTTTTAACAGATATAAATATTAAGATTGATTATCAAGACAATCAGTAATTTAAATTGCCAAAAAATACTATTTAAAACTGATGAAATCAATAATATATGGTAAGTTTAAAACAATTTCGTTACTCATAAATACATTTAATACAGATTTTAATTTGATAAAACCTTTTTCATAAAAACTTTTTTCAGAGAGATGGTAAAAAATACTACACTAAACCTTGGCAGCTAAAGGTCATAATTTGTACACTAGTAGAAGATGAGTATCAAAACAGTTGTATCAAAATAATCAGCAGCTTGCTCTAGCGTAGTTTATACCACCATGCCGAATTTCATCTCTGAAGACGACATCGAACAAGCGATTCTTAAGCAACTGCAACAGCAAGGCTTTAAATTGCTCAACTGTTTTACGAGCGACGCTGACGACTTAAACGATAATTCCCAGCGCACCAACAAATGCGATGTTATTCTTCAAGAACGCCTTAAAGCTGCTGCTCTTCGACTTAATCCCAATTTACCAGAAACTGCAATCGACAAAGCATTAGCTATCCTCACCAACCAACGCAATACAATGTCGCTTATCGCAGCTAACCGCGAAGTAGATAGTTTAATTCGGGATGGTATCTCCATTGAATATGAAAACAGTCAAGGTAAAACAACTCACGCACGTGTTCGAGTCATTGATTTTAACGAATTTAATTCTGATGGAAATAAAACCCCTTCAAATAACGAATTTTTAGCTGTATCCCAACTTTGGATAAAAGGTGAACAGCGCTATAGGCGTCCCGACATAATTCTTTATATCAACGGCTTACCCCTTGTTTTTATTGAACTAAAAAACTCCAATGTCAAACTGCAAACAGCTTTTGACGAAAATCTTACTAATTACAAACAAGATATTCCCCAACTTTTCCATAGCAACGCTTTCTGTATAGTCTCCAACGCTATCGAAACCAAAGTTGGTAGTTTTAACGCTACTTGGGAATACTTTTTTAACTGGCTGCGTGTGGATGATGAAAAAGAAAAAATCAACCGCGACCAAATCGAAGAATCTGGTACTAGTTTACAACTGGCTGTTAAAGGAATTTGCATCCCTGCTAGACTTTTAGATTACATCGAAAATTTTATTCTTTATCACAAAGAAACACAGAAAATTATTGCTCAAAATCATCAATTTATTGGTGTCAATCGTGCTATTGATGCCTTTCTTCATAGGGAAGAAAAACAAGGTAAACTAGGTGTCTTTTGGCATACCCAAGGCTCTGGTAAAAGTTTTTCAATGATATTTTATGCGCGAAAGATTTTTAGAAAACTCACGGGAAACTTTACTTTTGTTATTGTCACCGACCGCGAAGATTTAGATGGACAGATTTACCGTAATTTTTTAAACACCGAAACGGTTAAAAAGAGTGAAGCCGCACAACCGAGAAATAGTCAAGAATTGCGGGAATTTCTCTCGCAAAATAAAAGCATTGTTTTTACTCTGATTCAAAAATTTCGTTATGACAAGAGTAAAAACTATCCTGTTTTAAGTACTCGCAACGATATTATTGTCATTGTCGATGAGGCACACCGTACTCAGTATAAATCTTTAGCTGAAAACATGCGTGCAGGTTTACCTAATGCCAATTATCTTGCTTTCACTGGTACACCTCTGCTAGGTAAAGAGCGCAAAACTAATACCTGGTTTGGTGATTATGTCAGCGAATATAACTTTTCCCAGTCTGTTGATGATGGTGCAACCGTACCTCTATATTATGAAAAACGAGTGCCAGAAGTGCTGATACAAAACGAGGATTTGAGTGACGAATTTTATCAAATCCTTGAAGACGAAAACCTCGACGATACCCAAAAAGCTAAGCTGGAAAGAAAATTCGCTCGTGAAACCGAAGTAATAAAACGCGACGATAGGCTAGACACTATTGCTAAAGATATTGTTTATCATTTTCCTCATCGCGGTTATCTCGGTAAAGGTATGGTGGTTTCCTTGGATAAATTCACCGCTGTCAAAATGTATGATAAAGTGCAAACTCACTGGAAAGCAGAAATCAAAAATTTGATGGGACGGATAAACAAATCCAGAAATGATATTGAAAAAGCCCGTCTCAAAAAGGTTTTGGAGTTCATGCGAAAAACAGAAATGGCTGTGGTGGTGAGTGAAGAAGCTGGAGAAGTGGAAAAATTTAGCAACCAGGGACTTAATATTAAACCCCACCGTGAACGCATAAACGCAATTAACAAAAAAGGACAGGATATCGAGTCTGAATTTAAAGATGTAGAAAGCGACCTCCGACTAGTTTTTGTTTGTGCTATGTGGCTAACAGGTTTTGATGTCCCTACCCTTTCTACGCTTTACATCGATAAGCCGATGAAAGACCACACACTTATGCAAACTATTGCTCGTGCTAACCGCGTGAGTTCTTATTCTATTAATAAGATTACCAAAAGTAACGGCGAAATCATAGATTACTACAATGTTTTTCGTAACATGAAGCGAGCATTGGCTGATTATGCATTGGGGGATGAACAAGCGCAATCACCGATTCAAGAAAAGTCAAATTTGTTTGATTTATTGGATGATGCTATCGCTCAAGGGCTAGAATTTTGTCATCAACAAAAAATCAATTTAGAAGCTGTCCTTAATACCCAAGATACTTTTAAAAATTTAGAGCAGTTCAAACGATTTGCGGATATACTGTTACAAAAAGACGAATGGCGTAAGACCTTTATAGTTTACGATAACACTATTACTTCACTTTACGAAGCATGTAAACCAGAAATTATCCAACAGTGTTCTCGTTATCAATCTGTTGCGATATTTCAATATTTGCGTGGGGTAATCGATAGCATCATCGAACGGAATGACCTTAATAGCGTTAGTATAAAAATAGCTGAACTGCTAGACGAAAGCGTCGTTATAGATAAGCCAAGTTTCAATGTTCAGGAAGATGCTTCAAAATACAACACAACTAAAATTATCCAAAAGGGTAAAGTCTGGGACTTAAGTAATATGGATTTCGAGCAGCTAAAAGCCGATTTTCCCTCTATTACTTATAAAAATATTGAAATAGCTGACCTACGAAGCTTTATTGAAGATAAACTGAAAAAAATGATTAAGCAAAATACGACTCGTACTGATTTTGCTCAAAGATTCCAAAATATTATTGATAAATATAATTCAGGTGGCTCTACGACCGAAAGTTATTACGAAGATTTAATCAGCTTTACCGAAAACCTTAAAGACGAATCTGAACGTCATATCAGAGAAGGATTGACCGATGATGAATTGGAACTGTTTGATTTGCTGAAAAAAGACAAAATGACTAAATCTGAAACTCAACAAGTTAAACTAGCAGCAAAATCCCTTTTACAAAGATTAATTTCGGAGCGACCAAAAGTATTAGTTCAAGATTGGTATCGAGATGCTGGGAGTCGGAGCCAAGTTAAATCTACAGTGGAAGAAATTTTACATGAAAATCTACCTGAGAGCTACAACAGAATGCTCTTTAAAACCAAATGCGAAACTATTTTTGAGTTGATTTATACTTATGCAAGCAAAAAAGAAAAGTGGGCTGTATAAATTGTTTTGCTCACATACAGCACTTACCGCTGTTATGAGGTACAATAGCAGCAATTAGTAAACCAGTTTTTTAAATGTTGAGGATTTATTAAGTCGAGCGCAACTGAGATTACTTTATCAACCATTTCTGTTGTAGTTGG
>JAESGU010000177.1_pt1 | contig 13276 bp, 12 predicted proteins | sample 9266271 | NCBI WGS metagenome assembly JAESGU01 (sample SAMN15740544, study PRJNA653495) | algae metagenome | isolation source: Scytonematopsis contorta HA4267-MV1 and co-occurring heterotrophs from mud... | place: USA: Palolo Valley Trail, Honolulu, Hawaii | collected 2009-07-25
CTCACCTCATTATAGCAGATATGACCTACAACTGACACCCAAGTGAGTCCGAAATGACCTATAAGTGAAGATTTCTTCTGAAATAGACCACAAATAACCCATAAATAACCTTTTAGCAACATTAAAGTAAACTGTAAGTGACACGCAAATGAACTGTCTTTTGTTATGCAAGGCTCTTTCAATGCTTTGCAATGCTTTATAATATAAGAAAGCCAGGAGTATGTCTAAAAAACATAAATTCGCTTCTAATAAAAGCGAAGAGTAGTATGAGTTCCAAAAAAAAAACCGCGAAGTATGTCTAAAAAACATAAATTCGCTTTCAAGAGGTTATCTGATTTTTGCCGGGTCGCCAACTCTTTAAAAGAAATCAGATTAACATTTAAGGAATCTTGTATTACTAGTTTTATCTCATACTTCTGGATGCGTAGATGATAAGAAAAAAAATTATACTGAATTATACATTGTCATCTAAATGTATAATTTTGAACCATGTAACCATTTTTATAAAAAAACTTAAAAATGGTTAATTTTGCCGTGTTTGATTTTAATCTTGTGCTATAAGTAGAGTACTCGGACTCAAGAGTTTGGCGACCCGGCGGTCTGAGTTCTCATTAAACACTCTTGAAAGCGAAACATGAAAATTTTAACTTGGTTAATAAACTCGATTATCCCTGTATTGTTGTCGATGACTCTTCACCAGGGACCTAATCATTCACACCCCAAATCTTTGGAGGTCGATGTGAATGTCAATGTCAAAGTTGAGGAGGTCAATGTGGATGTCAAAGCTGAGTGTGGCTTTGACTTTGACTAAGCTTTGATGAGAAGGGAGAGGTATTGATTGCCTCTTCCTTCCCTATATCAGTAGCGGATGCTGACGCAAACATGCAGTGAGTAGTTTTGACGTAGCGGAGGGAGACTTAAACCTCCCTTCCCTACGAAAGAGGGGATAGGGTGTTGACTTTGATGCTATTTTCGGGAAGTCGTTCATGCACAATTACTGTTCTACTATTTTGCCTGAAACCCTGTACTCAGTAAACTTTCAAGGGAAAAAACGACATAGTAGAAAAGTACTAAAAAGGTGTAAAAAACCATCAAAGTCAACAGCCTACCCTCGACCTGACACACTTGAAATTTTACGGAATTATTACTTGTCAGCTTGTATAACAAGAGGGGAAGGCGCCATCTAACTTATGCTCAGCAACAGACCTGCGCGGACGAGGCTCTTATAATCCTCTATATGAAAGGGTTTTAATTTAAGAAATAAGAAACGAGACTAATTTTCTTCTTAATTGAAATTTTCGCTTAAATTATCTTTATTTTGGCTTGACTTTACACACAAAAGGTGAGAACATAATGCGTTTTATTTTTATTCTTTAAAGGGTTGTCTGTGGGTGACAAGGATGGGGTGAGATATGGCTGCCCCTGTGAAATTGAATCAGTGTTTTGGTCGTTTTCTATACAGATGGTCGGCAATTATTCGTAACTATTGCGAGGAAAACGCCAACCCACTAATTCAATTTCACAGGGTTTAAAATTTGAGATATGCAATTAGATTTTTAGTATTACACAATAATGTCTTCTTAAAAGTTCTGTAAGATTTTTTAAATTATATCAAAATTAAAAAGGTTACGCTTTTTGATAATTACTCCCGGTTCGCTCATTTTTTTTGGAGTTAGAGAAATTGCCAAAAATCATAAAATCTATATGTCGTAATGGTTTTAGCGATTTACCTAAATTTACCTTAAACTACCACCCTGCTCTAAAAACTCTATTTTTATGCTTAAGCATAAAGTTGAGGTGATAGTATGCTTGAACCATAGCCGGAAAGCCTTATTAAATCGTTCGGCTTTTTTCTAACTCAATTTAAAATGAGCGAACCGTGAGTAATAAGTTTGGTTTATCTTGAGTGGGTTTGACTTTTGGGGATACCAATAAAAATTATCCCATATGCGTGTCTATCCGTTTTAAAGCATTGACTATCAATACATTTATACTGATTGAGGGCGACAAGGAAGTGAGCGTGGGTTATCTTTATGTTTAAGTCTTGTTCCTTATTATTGGACAATAAGACTTGGACGACAATTAAACGCTGTCGCTTAATATTTGGTATTGGTACGGATTGAGATGGTAAAGTGCAAATTTTCGGTGTAATAAAAGTGCATAAGTCTTTATGATTAAGAAAAGACCGAGATGGATATACCATGATAATTGGGTTGACGAACCAAAAGGGTGGGTCAGGTAAAACTACGGTATCTGGGCATCTTGCGTACTGGTTAAGCAAGCGCGGCACGGTGATTGTTGTAGATGCTGATGCCCAGCAAAGTAGCACTAACTGGATGAAAGACTTGCAATTGTCGTGCAAAACGATGATTGACCCAGATGATTTATTTGACGAACTGCCTCAACTTGCTACCCAGTATGACAATGTAGTGGTAGATGGACCTGGGAGTCTTAGCGAAACCACCAAAGCGATTTTATCTAGATGTGACCTGGCTTTAGTGCCCTGCAAACCAGCAGGACTGGACATGCACAGCACATCAAAAATGCTACGAATATTACGTCAGGCTAGGGAATTGCGGGGTGGGTTGCCCCATGTTGGTTTATTCCTCAATCACGCAAAGAAAGGTACTATACTGCTTAAAGATGCAATTCGCGCATTAGCTGAACAAAATACAGGATTTCCGTTACTTAAAACGGTAATATATGACTTGCAAGTAATTGCTGACGCACCAGGGCAAGGAACCTCTGTTTGGGGGATGAGTGGAGCAACTGCCAAACGTGCAATTATTGACTTTGAATCGTTATTTACAGAAGCGTTAAAGGTGCCCAATGCCAAGAACTAGAAGAAAAGTAGAAGAATTTATCTACAGGGATGATACCGATACCACAGTCGCTCCTACATCAATACCCCTCAGCGACCTGGTACTACCCAAGTCAGAATTGCGGTACTTTATTGATGAAGAAGAAGTTGCCAAAATTGTGGCAACTGGTAGAAAGAATGGCATCATCGAACCAATCCTTGTTCGCCCAATTGCAGACAGCGAAAAATATGAGGTGGTGGCAGGGGCAAAACGCTATCGTGCTTCTATAATTCTTGAACTAGAATCCGTCCCTGTTGTTGTCCGCTCACTCAATGATGAAGAAGCACTAGAGATAGCTTTAATCGAAAACTTTGCGCGTTCTGGGCTAACTGATTTAGAAGAAGCAGATGGCATTTTACGGTTGTTGGCTCTTAAATTAGAAGTAGCAGTTAACGAAGTTCCACCACTATTACACCATATTCAAAACCAACTGCGTGGTAGGCTTGCTCCCAATGCCAATAACGTTATTGGTGAAGAGAAAATTAAGCTAGTTCTGGATGTGTTGACGGAGTTAGGTAATATAAAACTTGACTCGTTTATCAGCAATCGCTTACCTTTGCTCAACCTACCCGATGATATTTTAGAGGTTTTACGGGCAGGTAAGTTGGAGGCTTCTAAGGCAAAGGCAATTGCTACTATAGAATTGGTTGAGACAAGGAAGAAATTGCTCTTAGAGGCGATAGATGAGAGTTTGTCACTGTCACAAATAAAGCAACGGATATCTGAACTTATAACACCGCAATCCGAAGAGCAGCAGCAAAGCTCCGACAAGCCATTAAAAGAAAGGATTGATGATACTTTTAAGCGGTTTAAGAAGGCGAAAGCATGGGATAATCCCAAGAAGCAGGCTCGGATTGAAAAGTTATTAGCACAGTTGGATGCTTTGATAAGTTAGCTATTACTCCTATATAACGGTGTTGTAGCATCTATTGGTACTAATCCCCATGCATCAATGCAGCTTTGGGTTATGTCCCAGTGTGAGCAAGTAATCAATACCCCATCCAGGGTCTGACATTGATTCAATTTTAAAAATAATGTATTTACCCATTTTAATCGAATGAAGCTACAGACGCGAAAGTGGTCTACATGCCAAATCTAAATATCAAAGGTAAAAAGTGGAACAATTGGGCAGATGGAATGTATATGTCCACTAGACAACTTGAAGCAAGGCTCAATAAAGATAAAGATGCCAAAGATTTTGAGTATAAATTCCTCTCAGAAGTGAAAGATGATGATGTTAGAAACCGTTTGCTAGATAGACATACAAATCCTCGATTAGGAGTGGCACTTTTAGCTACTTCAAATTTGGAAGATGTGTCAATACAAGAATCAATTACTCCTTACGCTTCCATCAGGCATGATAGTGTTGTCGAAAATAGCTCCTCGGAGACAAACATCCATAGCTCCGCTCAAATCGGTATTGCTCAGATTAGCCCTTTCCGAAAGGATATTCGTCATCTTAGCTCCTCTCAATTCGGCATAACTGAGGTCAGCACCCCTCAAATCAACATTTCTCAGCTCAGCCCCCATCAATTCGGCTCTATACAAATTACAGTTACAGAGGCTAGCTCCCCACAAAGAAGCTCCACGCAGTTGGATTCCCGACAAATCAGCTCCATCCAAGGTAGCTCTGTCGAGAGAAGCCCCATTCAAATGAGCGCTACTCAAATCGGCACCAATCAAGGAGACGTAACACAGGTAAGCTCCACTCATATAAACTCCTCTCAAGTTAATACCATCAAGAACTTCATCTTCTTTTATCCTAATCCCCTCAAAATCTTTCTCCCCTTGCTCAAGTCTTCTACGCAATTCAACAGCAGTAATTTCCATACATATAGTCCCACATCAATTAACACATACAAACATAACCTGTTGTACTGGTCGGTTCTACTCAGTTGAAGGTGGTGTCACTTGCTTGACACCCAAGTAGCGCGAAAAAAGGAAAATTCTTAATTTCCTGCAATATGTAGGTTTTAAGGGGGGTAATTTTTACACACGGGTGAGCGCGTTATATATTTGTTTCTGTATTTAAGTCGCTGTAGCTCCTACAGAGTAAAGGTTTCACGCCTCAATGTTACTCGAATTACCGTTGGGATTATATTGGTGTAGTGTTGGTTTTGTGCGTTACTCGAAAGTAATTCAAGTTTCGTTGGTGGTTTTGTAAGGTGCCCAAAACCAAAAATAAATGGTTTGAAAAGCTAACGAAGATTTGTTGTTCATATGGGCTGATAGTGCTTTTCAGCCAGCAATCGTAGAAAGTTGTTACTTAAATAGCTATGTCTTATTTAAACTTGTACTTCCTTATTTGTACGGATAGAATAGCCTTCGCTGGCGATTATGCCAGCGATAAAATAGGGGAATAATACTAATCGCTTTGATGAGTCAAATAATTTGCACTCTTCTTCTATATCGCCTTATTGTTGGTATTAATTAAACAACAAGTGGCTTCATGAACATAATTTATCGGGAACTGATTTTCAGGGATGCTAAAGTCAAATATATGTGGAGGTTGTAACTATGACAATTGCCCTACCCAAACTAGTAACCTTTGAAGAATTTACCGCGTGGCGTCCCGAAGGTGTGCGCTACGAATTACATGATTCCGTGATTGTTGATATGTCGCAACCAGTAGGGGGACATGAGGAAGTTACGGGTTTCTTGTGTGTCATTCATACTGATTTTTCCTCTGGCAAATAAATACTGAATCTAACTTAACTTCTCTCACCATAAAGCTGAAATCATTGTTTCATCGATAACCTAAAGGCAACTTAATCTTCAGTATTAATACTTTTTTCAACATGGTATCGAGCCGAGATAAAATACAAGTACGAACAATAAAACGTCACGAGCGGAGTCACAACGCTTTGTTTAACAGTGCGCTAACTATGTCAGAAATTATTACTGCTGTTTACACTAACGGGATGCTGCGCCCCGAAAATCCTTTGTCCCTAGCTGATGGGCAAACTGTGCGGTTGCAAGTTTTAACGGAAGAAGCATCTCCGGACACCGAACAGATAATTCAGTCCCTAGTGGCAGCGGGACTGGTCACTCCTCCTCAACATCGCAGCGATATTGAGCCAGTAAGAGAAGAAGCGTGGCGTGAACTAACCCAAAGACTAGAGGCATTACCGAGCAAGCCACTCTCCGAAATCATTATTGAAGAACGAGGTTTAATGTGACCGCCTACTTCGTAGATAGCAGCGCCCTCGTGAAACGGTACGTGCCGGAAACTGGTAGTGCCTGGATACGGACGCTCTCAGATCAGACTGGCAACTCATTGTTCATCGCCCGAATTACCTGGGTAGAAGTCAGAGGTGCGCTGGCGAGGAGAGAACGGGAAGGTAGTTTGACGAACGCCGATAGAACCTTGATTATTCAGAGGTTTCGCTCTGACCTGAATAATCAGTACCAAGTCATTGAACTCGATGCCAACCTAGCAGAAACTGCGGGTCAACTGGTCGGGCAATATCCTCTACGAGCTTATGATGCGGTACAGCTGGCATCAGTGCTAAGGATTCAACCCGCTTTCGCTCTTGAGCAATCGACATCCTTGATTTTTCTTACATCTGACGACCGCCTAAGCACTATTGCCCAAGCTCTTGGGTTACTAACCGATAATCCTAATCATCATCCCTGAGATGGTTAACTGAATAAGGGTATCCGCCGAGGGGGTAGAGTCGAGGTGAGTGTTACCACATACAACCCTAACCTACTAACACTTTGGAACTCTCTCACCGACCCTACCAACCCCTTCGTCAAACTGACATATGTACTAGCGCCTATGCTTTAAACTTTTGTCCGCATGTCGGGTAGGATAATTTTATTGGTGTACCAGACCAAATTCAAACAACCAATTTCAGAAAAACATACTATTATCTCATAATTAAAGTAAAAAGTAAAACAAATATCAAGAATTATTAAGCCAAAATTTCAGTTAAGAAAAAAATCTCTCTTGTTTCTTATTTCCTAAATTATAACCCTTTAATATCAAGGGTTTCCAGTGGCTAGACTACGCACATCACTTGCTCAATAATTTATTTCTTAGATGATTGATAAGTTTTAGTTAGATTTTTTAAAATTTTTATATAAATATATTATATTAATATAGTACAATAGAATTACTGTTTTCAAGGATAGTTTTGAATCCAAAGCTTTCTGTGTAACCATTAGTAATAAGGGTGGCTATTTCTATAAGCTTATAGTCTTATAATGAAACGCCTACAAACAAAGGTCGGGAGCGCTATTTTTGTGTATACGCTAAAACAAAACGGAAATCGCGATGGTTCCGCTAACATTGGTGACTGGGGAGTCGGGTCTGGTTACACATAGCAGCTGAGTTACTTTTGCCTTTATAAAGAGTTATATTGGACTTATGAAAGCTTTGGAAGTATTAAGAAATGTTTCGCCAATATCATCCGTGCATGTGCAGTGCCGTCTATTAAAAAAATATCACCACAAAATTTGGAGCTTTCAGCATGATAGCAAATAGTTATTTAATTTCAGGCGAAACGTTTGTTTTCCCAGATAAGTCAGGTATTTCTCAAGTCTCTCTTTCAGACGATGAGATTAATGAAAAATACAAAAAGGGAGAGATAAGAATTGTAACGGAACAGGCTCGCTACCCACTTGATAGCATAGAAACTATGCTTGACAGTAAAAAGTATATCCTAAATCCTGAATACCAGCGCAGGAAAAGGTGGAACAATACTCGAAAATCTCGTTTGATAGAATCATTTATAATGAATGTGCCGATTCCACCTATCTTTTTGTATGAAGTAGATTACTCTATCTATGAAGTGATGGACGGCTTGCAAAGGCTAACAGCTATTTATGATTTTTACAAAGGAAAATTTAATTTGGAAGGATTGGAATATTGGCGAGAACTTAACGGTCGAAATTGTACAAATTTACCTGAACAAGTTAAAAGAGGGATAGATAGGCGTTATTTATCATCTATTATATTGCTGCAGGAGACAGCAAAAAGCACAGAAGAAGCTGATTTTCTTAAGCAAATAGTTTTTGAAAGATTGAATAGTGGTGGAGAGAAACTAACTCCACAGGAAACAAGAAATGCCCTACGCAATGGCAAGTTTAATCAATTATGTATAAAGCTTGCTGAAAATGACTCTTTCCGTAAAATGTGGAAACTACCTTTAGAATCCGAAGGAGAAGAAAAATTACTTGAAAGTGAATCTTATCGCAAAATGGAAGATGTCGAATTGGTTTTGCGATTCTTTGCTTATCGCCATATAGCTAACTTTAAATCTCCAGTGGATAAGTTTTTAGATGACTATTTAAAACAAGCAAATAATTATCCAGACTCAACAATAAAAAATCTTGAAAATCTTTTTAATGAAACTATTGATTTGGTTTATTCAATCTTTGGAGATGCAGCTTTTATACCACCAAAAGAAAGGCGTGACAATAAAACACCAATAAGAACTATTTACGATTCAATGATGCAGGTGGTTGCAAATAATATTGACAAAAAGGAAATTCTACTCAATCATAGCGAATCCATACGGAGCAGCCTATACTCAGATAAAGACTTGCTATACATCAAAGAAGAGAATAATAGACCCCTTTTTGATGGTAGATACAATAACAAAAAAGATGTAGAAGCACGCATAAAATATTTCCAGGAATTTCTACAAGGTTTTTTCTCATAAACTTAGGTAGAAATTATGAATGCAACGTCATTGGAGAGCTTCAAAAAAGAAATAAATCAAGTACGAGAATATTTTAAACATATTCAATATGTGGATAATATGGTGGCTTATGCTGTGTCACCGACTGATAGTGAGGAAATTAAAGTCTTGTTAAATAAGTTAAAAGACCATCATAGAAGTTTCAGAACAGATAAAAAGATATTTGAATACAAAGCATCTATTATTTCGCTTTATGGCTTACTAGAAAAGCATATAGAAATTTGGATTAAAGAATATCTTGATTCACTTGCAGTTTTAGCTATAGACTATAACAATATAGATGAAAAAATTAGAAACAATCATTTTGAACTTTCTTTAAAACTAATAAACACTATTGCTAGTAGAGAAAGTGCTAAATATCAGCATCTCACAAAAGAACAAGTTTTAAAAAAACTGAATGAATGTATCGTAAATCCTGCAAGTTACAAATTCAATACAGAAGCATTTGTTCTTTTATCAGGTAATTTAAAACATAAACAAATTGTCAAAATATTTGAGATGATTAATGTGAACTTAAATGAAGAATTAAAAAAAAATAGAACACTAATTCAGTATTTTGAAAATGATAGAGGAATTACAAACATTTCAAATATAGATACAGATATTTTATACAATAAAATCAACGATTTAGTTGAAAGGAGAAATCAGATTGCTCACGGTTCAGAGACATTAGATAATATTTTAGATATATCTGAATTGGAACCCTATATCCAATTTTTGGAAAAATATTGTCAAGCTATTTTTGAAATATTGTCTGAGGAGCTTATAAAAAAAGAATCAATTTATACATTTCAAAAGATAGAAAACGTAGTGAAAATTTTTGGCAATAAAATATTGGCGTTTGAAATTGAAAATTATACGATAAAAGTTGGAGATATACTTATTGTTGAAACGATAGAAGGTAAATTTTTCAAAAAAACTATTTTGACAATTGAATTAAATAAAAAAACACATACAGAACTTACAATTACAGAAAAAACAAATATTGCTATTAGTGTTGAGCCTAATATCAAAGAAAATCAAAAATTTTACATAGTAAAACAATAATTCCAGTCACTAATTGTAAGAAACTGCAAACTTACGTATTTTTTCTTGCAAGCGAGCAAAAACTACCTCACCATCTGTAACTCGTCCTTGTGCAATTTGTTCGGTTCCTACTGCAATTTGGAGCCGCAATTGCTCCAACCTTCTTTCTCTTTCTTCTAATAACTTAAAGGCTTCGTTGATAACATCATCCGCATTTTCATATCTACCGCTAGCCATTTGTGTTTGAATAAATTGCTCATGTTCGGGTTTAAGTTGAATATACATATTTTCTACCTCTAGATAATTAATACTATCACCAGTTATTATCCCTTAAAAACCAGAATGCTGTTAATTGCTGTCTGGTTAACATAGACCAGGCTTCTGCTATTTCTTATCTGTTTGGGAAACTGACAAACGGATGGAAAACAGCTTTTCTCACCCTTATTTTATCTAATTGGTTATGTTTTGATATTCCATGTCAAAATCAAGGTCAAAATTATGGTCAAAATCAAGGGGTACAGTAAGTCATTTTTGATGTCACTCTTAATTCAATTTTGATGTCCTAAATACCCTTGTTTCATTTGTCTGTGACTTCGTTTTTGACTTACTTTTTTTTTGACCCGGTGAGGTTAAATCCCTGAATATAAGCCAGTCATATAGCAAAAGCTTTTTAGTATACTAATTACTTATCCATCCTCGTCGATTGGTCTACCGTTAAAGTGTCTGTATATTTGTACTGCTTCAAACCAACTAGGGAGTGTTTTCTCAACTTCTTCCAATTCATTCCCACTGGTATCAACCAACCCATGTACAATTTGTACTCTTGGTAATGGTGTTTCTCCATTTGCGGAAAACTTTTTTATTTGAATTGTGCCAGCTTTACGTGCTTCAAATGTACCTTCTACGGTGCTTTCATTAGTAAAGTAGTGGTTAATCCCTATAAAAAACTCTTTCGCTTTTCTGGTGTCTGTCAGGTGCATAGAGAAAAATCTCATAGCTGGTTCTTTACAGGATGGTATTTTTTTAAGGTTAGTAAATTCGTCAATAATTAGCTGCTGCTTTTGTCTTGGTACTTCTTTGATTCTGCCTAACCAGCGTTCACAAGCATCCTCTAAAGCTTGTCCTATTTCTTCTTCTGATTCTGCTTTAATTTGTGCATCCAGTAATTGCCATACCTTCCAGTTTTCTCCAGTAGCATGACGGTCAATTAGCTGATAAATTGGAGCATCAAAGCAATATTTTCTAACTAGCGCAATACAAGAAGCTGTGTTGGTCTTACCGCTTCCTTGGGAACCAATCAGCCATAAAGGTTTGTTATTTTTAATGATTGTGTATAACCAACCATCCTCCCATCTTTTTAATGCTTCTATCAGTTGATTTACCCGTTCTTGGATGTTACCTTCTGGGTTGTTAGACGTTTCTAAATCATTGCTCTTATTTTTCTTTAACATTTTCTCACTTTCCTTATCCGCTTTGTTCTTGTCTCTGATATTTTCTGCAATAGTTTTATTCATCTCCGAATCAGCCAAATCAAGCTGTTTTAGTGCTGATGCATGGGTTTTATCTTGTATTTCCTCTTGTTTTTTAGCCCTATCCTTAATCGCGTCTACTGGAATAAAACCAGATTTAACCCTTTGTTTATCCCAGTTACTATTAATAGTTTGTGATTTGAAATCTCTTTCATTTCTAGCCCTTACTCCAGTAAGCTTGATGCTGGTTTTGTACCCTTCTAATTCCCAATGGGCATTTTCTTCATTGATTTCACACTTCTTACTCCAAGCTAGATATCCTAATCCAAAAGAGATGGGGGCTATGATAAACCACTTCACATCTGATTTTGTTTTAGGAATGTTCCTTAACTGGAGTGATGATTCTGGAATTGGTAATGATGCTTCAAACTGTTGTTGTTCCCATACTTCTTTTAGTAATTTATGCTCGTATCTACAATATTTCTTATCTAATTCTGCTTGGGAATCCGCACGGTTTTTGATATGTCTTTGTCCTTTATTAATAGTTGTCGGGCAAAATCTAACAATTACTACATCAAAAGGTCTTGTAGATTGACCCAAATATAGTGCTGACGATAAAGCTACAACTATAGAAGAAACTGATAAGCCAGAGTAAGGTATTTTCATGCTTACCTCCTATCCAGGGAATCAATAATTGTGTAAATTCCCCCTAACCCCACAAGTACAACAACTATAAAGATATTTCTTTGCTGGCTGTCGGGTAAGTCATTAAACTGTTCTACTTTATTTTGTAATGCATTATAGGTTTCTTTTGAATTGTCAGCCATCTTTAATAAGTCACCTGTCGCATTCCAAATAATAAAGCAGGCAACCAAAGTACTGAAACCAAACTTGATTAATTTACCCATACCTTCTATATTCCACTCCCCATCTTTTCTATCTAAATTAAAAGCATCCAGACAATCTCTATTGGTAATATTGTTAATTAAAACGCTCAAAGCTACTGCTAGCCCTACTCCCTGGTTTCCAATTGTTAGGATTAAAAACCGAGCAATCGAATATGAAGTAAGACCCCAAAAGCCAGCTTCTATCCCCTTGAGTACCGATTGGTTTTTATTTAATCTCTTTTGTAAGTTCTCCTTATATTTTTGGATTGATTCAATTTCATCTGGTGTAAAACTACTATCTTCCTCAATTGGGTAATTTGATTGTGGTGTATCATCTGACTCAAATTCTGGTAACATAGCATTGCATTAATTTATTAATATTGCTGCTGATTGATAGATGAACAGCAGCAATTTTATTACTCTAAGAGAAAATCTCTCTAACACTATTCCACAGCTTGACAACAGGATTTGTAGAGAACTGTTTGCGGGGAATTAAGCTTAAATTACTGTCTGAGCCATTTTCTAAGATATGTTGAATTTTCTTTTCTTCGTATTCATCGTCAGCTTTCATCTGAGCTAAAAGTGGCTTGTTTGATATTCCCTCAAACTTAGCTTGCATTTCTACATCTACCATTTGGGAATCAATCCAGGCTTGCAGTTCGATAATATCTATTGCATCACTATGACGCCCTTGTTCTTTCTCCAAATTGGCGAACAATTGCTGTTTGTATTCTTCAATTTGGTTCAGGAATCTGGTGTTTTCTAGAGTTACGTCACCAGCAGATTTATCAATTGCGGATGCAGCTTTACCACCAGTACGATAAATATCAGCTAGGGCTGTGTTATATTCCTTGGTTCCATCAATATAATCCTTGAGATTTTCGCGGATAATGGGCATAGCCATTTGCAAGCGTTCTCCAGTCTTACCCATATCTCCTATCTGTTTGAGTGATTTTTCGTCACCCATTGCAGCCAAAACTATTAGAGATTTGGTAATACCAAACTTCTTCTCTGTGGCTTTGGATATATTTTTACCGTAACTTGAAACGTGGTCACGAACATATTTAGCTTTCATTTGTCTCCTTAGTATTTGCAATAGCCATCACAAATCCATCCCTCTTTAATTAATCTTCTTTCTTGTTGTTCTGGAGTTAGTGGTTTAAGTCGTTCAAGGGTTTGTAAAAGTAGAGGAATCATGATAATGGATACCCCTACAAATACTATGAGATTAAACTTGGATTGACTTTGATTTCTTCTTTCGTAGCATGTCGATAGTTGATAATGTTCTTCTCTGAAAAAATTTATCTTGATGTTGTAATCTGGTT
>JAESGU010000178.1_pt1 | contig 13030 bp, 12 predicted proteins | sample 9266271 | NCBI WGS metagenome assembly JAESGU01 (sample SAMN15740544, study PRJNA653495) | algae metagenome | isolation source: Scytonematopsis contorta HA4267-MV1 and co-occurring heterotrophs from mud... | place: USA: Palolo Valley Trail, Honolulu, Hawaii | collected 2009-07-25
GTGATTGACGGCGTTAAAGCTAGAGGAGAAAAAGCTAACTACAGTACGCAACGTGTCAAATTTGACTCTAACCGTTCAGGTTAACTTTTCGTTACATAGTTATAAATTTTCCCGCCCACCTACTTATGGGTAGTGGTAATTAAGCACCATGATACCAATTCCATACCGATACTGCTCTAATTTTACTGACAAACATACAATTTATACCTTTATTTGACTTTATAGGCATATTAAATAACCTTTTTAGGTAGTTGTTTATATTTTTTATTGTTTTAAAATTGACATGTAATTTTTAAGATAAAAAAGATATAGTGTAATTAGTTACTAGTAATTAAATATCCAAAAATTACTATAATTTTGATAAAAATATTTACAGAAAATAATCTAAAGTTTGGTAATTTAATGTGTCATTTTAGTAGAAACTATTAATTAGTCACAAGCAAATAATTTAGCACTGCGAACATGCGTAGAGACTCAATTTTCTATAAGCTTTTTCAACAATCACCCACTCTTCTTTTTGAATTACTCTCAACACCTCCTGAAAATGCTTCTGGTTACCGATTTGATTCTGTAGCTGTCAAGGAACCCAAATTTGAAATTGATGGGGTTTTTCTACCACCAGAAACTGAAGGTCGTGGAATTGTTTATTTCTGTGAAGTACAGTTTCAGACAGATGAACAGCTTTATGAACGCCTATTTGCTGAATCTCACTTGTACTTCTACCGTAATCGGTCTAGATTCAGTGATTGGCAAGCTGTGGTAATTTACCCATCTCGCAACATTGAACAGAGCGATACTTATCCTCACCGTACATTGCTTAACGGTGAACAAGTCTATCGAGTTTACTTGAACGAGTTGGGAGATATTCGCAAATTACCTTTGGGTTTAGCGCTGATGCTACTAACCACCGTAAAAGAAAGCCAAGCACCTGAAGAAGCGCGATATCTACTCTCGCGTTCTAGTCAGGAACAGCCTCAAGCAGCAAATCGCGCCATAATATTAGATATGGTGACTACGATAATGGTGTACAAATTTGAACAACTCAGTCGAAGGGAGGTGGAGTCAATGTTAGGTATAACACTACAGGAAACACGAGTTTACCAAGAAATTAAGGAGGAAGGACGAGAACTAGGGCTGGAGGAAGGACGAGAAGAAGCGACGGTTAAGTTAATTGTCCGACAACTAACCCGAAGGTTTGGAGAGCTATCTGAGGAAATGCGCCTTCAAATTTCTAGTTTACCAATGCCTGTTCTGGAAAATTTGAGTGAGGCTTTGTTGGATTTTACCAGTTTGGCTGATTTACAGGCTTGGTTACAAGCACAATAAATTCTTCAATTTTGTGGGGTGGGCATCTTGCCCGCCCGAAAGGAACTGCAATCAATGTTTGACATAACACTACAGGAAACACGAGTTTACCAAGAAATTAAGGAGGAAGGACGAGAACTAGGGCTGGAAGAAGGAAGGGAACTAGGGTTGGAAGAAGGAAGGGAACTAGGGCTAGAGGAAGCAACGGCTAAGTTGGTTGTCCGATTGCTGACTAAGCGGTTTGGAGAGCTATCTGAGGAAATACGCCTTCAAATTTCTAGTTTACCAATGCCTGTTCTGGAAAATTTGAGCGAGGCTTTGTTGGATTTTAGCAGTTTGGCTGATTTACAGGCTTGGTTACAAGCTCAATAAATTTCTTTAATCTTGTGGGGTGGGCATCCTTGCCCGCCCTTGCCTATGAGTATGAAAAAATTGATGGGTTACGGCGCTTCATGTAACTTAAAGAGTCTCCAACTATATATTACAAGTGCGCCTAACCCATCCTACGTCTATGTAAATTTAAAGGGGTTTTAAGAGTTATTTTATAAATACCCTCTCACAGGTTTTTTGAACTTTGCGATAATGTTGCGATGGACACTCACATAGTCTGAACATACATGTTTAAAGTGGGAATGCAGTTTCTCATGAGCAACTGGGAGAGCATGGAAGGGAATTGATGGATATAAGTGGTGTTCTGCGTGAAATGGCATATTCCACATTAAGAATCTGATTGGGAAAAGGGTTAGAGTTGTGCGCGTATTTGCGAGAAAATTATTATCTGAGCTACAACCTGTATGTTCTGCTAGAAGAATAATGCGTAAGATTGGCTGGCCAACCACTAGGGGTAAAAGCCAATATTGCAAAAACCAAGGCTGACCTGCTGCTATCGAAAATGTAATGGCAATTCCGTAAACGGCAAATTGTTGTCGAACGGAGCGAGTAACTTCGGGTCGTGCTGCCTCTGGAATAAATGGGCAATGCTCAAATTGACCGAAGGCTATGGGGAAATATGCGCTTATTTTTCCTTGCCACCAGGTGAAACCGCTCATTACCAGAAAGTATTCAGCTAGGTTACTGGGGATGAGGTCGGTTAGTTCTGGGTCTTTGCCGGGAATATTAGTGTAGAGGTGATGCCATTTGTGATAATGCCGATAAAAGCTACTGTTGTATAACGAAAGTAATCCACAAAACCAGCCTATAGTATCATTCAAATGATTATTAGCGAAGGCGGTTCTATGGTTACATTCGTGGAAAGGTGCAAACATGGTAGCGAAAGTTGAGCCGTAGATTATTAGTGCTGGTATTGCTAGCCACCAATTGCCAAAGTTTGTTATCCATAGATAACCGCTGAGTCCCATTATTGCTAAATGCCCAGCGAACTGAACTATTCCTTTGCAATTGGAGCGTTGGTTTAAAAGATTTAATTCGTCGGTGGAAAGAATTCGGTGAGGGTTTTGTTGCTTGTCTTCTTGGTGAGTGAGTGATTCAATCTTGGTAGTTGCATTGCTGGACATAATTTTTATCTATGTCTATAGATAGTGGAAATTAAACAATATAGCAATTATAATGCGGAATTTGTGTTAATCAATACATTATTTTATTTTTCTTTGATTTTTTAAATATGCAAAATATGATTGATAAAGGTTCAGTTTGCTTGCATTTTTTATATAGCAATGCGGAATAATTTGCCAACAATCAAGCTCATCTATAGTGATAGCGTCATGCACAATACAAGCCAGCGATTAAAATCGCTGTCTAAAAGCTAAAGTCCTCTAAAAGAGGACTAATATTTTACTTCACTATATTTATTTGCGTGCTTATGTCATTCCATTCAACCTAACAAAAACGTTAATTAAGGGTTATACATGTAATATTTAGCCTATTGGTTGCTTAGAAGGTTTAGCAAAGCCAAACATGGTAAACAACCAGTGATACCACTGTGGATTAGTTACGAAAACCTTTAAAGCTGACTCCAAATCTACATCTAAATCTCTATTCTGAACATCGATAATTAATTTGTAAGTCAATTCTAGGTGAATCCTATCTCGTCTACTTAATAAAACAAAATTGCCATTAGGAGAATTTTTCAGTTGCTCTACTTTTTCTTTAGCTCCCTTTGTGTCAATTTCAGTTAAACGCTCATCTCTAAATAAACCAAAGCGGTCTTTTGGATGCAAGCACATTAGCTCATTAAAATTAACAATTCTACTAGTAAAAGAACTGCCATTTGGAGCAATTTGGAGAAATCCTATGACGTAGTTTTTACGGTCAGTTTCGATTACAATATGCTCTGGTAAAACCTTTTTACCTAGCCTATAAACAGTCAATTTAATCGGTTGAAGGTAGTTAAAAGCTTCAGCAATAGTTTTTAGTTTACCCATATCATCCGAATCAGAAATAATAGGAGTTTTAACGTACTGCTGTTCCAAAAAAGTTCTTTGTCGGGTTAGATATTCAATAACATAATCTTCCGTTTGCTGTTCTTTGCTCTTGCCATCAGGGGTAAGTTTTTTACCCAAATCTATCATATCAACTGAACCAGGCTTTCTTACTTCATTCATTAAATTCAGAAATGCTTCTGTTAACACCTGTTGCTGCTGCTGCAATATTCGTAACTGCTGCTCTAGTTTTTCATAACCATCAAGTTGATGAACATTTTTTCTGATAACAGGTAAAGGAATTTGACGAACTCTGTAATTGTAGTAGTCAGCAGCTCGATTCAAAACTGCACGGATAGATTTTTGGTCTAAAATATCCTCTAAGTCTTCTGAGAGGAATATTTGCTCCAAAGGAACATTTAGAGTTTGAAGTTTGACCTTAAGAATTGCTTTGAGTTCTTCCTGCGAAGGTCGTTTTAGATGAACTTGAGACTGAGACACCCGACCAATAATTGAGTTGTCAAAGATAGCTTGGAACTGTTCCCATCGCTCAGGAAACATATTCAAGATAATTAAGCTGTTTGGAACATGGGTGAAAATTTCCTTGATAGATTCCCCAAAGTTAAGCAATATCTCCTCGTTATGAGGAAGTCCCAACCCTTCAAGCTGGTCAAAGATAATAATTAAAGGCTCGTCAAGAGTAGATAATTTACCTAAAACTGAAATGGCTTCTAGAGAAAATGCTTCCTGGCTAAGCTCTTCTCCCCAGCTAGGCAAACTAATAGTTTCTACTTCCTCAGGAGATAAAATACTACCTGCTAACCAACGAGTTGCAATATCTTTGCGTGTTGCTTCTGTGTAACTACAGTACTTAACAATTCCTTTAAGAATCGAGGGAGCGAAACCACCACCTGAGTAATTGCTAACCCACCATTCATGAATTCGTTTATGAATTTGCTGCCAGTATACTAATTTGCTATAAGTTCCTTCTTTCCCAAGAGCATTTATATTGTTATCCTTTAACGCTTTGATAATATCCTCGTCTTTCTGAGTAAGAGTAGGGATATTAGCAATAATTTTGTGAAAGGTATTAATAATTAAATAGTCTAATTGGGTAAAAGAACCAACCCGCTCGACTAAAGATTCCAAAATCCTGCTGTAAATATGGTAGAGCACTGACTGAGAATTATTAGGCTGACGGATAAACAGTAGTCTATTACTAGATAATCGCTCTTTAGCCAATCTCATCATTAAGTGAGTTTTACCAGAGCCTGGTTCTCCAATTACTACCACTCCTTTACTTTGACGATTAGGGTCAAGCTTGATGTCTTTTAAGATTGACTCAATAGTAAGAAATTCTCTATGATAAGTATCAGGGGAATCGGGGTGATTTTGAAAAGGAGTATCAACTCGACTACCGCTAAAGGGATTAGGCTGTTCTTTTAATTGCTCGTTCATTAATCTGTGATAAAGGTAATATGTAAACTTTGCATCATACCGCGCAGCGTGAGCCATGTCCGGAATAAAGTAGCGGTTATTAAACCGCAAATTTAAATACTTACTGAGATACTCTAAAGAATAACTTTCGAGTCCTAACCATTTATTTTTTGCTTTTATAAAAGTACAGTCAAACTTTAAATGGGGGAATTTTAAACCTGCTTTATGGAAACTAAACTTGAGTACTTTGATATCATGTTCTGCATTATGGCAAACTATTTTTTTCCCTTGAACAATAGTCGAAAATTCTTCTAGCAAAGTTTTTAGACTTTTGAGGTTAGGTAGATTGCTCTTGTTATTGGGATGGTCTTTAGAAAAGCCTTCGTATATTACGCTTCCTTGGTTACTTACTATCGCCAGTTCGCTTAATTCCGGGTTGCCCTCTGTATCAAGAACTACAAAATCCATATTTTTGTAATACTTACGTATTGCTCATAAGCAGATGTGATAACTAATGTAATTGATACAACTGGTTAGTTGCTAGTTCCCGAAAATTATACTCATTTTGGAAAAAATTTTAAAGTTGTTGGGACTTACAGCAAATTTTAAGTTAGTGAAATATGAGTCAACACTGCTCGGTTAAGAGAATTTGTAGGTTGGGTTGTAAGCGCTACGCTCCACTGCGTGAACGCGCAGCGTGCCGCTTCGGCATGGCTTTGGGAAACCCAACTTTTCGGTCACTTACAGCAAATTTTAAGTTAGTGAAATATGAGCGGGCGGGCAAGGATGCCCACCCCACAAGATTTTGACATCAGTTAAGATTGTGGCTGAGTAGATGCATGTTTTTATGGAGTACCTGTTTGTGTTTTAAGCACAAAGATACGGCTCAGTTCAGTAAAGTTTAATTTTTTAAATTTGATGCTTATTGTGTGTCAATTATCTTTTACTACGTAAGGACTAAAATTATTTTATACTTATCTGTGTAGCATAGTACTTGTTAGTAGAAGGAAGTAAAAATTAAAAACGTTATTTTATCTATATACAAATAATACATTAGTTGATGAATACAATATCAAAATCATACATATTTATTATGAAAAAATATATACAATATGATTATTTTACATTCAAATAATATAGAATATTAATAATAAATTAAATCATCTACCAATAGAGAAAAGTGAATGACTAGATTTATCCATGACCAATTCGCTAAAGAATATCTAGAAGAATTACTCAAACGTTATGGTGAAGTGAAACCATCGGAAACAGTGCCATCAGAAGTCAGAGAAATCGATGTTTTGTTTACTCCTTTTCCAGGAGAAGAAATCAATTTACAGGTTTTAGGAATTTTAGGACAATTTGCTTCCTCTCCAGCAATATTTGAACCTTTTCGCAACGCAGCATCAGAGGAGGAAATTTGTAATTGTATATTGAAATCACTATACCTCCGAAGCTCATTTCAAAGAGATGCAAGACGTAATAAGACTTCTATCTCAGAATCGGCACTGCCAAAACTTTGGATTCTGACTCCAAGCGCCTCCAAAAGGAAGTTATCAGATTTCGGTGCAACAGAAGCAGCTAATTGGGTACCCGGAGTATACCTGATGGCAAAATCTTTACGCACTGCTATCGTTGTGATTCATCAGTTACCACGCATACCTGAAACCCTATGGTTGAGAGTTCTGGGTAGAGGAAAGGTACAAAAACAAGCCATTGATGAGTTAGAAGCGTTACCATCAAAGCACCCATATGCAAAAGCAACGCTACAATTACTCTATGCTTTACAGCAAAGTTTAATAGTGGCTGACAATCCACCCAAAGATGATACGGAGTTAATTATGCGATTAGCACCACTTTTCCACCAACAACAAGAGCGAGCTAAACAGGAAGAAGGACAACGTATAGTTATACGCCAATTAAATCGCCGTATTGGTGAAGTTGACTCGTCCTTGATTGAGCGAGTTCAGGAATTATCTATTGAAAAGTTGGAAGAATTGGGAGAAGCTTTGTTAGATTTTTCAGTTCTGTCTGATTTAGAAGCTTGGTTAGCGCAACAAGAAGTATAGAAAACAATTAATTAAATCTAAAAGAGGTGATTTAAACACCTCTATTTTTATTTTATTCAAACTTGAACATCCACCCACAAACGATACAGAGTTAATTATGCGATTATTAACACTTTTCCAACAACAGCAAGAGCGAGTTAGACAAGAGTTGAGACAAGAGGAAGGACAACGTATAATTATACGTCTACTAAACCGTCGTATTGGTGAAATTGATTCCTCCTTAATTGAACGGGTTCAAGGACTATCTATTGAGAAGTTGGAAGAATTGGGGGAAGCTTTGTTAGATTTTTCAGTTTTGTCTGATTTAGAAACTTGGTTAGCGCAACAATAAGTATAGAAAACAATGAATTCATTAAATTTAAAAGGGGTGATTTAAACACTTCTTTTTTATTTTATTCAAGCTTTTATTTCTAATGTGAAAATTTACAGCAATGTTTACATTAATTCGTCTCCCCAACGAGTGAGGAGACTCAGTAAGGTTTAGCTCACTTTGATGCATTTTACGATGTTTCCATTAATTCGTCTCCCCAACGAGTGAGGAGACTACGTCTGTCTAGACATACCGGAAGACACCTTGTTGTTTCCATTAATTCGTCTCCCCAACGAGTGAGGAGACCTTGAATAATGTTTTGCATTGTTGGAGCGTGCTGATATAAGTTTCCATTAATTCGTCTCCCCAACGAGTGAGGAGACCATGTTAAAGAGCTAAACAAAGCATCTGCGGAGCTGTTTCCATTAATTCGTCTCCCCAACGAGTGAGGAGACGGGGACATGGCAAGCGTTTCAGTGCATATTGTTGGGTTTCCATTAATTCGTCTCCCCAACGAGTGAGGAGACACCCTACAAATTAAAAAAAACAAAATGCCTAATTTGTTTCCATTAATTCGTCTCCCCAACGAGTGAGGAGACATCAGGGGAAGCTACGCACCTCGTTAATGTAGCGATGTTTCCATTAATTCGTCTCCCCAACGAGTGAGGAGACTTGATGGAAACCTTGTTAAAAAAAACAATGGCTGAATTGTTTCCATTAATTCGTCTCCCCAACGAGTGAGGAGACGTCGGTTATGTTCCATCTTTCGCTTAAATTGTAAAGTTTCCATTAATTCGTCTCCCCAACGAGTGAGGAGACATGCAGGGTTAAAAGCTCAGATTGCCGAGCTAACCCGTTTCCATTAATTCGTCTCCCCAACGAGTGAGGAGACATAACGCCGCATAATAAAGCGCTTTATTTTAAGAGTCGTTTCCATTAATTCGTCTCCCCAACGAGTGAGGAGACTAGCACTAATTACTTTTTAACTAACTTCCTAGACCGTTTCCATTAATTCGTCTCCCCAACGAGTGAGGAGACTCATTCGCATAGGTCTCCAAGGCAGCTACTAAATTTTTGTTTCCATTAATTCGTCTCCCCAACGAGTGAGGAGACCCCCCCGGCGGGGTACAAGGCTAATGGGGTGACAACTAGTTTCCATTAATTCGTCTCCCCAACGAGTGAGGAGACATGCGGAAGGGTTACCAGAACCAAGTCTTGCTATATCGCGTTTCCATTAATTCGTCTCCCCAACGAGTGAGGAGACCCATCCATCAGTCGCATTATATTGTTGGTATGGAGTGTTTCCATTAATTCGTCTCCCCAACGAGTGAGGAGACCTGGCTTATGGTGCTACTTCGACTACGGTGGCTGGCGTTTTGTTTCCATTAATTCGTCTCCCCAACGAGTGAGGAGACCCTTCGCTCTGGAACCATTATAAAGCAAGCACTCCAGCAGTGGTTTTCGTGAACCGAAAATTTAGGTCAATTTCAGCCTTCATTATTGCTATAAATTCCTATTTAACCACTAAACTAAAAAGCTACAACTATTGAATTATCTTGGTTCTGGCGTTTTTCGTGAACCTCCCAGGATTTTGCCCTCGCTTCGGTTCACGAAAATATAAATCGTATCCTATCTATAATAATATACATTTACTGAGCTTTTAATTCAAATAAACTATGCTTTGCAGCAAAGTTTTATAGTGGCTGACAATTCACCATTCAGATGATACAGAGTTAATCATGCGATTCGCAACACTTTTCCACCAACAACAATAGCGAGCGATACAAAAAAGAGAATACTGCTATATACACCTGCTGATAACCCATGAAACATGCGAAAAATTTAGTTGTGATGCTTGTAAATGCTGAATACCTGCTTTTTATCCAACTAATTTCCTGATTCGCACCAAAAGTTGTGTCACTTCCAGTTTTTTCTGCCAATATTGTAACTGACACACCTGTCATTACGTACGTACTGGTGAAGAAACTCAGTATTGTTACTAGTGATATTTAATTCTCTCTTTCCACACAGCAATCCGAGGGTTAAACAGCTTAAACAGCAACATGAGTAATGTAACCGTATATACAGTTGTTACCTTTGCACCTGTGCAAGGGTTTATCGAAAAAACTCGTAAATTAAGGGATTTACACGGAGCTTCCTTGATACTCTCTCATCTCAGCTATCGCTTGGTTCAAGAAGCCAGCAAAACTGTAGAAATTATTTCACCCGCACTTCCCAATTTGCAAAAGGGAATGCCAAATCGTATTTTATTAAAGGGTGAATTTTCCCAGAAACAAGTTCGGGATGCCTTGTTGTCAGCATGGAAAGAATTATTGTACGAATGTCGAACTTGGGTTGAGAAAAAATTACCGGATGATTACCACTGGGGAAGAGAGTGGGATAATTTAGGTAACCATGCTTGGGAAATTTTCTGGGGTAGTGGTGAAAGGATTGAGCTAGCAATGAATGATTTGGAGAGATGTAAACTTTCTCGTGGTTGGACAGCTTTGAATTGGATTGGGGAAAGTTCTAGTATGACGGGTGCGGATGCTATTGCTTTTCCTGGTTTAGGTGCAGAAAATCGCAACCCAAATAACCGAGTTTGGCAAAAAGAGAAGGTTGTAATTGAAAAATTTTATAGTCGTTTAGGCTGTGTTTTAGAAAATCTTCCCTTGGATGCAAAACCGGAAGGTACGTTATTTGCCACCAATGAAAAAATTAGTATTGCGGAGTTAGCCAAACGTTTAGTTGCTATAGACTCAACAGGTATTGCTCAAAAATTAAATATTCCTCGCTTAGGCAATAGTTTTAGTGATATTTATCGTCGTCCAGAAAATATTACTGAATCAAAAAAAGGTCGCTGGACTGGTTGGTTTATGGGGGATGGAGATAAAGTTGGTGACCATTTAAAAAAGCTTGCAAAGAAAGATAACGGAGATGAAGAAATTAAAATTTTTAGTGATGCTATGCGTAAGTGGGGTGAAAACTTTGCTATCAACTTTAGTCTGGAATTGGGAAGGGTAATATATGCTGGTGGAGATAATTTTTTAGGTGTAATTTCTCGTGAAGAAAATCAAGATGCAGTTCAACCGCAAGAAGCTTTAGATTGGTTAATAAAATTACCTGATGAGTGGAAAAAGCATAAGCAAGAAATTACTGTTAGTGTTGGTTTCGTTTGGGCTGGTCATAGTGTCCCCCAACGAGATATTTTACAGCATTGTCGGGAAGCAGAAAAGAAAGCTAAATCATTAGGACGTAATCGTGTCACAGTAAAAATTGTATTTAATAGCGGTCAATATATTGAGTGGACTGCTCCTTGGAGTTATTTAAATATTTTTAGTAAATATAAAGATAGAGAAGGTGGTAATAATTGGAATCATATTTATACGGATTTAGCACAATTAGAAGCCAGAGGAGCTTTTAATATTGAGAAACGCACTGTGAATAAACAATTAGCACTAGCTTTTTTTGATATTTATTTCCCTGGTGAAGGAGAAAAATTAAAAAATACCAATTTTGCGAAAGATGTTGTTGGTTACACTGACGACGATGAAGAAAACAAGCGTGTAGAGAAAATGGTTAATTGGATGAAAGATTTAATTAAAGTAGGTTGGCAATTATGTTCCAATACCTAATTAGTATTAGCCCTTTAGGGTTTATGTATGGTAGCTCTGGTGCATTTCTTTCACCAGAAAACCTTGTTGGACGTTCTGGTACTAAGTTTCCTCCAGAAGCAGCAGCTTTATCGGGATTAATTTGTGGTATTAATAAAGACAAAAAAGAATTTACCCAGGAAGAATTACGGAACAATCTTTTTGTCGCTGGACCATTTTGGGCAGAAACTAACAATAAACAAAATTTCTATGTTCCTATTCCCTGGTACAAAATTATTGCTGAGAAAGGTGTTGGTGAATGGTTTTTAGAAGCGGGTGAATGGCAGCGAGATAATAATGATGATAACCTAGAACCAGATTATAGATGGCAAACAATATCTAGTTGGAAATCTCCAGCTAAAGATTTTAAATCGACTAAATCATCTGTCGCTGAAAATCCTTGGAAATTTACTTCCTTTTTACATCCAGATATTGAAACGCAACAGCGCTGTGTTAAAAATAAGGATGGATTATTTCTAGAAAATGCAGTTCAACTTCCCGATGATAAATGTTTAATTTATTTATCTACATATCCTATAGAAAATGGCTGGTATCGCTTTGGTGGTGAAAGTCATATTGTGGAAATTGAGTGCCAAAAACTTGGTAATACAGCGTTAAGTTACTTAAATAAACCCATTAAACGTGCATTTGCATTAATTGTACCTGGGGTATGGGGTTCGACACGTTTTTCTTATCGTTATCCCCAGCATAAAGATTTTCCTGAACCTAAATGGATGCTGACTGATAAACCCATAACTTACCGCTATCGTGCTAAACGACAGTTGGGACGCGGACGTTATGCAGTTCCCTCTGGAAGTGTTTTTGTTTTAGAAAAACCTCTGAATAAATCTTGGTGGGAATGGGATAAAGATTGGTTTCCTAATGAGGGAATTAGTTTAAAACATATGGGATGTGGTTTATGTTTACCTGTGGAAATTAAAGGAGTAGAATAAATATGTACAACAAAGCTTATGGTATAATTGAAACTCTTGCACCTCTTCATGTTGGTGCTACTGCTGGAGAAGAAAGCGGTAATTTAAATTTAATTTTTCGCGACCAATTTACCCAAACTGGTATTATTCCCGGTAGTTCTTTGCGAGGTCGTTTTCGTTCGGAAATGCGTCTGACTCATGATGAAAAAGAAGTAAGTTATTGGTATGGTCAAGGTGCAAGTTCTGAACAATCTGAAAATGACAATGAATCTATTGTTAAATTTGAACATGCATCTATCGTTTGGTTACCAGTATTTTCTCCCGGTCAACCGATTGTTTGGGTTAGTAGTCCCCGACTTTTGCAACGATATAAACGCATTACGGGAATTAAGGCAGAAATACCAGATATTTATGTTGCTTCTAGTAATATAAAAGCTCGTGAGTCTAAAGGTAAGAAAACTCTTTTCTTTAATTTAGGTTTTTTGGAAATTAATAGAACTGAAAATTTTTCCCAATGGTTTCCTGATGGAAAAGAGTTACCTTCTGTGATTGTTGATGATAGCGATATTGCGATGATTCACGAAATGGCTTTATATAGACAAAGCCGTGTGCGCTTGAAAAGTGACCAAAAAGTTGTTGAAGGGGGAGGATTTTTTAATACGGAAGCTTTACCGGAAGGAACTATTTTAGTGTTTCCGATTGCGTTACGTAAGGATAAGTTAGGTAGAAAATGGGAACCTTTTGCTGGAGGTTCAAGCACTGAGATTTATCTTGGTGGTTTGGAATCTATTGGTTTTGGTCACTGTCAGTTGGATATCATTTGTTAAAATCCTGGGCTTTCTGGTTTGTTAAAATCCTGGGCTTTCTGGTTTGTTAAAATCCTGGGCTTTCTGGTTTGTTAAAATCCTGGGCTTTCTGGTTTGTTAAAATCCTGGGCTTTCTGGTT
>JAESGU010000179.1_pt1 | contig 12558 bp, 13 predicted proteins | sample 9266271 | NCBI WGS metagenome assembly JAESGU01 (sample SAMN15740544, study PRJNA653495) | algae metagenome | isolation source: Scytonematopsis contorta HA4267-MV1 and co-occurring heterotrophs from mud... | place: USA: Palolo Valley Trail, Honolulu, Hawaii | collected 2009-07-25
CCCGCGCATGGTGCCGCGTCCTGTGGAAGGCCTGGCAGGATCGCACCGCCTACGACCCCGCCCGCCACGCCGACGCGGCAAAACTCCCCGCCTGAACATTCAGGGCTGGACACAGGGTGTCTCATGCCGCGTCCAGCAGGTGGCAGGCGGCGCGGCGGCCGGGCGCGATCTCGCGCAAGCCGGGTGCCTGCTCTCGGCAGCGCGGCATCACGAAGGGGCAGCGCGTGTGGAAGTGGCAGCCGGATGGCGGATTGAGCGGGCTGGGCACGTCGCCCTCCAGCACCAGGCGCTCGCGGTTGCGCGCGCGCGGATCGGGGATGGGGGCGGCGGCGATCAGCGCCTTGGTGTAGGGGTGCTGCGGCGTGGCCAGCACGGAATCCTTCGGGCCGAGCTCGACGATGCGGCCCAGATACATCACCGCGATGCGATGGCCGATATGCTCCACTACGGCGAGGTCGTGGCTGACGAACAGATAGGCCAGGCCGAATTCCTGCTGCAGGTCCATCATCAGGTTCAAGACCTGCGCCTGCACCGACACATCAAGCGCACTGACCGGCTCGTCGGCCACGATCAGCGCGGGATTGAGCGCCAGTGCCCGGGCCAGGCCAATGCGCTGGCGCTGCCCGCCCGAGAACTCGAACGGGAAGCGGCTACCGGATTCAGGGCGCAGGCCCACCTTGGCCAGCAGTGCTGCCACCTTGGCGTCGCGCGCGGCGCGATCGCCGGCGGCGAAATTCTCCAGCGGCTCGCCGATGATTTGCCCTACGCGAAGCCGCGGGTTGAGCGAGGCATACGGGTCCTGGAAAACCATCTGGACCCGCGCGCGCACCGGCGCCATGGCGGCTTCGGACAGCGTGGTGATGTCGGTGCCGTCCAGGCGGATGGCGCCCTCGGTGGGTTCGGTCAGCCGCAGCACCAAGCGCGCCACGGTGCTTTTGCCGCAGCCGCTTTCGCCGACCAGGCACAAGGTTTCGCCGGGCGCGATCGCGAAATCCACGCCATCCACCGCGCGCACCCAGGCGACCGCGCGACGCAAGATGCCGCGCTCCACCGGGAAGTACTTCTTCAGGCCGTCCACGGCCAGCACGGGCGTGGTCATGCGGCGGCTTCCGCCTTCCAGCAGGCGGCGAAATGGCCGCCGCCATGCGCCGCGAGCGATGGTGCCTCGGCGCGGCAGCGATCATCGGCCAGGCCGCAGCGGGGCGCGAAGGCGCAGCCGGCGATGGGCTGGCGCAGATCGGGCACGATGCCGGGGATTTCCGTCAGCCGAAGCTGCCGCGCCGCCGCGCCAAGCCGGGGGATGCTGGCCATCAGCCCGCGCGTATAGGGATGCAGCGGCCGGTCGAACAGGTCGGTCACCTCGGCCTGTTCCACGATGCGGCCCGCATACATCACGATCACCCGCTGGCAGGTTTCCGCCACCACGCCCAGCGCATGCGTGATCAGCACCACCGCGGCACCGGTGCGCTCCTTCAGCTCCAGCATCAGCCGCAGGATCTGCGCCTGCACGGTCACATCCAGCGCTGTGGTGGGCTCGTCGGCGATCAGCAGGCGCGGGTTGCAGGACAGCGCCATGGCGATCATGGCGCGCTGGCGCATGCCGCCGCTGAACTGGTGCGGGTAGTCATCCAGCCGCTTTGCCGCATCCGGAATGCGCACCAGGCGCAGCATTTCCTCGGCCCGCGCGCGCGCGACCGAAGCCGAGGCACCCTGGTGGATGCGCACGGCCTCGGCAATCTGGTCGCCGATCGTCAGCACCGGATTGAGCGAGGTCATCGGCTCCTGGAAGATCATGGCGATGCTGTTGCCGCGGATGTCGCGCATGGCGCCGATATCGAGGTCGAGCAGGTTGCGGCCCTCGAACGCCACGCGGCCGCCGACGATGCGGCCGATCCGGGGCGGCAGCAGGCGCAGGATGGACAGCGCCGTGACCGACTTGCCGCAGCCGCTTTCGCCGACGATGCCGAGGGTTTCGCCGGCATCCACGGTGAACGAAACGCCATCCACCGCGCGCGTCACGCCATCGACCGTGAAGAAATGCGTGCGCAGATCCTCGACCGCGAGAAGCGGGTCCGACACGACCGTGTGCATCAGCGCATGCGGCGGGCAAGCCGCGGGTCAAGCCGGTCGCGCAGGCCATCACCCAGCAGGTTGATTGCGAGAACCACCAGGGCCAGGCACGCGCCGGGGAAGAAGATGGTCCAGGGCGCGCGGGCCAGGAACTGGCGCGACTGCGCGATCATGTTGCCCCAGGTGGCGATTTCCGGCGGCACGCCGGCGCCCAGGAACGACAGACCCGCTTCCACCAGGATGGCACTGGCGCAGATATAGGTAGCCTGCACGATCAAGGGGGCGACGGTGTTGGGCAGGATGTGGCGGAAGATCACCTTTCCGGGCCGCGATCCCACGGACACGGCGGCGTCGATGAAGGGGCGTTCGCGCACGGTCAGCACCACGGCGCGCACCAGGCGCACCACGCGGGGAATTTCCGGGATGGTGATGGCCACGATCACCACCAGCACGCTGCCCCGCGTCAGCGCCACCAGCGCGATGGCCAGCAGGATGCCGGGAATCGCCATCAGCGCGTCCATCAGCCGCATGACGATGGCATCGAGCCTGCGGAAATAGCCGGCCAGCAGGCCGACCACCAGGCCAACCGACGTGGAGATCGCGGCCACGCTGATGCCGACCAGCAGCGAGACCCGCGCGCCGAACACGGTGCGCGCAAAGATGTCGCGGCCCAGATGGTCGGTGCCGAAGCGATCGGTACGCGACGCATCCAGCAGGTTGGCCCATTGCGGCGGGCGCAGCCGATCGACCGGCGCGACCACGAACGGATCGCCCGCGATCCAGGGCGCCAGCAGCGCGGCCAGCACGATGACGGCAAGCAGCAGCGCGCCGAAGGCGATGGTGGGATTGCGGCGGATGAAAACGCGCAGGCGGCCCGGCGCGGCCACGCGCGGCATGGGGGCCGCTTCCGCCCGCGCGGCCATCAGTAGCGCACCCTGGGATCGAACAGCGTGTACGACAGGTCGACCAGCAGGTTGACCAGCACATAGACGCCCGAGAACACCAGGATCACGCCCTGGATGATCGGATAGTCGCGCCGCGCGATGGCATCCACCACCAGGCGGCCGATACCCGGCAGGTTGAACACGGTTTCGGTGATCACCACGCCGCCGATCAGCAGGGCCACGCCGATGCCGATGATGGTGACGATCGGCACCGCGGCATTCTTCAGCGCGTGCTTCAGCAGCATCGGCCGCGTCGCCACACCCTTGGCATCGGCGGTGCGGATATAGTCCTCGTTCAGTACCTCCAGCATGGTGGTGCGGGTGATGCGCGCGATCAGCGCGACATAGGCCAGGCCCAGCGCGATCGACGGCAGGATCAGGCGTTCAAGCCAGGGCCAGAAGCCTTCGGCGATGCGGCGATAACCCTGCACCGGCAGCCAGCGCAGCTCGATGGCGAACACATAGACCAGCAGGTAGCCCACCACGAACACGGGCACCGAGAAGCCCGTGACGGCCAGCGTCATGACCGCGCGATCGAGCCCCGACCCTGCCTTCCAGGCTGCCAGCACACCCAGCGTCACCGCGATGGTCACCGCCAGCAGCAGCGTGGTGATGGCGAGCGAAATGGTGGGCTCGGCGCGTTGCAGGATCAGGTCGGCGACCGACTGGTTCCAGAACAGCGACTGGCCCAGGTCGCCATGCAGGATGCGCCACAGCCACAGGCCGAACTGCTCGTACAGCGGGCGGTCAAGGCCCAGCACGGTGCGGATGCGTGCCACCTGGTCGCTGGTGGCATTGTCGCCGGCGATCACCGCGGCGGGGTCGCCCGGCGTCAGGTGCACCAGCAGGAACACCAGGACCGCGACTAGCAGCATCACCGGGATGGTCGCGACCAGGCGGCGGACGATATAGGCGATCATGCGGCGGCCCGCCGCTGGCGCGCGTGGCGTGCGTCAGCGGCGGTCAGGCTGATCAAGTCTTGCGGACGTTCCAGAACGGCACGCAGCCGGGGGTGCCGATCCAGCCGGTGGTGTTCTTGCGGTACGCGGTGGGCTGGCGCCACTGCCCGTAATAGACATGCGGCACGAAGTCCCACGCATTGGCCTGCAGCTCCTCGGCCACCTTCTTGCGCGCCGCCAGGTCGGGGGCGGCAACCCAGGCGTTGCGCAACTGCTCGTGCTTCTCGTCCAAGGGCCAGCCGAACCAGCCGCGTTCGCCGGTGGCGGCGTGTGCTGCCGCCCAGATCGGGTTGGCCGACGACAGGGCGTCGGCCGAGGTGATGAAGATGTTCCAGCCGCCCTGGTCGGGCGGGGCCTTCACGGCGCGGCGCTGCACCACGCCCGACCAGTCCATCGGCACCATCTGGATGTTCATGCCGATCGAGCGCAGTTCCTGCGCCAGGATCTGCGCGCTGTTGGTCATATAGAGGATGTTGGTGGCCTGCAGCAGCGTGACCGGCTGGCCGGCATAGCCGCTTTCGCGCAGCAGCTGCCGGGCGCGATCCAGGTTGGGCGGGCGGCTGAACCAGCCGGTATTGGCGGTGCTTTCCATCGGCGTGCCGCAGCTCAGGAACGACGCGCAGGCGCTGTAGAAGCGCGGATCGACGAAGGTGGCCTTCAGGTGGTTTTCCTGGTTCACCGCATGCAGCACCGCCTGGCGCGCCAGCTTGTTGTTGAACGGGGGATGCAGGAAGTTCAGCCGCATCCAGCCGACATTGCCCAGCGGGTTGCCCGACCCCAGCGTGATGTCGCGGTCGCCCTCCAGCTGCGGCAGGCTGTCGATCGGCGGGATCTCCACGAAATCGACCTCGCCCGCCTGCAGCGCGGACACCGCGGTCTGCACGTCGGGCATGTTCTGGAAGATCACGCGGTCCACATGCACGGTCTTGCCGCCGGCGATCCATGAAGCGGGTTCGCTGCGCGGGCGGTAGTTCGGGTTGCGGTCGTACACGTATTGCGACCCGGCACGGGTTTCGCGCTCGTTCATGATGAAGGGACCGGAGCCGACCGTGGTGTCGATCTTCTGCATCGGGTCGGTAGCCGCTTCTTTTTCGCGCATCATGAAGCAGAAGGGCGTGCTGGTTTTCGCCATGGCATCCAGCGCGATGCCGTAGGGTTCCTTGAACTTGATCTCGATGGTCCTGGCGTCGCGTGCCTCGATGCCGGACACGCGCTCCATCATGTGCTGGCCGGCGCCGTCGCGCACCGCCCAACGGCGGAGCGATGCCACGCAGTCGCGCGCGGTGACCGCCGTGCCGTCGGTCCATTGCAGCCCGTCGCGCAGTTCCATGCTGAGCGTCAGCTTGTCGTCGGATGTCATGTGCCGACCAACCATCTGCGGCTGCGGCGTCACCTTGTCGTCGATGCCGAACAGCGTGTCGTACACCATGGCGCCGTGGTTGGCGGCCATGTTGGCGGTGGTCCAGATCGGGTCGAAGGTCGGCACGTCGCCGTGCAGCACCGCGGTGATGGTGCGGTTGCGCGGCGGGCGCGGCTGGGCACGGACGATGGCGGGCGCGCCCAGCACCGCGGCGGTGGCGGTGCCGGCGGCAAGCACGGAACGGCGGGTCGTGCGCATGCAGAAATCTCCCCTAGTGAATCAGCCCTGGTTGCGTGTGCTCGTCCAGCGGCCAGATCGGGCGCTGGATGCGGCTGTAGCCGATCTTGCGGTAGTCGCGCGACAGCGGCCCGTCGCTGTCGATGTAGATCACCTTGGCGGCGATGGGTCCGTAATTGCCCATGAAGTGGTTGGTGGATTTCACCGCCAGCAGCTTCTGCGCGAGCGGATCGATGCCGACATTGCTGAACAGTTCCAGCCCCAGCGCCTGGGTGCGGTTGCTGATCAGCACCACCTGCACGCCGCCGATGCGGATGGCCGCGCAATCGCCCAGCGGCGACTTCGTGGGCCCGAAACTTTGCCAGCAATCGCGCGCCAGGCCCGTGACCGTGATCTCGGCATCGACGGGCGGGCCGCTGGTCGGGCCGATCTTGCCGCCGAAGCGCAGCGGGAAGCTGGCGCCCAGGCCCGCATCGAAGCACAGCCGCACCGCGATCGGGTCCCAGATGGGGCCCAGCGCCGCACCCTGCACGTTCCTGGCGATCAGCGCGCGCAGCACGGTGGTGTTGTCGGAAGGCGCGCCGCCGCCGGCGTTGTCGGCCGGATCGGCCATCACCACCGGGGCACCGTTGAACGCGACCGCGGTGGCGATGCCGCCTTCCACTGTTTCATAGGGCGGCGCGGTCTTGCCGCGCATGGAGACGAACTCCTCGCCCAGCTGCGTGGCCAGCCGGTCGGCCAGCGCCTTGTCGTTGTCGGTCACCACCAGCATGCGGCCCGTGAGTTCCGGCACGTCGGCATAGGGAAAGCAGTGGCCGATCGAGATCGACAGCACGCCGTCCTTGCCCTCCATCGCCTTGATGCGATCAACGAAGGCACGCATCAGCGGCTGCGTGGTCGGGTAGCTGGCGATCTGCCGGCAGTCGTACATCGACATCACCGGGCGGACCTGCTTGCGGATGGTGGCCAGCACCAGGTCGATCACCTCCTCGGCCCGCTCGGCCACGTCGGTATGCGGGAACTCCTTGTAGAGGATGACGATGTCGCTGTGCTTCACGCGCTTCAGCGTCAGGTGGCAGTGCGGATCAAGCTCGACCCCGATCACCACATCCGGCCCCACGATCTCTCGGGCGCGGGCAATGATGTCGCCTTCCACGTCGTCGTAGCCGTGCGCCACCATGGCGCCGTGCAGGCCCAGCAGCACGCCGTCCACAGGAAGGGCCGCCTTCAGCTGCGCAAGGATCTCGTCACGCATGAATTCATAGTCGGCGCGGTTGGTGGTGCCGGCGGGGCTGGCGGCGAAGCAACTGCCCTCGATCAGCGTGAAGCCATCGCGCGATGCGCGACGCCGCGCGCACCAAAGTGGGGCGGTGCACATCAGCGGGTTCGCATCGGGGTGCTCGCCGGGGCGCAGGAACACGCCTTCCTGGTAAGCCGCAAGGCTGGTCGGCAGCGGCGAGAACGTGTTGGTCTCGGTCGCAAGTGTCGCGGCGAACAGACGCAATTTCCGGCTCCCCAACGTATCGTTGCGGCAAGTCAAGCATGGCCGCCCCGCCCTGCCAACGACCATCGCGTCTTGTGCGATTGGGCGCTGCCCCCGATGCTTGCGTGCAAGGGGGACCGCCATGGACCGCAAATCGCATATCTGGACCAGCGTGGACTATGCGCAGGACGGCAAGCAGGTGTCGTACCTGCACCTGCCGCACAGCGTGACGCGCAGCGCCTATGGCACCATCGCCATCCCGATCGCGGTGGTGAAGAACGGCGCCGGCCCCACCGCGCTGTTCATGGCCGGCAACCATGGCGACGAGTACGAAGGCCAGGTGGCGCTGTGCAACCTGGTGCGCACGCTGACGCCCGCGCGCATCAGGGGCCGCGTGATCATCGTGCCGGCGGCCAACCTGCCCGCCGCCATGGCCGGCACGCGGGTCAGCCCGATCGACGACGGCAACCTCAATCGCAGCTTTCCCGGCGACCCGGATGGCACGGTGACGCGCCAGATCGCCTTCTACATCGACAGCGTGCTGTTCCCGATGGCCGACCTGTTCCACGATTTCCACTCGGGCGGCGGGTCGCTGGCCTACCTGCCGTTCGCCAGCACGCATGAAGGCCCCGACCAGGCGGTGAACGCGCGGGGCCTGGCGGCGCTGAAGGCGTTCGGCGCGCCCGTCTCACTGGTTTGGCGCCAGGGTGCGGACCCCCGCTATTCGCCGGCCGCGGCGATGAAGCGGGGGGTGGCCGCGCTGGGCGGCGAGTTCGGCGGCGGGGGCTCGCTGAACCGCGCGGGCCTGGCGGCGATCGAGGCCGGGCTGGAGCGCCACCTGCGGCACCTGGGCATCATCGAAGGCAAGATCGAGCCGCAGCCCACCCGGATGATGGCGGTGCCGAGCCAGAAGCACTTCGTGTATGCGCCGCAGCCCGGCGTGTTCGAACCCGCCCAGTCGATCGGCGATGCCGTGCGCACCGGCGACCTGTGCGGGCGCGTGCACTTTCCCGACGACCCTGCCCGCCCACCGGCCGAGTGCCACTTCCAGGCCGACGGCATCGTGGTGTGCCAGCGCCACCCCGCCCGGACCGAGCGGGGTGACTGCGTGGCGCACCTGGCGATCGACGTGTAGGCGCCCTCAACGCGCCGCCAGCAGCGCCGGCACGCTCAGCAGGATGAACTCGTTGTCGTCGGCGCGGGTCAGGTGCCGGCCGGCGCTGAACGGCAGGTTGTTGTCGTTGCCCACCATGATGTGCGTGGCATCGACCATCGCCACCGTTTCGATGGTGAAGAAGGGGAAGCTGAACTTTCCGGCCTGGCCACCTGCTTGAACAGACGGGCGCCGATCGCCCACCTGGCGCGCGCGACCTTCCGGATCGCGGATGTTCAACAGGTCGATATAGGCCAGCTTGCGCGCGAAGCCATTGGCATCGACCTGCGCGAAATCCACCACGTACACGCGCTTGAAGCGCGCGGGCGTGGCGAAGCATCCCGGCGGCGTGATGCCCTGGGCGCAGGCGCGGGAAGGATCGCCCTCGCCGTCGTCGCGCTCGATCACCAGGGCGCGGGTGGCATCGATCATGTTGAGGTCGCCGATCGCGGTGGCACCCGCTTCCAGCGCGTATTTCACGCTGTCCCCGGTCCAGTGCCCGGCCGCGGGGTCGAACGCCAGCACGTGCAGGAAGCGGCCTTCCGCCTGCCCGTTCGGCTGCATCAGCGGCTTTTCCAGCATCGCCCAGATGCGCGAGCCATCCGGCGTGGCCGCCATGCCCTCGTAGCCGCCGCTGCGCGCCACCTCGAAAGCGACGGCGCCGGGATTGGCCGGCGTGGAAACTGCATGGTGGTCGGGGCTGCGAAGCGTGCGGCCGGCCAGCTGCGTTTCCCAGAACCCGGTGATCCGGCCGGACATGTCGGCGCGCAGCAGGTAGGGGCCGAACTCGTCACCCAGCCAGATCGTGTCGCCGAGCACGACGATGCTCTCCACGTCGAAATCGGCGCCCGTCAGGTACCGCTCGGCGGTGCCGTCATGCGTGATGCGGAACGGCACCACGCGGTCGGGGTCGCGCAGGAAGGTGGTGCGCTCGATCGCGACCGCGCCGGTCTCGAAATTCGGCCGCACGCGGTGAAACATCAGCAGCGCGTCGGATGAATTGCGCCGGTTGCCGAAGCCGTTGTCGGTCAACACCCACCAGGCACCGCCGCCGGCATCCTTCATCGAGCTGAACCCCTGCACCGGCTGGCCGATGAAGGGCAGCGCGATGCCGGTGGGCCGGCCGTTCGGCGCGGGCCCGGTGGTGCCGGGGATCGAGCCCGGCGTGTCGCGCCGCAGGTTGCCCGCGCCGGTGAACTTGCCGCTGACCAGCGCATCGCGCGGCGCATCGGCCGGCGGCAAAGTCAGCGTCATCGCCGGCAGCACGGCCTGGCCCACCAGCACGGCAGGAACTTCCTGCTGCGCCGCGGCAGGCAATGCAGCGAACAGCGTGGCGGCAAGCAGCAGGCGCTTCATGGCGGGGGCTCCGTGATCAGGGAAGCGCTGGGTTAGCGCCGCTTCGTTACGGCGCCGTGTCAGAGACATGACGCTTGTACGACCGCGGCAGAATTTTCCACGCCTCCAGGTGAATGTTCACGTTTCATTCACGCCGCGCCCCCAGTCTCGCGCCTGGTTCTGGATGACCGCGCAGGGAGCGTGCGATGCGGCGGATTGCGATATCATTGACGCTGCTGGCCGTGGCCGCCTGCGCGGCACCGCACCCGCTGCCCGAAGCCACCGGCACCCCCGCCGAACCGGCCGCCCGCCAGCATGTGCTGGTGGTGTCACATGGTCCGCTGGCGTCCGGCCAGGTCGGCTCGGGCGTCGCGCTGGATGCCACGCGCATCGTCACCAACCGCCATGTCGTGGCGCCCCGCGGCGCGGTACTGCCGGTGAGCGTGACGCTGCCCGACGGCCAGCAGCGGCGCGTGATCGGCGTTGCCACCAGCGATCGGATGGACCTTGCCGTGCTGGCGCTGGAAGGCGCCCCACTGGCCGCGCCGTGCTGGCGCAACGCCGCCCCTGCTTTGGGCGAGCCGCAATGGCTGATCGGCAGCCCCGCCTCGGGCCGGGCCGTGCTGAACGGCCGCGTCGTGGAAACCGCGGTGCCGGACGGCAAGTTCGGCACGCTTTACGCGGTCACCGCCGCGGCGGTGCCGGGCTATTCCGGCGGTGCCGCGGTGGACCGCGCGGGCTGCGTCGCCGGCATCACCACCGCCGCGTCAGGCGCGGGCAGCAGCGCCCGCGCCTGGGCTCTCAGCAGCCAGCTTGTGCTGCACGAGGTCAGCCGCATCGCCGGCGTCGCCCCGCTGGCCGCCGGGCGCAGCGAGCGCGCGGAAGTCGGCAGGTAGGCTACGGGGCAGCATTCACCCGGCCAGCCGCCCCAGGTCCAACACGACGGACGCGACCAACGCCAGCGTCACTGCCTCGGTGGGCATGGTACCATCCAGCATGTCGACCAGGCGGGCACGCAGTGCGTTCGCCTTTTGCCGGCACTCCTCAAGCGTCACCGACCGCGTGCCGGCGATGCCCAGCGTCACGACCTCGATGTCATCCAGCAGCCGGTCGCGGAAGCACTCGGTGCCGGCGCGACCATGCGCGACCGTCAGATCGGCGAGGCGGGCAACCAGCGCGGCCACGCTGCCATCGGCGTCGGCGGCGCCGGGGCGGAATGTCGACATGGCCTTGCTCCTTCCTGGGGGTGCGATGGGCCGGACCTGCCTGGCGCCGGCGGCCTGTTCGCTGTGGACGGCGGCGGCGTGAACGGGCCGGACCATAGTCGATGGCAAATGAACGATCCAGTTAAAACATCGCAATGCCGCGGCGCGAGTCCCGCACGGCCGACGCGGCTGCTCAGTCCGAGTCCAACGCCCCCAGGTCCCGCAGCAGCGATGCTGCCAGCGCCAATGTCACCGCCTCGGACGGCACGGCCACATCCATCAGGTCCAGCAAGCGTTCACGCAACACGCGGGCCTTGTCGCGGCAGCACGTCAACCTGCGACCTCGCGTTGCAGCGAGATCGGAGGTCAGGTGCTCCAGCGCATCCGTCAGGTGGTCGAGTGCGGCTTCCTGCGTGGCCGCCTGTGCCGCGTTCTGCAGCACCGCCATTTGCGCGATCAATGCGGGCACCCCATCGGCCTCGTTGGCCAGGCGCCAAGACATTCCTGTCATCTGGCATGCTCCGGTCTCTGCTGGTCCGTGCACCGGCCTGCGTGGCGCCGGCAGCCCTGCCCTTCACCATGGGTTGGGTGCAGGCAGCCTGCATATCTCTGCAACCCTGCGTTGCCGAGTCAATTTGTTCGTCATGTGGATATTGCTTAGACAACTTGTCCATCCGGACGGGCAGCGCGGCCACCACTATACCGGATCGCCCACCCGGAACGCATCGGCAATGCGGCGCACCTGGCCGGCCGGATCGACCAGCATGACATCGAACCTGATGCCCGCCGCGCCATGGCACGGGTTGGCGGCAAGCCAGGCTTCCGCCCCGGCCAACAGCCTGGACCGCTGCGCCGGACGCAGCGCCAAGGCCGCGTCCGCCAGGGTGGCGCGCGCCTTGACCTCGATGAACGCGAGCACTCCCTGGCGTTCCGCCACCAGGTCGAGCTCGCCGGCCTGGGTGCGCGCGCGGCGTGCCAGCACACGCCAGCCTTCGTCGGTAAGCGCCTGGGCGCAACGATCCTCGGCGGCGGTGCCACGGGCGTGGCGGGTCGGCGGTTCAGCCTTTGCGGCCGCCACGGCGCACGGGCTTGGGGTACGGATCGTCCAGTTCAGCCGGCATGATGCTGGCCACGTCGGGACTGGCCGCAAGCCGTTGCAGCGTTTCCGGACCGACCGTGGCCACCGCCATGCGCGCCAGGTCACTGACCTTGCCCAGCACCGGATCGGGCTCGCCCTTCTGGTGCGCCGCATCGACCAGGCGCCGTGCCGCCAGCGCGGCTTCCGCGCCATCGTCGGCCAGGAACAGATTGACGGTGACGCAGCCCCCCTGGCGCGCGGCACGCACCATCTCGGCCAGCAGTTTCGCGCGGTCCGGTTCGGGCATGAGACTATCCTAGCGCAGTCGAAACCACGAGTCCTGCCCTGACGCCTACAGCGTGATCCGCTGACGCGGACACGCTGTAGGTTTCCCTGGGGCGAGCAATTTCATCCACTTGCGGATCGCTGCGCGATTCAACGCAAGCGGATATTGCTCTAGCAGGCTGCTGAAAAAGTCCGTCGGCTCCGCAACGAAAGGCTGAAAAGAATCTTCAACCCACCTGGCGCGAGTCAATCTTACGCAGGTGTAGCGACGCACGAATTCAAATTGCGCTGGCGCCGTCCAACTTTCGTTTTTCAGCAGCCTGCTAGGCTCAGGACTCATTGATTGAGCCAGAAGACGCATATTGCGGCGATGACGATTGCGGCGAAGAAGATGTCGGCGCAGCGATCGTATCGGGTGGCGACGCGGCGCCAGTCCTTGAGGCGTCCGA
>JAESGU010000180.1_pt1 | contig 12415 bp, 15 predicted proteins | sample 9266271 | NCBI WGS metagenome assembly JAESGU01 (sample SAMN15740544, study PRJNA653495) | algae metagenome | isolation source: Scytonematopsis contorta HA4267-MV1 and co-occurring heterotrophs from mud... | place: USA: Palolo Valley Trail, Honolulu, Hawaii | collected 2009-07-25
GATCGCCGCCTCGGCCGGGATCTCGATCGCCGCCCGGCCGGGATCTCGATCGCCGCCTCGGCCGGGATCTCGATCGCCGCCCGGCCGAGATGTCGATCGCCGCCTCGGCCGGGATCTCGATCGCCGCCTCGGCCGAGATGTCGATCGCCGCCTCGGCCGAGATGTCGATCGCCGCCTCGGCCGAGACGACGTGCGCGAGCTGGTCGGGAGTGGAAGGAGGCCGGCGGCGCGCCGATTGACGGGGAGACCGCCGCCCGCCGGCCGACTGGAACGGGTGCGACCAGGTCTTGCACCTGGTCGCCCGGTGGCTGGTGCCGCTGCACCTAGCCGTGCTGCCGCTCGCGCGGGTGGGCAGCGGCATGCACGCGGGCCAGGCGCTCGGCCGAGACCAGCGTGTAGCGCTGCGTCGTGGCGATCGACGCATGGCCCAGCAGTTCCTGCACCACGCGAAGATCGGCGCCGCCGTCCAGCAAGTGGGTCGCGAAGCTGTGCCGCAGAGCGTGCGGCGTGGCGTGGTCGGGCAGGCCGGCCGCCCGCCGGCGACGTTGGATGCAGCGTTGCAGCACGGACGCCTCAAGTCGTCGTCCAGCAGCGCCCAAGAATAGCGCGCCGCCTGGCGCGCTGCCTGGCGGGCCGTTCTTCTTGGCGCGCGGCACGGCTGACCAGTATTCGCGCACCTCCTCGCTCACCAGGTCAGGAACGGGCACCATGCGTTGCTTGGCGCCCTTGCCGGTGACGATCAGGGTGGGGCCGAGCGGCAGCAGGTGACGGTCCAGCCCCAGCACCTCGGCGATGCGCAGGCCGCAGCACCACATCAGCGCCAGCGCCGCGCGGTCGCGCAGTTCGATCCACTCCGGTCGCCGGCTGGTTGGCAGGCGTGGCAGCAGCAGCAGGCGGGCCGCCTGGGCCACCGTGAGCGCGCGGGGCAGGGGTGGTGCCACCCGCTGGCGTTCCAGCGCCCCAGGCGCCGCCCAGGTGATGCCGTGATCGCGGTAGAGCCACGCGGCGAAGCTGCGCACGGTGCTGCGCCGCCGGCGGCGGGTGGCGGGGGCTTGGTGCTGCTGTGCCAGCAGCCAGGCGCGAAGCTGCTGCACGGTGGGCCAGGGTTCCGCGATCTGTCGGCCCAGGTGTCGCACCAGGTGGTCGAGGTCGCGGCGGTAGGCGCGCACGGTGAGGGGTGAACAGCCGGCGGCGGTGAGGCTGCCGAGGAACTCGGCAACCGAGGGGAGGTGCGGGCGCAGGGCCGACATTGCGCCCGCCCCTGGTTACTCGTTGGTGTACGGCAACCGCGGCTGCGGCGCCGGCGCGTCCGGCGCCGCTGCGTCCGGCAGCAGCCCTTCCAGCGTGCGGATCGCGGCGTGCAGGCGTGCTTCCTGGCGGGCCGCGTAGGACGGCATCAGCTTTCCGGCAGCGATCCAGGTCGGGTAGAGGCGGGCGCGGGTGGCGGCTTCCCGCCGCAGTTCGATCAGCTGTTCGGCGATGGTCGGCGCCGCGGCCGCCGGCAGCAGCTTCGTGAAGCTGCTCATGGCAGGGCTTCCAGGCGGTCGAGCGCATCCTTCAGCAGGCGTGCGGTGCCGGTGTCGAGCACGATGGCGGGCCAGCCATCGCGGATCGCGGGCGGCAGGCCGCTGGCCTGGTCGGCCGCGGCGATCTTGGTCGTGAGCATCGCGCGCAGCGTCGCCTCGGTGTCGGTGAGTGCGGGCATCAGTCGGTCTCTCCTTCGGCCAGGACCGCCAGCACCACGCGGGCGGTGTGGGTGGGCACGTGTGCGACCGGCGTCGCCGGCGGCGTGGTCGACGGCAGGATTCCGACCAGCGCATCCAGCAGGGCTGCGGCCTCCGCCTGGCTGTCGGTGGGCGAGGGCAGGGCCGCCAGGCGTGCCGCCAGCGCCGTGACGCTGGCGGCGGTGAGGTAGGCCTGGCGCCAGCGCTCGTGCGCTGACGGGTCGCCGGCGGCCTGTGCCGCGACGTGATCCAGGCGGGCTTGCAGCTGCGCCCTGGCGGTCGCCTCGGCCGGGGTCAGCGCCATGCCGGCGTGTCCATTTCGGGGCTGCCGTGGAACTCGGCTTGCTCGGGCTGCTGGTTCAACTCGCGCGTCAGGCAGGACAGCAGCACGCGCAGCTGCTGGCGGCTGACAGCCACGGTGGCCGGGCGGCACAGCAGCGCATGCGGCGTGGCGAGCGGCAGCAGCGGGTTGCCGGCGCCGGCCTGCAGCAGCCCCACCAGTTCGTTTTCCAGGCCGATGAGCTGCTGGCGGGGCGGCAGCGCGCGCGGTGGGTCGATGGTGACGCGCACCTGGCTCATGCCTGCGCCATCCTCTCCAGCAGTTCGACGCTGGCGCGCGCGAGCACGATTTCGGCCTTCAGGTTCGCCACGGTGGCCGGGTCGGCGGGCGCGGCGCGAAGCTGACGGGTGAAATCGGCCAGCGCAGCCTTGGCGGCGGGCAGAGCGGCACGTGCTTCGGCGGCGAGTTCGCTGCCGCTGCTGGCCTCGTGGGCAAGTTCCTGGGCGATCAGCGCATCGGCGACCGCCGCAGAATGTATATTATGGAACTTTCTGACCTGGGTCTGGAACCTGCGCCGACCACCCATCAAAGCCCGGCTCCGCCCCCGCCGGCAACGCCGCGGCGGTTGCCAGGAAATCCAGGTCCTCGCCCATCTGCGTCAGCACCGCGCGCCGGGGCCGCAGCCGCGCGATCCAGCCGCACACCTCGTCCAGCGTGGCATGGCCCGGATGCAAGCTGCGCCGAAAACACCCCACCACCCAGAGCTCCAGCCCGGACAGAGCGGCGAAGGCCGCTTCGTCCAGCCGCAGCACATCGGTGCTGTAGGCGAAGTTGCCGATCCGGAAGCCCAGGCTGGGGCCGAAACCGTGGTCCTGGCGGAGCGGCAGCACATTGATGCCCGCGGCCTGGAATTTCTCGCCGGGCACGATCACCTGCGGCACCAGCACGGGCCGCGCGAAATGCCCGCCGGCGTGCGGCGCCAGCGCATAGGCGAAGCGCTCGTGCAGCTCGGCCATGGTCCCGGCATCCGCATAGGCGGGGATCGGGGCGCCGATGATGCGGTTGACCTGGCGCAGATCGTCGATGCCGGCCACGTGGTCGGCATGCGCGTGGGTGAACAGCACGGCATCCAGCCCCGGCGCGCCGGCCAGCAGCAACTGGGTGCGCAGGTCAGGGCCTGCGTCGATCAGGATGCGGCGGCCGGAGACCTCGACCAGCGCGCTGGTGCGGGTGCGCCGGTTGCGCGGATCGGCCGGATCGCAGGCGCCCCAGAAGCCGCCGGGGTCGGGCGACACCAGCGGCACCCCGGCCGACCCGCCGGTGCCCAGCAGCGTCACCTTCACGCCGCGCGCGCTTCCGGCAGTTTCAGCTTCTCGAACAGCCTTGAACAGTTGGCGGTGGTCAGGGCGTGGATCTCGGGCACTGAGAGGCCCCGCACCCGCGCCAGCATCTCGGCCGTGTGCGCGACCATGGCCGGCTCGCAGCGCTTGCCGCGGAACGGCGCGGGCGCCAGGTACGGCGCATCGGTCTCCACCAGCAGCCGATCGGCCGGCAGCGCCTTGGCGATGGCGCGGAGTTCCTCGGATTTCGGGAACGTCAGGATGCCGGACAACGAGATGTAGCCGCCCATCGCGACTGCCTTTTCCGCAAGCGCAGGCCCGGAGGAGAAGCAGTGCAGCAGGAACGCGAACCTGCCGCCTCTATCAGTTTCCTCTTGCAGGATACGTGCGATGTCGTCGTCGGCCTGGCGGGCGTGGATGGCAAGCGGCAGCTGGGCTGTGCGCGCGGCCCGGATGTGGCGGCGAAAGCTTTCGATCTGAGTGTCCTGCGGGCTTTTGTTGTAGAAATAATCCAGCCCCGATTCACCGATGCCCACCACCTTCGGGTGCCGGGCCAGCGCCACCAGCGCGTCCACCTCGGCCAGCGGCGCCTCGCCCGCGTTGTGCGGATGCACCCCCACCGTGCCGAACACGTCCGGCCAGGCATCGCACAGCGCTGTCACCGCAGCGGCCTGCGCAAGCCGCGTGCCGATGGTGATCACGGTGCCGACGCCGGCATTGCGCGCGCGGGCCAGGATGTCCGGCTGCTCGGCGGCCGAAAAATAGTCCAGGTGGCAGTGGCTGTCGATCAGGGTCACGCCGCCAGTTCCACCTTGGCGAAGATCGGCGCGGGCGGCGGCAGCGCGATGCCGGCCGGCATGGGTGTGGCCAGCGCCGCGATGTCGCGGGCACCAGGCCCCTGCCCCAGCTGGTCCAGCACGCGCGCCATCGACCCGGGCATGAAGGGCTGCAGCAGCACGGCAACGTGGCGGATCGCCTCAAGCAGCGACCACAGCACCGTGTTCATGCGGGCTGGGTCGGTCTTGCGCAGCGCCCAGGGCGCCTGTTCGGCGATGTAGCTGTTGGCGGCGCGCACTACCACCCAGACCGCTTCCAGCGCCATATGAAACGCCTGGCGGTCCAGCTCGGCGCGCACCGTGGCCACCAGCGCGCGCGCCGCGCCGACAAGTGCGGCATCGGCCGGCGCAAGGGCGCCGGGCACCGGCACCACGCCATCGGCATTCTTGGCGATGAAAGCCAGCGTGCGCTGCGCCAGGTTGCCCAGGTCGTTGGCCAGGTCGCCGTTCAGCCGGCGGTTCAGCGCGGCGCGGGAAAAATCGCCGTCCTGGCCGAACGGCACCTCGCGCAGCAGGAAGAAGCGCACGGGATCAAGCCCGAACTCGGCCACCAGGGCGATGGGGTCGATGCCATTGCCCAGCGACTTGCTCATTCTCTGGCCTTCGACGGTCCACCAGCCATGCGCATATACGCGGCGGGGCACCGGGACGCCGGCGGCCATCAGGAAGGCCGGCCAATAGACGGCATGGAAGCGCACGATGTCCTTGCCGACCATGTGCAGGTCCGCCGGCCAGAATTTTTCGCGAGGCCCGCCCTGCGGCCAGTCGGTCGCGGTCAGGTAGTTGGTCAGCGCATCGACCCACACATACATCACGTGGTCCGGATCGCCCGGCACCGGCACGCCCCACTTGAAGCTGCTGCGGCTGACCGACAGGTCGGCCAACCCGCCCCGCACGAAGCTGGTGACCTCGTTGCGGCGCGACGCGGGGCCGATGAAGTCCGGGTGCGCTTCGTAGAACTCCAGCAGCTTCGGACCCCATTCAGACAGGCGGAAGAACCACGAGGGCTCGCGCACCCATTCCACCGGGGCGCCACTGGGTGCCCGCTTCACCCCATCGGGGCCGGCGGTCACCTCGTCTTCGCCATAGAAGGCTTCATCGCGCACCGCGTACCAGCCCTCGTAGTGGCCCAGGTACAGCGCGCCGGACGCCTTCATGCGGTTCCAGATTTCCGCGCTGGCGGCGTGGTGGCGGGGCTCCGTGGTACGGATGAAATCGTCGTTGGAAATGCCCATCACGCCGCACAGGTCGCGGAAATTCCGGCTGACCTTGTCGGTGAAGGCCTGCGGTTCCATGCCAGAATCCTGCGCGGCCTTCTCGACCTTCTGGCCGTGCTCGTCGGTGCCGGTCAGGAAGAACACGTCGTACCCGTCCAGCCGCTTGAACCGCGCCAGCACGTCGCAGGCCAGCGTGGTGTACGCGTGCCCGATATGGGGCGCGTCGTTCACGTAGTAGATCGGGGTCGTCAGGTAGTAGGTCGGCTTCATGCCGAAGGGTTTACGCCGTGAAGGCGGGGAAGTCAGCCGGCGTGTAAGGCGTCTCGCCGGGGCGCAGGCTGGCCAGGGTCAGATACGCGGTGGCGCGGCGATCGAGGTTGTAGGTGTCGGCCAGCGCGAAGGTTTCGCGCGCGTGCTGCCACACCGCCGCCCATTGCCCCAGCGGGCGCATGGTGCCCATTCGCTCCGCCACCTTCGCGCGCGGCGCCGCGAGCGCCGAGAAATCCTGTCGCGCGATTGCCGTGCAGACCTGGCCGAGCGCGGTTTCCAGCCCGCCGAAGAAATCCGCCCAAAGCTCTTCGTCGCCGGCCTTGCCCACGCGCTGGGCCAGGGCATGCGCGGCGGCGCGGTCCAGCCGCGGCAGCGACGCCAGCAGTCGCCACACCGCGTCCTCGGCGTCGAAGCCATTGCCCGCCATGGCATCGAGCCGCGCCAGCGCCGCTCCCGGCGCGCCGCCGGACGCGGCAGCGGCCTCGGCGCGGGCGCTTGGCGCGGCGGCCGGGCGCCATTCGCCCAGCCAGCCGGCGATCGCCTCGGCCGGCACGGGGGCCAGGCGCAGCAGGCGGCAGCGTGAGCGGATGGTGGGCAGCAATTGGCCGGGCGCGTGGCTCAGCAGGAACAGCAGCGCGCTGGGGGGCGGTTCCTCCAGCAGCTTCAGCAGCGCATTGGCGGCCTGCAGGTTCATCTCGTCGGCGGTATCGACGATCACGATTCGATGGGCACCTTCGCCGGGTGTCAGCCGCATGAAGTGGCCCACGCCGCGCACCTGGTCCACCGTCAGCTCGCCCGCCATGCGCTTGGTCTTGGGGTTCCACTGGCGTTCCAGCACGCGCAAATCGCTGTGCCCGCCGGCGGCGGCGCGGCGGAAGACCGGCAGCATCGGATCGACATGCAGCGGCGCATCCTCCGGCGCCTCGGGCTGGCCGGCCAGCAGCCAGCGCGCGGCGCGCCAGGCGAAGCTGGCCTTGCCGATGCCGGGCGGCCCCACGACCAGCCAGGCGTGGTGCAGTTTCCCGCGCGATGCCGCACGGACAAAGGCTTGGGCGGCGTCGCGATGGCCCAGCAGGTCGGGGTTGCGACGGGGCTCGGGCGGGCCTTGGCTCATATCGCGACACCCAGGCGGTCGCGCACGGCGGCGGCGATGCGGGCGGCCACGGTTGCCATGTCGGCGGTTGCGTCGATCAGCACGCAGCGGGACGGGTCGGCTTCGACGATCGCCAGGAACGCCGATCGCACGCGTTCGTGGAACGCCGGCCCCTTGGCCTCGTAGCGGTTGGCGTCGCGCGCGCGCGCCAATCCCTGCGTCACGGGTATGTCCAGGATCAGAGTGACGTCAGGCTTGAAGCCTTGCAGTGCAGCGCTGTAGATCGCAATGAACCGCTCGGTGCTGACGCCGCCTGCGAAGCACTGGTAGGCAAATGTGCTGTCGGCGAAACGGTCACTCACCACCCAGGTACCAGCGGCAAGTGCCGGCTCAATACGTCGGGCAACATGGTCGGCGCGGGCGGCGAAATGCGCGAGCGCCTCGGCCACCGGGTCAACGCCCTCTGCGGCGGGTCCGACCAGAACGCCGCGCAGCGCCTCGGCGAACGGTGTGCCGCCGGGTTCGCGGGTCTGCTCGACCGCAATGCCATGCCGCGCCAGTGCCGCCGCAAGCAGCCCCGCCTGGGTGGACTTGCCCGCCCCCTCGCCGCCTTCCAGCGTGATGAATTTTCCGCGGGTCACGAATGGCGGGCGTGGCGTGGAGAGACCCCCTCACCCAACCCTCTCCCCGGCCGGGAGAGGGCTATGCGGTTCCGCTTGCAAGCCCTCTCGCCACTGGGGAGAGGGTTGGGTGAGGGGGTCTCTCCGCGCCACGGGCGCCTGGCGCTACCCACCGAATACCCTGGCCCGGATCGCCTGCTGCACGCGCCCCGCAAAACTTGCCTCGGCCACCGCGTGGCCGGCGACCAGCGGCACGGTCATGTCCGGCACGCCCTCGCCCCGCATGCGCAGCGCCCCCACGCGCTGGCCGCGCGCGATCGGCGCGCGCACGGGTGAATCATACTGCACCGAAACCTGCGCCGACCGGCGCCAGCCGCGCGGCACGGTCACCACCAGCGGGCGCTCCGGCACCAGCGCCACCGCGGGCTGCGCGCCCAGCCACACCGGGGCGCTTTCCACCGTTTCGCCGGCGGCGAACAGCGTGGCGTTCTCGAACTCGCGGAACGCCCAGTCCATCAGCCGGTCGGCCTCCTCGGCGCGCACCCGCATGCTGGGCAGCCCATTCATCACCAGCACCACGCGCCGCCCGCCGCGCAGCGACGATCCCGTAAGCCCATAGCCGCTTTCCTCGATATGGCCGGTCTTGAGCCCATCGCCGGTGCCGCGCTGCACCAGCGGGTTCCGGTTCTCCTGGGCGTGCGAGATGTGGTACTTGAAGCTCTTCTCGGCGTAGATCGGGTAGTATTCCGGGAAGTCGCGGATCAGCCGCGTGGCCAGCGTGGCCAAGTCCCGGCAGGTCATGCGGTGCTCGGCGTCGGGCCAGCCGGTGCTGTTGCGGAAGGTGCTGCGGGTCAGGCCAATGGCGCGGCCGCGCTCGTTCAGCAGCTCGGAAAAGCGCTCCTCGCTGCCGCTGATCGCCTCGGCGAAGACGATGCAGGCATCGTTGCCGGACTGGATGATCACGCCGCGCAGCAGGTCCTCGACGCGGACATTCGTGTTGATGTCCACGAACATCTTTGACCCGCCCATCTGCCAGGCACGGCGCGACACGGGCAGTTCCTGGCTCATGGTCAACCGCCCGGCCTTCAGCATCTCGAACACCACGTAGGTGGTCATCAGCTTGCTCATGCTGGCCGGCGCCATCAGCACGTCGGCTTCCTTTTCCAGCAGCGTGGCGCCCGTGTCGAAATCGACGATCAGGGCGTGGCGCGCCTGGGTGTTGAAGGGGCCCAGCGGCGTGGTGGCGGGCGTGCCCAGCGGCTCACGCGGGGCCGCGGCCGCCGGGCGCGTGGGCGGGCGGGCCGGCGGGCGCTGCTGCGCCAGGGCTTCCGCGGCAGGCACCAACGCGGCGCCGGCAACCAGGGTGCGTCGGGTGGTGCGGGGGGTCGTGCGGGTCATTGCAATCTACTCCACCACGATACGGGCATCGGCGGCGCCGGCGGCGCGCGCTTCGCGCAGGATGCGGTCGGCCTCGGCGGTCGATTGGATGTTGCCGATGCGCACCCTGTAGAACCATCGGCCGGAACTGGAAACCGGTTCCGTGCGCACGCGCCCCGGTGCCACCCCGGCCAGGCGGGCTTCGAAGCGGCGCGCATTGTCGGGATTGGCGAAGGCGCCGGCCTGCACGGCCAGGCTGCCCGGCCGCGGCGCGTCCTGGGTGCGGGTGCCCACGGCCACGCGCGGACCTTCGGCCGGGATCGCGGCGGGGCGCGGCGCCGGGCCATCGGGGGCACTTCGCACCCGGCTTGCGGCACGCGCCCCTTCGGGGGGTGCCAGGGTTTCGGCCGCCACGCTGCGCGCACCGGGGGCTGGCGCCGGCAGGGCAGCGGCCACCTGGGGTTCGCGCAACGCCGATGCCAGCGCCCGGCTTTCCGCCTCCAGCACCTGCACCCGCACCCGCGCGGGCCCATCGCCCACGCCCAGCGCCTGGGCGGACGCGCGGCTCAATGCCAGCACGCGCCCTGGATCGGGCGGCCCGCGATCGTTGATGCGCACCACCACGCCACGGCCGTTTTCCAGGTTGGTGACGCGCGCGATGGCGGGCAGTTGCAGCGTCTGGTGCGCCGCGGTCAGCCGGGCGGGATCGAACGGCTCGTTGTTCGCGGTGCGCCGCGCCGTGAAGCGCCCGCGCGCCGGCGGCCCGTCATACGCGACGGCCAGGCCGGTCTGGTCCAGCGCGAAATCCTCGGTCGGATAGAACCAGTTCGCGGCGCGGCCGTCTTGCGCCCGCCCCTGCTGTGCATTCCAGGCACTGCCGACCACGTACTGCCCGCCCTCGACCACGCCATCGGCGCTGCCCGAGACGCGCTTGTAGCCCTGCGCCAGGAACTGCACTTCGGTGCAGCCGGCGCCCAGCAGCAGCAGGACCAGCGGAAGCCTAGCCCACCGCATCGCCCAGCAGCCCGACGGCCAGCGCGTAGAAGTTCGATGGATTATAGGCGCGGAACGCATTGAAATTGTGGTGCACCAGGAAGGCGGCCTGGCCCACCTTGACCAGCGCCGCCGGCGGTGCTTCCGGCAGGGCCCGACCATCCAGCGTGCGCAGGCCGGCGCGGCGCCAGTCGGCGATCGGGCGGCTGGCGCGGGGGGATTCGCTCGCCGGTGCCTCGGTGGGCTGCACCTCGAACCCCCAGCTTTCGCCGGCGCGCCAGGTGCCGCGGCGATCGAGGTAGTTGGCGATGCTGGCCAGCGCGTCGGGCTTGCTGTCCCAGATATCGCGCCGTCCGTCGCCGTCGAAATCCACCGCGAGCCCCAGGAAGCTGGAGGGCATGAACTGCCCCTGCCCCATGGCGCCCGCATAGCTGCCCTTCATGCGCGCGGCCGCGATGTCGCCGCGGTCGATGATTTTCAGTGCGGCGATTAGCTCGCCCCGGAAGAACGCCGCCCGCCGGCCTTCCCAGGCCAGCGTGGCCAGCGCCTCGATCACCGAGAAGTCGCCGGTGACGAAGCCATAGGCGGTTTCCATGCCCCAGATGCCGACGATGTAGCGCGGCTGCACCGGGTAGCGCTGGGCGATCGCGGCCAGGGTGGCGGCATTGTCGCCCATGGCCTGGCGGCCGTTGCGGATGCGCGTTTCCGACACGCGGGTTTCGCGGTAGCGCTCCCAGGTGATGGTGCCTTCCGGCTGGCGGCGATCGAGCTCGATCACGCGCTGGTTTGGCCTCAGCCCGTTCAGCGCCGCAAGCCCGCCGGGCCCGACGCCGCTGCGCGCCGCCTCGGCCCGGAAGGCCGCGAGCCAGGTGTTGAAATCCTGCGCCTGGGCGCGCGCGGCCAGCGGCAGCAGCGTGGGAACAAGCAGCAGGGGGCGGCGGTGCATGCGGGCATTGCGCCGCGACTCGCGGCTTCCTTGGTGCGGGGCCGAAGGATAGGCAACCGGACGCCCCTGGGCTATCGCTTCCCGCAGACGTGACAAGTATGGAGCCGACCATGGAACGCGCCGTGACCAGGGATCTGGCGGGCTTCTGCGCAGGAGTTTCGCTGGCGGCCATCCCTGCCGACGTGCAGGCGCGCGCCAAGGCGCTGATCCTGGACCTTTTCGGCAACATCCTCCGTGCCCGGCACGAGGCCGAGAGCACCCCTGCCCTGCTGGCCGCCGCCCGCGCGCTTGGCTTCGGCGAAGGCCGCTTCACCGTGCTGGGCGACGACGCAGGCTACACCCCTGCCGGTGCGGCATTGCTGAACGGGGCGCTGGCGCATTCGCTCGACTTCGACGACACGCACGCGGCCGGCAGCCTGCATCCTGGCGCCCCCGTGATTCCCGCCGCGCTCGCGGCGGCCGAGATGACGGGGGCCGATGGCGCCACCACGCTCGCTGCGATCATCGCCGGCTACGAGGTGACCTGCCGGCTGGCGCTGGCGCTGCCGGCGGGTGCGCATTACGACCGCGGCTACCATCCCACCGCCACCTGCGGTGCGTTCGGGGCTGCCGCGGCCGCAGCGCGCGTGTTCGGCCTCACGCCGGCGCAGATCGAGCACGCCTTCGGGATTGCGCTGAGCCAGGCCGCGGGGTCGCTGCAGTTCCTGGCCAATGGCGCCTGGACCAAGCGCTTCCAGGTCGGCTGGAGCGCCATGGCGGGGCTGACCGCCGCCACCCTGGCGCGCCAGGATTTTTCCGGCGCCGCCCAGGCGATCGAGGGCCGGCACGGCTTCCTGCACGCCTATGCGCCGGCACCCAACCCGCTGCGCGTGCTAGAAAATCTTGGCCATGACTGGGAGCTGATGCACACCGCGGTCAAGCCCTATCCGTCATGCCGCTACGGCCATGCCGCGATCGACGCGGCCATTGCGCTGCGTGCCGAACTGGCGCTGCGCCCCGAGGAGATCGAGGGCGCCACGGTCGGCCTGCCGGCCAAGGGCATGCTGCTGGTGGGGGCACCGGCCGACAAGAAGGCGGACCCCCGGAACGTGGTGGACGGCCAGTTCAGCGGCCCCTTCGTGGTGGCCACGGGCCTGGCCACCGGTGCCATGGGCTGGGAGTCTTACGCGCATCTTGCCAATCCCACCGTGCGCGCGCTTTTGCCGAAGATCGTGTGCGAACAGGACCCCGAGATCGAGGCCGAGTTCCCGCGCAACATGAGCGGCAAGCTGACACTGCGCGCGCGCGGAAGAAGTTTTGCGCGCAAGGTGGTGGTGCCCAAGGGCGAGCCCGACAATTTCCTGACGCCCGAGGAGCTGCGCGGGAAGTTCCATGGCCTGGCCGATGCGGTGATCGGCCCGGCGCGGGCGGCGCAGCTGGCGGACCAGGTGGCGGCGTTCGACCAGGCGCGCGACATGCAGGCCGTGCTGCGCCACGCCGCCCCCTCCGCATCCACGCGCCTGGCCGGCGAGTAGTGGCTTCCTTACTCTCGCTTTCTTTCTTCTCCCTCTCCTGCCCGTTCTTGAAGCGTGGGGGCGGGAGAGGGTCGGGGTGAGCCTACGCATGATGGCGACAAGGGCGACCATCTTCGGCTTACCGTTTGCGACGAGGCGATCGAACGCAGCCTTGAAGGTCGCGTCGCACCGCTTCGCGGCCATCGCGGCGAGATACATCAGCCGC
>JAESGU010000181.1_pt1 | contig 12261 bp, 12 predicted proteins | sample 9266271 | NCBI WGS metagenome assembly JAESGU01 (sample SAMN15740544, study PRJNA653495) | algae metagenome | isolation source: Scytonematopsis contorta HA4267-MV1 and co-occurring heterotrophs from mud... | place: USA: Palolo Valley Trail, Honolulu, Hawaii | collected 2009-07-25
GAGACGCGGGCCTATGTCGCAGCCCTCGCACCGCTGCTGACCGGTGACGCCGGTACTGTTGCGCCTGGGCAGCTTGCAGAGCGTGCTGCGCGTGGCATTGACGCCATCTTCGTGCGGATCGGCGGTCACGATACGGCATCGACGCGGTCAATCTTTGTGCCGGTTGGCGGTGCGACGATCGCAGCCGACACACCAGCCGCGCAGCCATTCGTCGGCCGATCCCGAGCAGCCGAGGCCCACCAGGCCGACGGTCCAGCGGACCATCGCGGCTCCATCTTCGCCATCCGTCGCAGCGCCGGTGGTGCACCGTGAGCGATGGCGTTGGGACGGAGGGCATCGCGCGACCCTTTATTCTTCCCGGCATCGCAACAGCGCGCACGCTCGGGTGCTTCTGTCGTGCTGCCGGCTATCCCAGGACCAACCACCAGAGCGGTGGAGGCGGAGGACCCAGGAACCCCGACCGCAGATTGGCGGCGTAATCGGGCATGAGGACGAAAAGACAGCTTCGGAGCTGGCGGTTCTGCACAGTGGGGGCGTTCCACACCGCCGCAGAGGACGCCCTTCGATGAAGCTCGACGCCGCACTCGACACATCCGCGACCACGACCGCGATCTGCATCGTCAACAGCCGCGACGGCGCCGTCGTGCTGGAGACCACGGTTCCGACCGACCCGGACGCGATCGCTCGCGCCCTGAAGCCCTACCTGCCGCGTCTGCACCTGGTCGGCCATGAAGCCACGAGCTGGTCGGCTTGGCTGCACCGCGAGCTGGAGAGCCGCGGCGTGCCGATGGTGCTGCTGGAGACGCACCACACCGCACGCATGCTGGAAGCGCAGCGCAACAAGACCGACAAGAACGATGCGCGTGGCCTGGCGCAGCTCGTACGGTCGGGCTGGTTCAAGCCGGTCCACGCCAAGAGCGACGACAGCAACCGCCTGAAGCTGCTCCTGGTGCATCGCCGCACGCTCAAGCGCAAGCTGATGGACATCGAGAACGAGGTCCGCCAGTCGCTCAAGATGTCCGGCCTGATGGCCGGCAAGCGCGTCCAGCGCGCCAGCTTCCCGTCCCGGATCCGCGCCCTGGTCGCCGGCGATCCGCTGCTCGAGGGCTCGACCGAGTGCATGCTGCGGTGCTGGACGGTGCTCTGGGATGAGTACCGCAAGCTGCACGCCCTGCTCGTGAAGCTGGCGGGCAGTGACGAGTTGCTCCGGCGGCTGTGCGGCATCCCCGGCGTTGGGCCGGTGACGGCGGTGACGTTCAAGGCGGCGATCGATGACCCGCGGCGGTTCGCGAATTCGAAGACCGTCGGCGCGCATTTCGGCCTGACGCCGAAGCGGCTGCAGTCGGGCACCTCGGTGGACGTCGACGGTCACATCTCGCGTCGCGGCGACGGCCAGGTCCGCACCGCACTGTACGAGGCGGCGAGCGCCATGATGACGCGCTCGAAGCAGCCCAGCACGCTCAAGGCGTGGGGGACGCAGCTGGCCGCCAAGCGCGGTCACAAGCGCGCCGTGGTCGCCGTCGCGCGCAAGCTCGCGGTGGTCATGCACCGCATGTGGATCGACGGAACCACGTTCCGCGTCTCGGCCGCCGACCGGGACGGGGAGCGGAGGATCGGCACGTCGGCAGCGGTGGCTCATGCGGCATAGGTGCAGGCGGAGAGCAGCATGAGCACGGTTCGGACGACACGCTGACGGCAGAAGGACAGCACGGGTTCCGCCACGCGGCGGGAGAGGACCAGGTGGATCGATGCGGATGCGGAGAGCACGATATCTTGCCGGCGACGAGGCCCTCTCGGGGGCTGCGAGCGCGCCTGATCGGATGTGTGGCCCCGCGATCCCGACGCAGACATGTGCGCCCGCACGGCACGCGGGGACGAGCACGAACGACTGCAGGGACCACCCGGCTCCGATCGTCGCGGCATGGCGAAGGCCGTCGTGTTCCGGCGCGGTCTGGTGTAGTATTGGAGAAGGAGGGTACCGATGGTGGCCAACAGAGGGACGGCACCCCCGATTACGACTGCAAGATAAAGGCCGCGATGTGCGCGGGGTCGGTCGGGGCGAAGCAGACAGGCAGATCAACATCCTCGCGCGAGGTGCGTCCGGAGCCTGCAGCCTCCGCGATGCGGCAGCCCGTTGCAACAGCATCACTTCGCGCGAGGTGTGCGCAGGCGGCTCATGACCCGCGACGATGATCTGCGCGTCCGGCCGGGCCGCATCCGCGACGCGAAGCCGCCACGCCGGGCGCGGACGTTTCTCGCCCAGGCGCTCGCGGCGACCGAAAGGGCCGGCGGCTTCAAACGTGCCGGCAGCCGGCCGACCTCAAGCAGGAGCACCTTCGGCCGTGGCCGGGCAGCGGCCGTGCAAGCCCGCGCGCGGCTCCGACCCAAAAGCCGGGTCGTCGCCATCAAGGCCCGGGTCGTCCGGCACAGCGCCCGGACCGCGCCCCTGTCGGCGCATCTGTCCTACCTGCGGCGCGACGGCGTCACCCGCGACGGCTCACCCGGCCGCATGTTTGACGCGGGTGGCGATGCCGACCGTCGCGCCTTCGCCGAGCGTTGTGAGGACGACCGCCACCACTTCCGCTTCATCGTCTCGCCGGAGGACGCCGCTGAGCTCGCCGACCTCCCCGCCTACACGCGCGATCTCATGGCGACGGCAGAGCGCGACCTTGGCACCAAGCTCGATTGGGTCGCCATCGACCACTGGAACACCGAGCATCCGCACATCCACGTCCTCGTCCGCGGCCGGGCCGACGATCGCGAGAACCTGGTCATCTCGCGCGACTACATCAGCGATGGCTTGCGCGCCCGCGCGGCCGACCTGGCCACCCTGGAACTTGGGCCAAGGACCGAGCAGGACATCCGCCGGAGCCTTGAGCGCGAGACACAGGCCGAGCGGTGGACGAGCTTGGATCGCGACCTCGCGCCAGGGCGCAAGACGACACCATTCTTCGGATCGCGCGCGTGCGGACGCTGGAACGGCTCGGCCTCGCCGAACCGCTCGGTCCCGCCCGCTGGCGCTTGGCGGAGAATTTGGAACCTCGCCTGCGCGCACTGGCCGAGCGGGGCGACATCATCAAGCGCATGCACCGGGAACTGACGGTTCGAGGCTGGGATCGCGGCACGGAGCGTTACGTCCTCGACGGCGAGCGCAGCACTTTGGTCGGGCGGCTCGTCGCTCGCGGCCTCGACGACGAGCTTACCGGCACGGCCTTCGCCATCGTCGATGGCGTGGACGGTCGCGCACACCATCTCCGCTTTCGAGACCTCGACGCCACCGGCGATGCCGCGCCGGGCGCCGTCGTCGAGCTCCGGCAGTTCACCGACGCCAAAGGACGGGAGCGCTTCGCGCTGGCCGTGCGCTCCGACCTCCCCATCGAGGCGCAGGTGACCGCTGATGGTGCGACCTGGCTCGACCGGCGGCTTCTTGACACCGGGCCCAGCGGCATCGGCGGCGATGGCTTCGGCAGCGACGTCCGCGCGGCACTGACGGCGCGTATGGACCATCTCGTCTCGGCAGGCCTCGCTCGCCGACAGGCGCAGCGCGTGGTCTTCGCGCGCGAACTGCTCGAAACGCTTCGGGAGCGCGAGGTCGCGGCGGTGGCGACACGGATCACGGCCGAGACCGGGAAGGTGTGGCGGCCTGTACAGGGGGGAGGCGCCGTCGCAGGGGCATTCACTCGGCGGCTTGACCTGGCCTCGGGCCGCTTCGCGATGATCGATGACGGGCTCGGCTTCCAACTTGTGCCGTGGAAGCCGTCGCTCGAACGGCGGCGCGGCTTGACCATCGCCGGGGCTATCGCGCCTGACGGCGGGCTGGACCCAAATCCAGCCCGCAGGCGTGGCCTAGCGTTATAGGGATAGCACGTTGCTTATGCGCATGTTCAAGCTCGCACAAGCGGCTCACCGAACTCCAGCACGTTGCCCTCCATGTCCTTCACGAAGCCGACGCGGCGGCGATACGGCGTTCCGTCCAGGTCGTAGGTCTCGGCGCGCACGAAGGTGGGCACGCCCTCGGCCGCCAGCCCGGACAGCACGGCCTCGACGTTGTCGGCGCGGAAGCACAGGTGGCCGTAGCCCGTGCGGGCAAAGTGCTCGGCAAAGCTCATGGCTTCCGGCAGGCCGATGCCGCCTACGTCGGCCTCGACCAGCTCCAGCACGGTGTCATTCAGCCGAAGATATGCAAGGCGCTTGCCGGCCAGCGCATTCACGCGCCAGGCGACGTCCACGCGGAAGCCCAGCTTCTGCTGGTACCAGCGCATCGCCGCGTCGAAGTCGCGCACGTTCAGCGACACGTGGTCGAAGCGCAGCGCCGCGGCGCTGTCGGGCGCAGCAGTCGCTGTGTGGTCGACGGCCAGCGCGACGAAGGCGGCGCCGGCGGCAATCAGGGTCCTGCGGTCCATAGGATGGTCCTTTCGATGTCGTGCGGTGGGTCAGATGCCAGCCAGGGCCCGCACATTCTCCTCGAGATGCGCGATGCTGGTGGTGCCGGGGATGGCGACGATGTTGGGCGCGCGGGCCAGCAGCCAGCGCAGTGCGGCGGCAGGATCAAGCCGCGCGCCCTGCTGCATCGGGTGCGCGCCGAGCGGGCCGTAGGGGATGAAGGCGATCCCCTTCGCGGCCGTGTAGTCCACCAGCGCCTCGCTGCCGCGCTCCTCGCTGTTGAGCCGGTTCTGCACGCTGGCGATCGGCGCCACGGCCAGCGCGCGGTCGAGCGTCTCGCGGTCGATGTTGGACAGGCCGATGTGGCGGATCTTGCCGGCGCGCCGCGCCGCCTCCAGCGCGCCCACGCTGTCCTCCACAGGCACGGCGGGGTCGATCCAGTGCAGCTGGAACAGGTCGATGCGCCCCGTGCGCAGCCGAACCAGCGCCTCGTCGACCTGGCGCGCAAGTGTGGCGGGCGAAGCATCGCGCACGAGCTGCGTCGGCGAGAGCTTGTCGATGCCGCCCTTGGTGGCGACCACGATGCCGTCCGCATAGGGGTGCAGCGCATCGGCGATCAGCGCCTCGTTGTGGCCGGGGCCATAGGCGAGGGCGGTGTCGAAGAAGCGCACGCCGAGCTCCACGGCGCGGCGCAGCAGCGCGCGGCCACCCTCCCAGTCGGGATAGGGGCCGAAATTGCCGGGCTGGCCCGTGAGGCGCATGGCGCCGAAGCCCAGGCGCGGGACCATCAGCTCGCCGCCGATGGCGAAGGTCGGGTTCATGGGGTGCGGTTCCTTGCGGGCGTTCAGGCGGTGAGGCGATCGACCAGGGCGCGCACACGCGGCGCCACCACGGTCACGGCGGGGAAGGCGAAGGACCAGGCCAGCGCGTAGGCGTGCAGCCAGCGCGCGATGAAGCCAGCGCCAAGGCCGGTGTTGACCGCGGTGATCGCCGCCGACAGTGCGCCGGACAGCGTGATGGACATCAGCAGCGCGAACAGCACGGGCGCGTAGCGGCGCGGCAGTTTCGGCAGGCTGGGAAGTGCCAGGGTGGGGCTCATGGCGGGCCTCCGTGGGCTGTTGACGCCGCGCAACCTGAGCCTTCGGAAGAATATTCGGAATGGCTGTCCTATCGACACCACTTGTCGCTATCATCAAACAATGCCCACCGACCTCCGCCTGGTCACCACCTTCGTCGAAACCGCGCGCCGCCTGTCCTTCTCCGGCGCGGCCCGCGCGCTGGGCCTGACCCCGGGGTCGGTCAGCCAGAACATCCGCAACCTGGAGGAACAGCTCGGCGCGCGGCTGCTGACGCGCACCACGCGCCAGGTGCGGCTGACGGCCGAGGGTGCCCGCTACCTCGCACGCTGCGCGCCCGCGCTGGAGGCGCTGGGCGAGGCCGATGCCGCCGTGCGCGAGGAGCGCGAGACGCTCGCCGGGCGGCTGCGCGTCACCTCCACCACGGCCTTCGGCCGCGCGCATCTGCTGCCGATGATTGCCGCCTTCATGCAGGCGCATCCGGCGATCGAGGTGGAACTGTCGCTGTCCGACCAGTTCGTCGACCTGGTGGCCGAAAACTTCGACTGCGCGGTGCGCGGCGGCATCCTGCCGGAGAACGAATACATCTCGCGGCTAATCCTGCCGGTGACGCCGCTGGTCTGTGCCTCACCCGACTATGCCAAGGCGCACGGCCTGCCCCGGCGCCTGGCCGACATCGCCCGGCACCGGCTGGTCGGCATGCGGAGCAACCCGTCACAGCAGGTGCTGGCCTGGGAGTTCGCCGCGGCAGGCGGCGGCGTGCAGCGCATCGAGATCGCGCCGTCGCTGGCGGTGAACGACCCGGAAGGCGTGGCGCTGGCCGCGGCTGCGGGCATCGGCCTCGGGCAGGTCGGCAGCAACGTGGTGCTGCCGCTGGTCGCGGCCGGGCGGCTGGTGCTGGCGCTGACGGCGCATGCGGTGCGCTCGCGGGGGATCTACGCGGTCTATCCCTCGCGCCGCTTCGTGCCGCGAAGGATCAGCCTGTTCGTGCAGGCGCTCGCCGATGCCTTCGCGCAGCGGGCCGATCTGGTGTGGCAGCCGGACAGCACCGGGTCGGTCCGGCCGCAGGACGTAAGGGCTCAAAGGGCAGCCTCGGCGATTCGTGCGCGCAGCCAGGCGTGACCAGGATGGCCATGGGTGCGGTCATGCCACAGCGCTGAGATGGCAAAGCCGGGCAATGGCACGGGCGGGTCGAACACCGCCAGCCGATCGGCCCGGTCGCGTACCAGCCGGGACGGCACCAATGCCACCAGGTCGGAGCGCTCGACGATCTCGGGAACGAACAGGAACGACGCCGCCGACATCACGACGCGGCGCTCCACGCCGTGCGCGGCGAGTGCCACATCGGCCGGCGTCGCGAAACCGCCGCCGCGCGGCGACACCACGACATGCTCCTCGATCGCGAAGGCGTCGAGCGTCAGCCGCCGTCGGATGCGCGGATGGTTGCGGCGCACGATGGCTTTGTAGTGCTCGTCGAACAGCTTGCGGCTGCGCAGTTCCGGCGGTGCGGTCTCAGCCGTGCTGAGCGCGAGATCGACCTCGCCGCGCTCCATTTGGCCGCCCAGGGCCTTGCCATCCAGCGTCCGCAGCGCCAGGCGCACGCCGGGTGCTTGGCGCCGCAGCCGCAACGCGGCGTCGAGCATGACGGTCATCTGCACATAGTCGGACGAGGCGACAGACACGGTTAGTGTGGCGGTCGCGGGGTCGAAACTTGAGCCCGCTACCACCTGGCGCAGTGTATCGAGCGCGCGGCGCAGCGGCTCCTGCAATTCCAGTGCGCGAGCGGTCGGCGTCATGCCGCGCTGCGCGGGCAACAGCAGCGGGTCGCCCAGCACGTCGCGCAGACGGGCGAGCTGCGCCGACAGTGCGGGCTGGCTGAGGTTGAGCCGCACGGCCGCGCGCGTGACGTTGCGCTCGGCCAGCAGCGCTTCGAGCGCAGCAAGGAGGTTCAGGTCCAGCCGCTTGGTATCCACACCATGGATACTAGCAGAGAAAAGACGCGATTTCAATGATGTCAGCCACCTGCGTAGGGTCCGCCCATCGCCACCGGGCCGAACGGCCCTCAGCAATCGGATCGCAGCATGACCCGCCGCCCCCTGCTCGCCGCCGTCTCCGCCCTTGCGCTCGGGTTCACGACGCCCATCGCCGTCGCACCGCCGCTCGCCCACGCACAACCCGCCGCCCAGATCGCGGCAGACCGTACGGCGGAGCTGCGTAGCGAGACTCGCGAACGCTGGGCGGCGCTCGGCTTCGAGACGCGCGTGCTGCGCCTCAATGGCGTCGACATTCATGTCGCGATCGGTGGCCAGGGTCCGCCGGTCGTGCTGCTGCACGGCTACCCCCAGTCGGGCGAGATCTGGCGGGGCATCGCGCCCGCACTCGCCCGCAGCCATCAGGTGATTGTTCCCGATCTGCGGGGGATGGGCCTGTCTAGTACGGATGCATCCGACCACAGGCTGATGGCGGCGGCCGAGGATCTGCGGGCGCTGCTGCAGGCGCTCGGCATTCCCCTGGCGCAGATCGTCGGGCATGACTGGGGCGGGGCGGTCGGCGCGACGCTCGCGCTGGCGCACCCCGACACCGTTACGCGTCTCGTGTTCATCGAGAGCGCGCTCGCGGGCGCCGGCTTCGAGGAGCTCTGGCGCTTCGACCGTCCCAACCCGGGCCTCACCTTCATCCCGTTCCTGCTCATGGACGGCCTCGCCGAGCAGCTTGTCGCCGGCCGCGAGGAGCAATGGCTCCGCCACCTCTGGTCCGGCTCCACCGGCGACCGCGCAGCACTGCCCTTCGACGCCTGGCGCCCCTACCTGGATGCGATGCGCCGTCCGGGCCTGTTCGCTTCAGCGGCCGGCTATTACCGCTCGGCCTATGTGTCGGCCGAGGACACACGCCGCCTGCTCGCCGCGGGCAAGCTCACAATCCCCGTGTTCGCGGTTGCCGGCGAACGCTCCTTCGGCGCGGCGCACGGAGCGGTGGTGCGCAACTTCGCCGGCAACGTGGTGCGCAACGTCGTGCTGGCCGGCGCCGGCCACTTCGTGCCGGAGGAGCGCCCGGCCGAGCTGCACGCCGAACTCGACGCCTTTCTGACCCGCTGAACCCGGAACGCAAGGACCCCGACCGATGAGAGCCGCCTTTTACGAATGCCGCGGGCCCGCCCGCGAGGTGCTAACGCTCGGCGAGCACCCGACGCCCGAGCCGGGGCCGGGCGAGGTGCGCGTGCGCGTCGCCGTCTCCGCCGTGAACCCTTCCGACACCAAGGGACGCGGCACTTGGCGCGGAGCGGCGGCCATGGCCTATCCGCGCGTCATCCCGCATCAGGACGGCGCCGGCACGATCGACCGCGTCGGGGCCGGCGTGGACGTTGCCAGGGTGGGTGAGCGCGTTTGGCTCCACATGGCCCAGCGCGACGGCTCCGCCTTCGGCACCGCGGCGGAGTTCGTCGTGGTGCCGGCGCACAAGGCCGCGCCGCTACCCGACAACGCCAGCTTCGATGAAGGCGCAAGTCTCGGCATCCCGGCGATGACCGCGCATTACGCGCTGTTCGCGGATGGGCCGATCGTGGGCAAGGTGGTGCTGGTGCAGGGCGGCGCCGGCGCCGTCGGCTTCTACGCCGTGCAGATGGCGAAGTGGGCGGGTGCGGCGCACGTCTTCGCCACCGTCAGCCGCGAGGACCAGGCGGCGCAGGCGCAGCTGGCTGGCGCCGACACCGTGATCAATCGCAAGACCGAGGACGTGGCCGAGCGCGTGCGCGCCGTGATCGGCCGTGAGCACCCGGTGGATCGCATCATCGAAGTGGATTTCGGCGCCAACCAGGATCTTTCCCTCGCGCTGCTGGCCGACAATGGCGTGATCGCCGCCTACGCGTCCGACGCGGTGCAGGCGCCGAGCCTGCGCTACTTCGATTTCGCCGCACGCAATGCGACAATCCGAACCGTGCTGATCTACGCCGCGCCGCAGCAGGCGCGCGACGCCGCCGCGCGTGACATCACCCGCATGCTCGAGACCGGAAGGCTGCAGCACCAGACTGCGCTGCGCCTGCCGTTCGAGCGCATCGTTGAAGCGCACGAGGCGATGGAAAGCGGACGCGTCGTCGGCAAGATTCTGCTCACTGTCACCGCCTGACGGGAGAAGCGCCATGGCTGACAACAACGCAATGAAAGCCTCCATCATCCGCGTGTCGATTATGCGGTGCGATCCCGCCGACTTTGAACGATTCCGCCGCATGATGGCGGAGTCCGAACCCGTGTTGCGCCCTGGCATCGAGGCGATGCCGGGGGTCATCGCCTACTATGCCGGCGCCGATGCGGCGACGTCATCGCTGACCAACACCAGTGTTTGGCAGAGCCTGACGCACGCCCAGCAGATGGACCGCTTCGAGCCGATGCTCGCCCTTGGCAGGGCCTTCGCGGCGGCAGGCGCGCGGTTCGACAGGCCGATCATGAACCACGCCACGCTCTGGCGCTTTGGGCCTGCCGCGGGTGGCTGAGTGGGCTGATGGCAGTCCGCCGGTTGCGCGTTGTCGCTTGCCCGACTGATGCAAGCCGCACTTCTGCACGAGACTCCTCGCCAGAGTGCGACACCTCACCGACGAGACTTGCCGCCGGTCATTCCAAAGACTTCATCCAGCCGCATGACCGCGACGAAGATCCTTTGGGGCCAAGTGCTCATCGTCTTCCTGATCGTGCTCGCCGCGGTCTGGGGCGCGACGCAGTGGGTCGCCTGGCGCCTCGGGTACCAGGCGCAGCTCGGGCAGCCGATGGATGTCTGGGCGGGCCTGCCGGTCTACCCGCCGCCCGCCTTCTTCCTGTGGTGGTACTGGTACGACGCCTACGCGCCGCGGGTCTTCTACGAGGGCGCCGTCATCGCCGCGGCCGGTGGCTTCGCGGCGATCGGCATCGCCATCGGCATGTCCGTCTGGCGCGCCCGCGAGGCGCGGGACGTCACCACCTACGGCTCGGCCCGCTGGGCGACCGAACGGGAAGTCCGCGAGGCTGGACTGCTTGCCCCCGATGGCGTTGTCCTCGGCTGGTTCGCCCAGCGCTATCTCCGGCACGACGGGCCCGAGCACGTGCTGTGCTTCGCGCCGACGCGCTCCGGCAAGGGCGTGGGCCTCGTAGTTCCGACGCTGCTGACCTGGCCGGGCTCGGCCATCGTGCACGACATCAAGGGCGAGAACTGGCAGCTCACCGCCGGCTGGCGGGCGCGCTTCGGCCGCGTGCTGCTGTTCGACCCCACCAACCCGGCGAGCGCGGCCTACAACCCGCTGCTCGAGGTCCGCCGCGGCGACAGCGAGGTGCGCGACGTCCAGAACATCGCCGACATCCTGGTCGACCCGGAGGGCGCGTTGGAGCGACGGAACCACTGGGAGAAGACCAGCCACTCGCTGCTGGTCGGCGCCATCCTGCACGTCCTCTACGCCGAGCAGGACAAGACGCTGGCCGGCGTGGCGGGCTTCCTCTCCGATCCGCGCCGCCCGATCGAGCGCACGCTCGCCGCGATGATGACGACACCGCATCTCGGGGATCAGCCGCATCCTGTCGTCGCCTCGGCCGCGCGGGAGCTGCTGAACAAGTCAGACAACGAACGATCCGGCGTGCTCTCGACCGCGATGAGCTTCCTCGGGCTCTATCGCGATCCGGTGGTCGCCCACGTCACCCGCCGGTGTGACTGGCGGATCGCCGACCTGGTCGAGGCACGCGAGCCGGTCACGCTCTACCTCGTCGTCCCACCCTCCGACATCGTGCGGACCAAGCCGCTGGTGCGGCTCGTGCTGAACCAGATCGGCCGCCGGCTGACCGAGGCGCTGGAGAACGAACGCCGCAGGCATCGACTGCTGCTGATGCTGGACGAATTCCCCGCCCTCGGACGGCTCGACTTCTTCGAGAGCCAGCTCGCCTTCATGGCTGGCTACGGCATCCGGTCCTTCCTCATCGCGCAGTCGCTGAACCAGATCGAGCGCGCCTACGGGCCGAACAACGCGATCCTCGACAACTGCCATGTCCGCGTCGCCTTCGCGACGAATGACGAACGCACGGGCAAGCGCGTCTCCGATGCGCTCGGCACGGCAACGGAGATCCGGGACAGCCGGAACTACGCGGGGCACCGCCTGTCGCCATGGCTCGGCCACCTCATGGTCAGCCGCCAGGAGACGGCACGGCCGCTGCTGACGCCGGGCGAGGTGATGCAGCTGCCACCCACTGACGAGATTGTCCTGGTGTCGGGCTGCCCGCCGATCCGTGCCCGCAAGGCGCGCTACTACGACGACCGGCAACTCCGCGCACGGGTCCAGGCGCCGCCCGACGCACGCGCTGTCGCGCCCCTCACTGTCAGCGGCGACGATTGGAGCGGCCTGCCTCCGCCGTCACGGCCGCAGCCGATACCTTCGGGAAACCCGGAGGAGAATGACGATCAGGACGGAGGGGTGCGGCGCGAGCCAGCGCTGCAGGAGCATGAGCAGATCGCCCCCGAGCCCGGACCGCCTGCCGAGAGAGAACTGCCACTGCTCGACGAGGAGCAGGAGGACGACGCAGCGCCGGCACGTGTGCTGCGCGGCCGGTCAGAACGATTGGCGCGGCAGGTTGCGCTCGATCCTGATGATGGCATGGCGCTTTGAGGCGGCTCTGTGAAGAAGGTCCGCCTGTCCGTCTATCTGGACCCGACGCTCGCGAAGGACCTGGAAGCCTACGCAAAGGAGCGTCGCCGCTCTCTCTCGGTGGTCGCTGAGGCCTCAATCGCGTCGTTCCTCTCCCCCGACGCCTCCGACCGGATGGAAGCCGTGTTCACCAAGCGCCTCGACCGGATC
>JAESGU010000182.1_pt1 | contig 12074 bp, 9 predicted proteins | sample 9266271 | NCBI WGS metagenome assembly JAESGU01 (sample SAMN15740544, study PRJNA653495) | algae metagenome | isolation source: Scytonematopsis contorta HA4267-MV1 and co-occurring heterotrophs from mud... | place: USA: Palolo Valley Trail, Honolulu, Hawaii | collected 2009-07-25
GTCCAATTGTAAGGTAAAAAAAAATGCTAATATATCTGGCATGGGCTTTCTGTGGATGCACGAGTTGTGGTTGTGGTAACAACAACTCTACTACAGAAAGCCTTCTTTATTTTTGGCGAAGGTATTGGATAGGAGAGAGTTTTTAATTCCCCCCTTCCCTTATAGGGAAGGGGGGTAGGGGGGTTAGGTCTATTTATTGATTTTGTATCTTCTGTACGATTTGCCTAACTTGCTCGACATCCAAATCCAATGCTTGAGAGATTTGTTCCACTGTTAACCCTAAGGCCAACAAACGGGTTAGAGTCTCCAGTTTCTCTTCTTGCTTGGCTTCCTGCTTGGCTTCTTGATAAACCCGTGTCTTTTGCAAATCGGTTAATCCGAACATATTCTCAATCTCCTTTCGGCTCATGGTGGGAAACTTATAAACCAAAATGGTCTTTATTAATTCTAGTAACTGTTTTTGTGGGAGTGCTGCGTTTACCCCTTGTTGGGTTCTCTCGATTAACTGTCTAGCAGTTGCAATCGCGACGTCCTCATCTTCAATTACTAGTTTCATTGTAGCAATGCCTACGGGTAAGGATGAAGCTTCACCTAATTCATCCAAGTAAATCCGTCTGATACGTTGACTTTGGAAATACTCCTCATAATGAAAGATATCATTGGTATCCAGACTACGAGTTGGGTAAATTACGATTGCACGCCACGGATTTGTAGGCTTATCATAACGCAAGTATAAACTGATTTCTGAAATCAGACGAGAATAAAGTTCTGTGTCTAATTGGAACTGCACTTCAATAAAATAAATCGGTTTTTTGTTTACCCGTTTAGGCACAAAAACACCATCTATTCTGAAAGCTGTTTGCTTGACTTCAACTGATGAGAATTTATAAGCATCTGCTGTTTGTGGTGAATTGTCTATCAATTCAAAAAAGATGCTAGGAAATTCTTTAAAAAGGCGGTAAAAGATACTATCTGTTTTCACGCTTGATACTTTTTTTATTTTCCATAGCTGTAATTTTACTATGTGAATATAGAAAAATAACTATCACAAAGCTTTTCTATGCTTAACTTAGGCGTTGAAAATGTATTTAATTTAATCTTAGATACTATGAAAATTATATTTAATAAATATTTGTTTTTTCTAATACCATCTTAATTGCAGTAACAATCACCTCAGGTTCATCAACCCAAACAAAATGTCCACTATTACTTGCTTGTAGCTGTGTAGAATTATTAGAAATTTTTAGGAGTTCTAGATGCATCTTATCTCGTAATTTATTAGCTGATTTTAATGGTATAAAATAAGTCCATAAAGAAGGCTTGAAAAAACTATTAGCTTTGATACTAACCAGAGGTAAATCACCAAAATTATTAGCACAACTAATTTGACGCGCACTATTATCTAAATTTATAATTTCCCTCGCCATTGTTACCCAATGTTTAGGACGACAGAAGGAGCGTTTAATATAGTCGAGGTCTTTTGTAGGGAATTTTCTTAACTGTGGTTTTATCAACTCGAACATTCCCAACGTTTTGAGTAAACGAATAATACCGAGGATAGAACCTAATGTTGACATCACAAAACCAGAAGTAAAAAGAAGTTGTAATGCTCGGAGACTGAAAGCCATACTCGACATTCCCACTTCGTGCAATCCATCGACCAAAACCATCCCCACTACTTTTTCGGGAAATTGGTGTGCGAATAATCGCACGTTGTAACTACCGAAAGAGTCTCCCACCAAAATATAAGGAGGTTCGATTCCGGCTTTTGTGAGTAAAATATTCAGTTCAGAAACAATTTGCTCGCTTGTTCTTCGGTGTGGACTGTGGTCGCTCCAACCATACCCCGCTCGGTCATAGATAAAAACTGGCGCAATTTTAGCGATTTCAGGAGCCAGCAAATAACCCTCTATTCCACCCAAGCTGTGCTCTAAAACAATAGTTGGAGTAACAGTTGGGGTTTTGGTGGGGGTTGTGGAAGAAGAAATTTTTCCCACGTAGTAATGTAAGCGATAACCTCCAACATCAATGAGTTGTCCAGGTGGAGATTTTCTATCTTCAAAGTAGCTAGCTATTAGTTGATAAAGTGTTGTTGTAATTAGGGGTATGGTTTTCATTTGGGGGGAGTGGGGAATGGGGAATGGGGAGTGGGGAGTTGGGAGTGGGGAGTAGAGAAATGTTTACCAAGCTAGCTTAAGTTTTAACTCTCAATTTCAACTTCAACTTCCAAAGTATAAGTTTCAAAGTATAAGTTTTAAAGTATAAAATGTTTGGTTTAGCTTTCTAAATTCCCAATTCCCAATTCCCCACTCCCCACTCCCAATTCCCCACTCCCCACTCCCCACTCCCCAATTCCCCCCAAAGACGGCTAATACGACCTTTAAATTACGGTTGACGCGACCTACAGAAAGTATTAATTCCCATACATTAGACGAAGTGAAAGCAATAAATAAACGAGCCAATGAAGGTTGAGGTAAGCAGGTAAAAATGATTAGAAAAAAGTCGTATCATGACTATAACCCTTGTCACTTATACCTTTTGACCTTTGTCTTCTAGCTATAACCGTCCTAAAAGGTTCGGGAAACCACCCTTCATGGACGAGCCTACAGAGGCTCAGTATATATATCAGCATAGTCTAGGGTTTAAATCCTAGAAATAGCAAAACCGTCATGTTTTCATGCTGAACTGACTGCTCTGTTTACTCAGTTAGTTCAAATTAAAATCCCTTATAGTCCCATTCATTCGTTTGTAGTTATACGGAGCCAGCATCCACAATGGCAAAAGTAGTTGGAATTGATTTAGGAACAACTAACTCCTGCGTAGCAGTCATGGAAGGTGGTAAACCCACGGTTATTGCTAACGCAGAAGGTTTTAGAACTACACCTAGTGTGGTCGCGTTCGCAAAAAATGGCGATACCTTAGTCGGACAAATCGCTAAGCGTCAAGCGGTGATGAACCCCGAAAATACCTTTTATTCGGTAAAACGCTTTATCGGTCGTCGTTACGAAGAAGTTACTAACGAAACAACGGAAGTTTCTTACAAAGTCGTACAAAGCGGTGGCAACGTTAAGCTAGATTGTCCTCAAATTGGTAAACCATTTGCTCCGGAAGAAATTTCCGCAAAAGTTCTCCGCAAATTGGTTGAAGATGCAAGCAAATATTTAGGGGAAACCGTAACTCAAGCAGTTATTACTGTTCCCGCTTACTTTAATGACTCCCAGCGCCAAGCGACTAAAGATGCTGGTAAAATTGCTGGTGTTGAAGTATTGCGGATTATCAACGAGCCTACTGCTGCTTCTTTGGCATACGGTTTTGATAAAAAGAGCAACGAAACTATCCTAGTATTTGACCTTGGTGGTGGTACTTTCGACGTTTCCGTTCTGGAAGTAGGTGACGGTGTATTTGAAGTACTGTCTACTTCTGGTGACACCCACCTTGGTGGTGACGACTTCGATAAAAAAATCGTTGATTTCCTAGCCGACGAGTTCAAGAGACAAGAAGGTATCGAACTACGTAAAGACAAACAAGCTTTACAGCGTTTAACTGAAGCCGCAGAAAAAGCAAAAATTGAACTTTCTAGCGTTACCCAAGCGGAAATTAACCTACCGTTTATTACCGCTACTCAAGATGGTCCTAAGCACTTAGACACAACTCTTACTCGTGCTAAGTTTGAAGAACTTTGCTCTGACTTAATTGACCGTTGTCGCATTCCAGTTGAAAATGCGCTGCGCGATGCTAAGTTGAACAAAACCAATATTGACGAAGTTGTATTGGTGGGTGGTTCAACCCGTATTCCTGCTGTTCAACAGTTGGTTAAGAGCATATTGGGTAGAGACCCGAACCAAACCGTTAACCCTGATGAAGTCGTTGCAGTTGGTGCTGCAATTCAAGCGGGCGTTTTGGGTGGTGATGTTACTGGTATCTTATTGTTAGACGTAACACCACTTTCTCTAGGTGTGGAAACTCTTGGTGGTGTAATGACCACAATTATTCCTCGCAACACGACTATCCCCACCAAAAAGTCGGAAGTTTTCTCTACAGCGGTAGACGGTCAAAGCAACGTGGAAATTCACGTTCTGCAAGGTGAACGTCAAATGTCTAACGACAACAAGAGTTTAGGAACTTTCCGTCTGGATGGTATTCCTCCTGCTCCTCGTGGTGTACCCCAAATTGAAGTAGTATTTGATATCGACGCTAACGGTATTCTTAACGTTACAGCGAAAGACAAAGGTACTGGTAAAGAACAGTCCATCAGTATTACTGGTGCTTCCACCCTCGATAAGAGCGACGTTGAGCGGATGGTACGCGATGCTGAACAAAACGCTTCTAGCGATAAAGAGCGTCGTGAAAAAATTGACCGTAAGAACCAAGCTGACTCCCTCTCCTACCAAGCCGAAAAACAACTGCAAGAGTTGGGAGATAAAGTACCCGATGCTGACAAGTCTAAAGTCGAAGGTTTGATTAAAGATTTGAAAGATGCTGTCGCTAAGGAAGATGATGAAGCAATTAAGCGGGTAATGCCTGAATTGCAACAAGCTCTCTTCCAGATTGGTAGCAACATCTATCAACAAGCTGGTGGTCAACCTGGTGCAGAAGGCCCTGGTCCAGGTGCTGATGCTGGTGCTGGTGCTGGTGCTAACACTGGTGGTGATGATGTAATTGATGCTGATTTTACGGAAAGTAAGTAATCAGCAATTCGCAATTTGCAATAAGCCTTTATGGGCACGCTGCGCGAACGCAATTTGCAATTAGTAATTAGCAATCCCCACTCAAGTTTTATTCTTGGGTGGGTATTTTTTGCTCCGTTATCATAATTAGCGAGTTCCCCACAATTAGCGAGCAAGATGCTCGCATTACGGTTAGCGAGCAAGATGCTCGCACAACAACAACAAATATACAAAATCCCTATTCCCTATTCCCCACTCCCCACTACCCCATACCTAAAACTTCTCGCAACCTCATTTGGTCTTCTGATTTGGCTTTTAATCTGCCATTTTCAATATCTCTAATCCAACTTTGACTTTTTCCTGCTAATTTCGCTAGTTCTCTTTGGGAAAGTTTAAGGGTTTTTCGCGCTTGCAAAATTTGCTCTCCTAGCAATTCCCCTGTAGTTTTTACTTTTCTTCTTCCTCTTGTTGTTCTTCTGCGTTGTGCTTTCCCTGCAAGAGATTGTTTTGATTGCCATTCTGGTGGTAAGTCAAATGATGATATTCTGGCGTTCATCAACATGTTCCATTTACCACGGGGACTAGCGTCGGTCAAACTAGCTTTACCACCTGCGTCATTTATCCAAAATTCTATTGCTTCGTCGGGGTCTTCTGGTATATTCACCAATTTTGCCCACAATGGTTGAATTTCTACTGGGTAGGTCACTGGGTCGAAGATTGGTTTAATACCATAGTTGTTTAATACTTGTAAATCGTTTTCAAATGTTTTTAACAAGCGCTTGCGTTCATCTCGATGTTGGGAAGCGTGGATGACTTTCTCTTCTCCGTAGGCTATTCGCATTAAGGTGGGAACTGTTATGCGCTGTTCTTTGCCCATTTTGGTTTTAAACAATAACCACATCATTAACCTTGCGGCACCTTCGTGTTGTTGCCAAATGCTCATCACTGTGGTGAGTACTGATTTGGGTAAATAGCCATATTGATAAAATGCGGTTCTGTCTTTACATGCTTGTTTGTTTAAGAAGTATTGTGCCCACATACCTGCTTTAACTTTAAAAGTAAGCCCGGTTAGATACTTGCATCCGCGTTCATCTTGTTGAAAGTGATGCACTATTTCTAATAAGTGCCACAAACGACATTTTTCGGAGGAAAAGCTGTTAATTCGTCCTTGCTGCGACCAGTTTATAGAAGTTAGTAGGGAGCATGGTTGTTGCACGATGTCTTTAATTAAGGTTAATTTGGCGATTTTACTCAAATCTTTGCGTTTATCAAGTCCCAAATATTTCTCAATTTGGTGGTCATCTATAACGAATTCTTGCTCCCAAGGTTGCTCTAAGGCTGTAGCATGAGCTGCAAAAATAAGATTAATGCAAGTGGCTCTGATATCTAATGCTTCAATTCTTTCCATCCCGCTTACTAGTTCGTTGTCAAAAGGCGAACTGGTAATTTGAAAAGAAATTTCTCCTTTTCCTTGATTCACCTGTCGGCGATAAGCTAATCTACCAGATTCATCGGTTTCCCAACGTAATGATTTACGCTGTGACAATACATTACAAGATTCCCAAATTACTATTGCCGATGCAAAGGAATTACTCTTGTTATTGGCAAATAAGTCTAAACTTGTTAGCTCTCTGACATTAATTTTGTTTCTACCTTTTTTGGACTGTAAAGGAATAGGTGAATGGCTTGGACAGAAGCTCACACACTGAGGTTCTGAGTAATAGCCTTCACAGTTGTTGCATAAGGTTGGGTCAATCCAGTGTTCATTGTTTTCGGTTTTAATAGCACCAGTGGGACAATGGGGACGACAATCGTCGCATCCCACACAACTTTTGTTGGGAATTGTATAAGCCATAAGACAATTGCCACTTTACTCCTTGAGATTTTTTTGAGAGCTTTCTTTTTCTCCAGCCACATCCATACTCGGAACTCGCATCCAATGGGAAGCTATTTCGCGCTTTTAATTTGAGTCAGTTGATAACTATTAATTAAATAATATTGTTCACAATATCAATTATAAAGTTGTTCATAATGAGCTAAGCAATGTTTTTTTACATTGTTTATCTAGCATTATATATCAGATGATGGATAATTACACATAAGCAAAAAACTAAACTAAATAGTTCAACAATGATGTGATTTGTAATTATCAGGATATGTGACAAAGCATTAAAAAAGTAGTTACATAATGAACATTTTTATTTACTAATTAATCTCGTAATTAAATTGTTTCATGAAAACTGTAATTTATGTAATTAGTTTTGCAAATATTAGAGATTAGTCTTTTTAATATTTGTCGATTACTATTTTAATTTTGCGTATGTAACTTTTGACATGTTTTAGTTTTACATGTGTTTTATACTGATGAAATTTTGTGTTGTTATGATAGCTGTACGGAAAAATATAAATAGCTAAAAGTTTTCTTCCTATATGAATGTAATGCATATAACTTTTTTTTGATTATTAAACTAAAATTTATTGCCACAATATATCATTTGCTTAAGTAAAGTTATATTTTATTTTAGAGGTGATACTCATTTAGTAATTTGTTAATAATAATAACTTGCATTTATATAGAAAAAGCAAAGAAACATAATTATTTAATTCATAACAATAATTAAATAACAATAGTCAATTTAATCACTTTTTAATATTCTCACAATTAAATGATGATTATGTTAATATAAGGGGAACGGTTATTCCGGAAAATATTAGTAAATAGAGAAAGGTCGTTCATGGCTACTGTAACAGGATTGACATTTGGCGGAAAAACTTGGACTCCAAAATTCGTACAAGAAATTGACCAAGAAAAATGCATTGGTTGTGGCAGATGTTTTAAACTCTGTGGACATAATGTGCTTGTTTTACGAGCAATGAATGAAGAAGGTGAATTTGTTGACAACGAAGAAGATGACGAAATCGAGAAGAAAGTTATGACTATTGCTAACCAAGAGAATTGTATTGGTTGCGAAGCTTGTGCCAAAATTTGTTCTAAAAGCTGCTACACCCATACTGCATCAAACAACTAAGGTTGATTCTGCTGGTTTCGCTTAATTTCAACTTGCTTAGGGTTTCGGTTAGCGACTTAGAGTAATATTTGGGAAAAATTAAAGCTCCTGCTATAAAACACTTCGGATTTATGTATTAGCAGGATAATTCAATGGGGAATCTCGACTTTTCTCTAGAAGTAAAAGTTACAAATAAACAAAATCGTAAATCCTAGATGTTAATTTATTAACAAATAATCATCACTTAAGGACAACTCATTTTATGCGGCTGTCCTTTAATTTTGTGTGTAAATAAAAATATATTAAGACATTTTGAAAATTTGGTTATTATCTTTGTAAAAAGTGGAAAATAAATAAAGTGAATAAATCTACTATCGCGCTATGGCTACTCTCGTAGGTTGGGTTGAGGAACGAAACCCAACAAGCCACCGAACAAGCGACCGAACAAGCGACCGAACAAGCTACCAAACAAGCCACCGAACAAGCTACCAAACAAGCGACCGAACAAGCAACCGAACAAGCCACCGAACAAGCCACCGAACAAGCTACCAAACAAGCGACCGAAAAAGCGACCGAAAAAGTTGGGTTTAGCGCTACGCTCCACTTCGTGAACGCAAAGCCTCAACCCAACCTACGAATATCTCATTTCACACTCCTCAGGTATGTATGTTCCAAATTCCTGTACCACTATTAACCCTTCTTGCTGGGATACTGATTACGTTATTCAGCATGTGGGTTGGTCAACACCATAACTTAATGCCAGAGCAAGCTTCTGCACAAGCTCCCTTGGTAGATGAATTTTTCAATATCTTAATTGCTGTAGCCACTGCGTTATTTATTGTGGTGGAAGGGATAATCCTCATTTTCGCAATTAAATTTCGTCGTCGTCCTGGAGATGATGCCGACGGGCCACCAATTGAAGGTAGTGTTCCCCTAGAAATTTTATGGACAGCGATTCCTTCTATTATTGTGGTTATTTTAGGAATATACAGTGTAGATGTATATAAAGATATGGGTGGGGTCTCCTTTGCTGGTGACCATATGTCCCACACAAGTGCCAACGTTCACAACATTCACAACTCTAATGGAAGTGCGATCGCCGCGACAATGAGTGATGCTTCTGGTATTTCTCCTCAAAAAAATCCAGTAACACCACAAATTGGTATCGGTGCAACTCCAGAATCCGTAAGTAAACCAGCAGACTTAGTGGTTGATGTTCAAGGGATGCAGTTTGCTTGGATATTTAACTATCCTGAAACTGGTGTTACTGCTGGTGAGTTACATGTTCCTGTTGGTGCGGATGTGCAACTGAATCTCTCTGCTACAGACGTGATTCACTCTTTTTGGGTACCACAATTTCGACTCAAACAGGATGCTCTTCCTGGGATACCGACCCAGTTACGATTCGTTGCGACAAAGCCAGGTAGATATCCCGTAGTTTGTGCGGAATTATGCGGTGGTTACCACGGGTCAATGAGGACACAAGTTATTGTACATACACCTGAAGGCTATGATAGCTGGTTGAAGGAAAGTATCGTAGCACAAAAAGAAGAAGTCAAAACTACTGTTGCTGTAAACCCAGTTGATTTATCACCCTCAGAATATCTTTCTCCCTACACAAAAGATATGGGAATAGAAGCTGCAACGCTTGCTGAGTTAAGTGGTAATTGATAATTGGTAATTGGTGATTGCTAATTGGTAATTGCTAATTGCTAACAGTCAACCGTCAACCGTCAACCGTCAACAAATAACAAATGAGCTTATGACACTAGAGATTCAACGTGATTCATCCAGTGAGAAGCAGGTGGTTACTCACAGTGTTCATTACCACGCACCTTGGAAATGGTATGACTACTTCACGTTTAATATTGACCACAAAGTAATTGGTATTCAATATTTGGTAACGGCGTTTCTTTTCTACCTGGTTGGTGGTCTGATGGCTATGGCTATTCGTGTAGAATTAGCTACACCAGATTCAGATTTGCTAGACCCAAATCTTTATAACGCTTTTATGACAAACCACGGCACAATAATGATTTTTTTCTGGATCGTGCCGAGTGCTATAGGTGGATTTGGCAATTACTTAGTGCCACTTATGCTAGGTTGTAGAGACATGGCATTTCCAAAACTGAATGCTATTGCCTTCTGGTTAAACCCACCTGCAGGACTATTGCTGGTAGCAAGTTTCTTTTTTGGTGGTGGTTCCCAATCAGGTTGGACTGCATATCCTCCTCTTTCCCTAGTTACTGCTAACACGGCTCAAACATTGTGGGTTCTTGCTATTGTCTTAGTTGGGACTTCCTCAATTTTGGGTTCGCTGAATTTTGTAGTTACCATTTGGAAAATGAAAGTACCCAGTATGCGCTGGGACCAACTTCCTTTGTTCTGCTGGGCTATCTTGGCTACATCGGTTCTAGCATTGGTGTCTACCCCAGTGTTAGCAGCTGGTTTAGTTTTACTGTTATTTGATATCAACTTTGGGACATCCTTCTTTAAACCTGACGCAGGTGGTAACGTTGTTCTTTACCAACACTTGTTCTGGTTCTACTCCCACCCAGCAGTTTACCTGATGATTCTGCCTATCTTCGGTATTATGTCCGAAGTTATTCCCGTCCACTCTCGCAAACCAATTTTTGGTTACAAAGCTATTGCTTATTCCAGTCTAGCAATTTGTCTTGTGGGTTTGTTCGTATGGGTACACCACATGTTTGCTAGTGGTACACCTGGCTGGATGCGTTTATTCTTCACCATTTCGACTCTGTTAGTAGCCGTTCCCACAGGTGTAAAAGTCTTTGGTTGGGTAGCGACACTGTGGGGTGGAAAAATCCGCTATACTAGCGCGATGCTTTTTGCTATTGGTTTACTATCAATGTTTGTTTTGGGTGGTATTGGTGGGGTTACCTTAGGGACAGCACCCTTTGACTTACATGTTCATGACACCTATTATGTCGTCGGACACTTCCACTACGTACTATTTGGTGGTTCAGTATTTGGAATCTACTCCGGTATTTATCACTGGTTCCCTAAAATGACGGGACGGATGTTGAATGAAAAATTAGGACGCATTCACTTTATCCTCACCTTTATTGGTACTCATCTCACATTCCTACCAATGCACCAGCTAGGGTTACAAGGAATGCCACGAAGAGTAGCAATGTACGACCCGCAATTTACTAGTATCAATAGACTTTGTACAATTGGTGCGCTCATCTTAGGGTTATCAGTAATTCCCTTCACCATGAATATTATTTGGAGTTGGATGGCTGGTAAAAAAGCTAGTGATAATCCTTGGCAAGCTTTAAGCTTAGAATGGACAACCAGTTCACCTCCTCTGGTAGAAAACTGGGAAGTATTACCTACTGTCAGCCACGGTCCTTATGAATATGGTAATGGTCACAGCCATCAAGCACAACCAAACATAACACCTGAAGTCAGCGCATAACATAACATGAATCCCTCGGGTAAACAAATTTATCCGGGGGTATTGGCTCAAACTTAGACAAATCAGACAAATTAGACAAAAGTCTCTGGGGTAAAAAATGGAAGCAGCAAAAAATATTAATGTCTCAAGTACAACAGCAATACAACATCATCAAGAAAGTCATGAAGAGCATCCAGATTTAAGAGTATTGGGACTTTTAACATTCTTAACCTCAGAGTCTCTGATGTTTGGTGGATTTTTTGCTACCTACATATTCTTTTTAGTTAGTAACGAAGTTTGGCCTCCAAAAGAAACCGAAGTAGAGCTTTTCTTACCAACAATAAATACAATCATCCTGGTTTCCAGTAGTTTTGTTATTCACCTAGGTGACAAAGCAATTAAGAATAATGATGTCCAAGGAATGCGGAAGTGGTACAGATACACAGTAATCATGGGCGCAATTTTCCTATTAGGACAAGCTTATGAGTATATGAGCTTAGGCTACGGTTTGACTACCAACATTTTTTCTAATTGTTTTTACATTCTGACTGGATTCCACGGATTACACGTATTTATTGGACTACTATTAATTTTGGGTGTGTTGTGGCGTTCTCGTCGTCCCGGTCACTATAACTCTCACAAACATATCGGTATCGAAATGGCAGAAATTTACTGGCACTTTGTAGATATCATCTGGGTTATTTTGTTCACCCTTATTTACGTGCTTAGTGTGCTTTAAAAAGTGAAAACCATGTAGTGCGAGCATCTTGCTCGCTAACGGACGGAAGCTCGCTAACGGACGGAAGCTCGCTAACGGACGGAAGCTCGCTAACGGACGGAAGCTCGCTAAAGGACGGAAGCTCGCTAACGGACGGAAGCTCGCTAACGGACGGAAGCTCGCTAACGGACGGAAGCTCGCTAACGGACGGAAGCTCGCTAACGGACGGAAGCTCGCTAACGGACGGAAGCTCGCTAAAG
>JAESGU010000183.1_pt1 | contig 11902 bp, 9 predicted proteins | sample 9266271 | NCBI WGS metagenome assembly JAESGU01 (sample SAMN15740544, study PRJNA653495) | algae metagenome | isolation source: Scytonematopsis contorta HA4267-MV1 and co-occurring heterotrophs from mud... | place: USA: Palolo Valley Trail, Honolulu, Hawaii | collected 2009-07-25
CCTCTGGAGTAGGGTTTTCAAAAAATAATAGTGAGGAGCAAGAAACAAATAATAACAATGTCGATAATCCATCTGATGCTGAAGATTTACTAGATGAAATCCCAGAAGAAGGAAGTCAACAATGGTATTGGCACAAATGGTTAAATCGTCGCAGGTTTACCCCTGATATCGTCGTCAACCAATCTGAATTTACTTTTGGTGATATCCCTCAGTCAGGGGTAATAGTTGCAGGTAAAAGCGGTTTAGGCACGGGTAAAACGAACGAATTAATCAGACTTATTGCGGAGGGAGAAAAGCGCGGTAAAGGAGCAATTATTATGGGTTATCGAAACAATTTACTATTACAAACTGGGGAGAGAGCTAAAGCATCAAATATTTTTATCTACCACATCCATCAAGATGATGAAGCTAAAACAATGGTCGCTGATGATAGTAGCCATCATATGATGTGTCTCGACTCCATACATCACATTGATGGTTACTTTAAAGGTCGAGATATTTACCTTGATGAAACTTGTTCGGTTATCCTTCATGCTCTCACAGGTGGAACATTAGGAAGCGAGCAAGCTAAAGTTTTAAGAATATTCTCAAAAGCCTTAGAAGACTGCGATAGAGTCCTTGCACTGGACGGAAACTCATCCGACATTTACGTTGATTTTATGGCAAGATTAGCACTTCAAAAACGAGTTATTAAGTTTGAAAATAAAAAGCAAATACCTAGCCATAAAATCACATTTATTGATGGTATTGACGATGAGGGTGAAATCAAAAAAACCGACCGTAGCCCGTTAATAAAGTTTTTACTACAACCAAATGTTAAACCTTGGATTTTTTCCGATTCAAAAGAACGGACTAAGGTAATCTTTAAAATTCTGACTGATGCTGGTAAAAAAGGATATGTTTTAAACTCAGAAACTACTGGGGAACCGTGGGCACGCGAGTTCTTAGCTAATCAAAACGACTTTATAACAAAAGAGTCACCAGACTTTATGATACTTTCCCCTTCTGGTGATAGTGGATTAAGTTGTACTCTTAACGGGCATTTTACCCATAAAATGAGTTTTTTCTCTGGGATTCTGGGAACAAATAGTCAACACCAAGCTATGTTTAGGTTGAGGGATAACACAATTCCTCATTATGTTTTTTGTCCCCAAGTAGCGACACTCACAAATAGGTCTACCCCAAAAGGCTATTCCTCAAATAATATCGACCGGGTTCTTGAGGATAGAGCGTTGCATTCAGCTTTTTTAGCTTCCGAATGTGCCGATAACCCAGAAGAAGCTTTACGAATAATGTTGGAAGCGCTCGCAAGACAAGACCCCAGATGGTACGGGTTATCTTGCGAAATGATGGCTTTAGATAATATCGAAATGAACAATTATAGGAGGTGTTTAATACACGCTTTAACTGAAGTTGGTCACAACGTCAATGTGGAGGAATGGGATACCGCAATTGCAATTAAGGGGTTAGAAAAATCAGCCAAAGAAGAAGTACAAAAAATTCACTCTAAAGAAGTTTTTGATTCTGTCGAGTTTGATTCTATTGAGGAAGCTAATAAAAAAGGGAAGTCCAACCCTAACAAAGCGACCCAACGAAAAATAGAGAAAACTCGCTTACTTGATAGGCTACCGGGTATCAAAGATTCGGAAGTCTGGAGCGCTGATTTTATCTACGAGTGCCACATCAAAAATCGCGATTTTATCCGGCAGCAGGAAAGGTACTGGCTTTTAAAAAATTACGAAATTTCCCAGAAGCGACACGAAAGTATTTGGAGCCACGCGGCCTTAACTGAAGATTTTTTTAGTCGCCGGGTATCCTCACTAGGACATGATGTCATTTGGGGTTTACGTGAGTTGGGACTGCTGGCTTTCACCGAGGGCGAACAAGAGTATCATAAGGACTCCCCAGAGGTTATCACTTTAGTTGAGACCTTACGTAGTCGTAATGATATCCAATTAGCTTTACGTATGAGCCAAGTGGAACCTGAGACTGTTGAAGGTAAGGAACGGTTGCGAATACTCAACAATTTGCTTAACCACATAGGCTATAAAACAAATTTCACTAAGAGACGCAACCTGAGGACTGATACAGGAGTTATCAAGGTTAGACATTATACCGTCATACCTACTGTAGAACATCCTAGTACCACACCCCCCCATTCTCAACAAGAAGCGCTTAATAGAAGTACCACACCCCCCCCTATTTATAAAGAACAGCCAGGGTGTGGTACTAATTCTCAACAAGAAGCGCTTAATAGAAGTACCACACCCCCCCCTATTTATAAAGAACAGCCAGGGTGTGGTACTCCCTCTGAACCTAATACTGGTAGTAGTTCTAGCCATTTTGACCTAATAGCAGCGCGGGAAGCCATACTAGTCGCAGTCGAGTACAAGTTTACTAAATGGATGAGTAGCGATAAGTCAAAAGTTAGCTGGAAAGTTGAAGCGGACGAGACCGAACACGTAAACGAGGAAGTTAAGCCGAATACTAACGATACTGAGGATGAGGTAGAGAATTTTTGGAACTGGGCACGAAGTTGGACGCCCGCGTTATCTGAAGCATTTAGTCGTGGGGTTGATGTGGTTAAAAGCATCCTCTCCCCCCTCTCCTCCGAACAAAGATGGGGGGTGATGTCGTCATGGCAAGAGTCAAAAGGTGAACAATTTACTCAATTTGAAACAACTGTACCTCATTGGTACGAATGGTGTAATTGCTAGCTAAAATGTCAGTAACCGTAAAAAACTGTAAAAAACCGCAATTGTGGAGCAATTAACCGTAAAACAGTACCTCGCAATCACTCATTTAGCCGCAGGTGCAACAAATTTGCAAGCAGCTGATGCCGTTGGTGTTTCTGAAAGCTCAATTGAGAAGTGGAAGCGGCGGGCAGATTTTCAACTTCTGCTGAAAGAGTCGGTGCGGCGTGTTTACGATGCTGCGATAGCTGAGTTAGCCTGTGGGGCGATAGATTCTGCTAGAGAATTGCGAACAATAATAAACAATCCAGATGCGCCAGACCGGGTAAAAATACAAGCAATTCAAGTACTATTTAGTCAGCTACAAAATGCTAGGAATTGGGAATTTGAAAACCGAGTAGAGCGCTTAGAGGCGATGCTAGATGCTAGCGAAGAAGATACGACAATTAGAAAAACGTTACCAACAACAGCAACTACTAACGGGTTTAAGCCTTAAGCCAGTGCCCCAAAAGTGGGAGGATTTTGTAGGGTTAACTGTAGCGGCTTGCAATTATAAATCACTCGGCTTACAAACAAGACAAATTTCGGCTCAAGTTATTTGCAACTAAAAAAGTACTCTGGCTCAAATTAAATGCAACTTGGCTCACATTAACAGTAAATAGGATTTTCCGGCTCAAATTATCTGCAACTATAATTGGGCGCTTTTTCAATTAATTGCAAAACCCACTAAATCAGAATTCAGGTATATCTTTATACGTGTTTTTGCTTGAGGATAGGTAGACCACACCAAATGAACAAGAAGCGCGAGTATTTCTACCCTTTTTATCCAAAGGCTCGAAAACCGTAGCGTACTACATCCAGTTTGCGTGGATAAGTTTGAACATCAATTTTTGTTGTCACGCAGCATTTGTTTTGACTAACTAACGTTTAAAAGTGGCAAACCAGCAGATAACATTTGGTCATGTAACTCTTTGGTGCGTGCAGGGTCTAGTTGACCGCGAAACATAGACTTAATTTCTGCAGGTTTAGCATTAAACTGTTCCGCTAAATCGAGTACAGAATAGCCATGCCTCTTCAGGTTGGGTTCTAAATCATCAATATGCTTAGATAAGATATCTTCAATAAGTGCTGGAGTAATAGTTTTATCTCCAAGTTTATAAGCATCTTCAATCGCAACCGAAAGATGTTGTTGAATTTGTAACGGAGTTTTGAGACGAGAGGACAATATATCCAAAGCCGAAGCTGATAAAATATTATTAATATCTGTGCCGGATGCGACACATTGAGTCAGCAACCATTGAATATATTCTTTTTGGTGATTAGAAATACCATCTAAAGTAAATATAGTAGCTCTAGAACCAATTTCTTCCATTGTTGGACGGCGTAAATTATTTTTGAGTTTTGGGTGACCAGCTAAAACTAACGACAATAAACTACCGCTATCTTCTGCTAGTTCAATTAAACGTTTTAAACCAGTAAGGGTACTATACAATAGGTCGTGGGCTTCATCTACAAACAAAGCTACAGGTTTTTTAACTTTTCTGAGTAACGAACATAATTCCCTTTCTCTAATTTCAGTTTGAGAAGGTATTGTGATTTTCTTCTCCTTAGATAAATCGTAGAATAGAGCAGAAATTAATGTGCTTAAATTAGTACGTTTCTTGTCTACAGACCAAGATTTTGAAACAATCACCTTACCATCACTCTCTAACATTTCAAACAAATGCCGTAGAGTTGCTGTTTTGCCAGAACCAACAATTCCAGATATTACTATTAATTTCCCGTTAATCACAGAATTTTTAATGTCTTTAAACAATCGCTGATGCGGTTCAGTTTCATAATACCCTGCTTGACGAAAATCCTTAATTATACCAAAATATTCCATTGCTTCCGTGAGCATTCTATTCTCCTAAATTGTTGAAATACTTTTTGACTTGCGATATAACTTCTTTTTTATTGAGAGTACTTTGGAGCAATGTGTCAAGAAAATCTTTTTGTTCAATTGATAGTGTTGCTAATGGTTTACACAAATATTCTGCAATTGCTCGTTTGGCTAATAATATTGAGGGATAAGTCAGTTCTTGATAGGGGTCTGGGTCGCGAAAAGGTATAACATTAGAAAATGTGGTTTCTCGATTTGCAACCAGATGTAATGAAGCATTTCCAGATAAAGCAATTTTCGGTAAATTTAAGTGTTTAGATAAAGATTCAATACGCTCTATTCTTTCTTCCTTTTTGGTCTTTTTCCTCGCACGATAGGTATGTAGAGAAATTGGAGCATTTATGGGATAATAGGGTCCAAAATGCTGGTCTTGCCATTCAACATATAATTGATTGTCAAATAAACCCCACCAAAGAGTTACCTTTTCTCCAGCTAAATCTTGGTCAACTTCGTAACTGATTCCGTCAGTTGTAATCCTTGCTGTACCATCAACTTTGCGTTGCTGTGGTTCACGAGCGAAGGTACAAAATCTCTCCCAACTACACATTTGTTGCAAACCAGTTTTTGGTAAATTTTGTAACCAATCAAAATTACGAGAATGAGGCTCTGTACGGTGGGGTTGATTATTATAATTAACTAGAAATCGGTGCAACCAAGAATTAGCTTCTGCCTCCGTTTCTGGCTCATGAAAGTGATAGAGGGTTTCGTGGGCTTCTTTAATAGTTCTAAATGGTCTTTCTACTTTACCCTTGGAACGAGATGTTTGACGACGATTATCTTTAGAATTTGGTGTATGTATTGATAAGTCAATATCTAAATATTCCAGTACTCTCTGGAAAACTAAACTTTTTGCGATTGGTCCATTGTCGGTATAAATCATTGCTGGAATACCTTGCAATTCCAAACCTGATTGATTTTTTGGTGACATTGCATTAAATAGAAAACGCAAAGCAGCTTCTACATCTTCCCCATAAACACAATGATATTCCTGGTAGCAAACCCCACTTCTATCATCCACAACGCTATAAAGCATGAGTTTTGGATTGCCCCGACTTAAATCTATCCAAGACGGGGGTTGTTTAAGATATTTTAAGTCTGATGAACTCAAATCAAATTGCCAACAAGCATTACTATATTCAGCTTGGAAACGTACAGCAGCAATTGGTCTGGTTAAATATTCCCATGTGTAGCCCCAAGCTTTAAGATATCGATTGACCGTAGCTTTTGAAAGTAAGCCTTTGGGTGCTTGTATAAATCCTTGAGGTGTTTCGACGCCATATTCTTCCAAAAGTTCAATCACTCTTGCAGTAGAAAGGTGATGCCCTTGAGAATTGTTGGTGCGAATTTTCATCGCGGCAACTATCTCGCAGTACATGGACATATCGGGAGCAGAAAGCTTTCTGGGTTTACCGCAATCGGAACGACGGCTTTGTTTTGGTCGTTTCATATCCCGTAGGGCACGGTAAATAGTATCGAGCGACACACAATAAAACGATGCTGTTTCTTCTATAAGTAGCCGACGCTCTTGGCAACGACTGGGCAAGGAATCAAGTCGTTGTCGCAGACTAATCAAAGCGTCAGCTGGGATAGGGATACGACTCACTCCATTTACCAAAAATAAAGAACATCATTTTTATACCATTAAACTGGCTACAGAAATATTATTCTGTTACTAGTTCTTTACCTTGTTTCCGTTTCTGGAGTAAATTAGCAGTAATGGAGAGCGCCCGCATATGGGTTCTATTAGACGTAGTGGATGTCGTCCCAACCCAAAAAATGCAGCAGATACTAGCCGAGTACGAAGTGTTTCTAACAGGATTGTCACATCGTACCATTGATGCTTACATGCGAATTATTAAGCAACTTGTGTCGTGGATTTCAGACCAAAATCACATAGGGGACGAATTCTACCTAACACAGTTAAGTCGTACAGCACTCGGAGATTACATTGCTCACTTAAATCGAAACGGTTACAGCAGCACTCACTTAGCGCGGGTAAAGTCTGTTGTTAGCGGCTTTGCCTGCTGGCTGATTGAGTCTAAAGGGATACTACGGGATAACCCAACTAACGGCTTAAGCATTCCACCTTCATTTAAACAGCCACCTGTGAAGTTAAGCCAAAACGCACGTGAAATTTTGCTTTCTATTGTTGAGCGTGAGGATACATATCGCAGCCAAGCTATTTTCGCTTTGGGCTACTGGACTGGATGTCGTGTTGGAGAAATCGCTTGGTTGCGAATATCCGATATAAACGTTAATTCAAAATTTGGGCGCTTAAATGTTGGTTATAAAACTGGAAAAGAGCGTTCAATTGATTTAATAGAAACAGCCAGACTCCCTTTGTACGAATATATAATACGTGGTGGACGCAACCAAAATAGTCCTTATACTATAACTTCTCAACGCCATGAGCGATTAACAGAAGCTGGAATTCATCGATGGTGGTCTAACTTAAAAAAACAAGCGGATGCTTCCGAATATCCTCTCATTTGTGATGTGACATTTCACGACTTGCGGCATGATTTTGCAGTACGTATGTATGAAAAAGGTTGGACGTTACAGCAGATAGCTTATTACTTGGGTCATATAACTAAAGATGGCATCCCTTCTCTTACTTCCGTAGCTCGCTACTTAGAATCACTTTAAAATGTATTATTTGTTGCTCGTAATCGCGATACTACTTATTTACCCTCCTATTGAAGAGTAGAATCACTTCTGTGCGCAATAATTACTTTTACCCAGCTTTTGACAAAGCTAAAACTATTTTATATAAAACTTTTTGCATAAATTAGTCGTTACAATAGGGACTAGTATTTAATAATGAATTAAAAGCTTTACGAGCAGACTCTTCTGCTTTCTGTGATGTTACTTTTTGGTAGCGTAAAGTTGTTTGAATGTTTTCATGACCCATCAACGCACGTAACTCTTCAAGACCGACTAAACCTACGCGCTCACACGCAAATGTATGTCTTAAATAATGAATTGTAACTCCATGAAGTTCCGGATATGGCTCTATTAATTGTCGCCAATATTCGTGTACTGTACGATAGCTAATTCTACTTACTTTTAAAGTAGCTGGATGTTGCGCTGTAAACAATGCAATATGGTTTTTATATCGAGAGTAGTTAAGATATTTTTCTAGAGAATCTGCTGCGTCTTGACTGTAGAAACACCAACGTATTTTATTACCTTTACCAATTACTTGAAATTTACAGTTAACTGTATCTACATCAGACAGGTTTAAAGCTAGAAGCTCTGCTATGCGGCATCCTGTACGATGAAGCAAATGCACTATCGCATTCATTCTCAAATCATCAGCAACCGCATAGTAAAGTTTCTTCAACTGCGATTGCGTCAGATATTTTACTATTGCATCTGTTCTATGCTCACCTAATTCTGGTGATGGTTTACGCTGTTTTAAACCATGAATTGGATTGAACTTAATATAACCTTGTTCTACTGCAAAATTAAACAAACTTTGTAGTATTGCTTGGTGCTTGTGGTGAGTAGTCCATGATAGGTAGTCAAGACTATTTAAATACTCGATTAAAGTTTGTCTACTAATTATGTCTATTGCCCAACTTCCGTACTCTTGAAGTAATGGTAATAGCACCAACTCATAAGTATACCTGGTAATTTTTGCTAAACCAGGACGCGATAAAAATTCAGTACTAACAGTGGCTAAAGTAACTGTTGATTTCAAGCTAATTTATGTAATTTCTTGCTCGTATAAATGCTTTAAATTATATATCTTTTAGAGAGAAAAATATCGCCGAGTTATGGATACTTTTAAAACCCCTCAACCCCAAGAGCGCTTGGCTGGTTACATCAAGCGCATCCGCGACGCTTTAAAGATGACTCAGAGTGATGTAGCGGCTCGGAGTGGGATTCATTTGCACTCCCTAGGGAAAATAGAAAGAGGCATAACAACTCGGCTCAATACCAAGACTCGTCGTGGTTTAGCAGTTGCTTTGGGAATTCCAGAAGAATATTTAGAAGCAGTTTCTAAAGGTGAAACAGTTGAGACGACGACACATGTTTCCTTTTGCCCCCAATGCTGGCAACCTGGAACACCGACTGAGCCTCAATGGAGTGACGTTAGGGCGTCCTTTTGTTTCATTTGCGGTACAGCTTTAAGTTCTCGCTGTGCTAAGTGTGGTTATTTTATTACATCCTTTAAGTACGTATTTTGTCCGATATGCGGTTCTGCTTATAAATCAACAAAGTAGTATCAATGAATTACTGGGCTGACGAACGCTTGAGTATGATATGACAGCTCAAATCTTTTAAATATAGGTGTTTCGGTTTATTTGCAATTAATGTGAGGTCTTATATTTTTTGTGTCAGTCTAGTTGCAATTATTGTGAGCCGAGTTGCATTTAATTCGAGCCAGAGTACTTTTTTAGTTGCAAATAACTTGAGCCGAAATTTGTCTTGTTTGTAAGCCGAGTGATTTATAATTGCAAGCCGCTACAGGTAGTAATTCTGTTTTCAAGGTTCGGACAGCCATACGAAACTTAGCGGTACTCGTGTACTGCTTTGGTTTATTTGGCTGTTGTTAGTTTTTGGTTGCGAGCAGGGTTTTGCCCTTCACATTTGTAATATTACTAACTCGTTAATACTATTGTCAATGCCATAGTAATATCAGATACTTATGTTTGTAGCCTTCAGACATAAATAATACTAATTAGCTAGTATTACTATTTATATGATACTATTGGAGTCGAAAAGTTCTAGAGGATGCCAGTGAAAAACAAAGTTAAGGAATTTGTTGATAGACGGGGTATATCCGTGTATCAGTTTCGTAAGGATACGGGGATAGCCCAAAGAACTGCTTATGACTTATATGGAAATCCGTGGCAGTTGCCTAATTCGTCCGTCATCACGAAAATTTGCGATTGCTATCAAATACAGCCAAGCGAAATTATTGAATGGGTTCCTTTTTCGGAAAGACCAATTAATTGCCAAGATGTGGCATGACCTAAAATAACTAACCTACTATTACCAGAAATTAAGGTGCTATACAAATAAAATGCATGACCAGAGCAAATAATCAGCCAGATGACGAGATAAGACGCTCTAGAGGTAGATTTGATGTTGTAAATGACCCAAGACAATGGTCAGCAGCTGCAACCGAAGAGGGGTGTAAGAAACTTGCTAAAGCCAAGGGGAAATTGCTAGTAGAAATAATCGATACAGAGACCGACAAACTACCAATAATTTGTATTTTTGAGGATTATCCAAATGAGTGAAACAGCAACTTTAGTACCAATAGATACTGTTATTTCTATGTTGACCGCAATTAGCGCTCGTAATTGGACGCAATTCAAAGAACTAGAAGCAGAATTTGTTGACCAATATGGTATAGAAGTTTGGGAAGATGTTTTTAACTTTCGCGTTAAGCCCGCTCTAGACAAAGACTCAGATAGATGGTTACTCATCCAATGGTGCAGCGCGGGAATTAAATCAGTAAAGGTAGTAGCATGAATAACCATTATCTATCACCACTACTAACAGCAAAATCTACTAGCCGACTGTCAAATCTGTACGAGCGCTCGCGCACAACTATTGAGTTGTCGAACCGTTAAATCAAGTATTTCAGAAAAGCCACTTCTTAATTAGGTTTTCCCATTGCACCTCATACTGTGGGGTGCTTTTGGCAGTTTTGTTTACACATCTTAATAAGTCAGCTTCTTAATTTACCGATAGACGTTTAGACACTAAAACAGATGAATTATAGTAAAACAGACGTTTTAAACAGCACCTATTCTAAATATTGTAATGGTGCAATATTACCTAGTAAAGAACTAATGTATTTCGATGACTGGGTAGTAAAATCTTACGCATTAGCAGTAAAAGAAACTATTGAGATTCAAGAGTTGGAAGGCATCGTTTTTAATGTTAAAAGACAAATTCCAATAAACGCGAATTTATGTACGTTAAGATTAAATGTTAATAAAGAAACAAGGTTTTCTCATGTTGATGACAAAATAGCTAAGAGAATACCAGAAAAAAATATGAGGCGTCCAATGCAATTAATTGGCACTCAGTTTATTCTTGTTCCAAAAGGACTTAATGAATATCAGGAAACACGTATTTGTCACTACGAGGCACTTTTTAAGTACGTATCCGCATATATCATTCGTGAAGTTTGGGGCAAAAGTTTATGTGACTTACCCCCTATTGACAATAAAATCATATCGGAAATGAAGGCTTATTCCGAAAAGTGGCTTAAGTTTTATTGGATATGCAAAGAATGCCGTGATTTTATGACTGAAGAAATGCTTCACAAATTCCCTAGGTCATGGGATTTATTTAACGCAATTATTGACGAGTATCGTCAATCATTGATGTCCTTTTGGCTTAGTGATAAAGCTAAAAATCCCAGTTCAAAAGAAGAAATAGTACAAAATGTGCGTCAGGAGTTCTCAATGTTAAAGGATTGCATTAATCCATACTGCACTGAAACAAATCCTTATACATATAAACTGATTGAAACATGTTTTCGCCTATCAAACCTGTCCGAAGTTTTTCTTAACGATTTTTGGACGCCATATTTAAAAGCTGGCAGGCAATGGGCACAAATGATAGAAAGCAGCCCTAGCATAACAGCCACATATGAGAACCAAGGAAAGACGGCACGACAAAGGAGGGGTAAACGCCGAACCTTTTACGTGTTATAGACTATAGAACCATAGAGCAAAATCTATAACGGTCATAAGAATTTTCTTATACATACGAAAATGACTCTAATCCTTACTGTGCAAGGGTTTCAGCGATTTAGAAGCCCCCCCCCTGAAACTCTTGCTGTGTAAGCTTTTCAGGAGTTTCTCTGAAAAAGTTTTTAGAGCCAATTTATATGCTTACCTATAAATAGAAAAAAGGCGACAGCCAACCTCATACTTTGGGGTCGTGGTAGTACCTGCATTAGGAACCAACACAACAAACGGTTATCACGCCGTTACAAAGAGAGGGACTAATCACCCCTACCTTAAACTAAAAATAAATTTAAGCTTATCCTAACCAGTTACTAGTAAAACCACAAGCAAAAAGCTGTCGCCGAACCAAGCAGAATTCGGAGGACAGCCAATGTTTGATACCAACATTCTACCAACTATTTTAGTATTAATCCAGCAGCGACGCCTCACGGAACTGCTGGAAGTGATGGAGATTTTTGGACGCTACGATTTAGAAGCACTTGACGTAATTCGCTACTTGTTGGGGGGTGCGAAATGAGTAGCAAATTTAACCCCACCAAACCAGGTTA
>JAESGU010000184.1_pt1 | contig 11813 bp, 10 predicted proteins | sample 9266271 | NCBI WGS metagenome assembly JAESGU01 (sample SAMN15740544, study PRJNA653495) | algae metagenome | isolation source: Scytonematopsis contorta HA4267-MV1 and co-occurring heterotrophs from mud... | place: USA: Palolo Valley Trail, Honolulu, Hawaii | collected 2009-07-25
GGTCTAGAGCGAGGGGTCTTGTTAACAGTTTGGTCTAGAGCGAGGGGTCTTGTTAACAGTTTGGTCTAGAGCGAGGGGTCTTGTTAACAGTTTGGTCTAGAGCGAGGGGTCTTGTTAACAGTTTGGTCTAGAGCGAGGGGTCTTGTTAACAGTTTGGTTTGTAAATTGCTTCGCGGCGCGTCGTCCTAGAGCCGTAAGTCTAATTGCAGTCGTTCGCTTTTGCCCGTCACGTATAAGTAATTCTCGCGTTTCTAAAATTTTTGTAGACCTTGACAAACTTGCAGACTTAGACCGTGGTGATGAGAGATTGTCACAAGATGGTTTAAGCTCATCCCATTTAATCCAATAATCCTTATTATTTGTTTTATTGAATGCATAAATTAAAATTTCTTTCTCGCGTTTACCAAGTCTAGAGATAGATTGTTTTGCCTTTTTGTCGATATCTAAGAGAAATTCTATAAGTGTCTCGTTAGATGCTTTGAGCTTAGGGTATATGGACTTTAGTTCATCCCATTCAAGTTCAAATAGTATGCTTATCAATTTATCATTCCCTGACTTGTAAAGCATGTCCATTAATTCGCCTATACAATCATCTCTGGTATTCGTAGGACAATCTGCTTCGTCAACTGTACTAGAAGAAACAGGGAGAAGAGTAAATATCTTAGGTCGCGAAATATTACCCGTACAATCGTTAATTCTTAAGCCTAATTTGTATGATTCAAGTACGCTTGTCGCTACTGTAAGTGATTTCATTGCCTCTGAAATACAGCCAATTCCCATGCTTGACCGCACTGTTTCTAAAGCACTTCTCCCTATTAGTAAATCTATTGCTTTTGAAATGCTTTTTCCTGTAAATAAATCTATTGTTCTCGAAACGTTGAAGTTTAGTATACTGGGTGTATAAGAATTCAATTATTTCTCCTTCCCATCGCGTCAACGATGGGTTTTAATTTGCTATAAATAGCTTATAGGACTTTGGTACTAGCTTAATTACTGGTTTGTGTTAGCATGGTAATGTTGCGAATATGACACTAAACTAATACTATGACTTAACCTGTGTATGTAATAAAAGTGCATTCGCAAAAGTAAGAAGCAGCTATATTAAGCTATGTAAAGAATAAGGCTGAATGCATTACTAGTAATGACTTACATCAGCCTTGTTGAATTAAGAAACAGAATTTTCCCTAAAATTTCTGTCCAAAGCGGAAACTTTGACAGAGAAAGAATAAAAAATAGGAGAGCTAACCGAGGCTGTTAATCCTAAGTTGCGCGAGCGCTCGTACAGATTTGACAGCCGGCTAGTAGATTTTACTGTTGCAGATAATCCCTGATGACTAGACATTTAGTTACCTCGCTCCCGTAGTAATCGTAAAATTTCGTTGATGCTGGCGTCAGTGTTCCGAGCGTTCGCTTCTAGCGCTCTAAGTCTAGAATTAATTTCTCTGATATCAGCTTTTATTTGTCTGGAGTCTGATGCCAGCCCAGTTGTTAAAGTCAGTAATTGAGATATCGCTACTTGAGTTGTTGGAATAACGCTAACGCCTACTTTTAGGTTTGTTACCTCTAAAGTTAGCTCGTTTACGCGCTCATATAAATCATCAAATCTAGAATCATCAGTCATCGCCTTGTCCCAGTAAATTCCCGTTGCCGTCCTTACTTTTCACGACTTTTAAGCCTCGTTTGCTAGCCCTTCTACGTTGGTCGCCTAGTGGCTCAAACTGTTTTTCTAAGGGTAGTTTAGCGTTGCAATGTTCATATAGAATCCTCTCAACATAGGCGTTAACACTCTCACCCGCATCATTGGCTAAATCTACAAGATTATCGGTTATTAACGTGTCAAGGCGATATGTTGTTGCTATTCGCTTTCGCTCTGACATATTTATAAATTTAAGGCAATACATAATTTGTTCTCTAATAATCGCAACATATTAGCAGTATAAATGCAACCGCAATATAATGGCAAGCTAATATAATGCGTTTTACTTATCGATATCCCCACCATCCATCAGAATATTGTATTGCTACTATATTGCTATTGTTAGTGTATTGCATGTACCTTAGTAAATGTGAAGGGCAAAACGCTGATCGCAACCAAAATAACCAACAGCCAAATAAAGCGAAGCAGTACACGAGTACCGCTACTTCTTCATGGCTATCTGAACCTTGAAAACTAAAAACTACCCTGAAAGTTGTCCAAAGTGGGATGGAGGGGGAATTGGTGAAAATCCAACCTTTGTGAAACTTTTCACACTGCCTAACCCTTGCAACGTTTCTCTATCAATTGCACAAGAAAAACATGAACAACTTAGATTTTCTACACCACTTAGCAGTAGTCCACTGGCACCTAGAAAACTTACAGCATCTACCGCAGTTCCAGGGCAATGAACAATTGCTTCTGGCTTACGAACAATTCAAATCAGCGATTGAGGCTGAAGTAAATAAATGAAGCAGTTAACTTTATGGCAACCGTGGGCATCGCTGATTGCCCTAGGACTTAAGAAGTACGAGACTCGCTCGTGGGCTACGAACTATCGCGGGAAGATTGCGATTCATGCATCCAAGCGACCAGTTAAAGCTGATGAACTAGCGCGGATAAGCTACGACAGCATTGGACACCTGGAATACTCTTTTCTAAAAAATCTTGAGTATCCTTTGGGTCAGATTGTGGCAGTATGCGACCTCAAAAGATGCCTTGTCATGGCTGATGGGAAAAAGCCTGTGAGACTCAAGGGGATTGATGGAGGGGTATGGATAGACAGAATCTTACCTCTGGAAAAATCTGTCGGAGACTGGCAAGCGCATAGATACGCTTGGGAGTTGCACTACATCCAAATGCTGACAAAGCCAATTCATGCTCGTGGGCATCAAGGGTTACGTGATGTTTCTGAAGAAATTCTCAAACAGTTAAATCATGAAATTAGCTGTTAAATTGCCCTAACTAACTACTAAATTGCAAATTAAACGAGGTAGAAAATGAATAAAAAAGATATTCTTTGGCTCACATATACTGTGCGGTTCAAGACTGAATTAAACGATGACAACCACGAATTAAGTTTAACACTAATGGCTCGTATTTCTGAGCTTTTAGAAGCAACTCTCACTGATTTAATTAAAGAGGAGCTAACTGATTTAGTTCCGTTTATCGAACTTGACAGTATTTCTGTAAGTTGCATTTCTAAATCTTCTAACAAAAGACCTAAAACAAGAACGAAACCTTCATGAATTATTCTCCATTAGAAATCATTCTGGCTTTACTTGTCTGGTTTATCTTCTACAACTTTTTGAAAAATAGACACGGAAAACCGCGATTATCTTGACGATTGAATACGAAGTGAAACTTATGAAATTCTTACCTGTAATTTTGAGCGCTTCTATATTGCTTTCTCCTTTAACAGTGGTAGCAAAAACACCTAGAAAAGAAACACCCGGTCAGACATATTGCCGTAAAGTTTCTTCTGGTAATAGGTATGCACGTAGGCTTTGCAATCAACCTTGGCTTGGAACTGGATGGCTAATTGACCAAATCAACAAACCAAGAAAACGAAAAAATTAATAAAGGTAATTCAGTTGAGTCTCTTATGAATTCCTTTCCATTAAAAGACACGGATAACACCGCGATTACCTCATACATTTCTACTAAATCAGGAGCAATTATGAAACTTTTTAAAGTTTACAACCAAGCGCTTGAAACAATTAACTCAGGATTACATGCTGTAGCTACAGAGATGAAAAAAGACCGAGAGAATCGTGAGTTTGACCGACTTTACGGACGTATGACCGACGAAGATAAAATCAAACTTCTAAAGTATGATTTGTATTCGGCTACAAGCGGACGGTCTAACCCTGAAAATCTTGAACAGTATAGAAAAACGATTGAATTGTTAAGTCAAGAAATTGAGCGCGAGCGCAAGAATGATGCAAAGCTTTCCAAACAATTAAGTAGTTTGATTAACAGCTTTATTATTTTTGTATTTTTAGCTAGTTGCGCTTCAACTGCTATTTATCAATCGGGTAAATGCAATCGTATAAACTCACAGTTTTGTAGAAATGTTCGGATTATTCCTGGTGCAATCGACCGCTATTTTTACAACGAACCGACATTGTTAAATCCAAAAGACTTTGAATAATTAGAGAGATGAAAATTATGGCTAGAACTACTAAAGGTGGAATGACGGGAGCGGATTTAAAGAAATCCAATCGCGGTCGCAAGGGGGGTATGACAGGGAGCAAACATTTTGAAACTCAAGATGTAGAAACTTCCACAAGTCCACTAGAAGCGGTCGCAGGGGTAGCGAATAAGGTGGGTGAAGCGGTTCAAAATGTTGCTTCTGGTGTCCAAGCGGTTGGTCATGGGGTGCGTGCAGCTGCGAACGGAGCAAAAGCAATCCGCCAAACATTTAAGGGTGGTTCGTCCTTAGTGACTGATGAACACACCCAAGTGTTAGACCAAGCTAGGGGGATTGCTACTAGCTATGGGGTGGAATTGACTGATATCAAAACCCATATGTCAGCATCAAATGATGAGGTTGATGATTCCTTAGGGGATGGTATTTCAGCAAAGGAAGCTAACGAGAAAAAGCTAAAAATCCAGCGTCAAAATAATCTTTTGGATGTGCGACTAGACCGAGTGAAGCAAAAACGGAAAATAGCCACACTCCACAAGGAAGAACTAAGCCTAGTAGGTGACTTGGTTGATGTCGGTACTACTGGCGTCAACGTTGCGACCAAGATGGTTAACTACCAAATCGCTGTGACTGACTTCCAAACCACACAGAGCAAACTTGAGGAGCATGAAGAGTTACTAATTCAACAACAAATCAGAACTCAAGGAACCATCAACTTAACGACGGGAATACAAACTGAGTGGGATTTGAAACTAGAAAAACAAGACCGTTCCAACGAAAGATTGCAACTTGAAATTGAGGGTGCGGCTAAACAGAACGAACAAAAACGTTTAGAAATTGATGCTATTTTGTTGAGCGACTAAACATAAAGGGGGAGTATTACACTCCCCAAATATTAACTAATAATCTAGGAGTAATTATATGTCAATTATCAGTGTTAAAGCTGCTTCTAAAGCAGTTACTATTGCTGCGAGTGTCCTTTGTTTAGGAGGGGTAATCAGTTTTGTAAGAGCAGATGAGACCCAAAAACCAATTGCATTAAATGTAATTATTGGCGCGAGCGCAATAGCATTTAGTTCTCACGTATCGGCTCAATTGTGTGAGGAGAGTGCAAAATATCAAGCTGGAAAGTTGGTAGAAAAACACGAGATTCAAGTTAAGGGAGTAGAAAAAGAACGGGATACCTTTAACGAAAAATATCGTAAACAAACCAATGTAGTGACAGAAGTTAAAGCCATTAACGCGAAAAAAGAACAAGAAAATTTTGTACTGGGAGAGGAATTAAAAATCAAGAATGCTCTCATTGTGGCTTTACAAAAACAACTGGAAGAGATTAAAAGTACAATTTCTCAGAGATATGCGGAAATAGATGAGAAATTAGCACAGGAAGATAAGCGTTATGAACTGGCTATTTACCAACTAAAAACTAGCTTTCAAGAAAGTTTGAAGTATAAAATTGACACATCTTATGAAAAATTAGCTGACACTATTGCATATAAACTTTCTGACGCAAAATGTGAAGGCATATTCCCCCAGCTAGAAAAACTTTATGCAACTCTTAAGCAGATGCACCCAAAGCATTATCAATTGCTGAATGAAATTGCCTATGTAGAGGGGGAGGGGAATGAAGTTGTTGAAGCCATAACAGATATTTATTTCCAAATATCTGATGAAATTGCAGCATTAAAAGTGAAATATAGGAATACTTTAAACATTGATGAACGGGTAGCTCTGGAAGCGGCGATGGATGAATTGATTGAGCGTAGAGACCTGAAAAAATTTATCCCTAAGCCAAAAGTTGATAAAGCGCTTGATTATTATCAACAATCTCAAAATGAACAATTGCAAAACATCAAAGAAATTGCACGCGAAAATAGCCAAGGTTTGCAGGAACTTAAAGACGAGGTTTATGAGTTGATATCCCAAATTGAAGCTAAAAATATGGAGATAGCGCAACTTAAGCAGAAAGTTGCAAAATTATCTGAACCTTACCAATTTTTTGGTAAAGGAACCTTAGCGGAAATTGGTAATCTAGTCATTAGCCACTACTACACAAATTACGGTTATGTGTTCGATGCATTGACTTGGGAAGAAAGCGATACAGGCTATAAATTAATCTTTGGAACAAGACGTAATCCTGCGCTAACTGAGGAGCAAGTTTATCAGAATAATTCTCAAATTCAATTAGCTGCAATTACTAATAGTCTACATGGAACACTACCAAAGTTTGATTTTAATCGTCAGAATTCAACCGCTACTCTTGATGTGACTTTGAAAAAGACGACTAAGAAAGAATCGGTTAAAGATGATATTGATAAACTTTGGGTTCCCGCGTCTAAATTTGAGAAGTTTGTTTCCAAATGGGAGAGGGTAAGAATTACCGCTGGTAGCACTGGAGGTAAAAGTCCAACAGCAAAAAATCTTGCTCTGGCTATTATGAATGTTCGTAAAGGCAAAGGAGAAATAAGACTCTATGACCCCCAACATGGTAGTAAAAAAGATTTTTGGAATATGCCAAAAGCGGGTACATCCCATGAAGACAACATAGAGGGGATGAAAGAACTTTGCGAATTACTTGACGCCCGGTCAGAAATTAAGGGTAAAAGTCACAAATTTATCTTGTACGTTTTTGATGAGATTGACAGCACGATTGCAAAGCATCGAGGCGATGCTAGTTTCAAAGATTTAGTAGTCTACTCGCTTTCCCAAGGAAGTCACCAAGATTTAGGAGCAATCTACATCGGTCAAAGCGCGGACGCTAACACAATTCCTGGAATGACCCATAGTCAATGGAACAATGCTACCCAGTTACACATCGGAAGTAATGCAAGCGTCTGGATTGATAAGTCTACAACAGTTACCAATGAAGATAAAACCAAGCTTTTGACCCAGTACAAAAAAATATCTGAATACTGCGAGCGCATGAATGAGGAGTTGGGACTTGATATTTACACGGACGCAGGAGCATACCGCTTTGCTTTGGCTGTACCTCTTAGTGGGCTACCAAAATTTATTCAACTGCCATCTTTTGATAGTTATGAATATAACGAGGTAATGACTTCAGACAATCAAACGCCTCAACCAATTGAGCGGACAGTAGCAAGTACTACGGTCAGTGAAACTAAGTGTCCTCAGTGTGGTAATGAGGATTTACGAAAAAATGGTAAGCACAACGGGAGACAGAAGTACATTTGTAAATCGTGTGGCGAACACTTCAAAATTTAATATGTATACAAGTACAGCAAAGTATTTTGTGCTACTGCTGTACTGAAACTATTAAGAATAAAATCTAGTTTCTATTAAGAAATACCCCTATAAATTAACACCAATTTGCGTGGTGAAAACACCAGGGTAGGGTGGTGCAGAACACCACGAAGTGAGTATGGATAGGCTGTAATCCTTGTTATGTAAGGGTTTGACCGGGTGGTGTTTTTGGTGTTTTTGGTGGTGTTTTTGCACATAGTGGGGGTCTGGTGTTTTCACCACTTTTGAGCTTTTATTAATAGTTTGGTCGCTCGCTACTATAAATTTTGAATTCTAAAGATTGCAAATATGGAAAAAATCAGAAGTCCTTAGCGTCTTGCTAGTAATGATTATTTGTACGGTTACTACGTAGTATCTAGCTACACACTCTTCTTACTTGTATATATCCTCTAGAAATTAGGAACTAAAATCATGTCGCAACTCAATGGAACAATCCCACAAGAAACTGTTAAAACTGTTACCCCTGCAATCGACAAAACTAAAAAGCCAAAAGTAACTAAATTGCCTGAATTGTTTCTGGATGGTGGGAGCGGTCGCACCAAAAGTTACTTAGAAAAGATATCGGGGTCTTACCAATCGGTGGTTCGTATCTTCCCTAAAGGTCATGAATTGCCGGTTGGCTTTTTAGGGGTATTCAAAGTAGGTGAAAATGGTTATGCGGTTGGTGACTCAGCATTGTCGTTAGCTGGGGGAAAACTTGAGGAGGGATACGCGAACGATAATAAAATTAAGCTTCTGCCAATTTGGATTATCGGGGCATTGACCACACACCCCAACTTTCTTTTTAAACAGGCGAAAAAGTCCAAGGCAGAAGTAGTTGAGATTGAGCTTAAGCTTTCTTTGCTATCCCTAAGCAGTCACAGAAAAAAAGAAATTGAGAAAGCAATTTCCGATATTAACTTTGAGTTTGATGAAAGAAAATTCAAAGTCAAGGTGTCAGATTACACGATTTACCCAGAAGGCTATGGCGCGGCTTGTGCTGCAAAACAATTTATCAAAGCTGCTAAGGGTAAGGATGTGAAGTTTCACGTTTTAGATTTAGGTTCCGGGACTTTTACCCATACTCCGTACAGTAACTTGAATGGTGTACCCAGAGCGAGCAATCAAAATTCAGTATCGGGTGCTGGGGTCATGTCAATCTGTGAGTTTTTTGCGAAAGAAAGCGCCAAGGGGGATACAGGGGGGAATATTTACCACTTCTCACGATTGAAAGAAGCGCTTGAATCATCCAGAGTAATTAATGGGGAGTACTTAGCCGAGATAATTTTGGGTGACAGTAGCAGGGAGTTAGGGGATAGGTTACGCTCTGGCTTGGAGTCTTGGAGCCGTGAAATTATTGGGGTTAGGGAACTTTTACGAGATGTCAAACAGTTGTTGCGTAAAAATGAACGAATATTTTTAACAGGAGGTGGGTTTAAGGTCGAAGCCATTCGGCATTTTGTGACCGAATATTTAAATAGTGAACTGGTCACAGTTTTGGATAACCCAGAGGATGTAAACATTACGGGCATCCGTTGACTAAAGTCACCTCGCTCTGAACGACAATTCATCATCTCTGAAGACAAAGCGCCGCTTATTTCCGAACTGGCAGCACAATATGGCATAAGCGACTGGGAGATGATGAACCGTTTTATAGAAGATGGTCTAGCGCGTAACGCTGAAGCGCTGCTATGTAGAGGTGGATTAACGTAAATTTCCAGATTGTAAAACACATGAACTACCTACTACATTTCTTCAACCCAGTTCGAGCTTTTGAATATGCAGTTTTTCTTTACAAAACTCGCAATTGGATTTTAGGCGATGACTCCAAGCACTGCTATCGATGCCATCGGGTAGTTGGCTATGATACGGCTGAAACTTGTACCTGTAGCAATTGCCCAATGATAACTATGCCGTTTTGAACCTTTCCCATAGAGAAAACTAATCAAACTGGTTACAAATATCGTTAAATATTTATAACCGAATAACCGGAAAAGCCTAACCAGTTATGTATAATGTAACTAGTTAGGCAAATTAATTAAAAACATGACTACATTATCTCCCCAAGAATACTTCAACAAAATTAAAGACCTCCGCGACCCAGAAGCGATAGAAGCACTTTGCTTACAACTGGCTGACCAACTCTACCCTGACCCCAACAACAAGAACAAGAATAAGGCTACCCCATACAACAAGCTAATCAAAACAATCCCTAATGAGGAACTGGTAGAAGGGGTAAACGCTTTCATCTATACCAAAACAGACGGAACATTGTGGAAGCGTCATTTGCACTTTAAATATGTGGGGTTAACAAGGAAAGAGTGGGGCTTTATTAACGATAAAACCGTTGTACTAGACAAATTAGAAAACCGTCGCAAGGTTGATGTAACCAACTACTTGGAAGCTACGTGTAAACTACTTTTGAGCGATGATTACAATGAATTATCGGTTGGATTGGTTGCGGCGTCTGGTCGTCGTCCTTACGAAATTTGGATACAAGGGAAATTTGCCATTACTAAAGAACTACCAGAGTATTTAAAGCACGGCTACTTTGTGGATTTTAAAGGACAGCTTAAGAAGCGTGATTACGACCTAACAGAAGAAGAAAAAGCACAATATAGAATCGGGGTGTTAGTGCCTGCTGAAATTTTCACCCATGCATTTAACAAACTACGAAAATCGCCACGAGCGCTAGAACTCAGACAGCGACAGCTAGCAATGGTTAAGGCGGGTGCTAGTGAAACAGAAATTGAAAAAACCCTTAGCGATAGCGTGACCCCACAGATGAAAAGGGTTATACGAAATGAGTTTGTTGATTGCCTTCCGGTAAGGGAGGGGGATAAGGAAATTAATAATAAATCGTTGAGGGCTGCTTACACCAGATTGATAACTGACCGCGATTGCCCTAAGAGTACTGCTGATATCTTGTGGGCCAGTCGTTCTGTTGGTCATTTTATCGACACAGAAAAGCCGAACGATAGCCAATTGCGCCACTTACTTACTACCCTTGGTTATTTTGATTACTATACTGATGCTGATGTCCCATTCGTGGAAGCATCACAAAGAGTAAAAGCTGAGAAAGCAACTTCCGTAAGAGTTCTAGCCTCAGATTACGAATTTATTAAGGAATTACAGAAAAAATGGAACTTGCCGAACCAGCAAGCGGTAGTACAGCAGTTAATACTGGCATCTGAAGAAGTCGAGAAGCTTAAGCAGCAACTATTAGAAACACAATCCCAAGTCACCCAACTTCAAAACGAAAAAGAGGAACTTATGAACCTACCCCAACCAAAAGAAACTGCGACCCAACAACCCGTTCAAGAAACCACAGAAGACTTGCAAGTAATGATTAAACGGATGGTATCTGAGGCATTGGCTGAAGCACTATCCCAATCTGCCCCCAACCCCGAACAATCTACACCAGTAACCACCCCAACTCAACGACAGCCCAAAGCAAAGCCAGAGCAACCAGAAAAAGACTGGGAATCTGTTCCCAGTGAGGAACTTAGAGCTTCAAAACATCGTGGTGCAGCTGAAGAAAAAATTAGACGTTCCTTTATGGCAATTACCAACTACAACGACGCTCAGCCTAGCAATGAAACAAGATGGGCAATTAACAATCAGTCACTGAGACAGGTGTCAGGCTGTAACGGTATGTTGATAGCAGACTGGATGCAACGTCATCACATCGCGATTAGCGACCACAACAACAAATATGGTCTCAGCCAATATCACAATAAAGGTCGCGGTGATATTACTCAAGTCATCTCCTGGTAAATTATCTGAAAAATTTGGCAGGCAGTGTCTGCCGAATTGTGGCGAGCGCATAGCGGGAAAATTATTAGATACAACAATTTGTTTGCTAATTGTTCATACCCTGAACTTCTAAAAATTAGCAAACAAATTTAGCGCTATCCAGCCATTAAAATTAACGTCAAACAAAAATAAACGTTATGCTGTAACGCTTTTGAGGTTATTTTTCTGCTAACCTTGGAAGCCAAAACTCAAGGGAGTCGCAGTTTTTTAACGATGCCTGATACTTTCTCAATCGCCTCGGCACTACTAGACCGTTCGAGGTTTTGTATTCCCCTTTCACCTGGACAGTTACAGGCTCAGTCGTTGGAACTGTACGCATTGGAGCAGAGCAAACACCGGACAGGTGGTTAAATCTGTGCTACCTGTTTGAAATTATCCCACAATTTTAAGTCGCTAAATTAAATTGCTGTTTTAGTAATCGCGATTAGTATTTACTCGTACCATAGAAAAACATCGACAAACCTGGAAGCAGCCATAAGAGAATCGAATTGATAGCAGTAGCGGGGAAACTATCCCATTCCATAGAGAAACCGCGATAAATTTGGATACGGACATCAGATATTTTGATAGAGAATTATCAGCCAACTTCTGGTTACATCCTGGAAGTGGTTATCTAACCAGAAGCGGTAA
>JAESGU010000185.1_pt1 | contig 11726 bp, 10 predicted proteins | sample 9266271 | NCBI WGS metagenome assembly JAESGU01 (sample SAMN15740544, study PRJNA653495) | algae metagenome | isolation source: Scytonematopsis contorta HA4267-MV1 and co-occurring heterotrophs from mud... | place: USA: Palolo Valley Trail, Honolulu, Hawaii | collected 2009-07-25
CCAGCCGGCGTCTGCTGGAACCGCGCGTGCGGCGCTTCATCGACCTGCTGGCCGAAGCACTTCGCCCCTGATGGCGCGACCAAGGATTGATCTTCCGCGGCGCTGCCGGCATGGTCCGGCCGCGTCGGGCTTCGATGCATGCGGGCGTGGCGGAACTGGTAGACGCGCCGGACTCAAAAAGCGTTTTGTTTTCCTCACCGGAGTGCTCGCGGCGAATTGAAAAAGTGAGCAAGGACAGTGGGTTGCCTTGGTGGCTGGAGTACTGCTGCACCAGCTCGAAAAGGGGCTAGGTGCGGGATAGGTGTCGCCTGCGCGGAAGCGCAGGGCGGCAATCTCGCGGGCGTGGCGGAATTGGCAGACGCGCCGGATTCAAAATCCGGTTCTGGCAACAGAGTGTCGGTTCGACCCCGACCGCCCGCACCAACGAGATGTGACCGTCGAGCCGTCGGCACAGGCTGTTCCCTGCGACTTGGCTGGGCGGCATGCGCATTGCAGGCACTTCCCGAAACTTGATTGCACCGAACCGGTTGGCGCAGGCACGCCCTTGGCACTGATTTTGAAGAGCGCCGGTCCTCCCGCCATTGACGTGCTCCAAGGCTTGTGCGCGACCAGTGACAAGGCAGTCACTTGAGCGCGAGCGAATCTGCTTACTGCTCTGTCTTGGCCCCCTAGAAGCGGTCCGCGGGTGATGTAGTCCGGCGGCAGCGATGGGAGGTTGTGGGATGGAGCGGACGAAGGCGCATACGCCCGAGGAAATTGTTCGCTAAGTTGCTGCAAGTGGAGGTTCTTGTTGGCCAGGGCAAGACGGTGGCCGATGCGGTTCGTGCGATGAGCGTGACGGAGCGGACCTACTGTAGCTGGCGGACGGAGTTCGGCGGGCTGAAGCTGGACCAGGTGAAGCGGCTGAAGGAACTGGAGCGGGAGAACGCGCGGCTGCGCAAGGCAGGCTCTGACCTGACGCTCGAGAAGGTCATCCTGAACGAAGCCGCGTCGGGAAAATGGTGAGCTCCGCGCCGTGGGTCTGCGTCGAGCATGTGGTGCGCAAGATCGCGATCTTCGAGCGCAGGGCCTGCGCGATGCTGGGGCAGCACCGCTCGACGCAGCGGAAGGTGCCGCGCGGGTGGAGGATGAGGCCTGACAGACGACTGATATCATCGAATTGGCGAAGCGGTATGGGCGATACGGCTATCGTCGGATCACGGCGCTGCTGTGGGACGCGGGCTGGGCGGTGAACCGCAAGCGAGTAGAGCGGATGTGGCGTCGGGAAAGGCTGTAGGTGCCCCAACGGCAGCCGAAACGCGGCAGGCTGCAGCTTGCGACGGATCATCGCCCGACCGTCGCATCCACTCCAATAGCCTGAAAACGCGCTCTCCGAGATTGAGGCCGCCGTCGTCGCCATCGCGGTAGAGCAGCCCGCTTGGGGCCAAGCGCGGGTGGCCAACGAGTTGCGCCAGCGCGGCATCGAGGTCTCGCCCTTCAGCGTGCGCAACATCTGGCTCCCGCACGACCTGGCTACGATGAAGCACCGGTTGAAGGCGCTCGAGGCCAAGATGACCCAGTAGGGCGGCGTGCTGACCAAGGCTAAGCTCGTCGTGTTGGAGAGGCCCATGGTGAGTTCGAGAGCGAGCACCCCGGCTACTGCGTCGCGCAGGACACCTTCTACGTCGGCACCCTGAAACGGGTGGCCCGAGTCTACCAGCACCGCCATCGACACCCACTCGGAGGTGGGCTTCGCCAAGCTCGACGACCGTAAGACCGCGCTGACCGCAGCCGAGTTGCTGAACCACAGGGTGATCGCTTTTCTCGACGAGCATTGCTTGCGCATCGACCGCGTGCCGACCGACCGCGACACGAAGTATTGCGGCGCCCACGACCGGTACGAGTACGAGCTTTACCTGGCCGTCGAGGACATCGATCATATGCGGACCCAGACGACGAGCCCGCAGACCAACGGCATCTGAGAGCGGTTCCACAAGACGTTGCGCGACGAGTTCTACCGCGTCGCCTTCCGCAAGAAGGTCTGCCGCTCCTCGACCAGTGGATGAAGCACTACAACGAGGCACGCACCCATCAGGGCCGCTGGTGCTTCGGCAAGACGCCGATGCAGACCTTCCTGGACAGCCGCCCGATAGCGCGCGAAAACAGCACATCGGCGAGGCCGCATGATGCACGCCGCCCAACAGCTTCGACCTGCCGGACACCTGCCACGCCAGGTCGATGACCGTCAGATCAAATGCAGACTTCTACAGTTCATCCTTGCGCACGAATTGCCGCACACTCCCACGCAAACAGGCTCTGCTTCCGCCTCGAGCGGGCGCAAGTCCTGGTTCATCTCATCCGCTTGGTTCTCGGCTTCCACCCAACGCCTTGTGCAGGGCGATAGCCGCCGCGAAAGCTTCCTCCCGCGCCGTTACCAGTTCCAGCCTGGCGCCGAGCCACGCCGCCTCCGCTTCCAGCCGTTCGACAAGCGAGCTCAGCCCCTGGCGGTACACGATGTCGGCGAGGCGCAGGGCCTCCGCCGCACGCGCTGTTGAACGCTCCAGCAGCACCTCCCGCTCACGCGCACGCGTGGATGCGACCAGGGCAACCTCGACCTCCTCGAGCCCTTCGAGCACGCTCTGGCGGTAGCCCTCGACGGCGGCGCGGAAGGACGCATCGCGCGCATCCACCACCGCACGCCGCTGGCCCCAATCGAACAGCGGCATGGTCAGGCTCGGACCCAGCCCCGCCGCCACCTGGGGGCCGGCTGGCGAGAACAGGGATGCACCAAGCGGCGTCCCGCTGACGGTCAATGAGCCGCCGAGCGTCAGGCGTGGCCAGAGTTCTGCGCGCGCGAGACCGGCATCGGCACCGGCGCGCAGGACGGCCGCTTCGGCACGACGGATCTCCGGCCGTGCGCGGAGCAGGTCCGCGGGCACTCCGCCGCTGGCCGTCCGCGCGACCACGCCGTCGGGCACGCGCGGCTGTCGCTCCGCCGCGCGGGCGGCGCCGACGAGGTCGGCATCGGTGCGCGCCTCACCCACCAGGGTCGCCAGCCGATGCAAAGCACGCTGTGCGGCCTCCGTTGCCTCGGCAGCCTGGGCGCGCGTCCTGTCCGGCGCCGCGGCGACGCGCTCCACGTCGGCATCGGAGGCGATGCCTGCCGTGCGGCGGATGCGGACGACGGTCGCGAGGCGGTCCTGCGATCGCGCGGTGGCGAGCAGCAGATCCTCGCGCGCCTGCGCGGCACGCAGCGCGGCATAGGTGCGCCCGACTTCAGCGGCGAGCGAGGTCCGCGCCGCGCCTGCCTCGGCCTCGGCCGCGGCGAGGTCGGCGGCGGCGCCGGCGAGCGTCGCTTCGCGCCGGCCGAACAGCGGGATTTCCCAGGACGCGTCGAACCCCGCCTCGTAGGTACCGGTTGTCCGGGGCGTCTCCAATCCGCCGATGCCGGGACCTGGCGCGGACAAGCCGCCGGTATCGGAACGACGCCCTTCCAGGGACCGCCGCGCACGCGCGTTCCCGACCACGCCGACCTCCGGGAGGAGCCGCGACCCCGCGGCACCCTGCAACGCGCGCGCCGCGGCAATCCGGTGCCCGGCTTGCGCAACGCCGGGATTTCCGTCCAACGCCCGTACGACCAGTTGCTCCAGTTGCTCGTCACCCAGGGCGCGCCAGAACCCGATCCGGCTGGAGTCCGGCCCGTCGCGCGTGCTCGGCGCGTTCTCCCAGCGGATCGGCAGCTGAACCGTAGGCATCTCGGGCGGCTGGACACATCCGGGGAGCGTTGCAGCGGCCAGGGCCATCAGAAGCCAGCGCATTCCTAAGCCGCGCACCACAGAAAGGTCCACCTGGGAGCCCCATTGATGTTGTATCGAGCGTTCGTTATAGTAATCTGAGCCAAACGGTTCGGCAACGGGGCCGCCCGCAACCGGCAGGGGACGACAACGTGCGCAAGGTGAACGAGGCCCGGCGGGTACAAAAGCGGCAGGCGATCCTCGATGCCGCCGCGCGGTGCTTCCGCCGGAGCGGCTTCCGCGGGGCCAGCATCGCCGACATCTGCGCCGAGGCCGGGATCGGCGCGGGCAACCTGTACCACTACTTCCCAAGCAAGGAGGCGATGGTCGAAGAGATCGCCGAGCAGGATATGGAGCGCGCGGCGGCGGTCTTCGATCAGCTCGACGACGCCGAGGATCTCCTCGGCTTCCTCGAGGGCAACCCCGAGCTCTTCAACGACACCGGCTATGCCATCGACGACGTCCTGTTCCTGGAGATCGTGGCGGAGGCGACACGAAACCCGACCCTTGCCGCGATCCGCCGCCGCATCGACGCACGCATCCGCATGGGCTTGCGCGAGGTGCTCGAAAACGCGCGTGCCCGCGGCGCGATCTCGCCTGCAGTCGACCCCACTGCGGCCTCCTGGATACTGCTGACGCTGTTCGACGCGTTGAGTCTGCGGCGCCTCGTGGACGGGCCCGAGGAGGCGACCCGCGGTACGGCCCTCCTCATGGAGCAGATACGGCGCATCCTTCAGCCGACGGACGGAGACAGCGCATGATCCGCCGCCGTTGCCTTCCAGCAGTCCTCGCTCTGGTCGTTCCCGCTGCCGCGCAGGCGGCGCCGGAAATGGCGGTGACCGTGGTGACCGTCTCGCGCCGCGATCTCGTCCTCCGTCTGCCGGTGCATGGGCAGTTCGTCGCCTGGCGCGAGGTCGTGGTCGCCAACCTCGCGTCGGGGCTGGCAGCGATGGAGGTCCTGGCCGAGGAGGGGGACGTCGTCGCGATCGGGCAGCCTCTGCTTCGGCTCGATGCCGCGTTGCCGATGGCCCAGCACGCTCGCGCGCGCGCCGCGCTGGCCGAGGCGGACGCGGCCGCGCGGGAGGCCGCCACCGCCCTGCGGCGGGTCGATGCCATGCGCGGCAGCGGCGCCGTCAGCGCCGAGTTGCTCGACCAGCGCCGCGCCGCCGCGGCCTCGGCCGCCGCGCGCATGGAGGCGGCACGGGCGGAGCTCACCGAGACGGTGACGCGCCTCAATCAGACGACGGTCAACGCCCCAGTGGCGGGCCGCATCCTCCAGCGCACCGTGGAGGTCGGCAGCGTGCCCGGCATCGGCGACATCGTGTTCCGCATCGCCCAGAACGGCGTCATCGAGTTCGACGCCCGGGTGCCGGACCATGCTTTGGTCTCGATCCGCGCGGGGCAGGTAGTGACCGTCGCCTCTGGCGGCATGACACGCACGGGCCAGGTCCGCGCTGTGGCGCCGCGGGTGGACCCCGCCACGCGGCTCGGGACCGTGCACGTGCGGTTCGCCGACACGGGTGACCTACGGCCGGGCAGCTTCGGTTCCGGCACCATCCTCCTCGATGAGCGGCAAGGTGCCCTGGTTGTTCCCCAGGCCGCCGTCGCTGTGCGGGGGAACGAAGCGACGGCGGTCGTCGTCCAGGGCGGGCGCGCGCGGCACGTGCCAGTGCGCCTCGGCGTCCGGGCCAATGGGGTCGTGGAGATCCAAGAGGGGCTTGTCGAGGGCGATGAGGTGGTGGCGACTGCCGCGGCACTGGTACGGGACGGCGCGGCGGTCGCTGCCGTCCGCGTCGCACCCCGGCCTGCCCAGGCGGCGTCGCGACCGTGACGGGCATGTCCGCCTGGGCGATTCGCAACCCCATCCTGCCAATCGTCCTGTTCCTCGCTGCGATGATTGCGGGATCGGTTGCCTTTTTCCGCCTGCCGGTGAATGCCAGCCCTGCGGTCGACATCCCGGCGGTCACCGTGACGGTTCCGCTGGCCGGCGCCTCGGCTGCCGACATCGAGGCGCAGGTGTCGCGACGCGTGGAGACCGCTGCGCTCGCCCTGCCCGGCGTCCGTCACGTGAACACGTCCATCGTCCCCGGCACGTCCGTCACCACCATCGAGTTCCGCATCGGCGTGCCGTCGGACCGTGCGCTCGGCGATGTGCGCGACGTGATTTCCCGGACGCGTCCCCTGCTCCCGCAAGCTATCGGCGAGCCCGTGGTGGCGCGGGTGGACGCCGAGGGTGCTGCGATCGCGACCTATGCGGTCACGATCCCCGGCCTGTCCGTCCAGGACCTGTCGTGGTTCGTGGACGACACGCTCACGCGCACCCTGCGCGGTATCGCGGGCGTCGCGGCGGTGCCGCGCCTCGGCGGCGCGGATCGGGAAATTCGCGTGGAGGTCGACCCCGACCGCCTCGTTGCCCTGCGGATCTCGGCACTCGACGTGGCGGAGGCCCTCCGTGCGGCCCAAGGGGACTTTCCGGCTGGGCGGTCGGAGGACGGTGGGGACAGCGTCCGCACGCTGCGCACCTTGGGGGCGGCCCGCAGCGTCGAAGCCATCAGCGAGACGCGGGTGCCGCTGTCAGGCGGTCGCGCAATCCGACTGGCCGACATCGCGACCGTCTCCGATGGCGCCGCCGAGGTTTCCAATGTCGCCCTGCTCGACGGACAGCCGGTCGTCGCGTTCCAGGTGCAGCGCGCCAAGGGCTCCTCAGAGGTCGCCGTCGCCGCGCGGGTAGCTGAACGCTTGCGGCTGATGGCGGCAGAGCGTCCCGGCCTCGAGTTCACCCTGATCTCCACGACGGTGACGGAAACACGCGAGAGCTACCACGCCGCGCTGGAGGAGCTGTGGGTCGGTGCCCTGCTGGCGGTGCTTGTGGTACTCGCTTTCCTGCGCGACACGCGCTCGACCCTCGTCGCCGCCGTGGCCCTGCCGCTGTCGGTGGTGCCGACGTTCGCAGCGATGCAGCTGCTGGGCTTCACGCTGAATGGCGTGAGCCTGCTGGCGCTCACGCTGTCCATCGGCATCCTGGTGGACGACGCGATCGTCGAAGTGGAAAACATTGTCCGCCACGCCGCGGAAACCGGAAAGTCGCCCCGCGAGGTGGCGATCGAAGCCGCCGACGGCATCGGCCTCGCGATCGTGGCCACCACGTTCACCATTGTCGCGGTTTTCCTGCCGGTGAGTTTCATGGACGGGATTGCGGGGCAGTACTTCCGCGAGTTCGGTGTTACGGCTTGCGCCGCGGTGCTCGTTTCCCTCCTGGTCGCGCGCCTTGTGACGCCGGTCCTGGCAGCCGTCTTCCTCAAGCCTGGCATGGCCGAGACCCGGCGTGAGGGCCACCTCGGCCGGGCATATCGGCACACGCTGGGCTTCGTCGCCGACCATCCATGGACCGCAGTGGCGGCCGCTGCGGGTGTCATGATTGGCACTGCGCTGCTCGGCACACGGATCGAGACGAGCTTCCTGCCGGACGAAGAGGCCGACCGTGCCGCCTTCTTCCTCGAACTGGCGCCAGGTACCTCGGCGCCCGCCGCAGCGCAGGCGGCCTTGCGTGTGACCGAGGCGCTCGCCCGCCAACCCGCGGTGGCCGAAGTCTTCGTCGAGTTCGGCGGCGGCGGCGCCGTCGCGGGTGGCGGCTCCGCCAGCGCCGGCAGCCTCGAGCGCGGCACTGCCACGATCATTCTTAAGCCGCGCGCAGAACACACGCGACGCCTTGCCGACGTCCGTCGCGAGGCGGGCGCGCTCCTGTCCGCCGTCCCCGACATACGCTGGGCCACATCGGTACGCGACGCGCCGGGCTTCGTGCTGACGCTCGTGGGCGAGGACGGAGAGGCGCTTGCTCGGGCCGCCCGCATGGTGGAGGCGGAGATTGCCGCGCTGCCCGGATTCCTCAATGTGCGCGCCACGATCCCACACCCCGCGCCCGAATTGCGGATCGAGCCAATGCGCGAGCGCGCGGCCGCGCTCGGCGTGCCGGTCGATCGCCTCGCGCGCACCTTGCTGGTCTCCACGATCGGTGACGTGGACGCCAACCTGCCGCGTCTCGACGTCGACGGACAGCGCGTGCCGATCCGCGTGCGGCTGCCCGAGGCGGCGCGCGGCGATGAAGCCATGCTGAGCCTCATTGCCGTCCCCGCGGCGGTGGAGGATGGCAGCGTGCCGCTGGCCTCCGTCGCCGAACTGCGCGCCGGCACCGGCGAGGCCGCCATTGCCCGCACCGCGGGGCTGCGCCGGGTCGCCATCGAGGCAGACATACCCGGAATGTCGCTCGGCGCCGCCTTGTTACGCGTGGATTCGCTCTCATCGCTGGCACACCTGCCACCCGGGGTCGCGCGGCGGGACAGCGGCGAAACCGAGTTCATGGGTGAGCTTTTCATCGCCTTCGGCCTCGCGATGGGGGCAGGCATCCTGCTTATCTACATTGTCCTGGTCGTCCTGTTCCGCGACTTCCTGCAACCGCTGACGATCCTGGTGGCGCTCCCTCTGTCCGTCGGCGGTGCGATCGCGGCCATGCTGCTGACCGGCCGCCCGCTCGATGTGTCCGGGACGATCGGCTTTCTCATGTTGATGGGGATCGTCGGCAAGAACAGCATCCTCCTCGTGGACTTCGCCATCGAGGTGATGCGTGGTGGCGCCGACCGCCGTGACGCAGTGATCCGTGCAGGCCTCGCGCGCGCGCGTCCCATCGTGATGACAACGGCCGCCATGGTTGCAGGAATGCTGCTTCCCGCCTTCGGGATCGGCGCCGGGGCAGCCTTCCGCAGCACCATGGCGATCGTGGTGATCGGCGGCCTCGTTGCCTCGACGTTCCTGTCGCTGCTGGTCGTGCCGTCGTTCTTCATCCTGGTGGACCGCCTCAAGTGCTGGCTCGCCCCGCGACTTCGCCGCCTCACCACGCTTCCACCCGCCCTGGAGCTCCGCCACCAATGATACGACTCGCTGTCCCGGCGGCGCTTGCCGCCATCCTGCTGATGGGCGGCTGCGCCACCCAGGCCGTGCCCGAGACCCGCTTTCTGCAAGACCGCAATGGCTTCGCGGTCGTGGACGGGAACGCCAGACGGCTCGTATTCGCCCCCACCGGTCGCGACCTGTCGGCGTACCGATCCGTCATGATCGAATCCGTCCAGATCCCCGCATCGTCACTCACTCCGGAGGAGTCGGCATTCCTGGCCAGCATGTTCCAGGACGCCCTGATGCAGGCTCTGGGAACGACTCGGATGCTCACGACTACGCCGATGCCCGGCACCTTGCGGGTGCGGGCTGCGATCACCGCGGTCACGCCCAACAACGTGCCACTGAACGTCATCCTCAGCACCGTCGGGGTGCCACTGCTCAACGGCGGTGCCGCCGCCGAGGCCGAGGCACTGGACGCCACGACCGGCGAGCGCGTGGCAGCTCTGGTCCTGGCGGACGAACGCCGCTTTTCCGGCCTGCTCGGCTATTACGCCAGAACCGGTCATGCGCGCGCGGTGCTGGGCGACTTCGCCAACGACTTCGCCGCCATCCTCAGGACCTCCAGCGTCGCGCAGACCCGGCCGGCGCATTGACGTCATCATCCGATGCATCGCCGTTCGGCGAGCCCCGCCCGCGCCGGGCGCGTCTGCCCTACGCCGCGTCGGTGCTGACCAACGCCCTCAGCGCCGCGATGTCCGGACTTGTCGCGATGTCGGTGGTCTGGTCCATCATTGCCGGCGGGCACGGCACCACCTGGGCGGGCGTGGCTTCCTTCGCGATCCAGCTTCCCGTCGCTGCCGGGCTGGCAATCGGCGGGACGCTCGCCGACCGATTGGGCTCACGGACAGTCCTGCTCGGCTCCAACCTGGCGTCGCTCGGCGCCATAACCGCGGTTGGCGCGCTCTCGGTCCTTGGCACTCCGAGCTTGCCGACCATCGTGGTCCTGCTTGCACTGTCCGGCTTTCTTGGCGCCCCGGGCTCCATCGCCCAGGATGCGCGCGTTCCCGATCTGGCGCTCATGGCCGGCCTGCCGCTGGAACGCGCCAATGGTCTCCGGGACATCGCCTCCAACGTTGCCATGGCGACCGGGCCCGCGATGGGGGTTCTCCTTGTCGAGATGGGCGGCCTCATGGCATCGCTTGGTGTCGCAACCGCGATCCTCGCGGTCGTTGCCATCATCGATACGGCCGTCTTCCCGGCCTTCGCCATCGCCCCGCGCGAAACCGGCGGAACCAGCGGCTTCAGGATACTGGCGCAGGACCGCACGCTTGTTGCGATCGCGGCCATCGGCGTGGGGATGGTGGCTGCTTTCACCTCGCTCGACGAGATCGTCGCGCCAAGCCTCGCCACGGCATCCGGCGTCGGTGGCGGCGCTCTCGCGGGCTTCCTCGCAGTCAGCGGGGCGTCTGCCCTGGCAGGCGGGCTGCTGTATGCGGCGGTTGGACACCGCCTGCCACCGCATCCGACGCTGGTGGCAGGGATCGCCACCACAGCGGCGGGGTTCGTCCTTCTGGCCGCGCTGCCGACCGGCGTCGCCTTCGTCCTGGCGCCGGCGCTGATCGGGCTGGGCGTGGGGCCACTCCAGCCGCTGGTCACCACGGCGCTGCAGCGGCGTGTCCCGGCGGCAGTCAGGGCAACGGTGCTCGGCGCGTTCGCCGCCGCGATCCTTGCGGTGCAACCATTCGCCGCTCTTGGCGCCGGGCCCGCGGTCGACCTGTTCGGGGCAGGCGCGGTCGCATGGGCCATTGCCGGCCTCGCCTGCGCAGCGCTGTTGGCTGCAGGCTTCGCGCCGGCGTTGCGCGCCCTCGGGGAATGCCGTGATGACAGCTGAAGGAATAACTCTCGGAGGCAGACGGTATCGACAGGAAGGAGCAGCTCATACCGCCGTGAGGACGTTCCGGTCTTGATACAGTTTAACACGACGCGCGGTGGTCTGACTTTGGTCGCGTCTGACCATCGAGGGAAGGACCTGATGTCTGATCGAGGTCCGCCGCTTGGCGGTGATCTTTCGGCGGCGGAATTGTCGGCTTGCGCGCCGGGGGCGGATGCTGGCGACCGCGGGCGCGCCGGAAGGGTTGAGTCGAGCCGCGGCGACGCGGCTTGCGCGTCTTGCGCGACAGGCGTTGCGCGATGAGGTGACACGCGCCCGTGCCGAGGATGTCGTGACGACGCTGGAAAAGGCGTGCGCTACGGTGGGCTATCCGAGAACGGTGCGGGTTGACCAGGGCAGCGAATTCGTGTCGCGCGACCTGGATTTGTGGGCGTACACGAAGGGAGTCACGCTCGATTTCTCACGGCCCGGCAAGCCGACGGACAACGCCTTCGCCGAGGCCTTCAACGGGCGCGTCCGGGCTGAGTGCCTGAACGCGCACTGGTTCCTGACGCTTGCTGATGCGCAGGAAAAGCTGGAGGCTTGGCGCAGATACTACAACGAGGATCGCCCGCACGGGGCGATTGGGCATAAGCCGCCGATCTCGTTGCAGAAACCCGGTGGCGCAACCAGCCCGCCGCCGTGACGAAGCCCGGAAACTCTACCCTCCGGTGCTCCAACGAATGGGCTCGGATCAAACCCGACCGCCCGCACCGGCTGGCACGTGCACGACCTCCGAAGGTGGAGGCCACACGTTCGAATCGTGTCGGGTGCGCCATCTCCGCCGAATGTACGATTTCCTGCGATCCGCTACGCCAGGTCACACTGGCCGAAACTCGTTATCGGTAGACCGGGCGGTTTTCGGCATCTTTTGGCGTTCGCATCAGTGATTGCCGTTCGGCGGGTCGCAATGCCGTGGCATCATCGTGCATCACGCCGCATCGCGTTCTTGCCTGCGCCGATAGGCACCGACGGACGCCGCGATGAGCACAGCCCAGAAAACGATACCGCCCATCGCCCACAGATAGCCCGCGGCCGTCGCGCCTTCGATGAAGGCCAGGATCGATGTCACCGACCATGTGGCGGGGGACAGGAAGAGGACCTGCGTGTACCAGGCATCTTGCGGGATGAAG
>JAESGU010000186.1_pt1 | contig 11488 bp, 16 predicted proteins | sample 9266271 | NCBI WGS metagenome assembly JAESGU01 (sample SAMN15740544, study PRJNA653495) | algae metagenome | isolation source: Scytonematopsis contorta HA4267-MV1 and co-occurring heterotrophs from mud... | place: USA: Palolo Valley Trail, Honolulu, Hawaii | collected 2009-07-25
GCGCCCGCCTGGTGCTCCTTCAGCACGCCAATGATCTGCTCCTGCGTGAACCTTGATCGCCGCATCGTCCGTCTCCCTTCGACGGACCCTACTTCAAACCGAGGGCACCCCAGGGGGCAGGGTCAGCCCTCACCTCGATGATGTTGGTCCCGGTGCCACCGTCGTAAAGGTCGAACCCTTCGTTGGTGGAAAGCACATAGAAGGTGTCATCGCCGGCGCCGCCATTCAGCTGATCGTTGCCGAAGCCGCCATACAGCGCGTCGTTGCCGGCATCGCCCCACAGTGTGTCGTTGCCTATCCCGCCATCGATGATGTCATTGTCGTCGCCGCCATACAGGCGGTCATCGCCGTTCTCGCCATAGAGTCGGTCGGCACCGGCTTGGCCTTCGATGAAGTCTCCGCCCTCGCCGCCATAGACGTAGTCGTCGCCGCCGCCGGCCGAAATCGTGTCGTCGCCACCGAAGCCGCTGATCGTGTCGGCCACGCTGGTGCCGGGCAGGTTGTCGTTGCCGGTCGTCCCGTTGATGATGGCCATTTCCCGTTTCCCTTCGGCGATCTGCCGCTGCAGCGCGGCGATGCAACCTGGGATAGCAGTGAGCTATCGCTCAACACAAGCCAATCGTTTATCCGATCACCAAAGACTGACCGGCACGGGCAATGACCGCCTCAAGCGCCACGCAGCCGCGCCATCGCCAGGCTGTCCACGTACTCCCCCGCGCGGAACGCGTCCTGCCGATGCACGCCCTCGCGCGCAAAACCGTGGCGTTCGTACAGCGCGATGGCGCGGGCGTTGTCGGCAAAGACCGTCAGCTCGATGCGCCTGATCGCCAGCCAGTTGTCCGCGGCATCCAGCACGGCGCGCAGCAGCGCGGTGCCAATGCCGCGGCCGGTACAATCGTCGTGCACGCCCATGCCCAGGCGCGCCGCATGCGCGCGCCGGCCGATGCCGCGATCCAGCCCGCCGCTGGCCACCAGGCGGCCATCCAGCACACCCACCAGCGAAAGCCCGCCGGGGGCGCGCGCCTCGATCCAGCGGCGCAGCTCGTGCGCCGCGGTGAAGGGCAGGCGCAGCGTGCCGTGGCGGAAGCCGGCACAGTTCTGCAGTTCGGCCAGCGCGTCGGCGTCGTCCGGACGCAACGCGCGCAGCGTCAGGCCGGGTGGTGTCATCGTGCGCGCGGCCGTGGCAGGTCGGGGCCGAAAAGATCGGTGGCCAGCGCCTCGATCTGCGGGCGCACCACGCGCGCCTGGGCAAAGGCGGTGCGCGCACCCTCGGCGTCGCCGGAACCCTCGCGCACAAGACCGTCCAGCCACTGCGCCATGGCATCGCGCGGATTGAGCGCCAGCGCCGCCGCCAGGTGCGGGCGTGCCTCGGCCGGCGCGCGCCGCAGCAGCGCCACGCCGGCCTGCGCCACATCGGCCAGCGCGCGATCGGCGGGCGGCGCCTCGGTCATGCCGGACGCGGCGCGACAATCCGCGGCCCAGGCCGCATCGTTGCGGCGCGCGCGCACCACGCAGCGATACACCAGCGCGCCGAAATAGGCCGGCGCCGCGGCAAGGGCGGCGTCCAGGTCGGCCTGTGCCTGGTCCAGCCGGCCGGCGGCGCCGTGCAACCGCGCGCGCTCGTACAGCGCCGGCGGCAGCGCGGCATCCTGCGCCAGCGCCGCCTGCACCGCCTCGGCGGCCTCGGCCGGCCGGCCCAGGGCGCGCAGCACCTGGGCGCGCAGCACCAGCAGCGCGGGTGCGTCGGCGGCCTGCGGGGGCGCGGCTTCCAGCGTGCGCAGCGCCTCGGGCGCGCGGCCGAGTTCCAGCTGCGCCATGGCCTGGCCGCGCGCGGCATCGGCGTTGTCGGGTTCCGCCGCCAGCGCCTGGGCGAAGTCGGCCAGCGCCGTGCTGGGGTCGTCGGCCTGCAGGCGGATGGCGCCCCGTACCACGAGCGCGGTGGCGTTGGTCGGATCGACCCGCACCGCGGAATTCGCATCCGCCAGCGCCCCGTCCAGCCGGCCCTGCGCCAAGCGGGCGCGGGCGCGAAGAGTCCAGGCGCCGGGCTCGTCCGGGGCGGCGGCGATCAGGCGGTTGGCCTCGGCCTCCGCCTCGGGCGCGCGGCCCAGCTCCATCAGCACCAAGCCGCGAATGACGCGGGCGAACAACTCGTCCGGGTTGCGGGCCAGCGCGGCGTCGGCGATCGCCAAGGCGCCCGCCAGGTCGCCGGCCACCAGCAGGTCGAAGGCGCGCAGCAGGTCGTTCGACTGGTCGGCCGGGGCGGACTCGGCCGGCAGCGCGGGCGCCTGGGCATGCGCGGGCAAGGCGCCAAAAAGCACCGGGGCGCCAAGCAGCACCAGAACGGCCAGCGCGCGCAGAAAACTCACCGGCTGATCAGGCCCTGCAGGGGGCTCGACGGGTCGGCGAAGGGGCGCGCCGGCATGCGGCCGGCCAGATAGGCATCGCGCCCGGCCTCGATCGCCGCCTTCATGGCGCGCGCCATGCGGATGGGGTCGCGCGCATGCGCAATCGCGGTGTTCATCAGCACCGCATCGCAGCCCAGTTCCATGGCGACGGTGGCGTCCGACGCGGTGCCGACGCCGGCATCGACCAGCACCGGCACCTTGGCGGCCTCCACGATCAGCCGGATGGTGACGCGGTTCTGGATGCCAAGGCCCGACCCGATGGGGGCACCCAGCGGCATGATGGCGACCGCGCCCGCCTCCTCCAGCCGCTTCGCGGCCACGGGGTCGTCCGTGCAGTACACCATCACCTGGAAACCGTCCTGCACCAGTACATCGAGCGCGCGATGGGTTTCCTGCATGTCGGGATAGAGCGTGGGCGGCGGGCCCAGCACTTCCAGCTTCACCAGGTTCCAGCCACCCGCCTCGCGCGCCAGGCGCAGCGTGCGCACGGCCTCGTCGGCGGTGAAGCAGCCGGCGGTGTTGGGCAGGTAGGTGTAGCGGCGCGGATCGACGAAATCCTGCAGCATCGGTGCATTCGGGTCGGCCAGGTTCACGCGCCGCACCGCGACCGTGACCATCTCGGCGCCGCTGGCCTCGATCGCGGCGGCGGTTTCCGGAAAATCCTTGTATTTGCCGGTGCCCACGATCAGGCGGGAGCGGAAGGTCTTTCCGGCCACGGTCCAGGCATCCGGCGCGGCATCGCCGCCGCCGATGAAATGCACGATCTCCAGCCTGTCGCCATCGGCCAGCGCGGCCGTGGCGTACGTGCTGCGCGGCACGATTTCCAGATTGCGCTCGACCGCGACCTTGCGCGCATCAAGCCCCAGGGCCGCCACCAGGCTGGCCACGGTCTGCGGCGGATCGAAGCTGCGGGGCGCGCCGTTCACGGTCAGGGTCAGCGACATCATGTGTATATGGCAAGCCACCCCGCCCCCCGCAATTGCAGGCTTCGAAGCCCCCGTGCTACCGACGCGCAACCCCCCAGCCTTTTTCGGGCACCGAGAGACTCCCGCCAGTGGCCAGCCACGCCGTCGCCGTGATCAACGGCCCCAACCTCAACATGCTCGGCCTGCGCCAGCCGGAGGTGTATGGCCGCGCCACGCTGGCCGACGTGGAAGCGCTGTGCCGCGAGCAGGCGGCGGCGCTGGGGCTTCAGGTGGCGTGCTTCCAGTCGAACCACGAAGGCGCGCTGGTGGATTTCATCCAAGCCTGCCGCGGCACGCGGGCCGGCATCGTGATCAACCCCGGCGCCTATACGCATACCAGCGTGGCGATCCTGGATGCGCTGCTGGCCAGCGAGGTGCCGTTCATCGAGCTGCACATCTCGAACATTTTTCGGCGCGAGGCATTCCGCCACCACAGTTTTCTCAGCCCGGCCGCCGCGGGCGTGATCTGCGGCCTGGGCATCGCCGGCTACGGGCTGGCGCTGCGCGCCATCGCGGGGCTGGTGGCGCCGGCGAAGGGGGAATGATGCCAAAGGGAATGACCATCGACGCGGATGCGATCCGCGAACTGGCGAAGCTGCTGGATGAAACCGGCCTGGCCGAGATCGAGATCGCCGAGAAGGATGCGCGCATCCGGGTGGCGCGGCCGGCGCCGGCGGCGGTGTATGCGGCGCCCCAGGCGGCCCCGGCGGCCGCGCCCGGCGCACCAGCCGCGGCGGCACCCGCGCCGCCGGTCGCCGAAATCGCCGCCGACCATCCCGGCGCCATCAAGTCGCCCATGGTGGGCGTGGCCTATCTGCGATCGGATCCCAATGCGAAACCCTTCGTGCAGCCCGGCGACCGCGTGACCGAAGGCCAGACCGTGCTGCTGATCGAAGCGATGAAGACCTTCAACCAGATCAAGGCGCCACGCGCCGGCACGGTGGCGCAGATCATGGTGGCCGATGGCACGCCGGTGGAATACGCCGAAGTGCTGATGGTCATCGCATAGGGTTCCAGCCCCGTTGTTCGACAAGGTCCTGATCGCCAACCGCGGCGAAATCGCGCTGCGCATCAACCGCGCCTGCCGCGAGATGGGCATTGCCACCGTTGCCGTGCACAGCACCGCCGATACCAGCGCCATGCATGTGCGCCTGGCCGACGAAAGCGTGTGCATCGGCCCGCCGGCGGCGCGCGATTCCTACCTGAACATCCCCGCCATCATCTCGGCCGCCACCATCACCGGCGCCGATGCGATCCACCCCGGCTACGGCTTCCTCAGCGAGAACGCCGACTTCGCCGAGATCGTGGAAAGCCACGGCTTCACCTTCATCGGTCCCAGCCCCAGGCACATCCGCATGATGGGCGACAAGATCGAGGCCAAGCGCACCATGGCCGATCTGGGGGTGCCGCTGGTGCCCGGCAGCCCCGGCGCGCTCGACAGTTTCGACGCGGCGCGCGCCATCGCCGGCACGATCGGCTACCCGGTACTGATCAAGGCGGCGGCCGGCGGCGGCGGCCGCGGCATGAAGGTGGCGCGCGCCGAAGCCGAGCTGGAGGACGCCTGGCGGCTGGCCCGCACCGAGGCCAAGGCAGCCTTCGGCGACGATGCCGTGTATCTGGAAAAATACCTGGATAACCCGCGCCACATCGAACTCCAGGTGCTGGCCGACAGCCACGGCAACGTGGTGCATTTCGGCGAGCGCGACTGTTCGCTGCAGCGCCGCCACCAGAAGCTGGTCGAGGAAGCCGGCAGCCCCGCGCTGAACCGCGCCGACCGCGACGCGCTGGGCGCCACGGTCACGGCCGCACTTTCACGCATCGGTTACCGGAATGCGGGCACGCTGGAATTCCTGTACCAGGACGGGGCCTTTGCCTTCATCGAGATGAACACGCGCCTGCAGGTGGAACACCCGGTGACCGAGATGGTCTGCGGCATCGACCTGGTGCGCGAGCAGTTGCGCATCGCCGCAGGCTCGCCGCTGGGCTACGCGCAGGAGGAAATCCGCTTCGACGGCCACGCCATCGAATGCCGCATCACCGCCGAGAACCCGGAAAGCTTCGTGCCCACCCCTGGCCGGGTTTCCGCCTACCACCCGCCCGGCGGGCTTGGCGTGCGGGTCGATAGCGCGCTCTACTCCGGCTATGCGGTTCCGCCCTACTACGACAGCCTGGTGGCCAAGCTGGTGGTGCACGGTGCGACGCGCGAACAGGCGCTGGCGCGGCTGCGGCGCGCGCTCGATGAATTCGTGATCGACGGTCTCACCACCACCCTGCCCTTGCACCGGCGGATCGCCGCCGACCCCGATTTCGTGAACGGCGACTACTCGATCCACTGGCTCGAAGGCTTCGTCGGCAGGCCGCATGGCTGACCGCCGCACGCCGCCCGAGGTCACGCCCGACCTTGTGCTGCGGGCGTATCGCATCGGCATCTTCCCCATGGCCGAACGGCGCGACGCCGACCGGCTTTATTGGCTCGATCCGGAAATGCGGGGCGTGCAGCCGCTGGACCGGTTCCACCTGGGCCGGCGCCTGGCGCGCAGCGTGCTGGCCGGCGACTACCGCGTGACCTGCAACCAGGCCTTCGAAGGCGTGCTGGAAGGCTGCGCCGCCCCCGGCCGCGACCGGCCCGAAACCTGGATCAACACCGACATCTTCCGGCTGTTCGCGGCGCTGCATCGCATGGGTCACGCGCACAGCGTGGAGACCTGGGCGGGCGAGACGCTGGTGGGCGGGCTGTACGGGGTGGCGCTGGGCGGCGCATTCTTCGGCGAAAGCATGTTCTCGCGCGCCCGCGATGCCAGCAAGGTGGCGCTGGTGCACCTGGTGGCCCGGCTGCGCCTGGGCGGCTTCGTGCTGCTGGACACCCAGTTCGTCACCGAACACCTGGCGCAGTTCGGGGCTGTCGAGATCCCGCGCGCCGAATATCGCCGGCGGCTCAGCCACGCACTCGGCGTGCCGGCCGAGTTCCTGGCCGCGCCCGATCCCGTGCTGCTGCAGGCCGAGATCGCGGCACTCAGGGCGGAATCGCGCGGCGATTGACCTCAACCTTGGCGCCGGCGCAGCGTTCGGCCTTTCCAGGACGGAGAAGACGCATGCGAACCCTTGTTGCCGTGGCCGGGCTGCTGCTGGCCGCACCCGCACCCATCACCCAGGCCTGGGCCCAGCCCGAGATCACGCCGAAGCGCGACTACGCCGCCGTGTACCGCGTGGAGGGTGCCCCCATGATGGGCAACGAGATGCGCGTGGCCTACCAGGCGTCCACCCGGCTGCAGCGGATCGAGGGTGGGCCAATGGGCATGACCATGCTGCTGGATGCGCCGCGCGGCAGCATGACCATGATCGACACGAACAGCCGCAGCTACTTCGAGATGACCGGCGGCAGCAGCCGCCCGCCCTGGGCGGACACGCAGAAATACCGCTTCGAGCGGGCCGGCACCGACCGCGTGGCCAACACGCCCTGCACCGTGTGGCGCATGCTGGAAGGCAACGAGCGTCGCGGCACCGCGTGCGCCACCGACGACGGCATCACGCTGCGCGCCGAGTGGCAGGCGCAGGGCCAGGCCGGCAAGATCGAGGCAACCAGCTTCACCCTGGGCACCCAACCGGCCGAGAATTTCCGCGTGCCGCCCGGCTATCAGAAGATGGACATGCCGATGATGCCCCCCGGCATGGGCGGGCCGCCGCGACGTCAGTAGGGCGAAGCCGCCCTCCTACCGGCAGGCCACCACGCGCACGTCGTACACGGGGTGCTCCAACGGGTTGAGCGCGGGTGAGGTCGCGAACATCCAGCCGCGGAAGGCCGGCGCCGCGCCGGCCGCGGCGCCGCGCTCGGTCACGGTGATCCAGGCGGCGGCCTCGGCCGGCTCCTCGGGCGGGCGGCGCAGGCAGCGCGCCACCGCGATCGCCAGCGTGCCGAACTGCGTGGCCTGGCCCACCGCCACCGCCTGCATGCTGGTGCGCGCGGTCACCTTGTCGAGCAGCGCCAGGTCGGCGGTCTGGCCCGCGATCCAGGCCGCCGGTGCCTGCGCCTGCGCGGGTGCGGCAAGGCTAGCGGCGAGCAGTGCCAGGACCGGCCAGCGCATCGATCATCGCATGCAGTTTCTCGCGCAACGCGCGCTCATCCACGCCCATCAGCAGCGCGTCCTCGAACGCGTCCTGGGCGACCTGGCAGAGCTCGGCAAAGTTCTCGTCCAGCACCTTCAGCTTCTCGCGGCAGGACACCTTGCCGCCATCGGCCGCCGCCCAGCCATCCTGCGTGCTCGCGGCCATCACGTGCCGCCGGGCCGGGCCGGTGGGGGCGACGGCGCGGGCTGGGGCTCGGCACCGCCCTGGGGCGCGCCGCCGAACACGAATCGCCCGATCAGCTGCTCCAGGTTCAAGGCACTTTGCGTGAGCCGGATGGTGCCGCCCTCGGCCAGCACACGCTCCGAGCCGCCGGGCACCAGGCTCACGAACTTGCCGCCCAGCAGGCTTTCGCTGTTGATCTCGGCGGAGCTGTCGTCGGGCAGCTTCACGCGCCGGTCGATGCGCAAGGTCAGCACGGCCTGGAACGTCTCGAAGTTCAGCTCCTGCGCGGCCACGTTGCCGACCTTGACGCCGCTGATGCGCACATCGGCGCCGGCGGGCAGGCCGTCGATCCGGTCGAAGGCGGCGCGCAGCGTGTAGCCCTCGCCGCCGGTGCGGCCGGAATGGCCCACGGCATACACCAGGAAGCCGGCGGCGGCGGCAACCACCGCGGCCCCCATCAGGATCTCGGCAAAATTCTTCTTCATCGGGCGCGCCTCACTCGGGCGACCAGGCCTCGTAGTCGCCGGTGGCGGCGGCGCGCCTGCCGCCCTTCTGCTGGCTGCCGGCAGGGCGGTAGGCGGCGGCGGTGCCGGTCAGGTTCGGCTGGTGCGGCCTGATCCAGGGCCGGGTCGGGCCATCGGGCAGGGGCGCATCACCCATGTGGTGCAGCCAGCCATGCCATTCGGGCGGCACCTTCGAGGCGTCCGCCGCGCCGGCATAGATCACCCAGCGGCGCCTGCGGCCCGACAGGGCGGCGCGCCGGTGCTCGTAATAGGTGTTGCCATAGGCGTCGGAGCCGACCTTGCGGCCACGGAGGCGGGTGAACAGGCTGGTGCCGATATCCATGGGGGCGCTTCTTCGCATGTTCGGCGCCGCAGCGTAAAGCAAGCTTCCGCGCGCCCGAGTCGCGCCCCTAGCATGAGTGCATGGGCCTGTTGCGCGACACCGTCTCACTGAGCCTGCTGGACGCCGTGGTGCCGGCCGAGGGGTTCGACCTGGACCGCGTGGCCGGCTTCGGCCGCGCGGCGCGCGCGGCGGGCGCCGCCCATGTTTCGGTATGCGACCTGGGCCCCGCGCTGGCCGGCGCGGGCCTGGCCTATGCCACGGCCGAGGCCCGCCAGATGGCCCAGGCGGTGCTGCAAACCCTGGCGCGCGCATCGCACCTGCCGCTGCTGGCACCGGGGCCCGAGGAAGCCACGCATGAGGCCGAGGCGGCGGGCCTGGCCCCCCTGCCCGCGCTGGCGGTCTGGCGCGATGGCGGGCGGGCATTGTCGCGTGCCGCGGTGCTGGCGATCCCGCACGATTTCTTGCCGGCCGCGCGTATCGCGATCTTGGGCCACGGCGCTCTGCCGCACTGGTTGACGCTGGCCGCGGCCGATCGCGCCGCGATCGCCACGGCGCTGCCCGGCGCCGGCTCCATCGCACACGCCGCCGCACTGGCCGGCCTGCTCGGGGCGCTGGAGCGGCTGGAGCCCGAGTCCCTGCACGCGGCGGAAGCGTTCGCGTTCGGCAACCCAGCGCCGCCGCGATTTCTGCCGGAAGCCATCACCGCCGCGCTCACCCCCGGCGCCGGCGCCGAGGCGCTGGCCGCCATGACCCAGGCCTGCCGGCCCCTGCTGGCCGAGGCGCCGTTCCTGCCGGCCGCGACCGACGCGACCACCACGCGCCTGCCGCGCGCGAAGCGGCCCGGCCAGCCGGCGCCGCTGCCGCTGTTCCCCGACGCGCCGGCCGCCCCCGCGCCCGAAGGCGCGCGCGCGAAAAACTTGCGGCTGGTGGGCTGATACGCTTCCCTGCCCGCACTTCCGACCCATACCCCGATCCCGCACGGAGCACGCCTCATGGCCGGCCGCATCGCCGCACGCCTTGCCGAACTTGGCATCACCCTGCCCACGCCGCCCGCGCCGGTGGCGACCTATGTGCCGTTCACGGTCAGCGGCAAGCTCGTGTTCATCTCCGGCCAGGTGCCGCTGGTGGACGGCAAGGTGGCGTTCACCGGCAAGCTGGGCGGCGGTGTGTCGATCGAGCACGGCCAAGCCGCGGCCCGCGCCTGCTTCATCAACATCCTGGCGCAGGCCGGCGTGGCTGCGGGCGGCGACCTGGATCGCGTCAGCCGCGTCCTGCAACTGCGCGGCTACGTCGCCTGCACAGCCGATTTCGCCGACCACCCCAAGGTGGTGAACGGCGCGTCCGACCTGAGTGTCGCGGTGTTCGGCGAGGCCGGCCGCCACGCCCGCGCCGCGGTGGGCGTGCCCAGCCTACCGCTGGACAGTGCCGTGGAGGTCGAGGCGGTCATCGAACTGGGGTGACATCATGAACGACGGCGGCCCGTGAACGACAGCTCCGGCGGCTTGCGGTTCGCGCTGGCCGACGGCGTCGGGGCCATCGACCAGGCGGCGTGGGATGCCTGCGCCGGCGCCGAAAACCCGTTTGTCGCGCACGCCTTCCTGGCAGCACTTGAGCAGTCCGGCAGCGCGGGGCCCCGCACCGGCTGGCTGCCGCGCCACGCCACGCTGCACGACGATGCCGGCACGCTGCTGGCCTGCGCGCCGCTGTACGCCAAGGGCAACAGCCATGGCGAATACGTGTTCGACCACGCCTGGGCGAACGCGCTGGAACAGGCCGGCGGCAAATACTACCCGAAGCTGCAGGTCGCGGTGCCGTTCAGCCCGGTGCCCGGCCCGCGCCTGCTGGCGCGCGGCGGCGATGCGGCGATCATGCGCACGCTGGGTGCCGCGCTGGCCGAGGCATGCGAGGCGCTGAAGCTGTCGTCGATCCACGCCACGTTCTGCACGCGCGCGGAGTGGGAGTTGCTGGGCGAACTGGGCTGGCTACGGCGCATCGGCGTGCAGTTCCACTGGAGCAATGCCGGCTACCGCGACTTCGAGGATTTCCTCGCCGCACTGTCTAGCCGCAAGCGCAAGGCGATCCGGAAGGAACGCGCGGCCGCGCGCGAAGGCCTGGAACTGCGCGCGCTGACCGGTGCCGGGATCACCACGAAACACTGGGATGCGTTCCACCGCTTCTACCTCAACACGGTCGATAAGCGCTGGGGCCAGGCATATCTCACGCGGAAATTCTGGCCGCTGCTGGGCGACAAGCTGGGCGACCACGTGGTGCTGATGGTGGCCGAGCGCGCGGGCAGCGTGGTGGCGGCGGCGCTCAATCTGCGCGGCCGTGATGCGCTGTTCGGGCGCAACTGGGGCTGCGCCATCGACCAGCCGTTCCTGCATTTCGAACTGTGCTACTACATGGCGATCGACTTCGCGATCGCGCATGGCATTGCCCGCGTGGAAGCCGGCGCGCAGGGCGAGCACAAGATCTCCCGCGGCTACCTGCCGGTCGAGACCTACTCGGCGCACCACATCGCGCATCCTGGCTTGCGCGCCGCGGTGGCCGACTTCCTGGCGCGCGAGCGGCCGGCGATCCGGAGCCACATCGAGGCCCTGGCGGAGGCCAGCCCGTTCCGCACAGGCAACGAGCCGGCGTGATCCCGTGCGCCAGGCGGATCGTGGCAAATGAACCGGCGGTTCACCGGGTGGACCGGCTTTTTCGCCGATCGCGGCATCGGACCCTCGGCTCGCGGATCCACATGGCAACCCCAGGATCGCCTTCAAAGAACACATTCCTATCTATCTGACTCCCCGGCGCCAAAGCAAGCCCTGACTGTCGCCTAGCTGTCGTTGCTATGGAGGTTGTCCCTCCGAGGCTGGGGGTGGAGGCTGTGATTGCCACACCATCAACCGCCAGCCCGGAGCCCCGGATGGACAGTCATGAGAATGCCCGAACCACGCCGCATGGTCGAAGGCTGATTGTGCAGCGCCTGCAGCAGGG
>JAESGU010000187.1_pt1 | contig 11258 bp, 10 predicted proteins | sample 9266271 | NCBI WGS metagenome assembly JAESGU01 (sample SAMN15740544, study PRJNA653495) | algae metagenome | isolation source: Scytonematopsis contorta HA4267-MV1 and co-occurring heterotrophs from mud... | place: USA: Palolo Valley Trail, Honolulu, Hawaii | collected 2009-07-25
TCGTTTGTTAGTAAAGCGAGTAGAGGTGGAAACTGAACAGGTGAATGTGGTTTTTCGGGTAGGGGAGGTTTCTGATGTCCCAAAGTTTGATGAGCTAGAAAGTTTGCAAGATTGTGGGAGGGGTAAGCGCCCGTCACTTGGGGTTGAGGGCTAGTCCAAAGGAGTGCTGGTGTTGATGACCATATTTTATACTGACAATCTTGACATTCTCTTAGGTCTAGAGTGCGATCACTTTCAACGAAGCGTGAATTTTGAGTGAGTTTATCAGATAATTCTTTAAGGGGACTGCTAACAATAGCCTCCTTTGACCAATTGGAATCAACACCACAATTGCCACAAAAGTGTTTTTTGTGAGGATTTTTAGCAAAACTACCCAAATCCAAGTGTGGATGATGACATTTGTTACAGTAAAGTGTACCCAAAGGCAATTTATCAATTAGTGCTTCTAAATATGCCAATGCTGATGGAGGCGCAATAACGACCCTTTTAATCAGTGCGTTACTTTTAAATAATGGTAAATCATCATCGTCCGAGGTTACTACTAACGCTGGGAAATTACCATCTATAATCTTTTTTCCAACTGGGTCTTGTCGTGCATGTAAGTGAATTTGGACACTTTCTAAATCTGACTCATCAGTAGTATTAATTGCTGTTGGTAGGGCTGCCCAAATACCAATTCCCCCAGGATAATCTTCAGGATTAATGACTTTAGGATTTTTAGTATAGTTCATCAAGGCGGTAGCATTTGAACAAACTATACTACCTCCTCCTTTTGCAGCTTGTTGTAAGTCAGCTTTTGTTCCCCAATGAACTTGATGGGTACGACACCACCAACGCTCTGCACCATTTTGATAAGGGTTTTGAGGTGTCATAACCTCTGTTTAGATTGTTGTCACAACCCTTATTTGCTGTGATGACTGGAAAGTAGGCAGCAATAACAAATAGTATTTCTATGCAAAAGCCTGTAATATCACTGTGTATGTGTGATTCGAGACACTAATTTATTTCCGGTACGTTTAAGGTTTGCGTGAAAAACGTAAAGAGTTTTATGAATTATTTTTATGTTATCGCGGAAAATACGTACTGCTACTGTTTTATCTATTGCTACAATTTTAACTTCAGGTGTAGTTTATTTAAATCCTGAAAGTGCTTGGGGAAGAGGAAGAGGAAGAAGTTCAGGTGGTCGAGTTTCTGTTCGTGGCTACTATCGCTCAAACGGTACTTATGTAAGACCACATACTCGCTCTGCGCCTGGTGGAAGCAGCATATATGTACCACCAAGTACTCGCTTTATTCCTGGTAGTGGTTCATATAATTCAAATGACTCAAATTATAACTATCCGTATACCCCTTCTGTTCCAAATAGTAAATTACAGGAGGATGAATTTAATCCCAATTATGTCCCCGAAAAAAGTGAATCAGTATATGTCCCTCCTGCTGGATTACCTAACCTCGATTTACCCAATAATTCAAATCCTTCTCCTGAATTACCTAACCTTGAGTTACCTAAAAGTTCAGAACCTTTGACTCCTAATCTTTACGTTAACAAACCTGATAACTCAGATACCAACTCAGAAAAACAGGCAATTAACACAGCTTTGGAGCCATCTAAACTCAATTTTCCATTTAATAGTTGTGGAGATAAAATTTTAGAAACTAGTAGATGGTATCCAGTATTTATAGATGGTGGAAACTTAGACCAAATTCGTATTAAATTCTGCAAAGATGCTTATGCTACATCTCGAAAAAATACCGGAGAAAAAACTGTGCAAGTTGCAAGTTTTAACAGCCGTGAAAAAGCTTTATTTTTTGCAAAACAGGTTAATGGAGAAGTCGGAGAGTTAACGCAAGTTAATAGTCAAGAAGAACTACCAGAAAATATAGTAACCAAAGAAGCATCCCAAACGCCTTTGCCTGAAACTATTTCTACTGAATCAGAAGAATCTTTACCAGTAGATAATCCCTCCTCTGACACAATAACTCCACCTGAGGCTGTTTCTACGCAGTCAGAACAAACTTTATCTGATATTCTTTCCACAAAAAGTCAAAAAACTTCATCAAAAAATACTCCACCAATAAAAACAGCATCTTTACCTGAAACTACCACTGATGATAAAACATCATCATCAAATTATAACATTGGTAATTTTTTGACATTATGGACTATTTGGAGTTTATTATTGTTTTGGCTATGGTCAAAATTAAAAAACTCTCTCTTAAAAAATAAAGTATAAACTGTACATTGCTAATTGTTGTTTCACAATTTATCTAGCACATCAAAAATACTTGGGACTCATGATTTACTGTGGAAGTAGATTAGTACCAGCTCATAGGGTTTTGCCTAAATCTTCAAGCTTCTATGCAGCTGTCAAAAGTGGAGGAGGGAAGGTACGTTTAAAGGCGATCGCCATCCATCTAACCCCAGAAAAATGCTTAAAACCCTTAATTTGTCGTGGTACTTATACTGAAACGCTTGATTTCTCGTAGAAATCTACGGTAAGCCTATATTTACCGTTGAAGGGAGAGCGTATCTAATAATTGGTAACTGTAGTGAGTTAGTTATGTTAAAGACACTAATTACCAACATAACCTTTTGGACGCCCACGTCTAATATCGCTAAAAGTAAACATAACATCAGGTAATGGCAATTGGTTTTTTGGCACATAACCTAAATTCTGGGAAGTTTTTGCATACTTACTTCCATCAAATTTTGTCAGTTTCCACGTTAAAAACCATTGTTTTTTCTCGTTGTAATCAAACTGGTAGGTGGCGATATCAAACCAACCATTATGTTTGCTTTTTAATATTGCAATTAAGGGAAAATCTGAACCTCGTGAAACAGATGTCGTACCTATCAACTGGTAGCTATTTTGATTCTTTTTAAAAATGAAGCCAGCACAACTTCTATTAGAACAAGGTATCCCTCTGTTTAGTAAAATAATAGCTTCCTTAATTTTATCACCATTTAAATCAGCTTCTTGGTAAAAATATTGAGAGGAACTCCAATGTTCTGTTTGTTGATATCCGGCTGCTTCTTTTAGAGCTTCGAGTAAAGCTGGATTTGGCTTAATTATAGGTTGAGTTTGTTTCGCGTGGACGATATTTGTATCACTTGAAAAATTATTATCAAAATTACCAATAACTGTTATTAGTATTATCAAAAATATTGAGTTTAGTTTTTTCATTTTCTTATTAATCAATTCAATTTTTTGTAGTTTATTTCTTATATTTGTGCTAACTAACTAATTACAATTTTTGTGATTAATCTAACATTTAGTTGATTTGCTTTGTAATAATTCATAATACTGTTACTGGAAGATTTTCAATGACAAGCGAACCTAATTTATTTTTAAAAATGCTCATGGTCGTGACAAATTAAATACCTCATCTTTCTCAGAGTTAATAATCAATTTTTTGGGTGATAAATCTACCCGTGAAACTTCCGAATAAGTTTTACCATTAAATTTCATTAAAAACCAGTATAGTCCTCTAGGTGTATAGTTGAATTTTTGTGTGGCGAGATTATACCAACCACTAGTTTTCATGGGCAAAATGGCAACAAACGGCTCCATCTTTTGAGATGCAAGTGTTGCTTTTAGTTTATATTCACTACCTTTCTTTTGAAACACATAGAGCGGACAATAGCGATTACTACACACTAAAGAATATTGAATCGCGACTATGGTTTCCTTGACTTTATCATCATTTAAATCTACTTCATTAAAGTAGAAACTCACCTTATCAATAATCCCTGTATCATTTGTGCCTAAGGCATCTATAATTGCTTTTTTTAAAGCTGTACTAGGTTTTGCTTGTTTATTATTCTGAGATTTAATAAAGTTTTTTTCTACTCTAATATTAGATTTATTCGATAGAATGGCTTGCGTAGATGTGGAGGGGAAAAATACGCTTGAAGCAGTAATAGTCATTATCGCTGCGGTTAAGAATTTGATTTGTTTCATGATTTTAAATCCAAACTGATGTGACTAATCAATAATAAACAACTAACAAGCTTAACTATTATAGTAATGAAATAGAGTAATTGATTTTATATTCATATTTATTTTTTGCTTGTGATAGGTAACTCATTTACCATAGAGCGAGCAATACTTTTTAATTCATTTAATGAAATTTGCCCAGAACTTGTTGCAAAATAAGTCTTATTCTGAACCCATGAGATTACATTAAAACCATCACCTTGAAAATGATTGGCTATAACTCCACTACCAAGAGAAAATTTTGTACCTGATGTTCTATAAAATTCTGATTCTTTGTATAATTTTGAGCCAATGGTTCCAAACGAAAAGCTTAACGGTAAACAATTGAGAGCATATCCTCGCCCTCCAGGAAAATCTTTTTCACAGCCAACATATTTTAATTTTAGAGAAATACTATCTTTCTCAATCTTTAAATCCGGTTGTATTTTCCCTGCTTTAATAATTTTATTGGGTATGGAACTGGGTAACCTGACAACCAGATTTCTTGGTAATTGTCTACGAATATCTTTGACAACTTGTGTAAAAATTTGTACTGGTGCGGCTTGTACAATTTGTATGTTACTCACAATCGCACTACAAATTACATAAGTTATTCCGCTCAATAATAGCAAGCGTGATTTTATCATGATTTACTTCCCATATTTGCTGTATTTTTGTTAATTTGAGAAGATTATCTTCCAGTAATTTGTGCAAGAGTAAACCCTGAACCACTGGGGCGTAGAATGATTCGAGAAGGTTTTGAATTTAAATTGTTGTATGTATTCTGATATGTCGAACCATTATATTTGTGCAGTTTCCAATTAACTTTTCTTTGTTGAGAGTCATACACTAGAGTTGCAATATCAAGCCAACCTTTACTTTTGCTTGAAAGTACAGCTACTTGTCCTCCATTGGAAGCAGCTCCACTTTTCCCTATTAAGCGATATGTTTTACCACTTTTCCTAAAAATGTAAACTGGGCATTCCCAAGCACCACAATGAGGTCCCGTAGAGTAAACTATAACTTCTTGACTTTTATCGTTGTTGAGGTCTACGTAAGCAGTATAATATCTTATCTGCTTCAAAATATCTTGGGAAAAGTCACCAGTCGCATTTTTGATTGCTTTTACTAACTCAGCACTTGAACGCTTTTGTGCCTTTGCTACTGAAAAATTTGAACATAATAAGGTAATGAATAAAACTCCAAACCCTAGTATATACTTTGGTTTCATATGATTAATTATAAATATTTGCGATTTGTTAGAAGTGCAAGACTAGACTTATAACAAGTCGTTTATGAGTCTTTCTCAACTCTCTTTTGTTTTGCAGCTTATTTTGAAATTTAAAAGCACCCTTTGCTTTAATGCGTAAGTTAGACGGTTGAACTCTAGTGTTGCATTTGTCACTTTAGTAACCATAAGTAAATGCTTAGTTTCCTTCAGTGATTAGAATCACGTATTATTACTGAATAAATCACATTGCTTTAATCTGCTTGTTGTAAAAGTAACTACCGGGATTTGTGTAAATTGGGACACGATGCAAAGATTTGTAAACTTGCTTGAAATAAATTAGGTTTTATGGATTAACGGGTACGCTCATCAAAAATAGTGGTCTCATAAAGCTAATTTTCTAAAACCCTTATATATCAATAGCTCCAGCCAAGTGTCACAACCGTCATAACCTGTAAGTGAACTTCCAGTAAATCCAAGTAGTGCAAAAAAATCAGTCATTGCAGAAACTCGAATAAATATATAAAAGGTCATGACAGGTTATGACAGTACACTAGAAATGAGACTGAAGCTGCCTATTGATAAGGGTTTTAAGGTGTCACAACCCCTGTTTGCTTTGGTGATTAGGAAGCAGCAGTAAGAAAACTCATGATTGGTAGCCATAATTTATCGACTATAACGTTTTTCTTTCCACACCGATGGGAATACTAAAGCTATATATACAGACATACAGGACTATTAAAATGTCAAATAACAATCAATTTGACCATATACTTATTAATCAACCGAGAGAATTTGATGCAGTCGAGGGTGGGCAAACTCAATATCCTGTTAAAAGTGCAGTTTTAGGAGGTATTGAAGGCGTAAAAAGCAGATTGAACTGTACAAATATTCAGCAGAAAATCAAAGCTTTAAAAGATGCACTTTTGTATGGTGATAAAGGCTTAGAGTTAGTCATTGACAGTTTGCAAGACGAATCAAGTCGAATAAAAAGCGCTGCTTATTCTTTACTTCAAACAAGGCAAGAAGAAAAAATTAAGCAGGTATTGTCAGAGTATAACTCTTGGGAAAAAATGACATGTATAAATACTTTAGAAGGGCATTTAGCTCCTGTTTTCTCTCTTACTATAACAGCAGACGGTAAAACAATTATTAGCGGAAGTCAAGATGAAACTATTAAAGTATGGGATTTATATACTGGTGAGCTTAAAAGTGTAATAAATGCTTCAGAGAGAGTTTATAAAGTAACTGTAAATTCTGATGGAAAAACTATTATTAGTGGAGGTGGTTCGTATCGTGATAAACCTGAAAATACGATAAAGTTATGGGATTTACAAACAGGTGAGCTTCAAAAAGAGATAGGTTTGTTTCAGTCTCTAATATCTGATATATCAGTTAACAGTAATGGGAAGAGCGTAATTAGTGGGTCAAATTATTCAAAAATTCAAATATGGGATTTACAAACAGGAAACCTTTCTAAAACATTAACAACAAAATCACTTTTAGGAACTACCGAGGTCGCGATTAGTCCAGATGGAAAAAACCTTGTTAGTGGTAATCGCAACCAAACGATTAAAGTTTGGGATATCAATTCTGGGGAGCTAAAATATGATTTTTCTTCGGACTCAAAAGGTACTATATCATTAGCATTTAGCTCAGATGGGACAAGACTTATTGCAGGTTGTGATGACGCAACAGTTAAGGTTTGGAATTTAAAATACAAAAAACTTGAAAATATATTAGAAGGTCATACTGAATTCGTTACTTCAGTTGCAATCAGTCCCTATGGGCAAAGTATTATTAGTGCAAGCAATGATAAAACAATCAGAATTTGGAATTTGTTAACAGGAGAAATTCAATGTGTTCTTTCGGGGCACTTGAGAAAAATTTTTTGTATAGCAATTAGTCCAGATGGAAAAAATATTATTAGTGGGGGTTTAGATACAACCATTAAAATTTGGGGAGTAAAATAAAATTTATTAACCATTACTATTACCCACCAATTTCTCATCCTTCAACATCCTAGACGCAGCTTCTAGCAAAGCTTATTATAAGTAAGATAAAATATAAAAAAGGTTGTGACACTACACCAGTCAATAGTCTAGAATCACCTATCAGCAACGCTTTGAATTTGTCACAACTCTTTTAAAACGATAACCCTTAAAATCTTTGATATGGAGATAAAAACTCTTGAATCATGTTACATGAATTATACTCGACTGCGGGATTTGCTTGCAGCAGGAGAATGGAGAAAAGCTGATGAGGAAACTGCATTTGTTATGCTCGTGGTTACAGACAGAGAAGAGCTAGGTTCGCTTAATATTCAAAGCATTGATAATTTCCCCTGTGAAGACCTAAAAATTATTGACCAGCTTTGGGGAAAATATAGCAATGGGCGTTTCGGCTTTTCTGTACAAAAGCGCATTTATACTTCTGTTGGTGGAACGAAACAGTACGACTATCAAATTTGGGAGACTTTTTGCAATCGCGTTGAATGGAGAAAGGACAACGATTGGATGTATTACAATGACCTAACTTTTGACCTCAAAGCACCATTTGCTCATCTCCCAGCCGCTTTTTGGGGTATTGGGGTAAGGGGGTTGTTGTATTGGGGTTCGGGTGATGGGTTTGGTAGGATTCCGTTTTTCTTTTCTCGCGTGGAAACTTGTTATAGAAATGGCAGTCTCACGGGTTAATTTATTAAAAAGCTTATAAATTAAGCTAAAGTAAAGCCCCCGCTGGCTTTGTGGTACTCAGACGAGGGGTAAGCATATCATACTTGTATTTATTATAACATTTACCATTTAGCATTGATTCCAGTATGGAAATGTAGCTGCTTTCCATGAGGTTGTGACAAAGGCTATTAGTGAGAATCTATATATAGCAATGGTTTCATCGAAGGTGCCATAACCGTCATAACCATGAAGTGAACTTCCAAGAATAAAATATGGGCAATAAAAACAAGTCGCTTAACCAATTTGGAATAAATATAAAAAAGGTTATGACGGTTGTGACAGTACACTAGCAATGAAACTAAAGCTGCCTACTGATAAGGGTTTTAGTCTGTCACAACCTCTAACCGCCAAGGTGACTATACACCTACTAATAATCCGGTAATATCTACTATAATCTGGTATTTTCTAGTAGCTTACCCATGCCGGAGACAAGCAGTATCGGTGACTTCTCCTAACTATTTATTTACCTCAAGTTCGTTTCTACACAGGGGTAGAAATCGCAGTAGTAAAACTTTCCCCTCGGAATCAAGGAATCCCGAAGGAACCGCAATCTGGTACTGAATTGAAGCAACCGAGGTATAACGAACAGCACTTAACTTTTAACCAGAATCAGTCAAATACTTCTCCCTCGTTTCCTATCTTTAATCTTTCAAGTTTTTGGATAGGAATAAAGCCAATTGCTTTATAAATTAATTGTAGTTCAAAATACTAAATTTCGCTCTTCTGTAAAAAGATTTATCGCCAGGTTTTACCGGATATGACTAGATATTTAGGGTTCTAGAACCAACAGTGGGGAGCAATGATAAGCGTCTCAAGGTGTTAATCTGGTATTTATTAGTGGAAAGGACAACCACTTTCTATCTTGTTGTTATCACCAGACTTTTTGCCCGCTGTCAATTTTTCCAAAAATGCATTTGTGTCAAAGTAATGCTCCACAGTTTCAATTTTTAACTCATCATTGACGCGAGCAATACTTATTCCTACAACTTCTATTGTTTCTCCTGTCGGTGCAAAGTCTTTATACTGACCTTTAAAGGTTCCCCAGTGTCGCCACTTGAAAGTAACATTGGGTGGTCCAGATAAGACTTCCACTATTTCCCAAACAAACCCATCGGGGAAAGCATTATGAAATAAATGTGCGCTAGACTCAAAATCTTCTTCTTTGGGATTGTAATGCTCAGTTTCTGTAATAAATAGGTTGTATGTTCCAGCTTCAACAACATCGTTCGCGGTGTAAGCTTGACCACCATTGGTAATCATGCGGAATTTATCAGCTACCACCGATACCCATTCTTGCGGTTTTGTTTTAAAGCTAGCTTCCATCTCAAAAGCCCGTACTAAATTTTGCACAATGGCTTCCAAGGAACCTGCTGCATGATTATATTTACTTTCTTGTTTGAGAAAAGTATTGGTGCGGGTATAATCTGGGGCTGTACCATAACGCCATTGGTTATCCGCACTTTGCTCAATAACCGTATCTCTGTCTTGTATCCACAGAGGTTGATTGTCAGCTTGAGTCATAGTAAATAATTACTAAATTTTAGTAACATTTCTTCATTAAGTATTTTAACTGAAAAAGACTTTATTGATGAAAATCAGTATCTTTATCAGATTACCAAAGTTGATGAGCAGTCACCAGTATCCCTGCGAAATACTTCAAGCTTTCATACAGATGTCATGTCAAAAGTGAAGAAGGAGGGTTACTTTTAAAGGCGATCGCGCTTTAGCTAATCTTAGTAAAATGCTTGAAACCCTTGATTTGTCGTACTTAATACGCTGAAAGGCTTAATTTATCGTAGAGGTGTGTTGAAAACCCTGATTATTCGTGGGAATCTGCGGTAAATGTATGTTGAGTTAAAATTATACCTTTCGGGACTTTTTAAACATCCTCTTAGACCATAAACAAAAACTATGCCCAAAGATGAATCAAAAGATGAGTCTCAAATTTTTACGCCTCCTTCGCGACGACCGTGGTGGTGGTCTTACTGGGTGTTTGTCCCGCTCTGCTCCCTTGTATACAGTGCGTTGTGCTTTTATTTTATTGGAGCTGCTTGGGGTTTGCGCGGCCAATCGAAGCCGTTGTGGTATGTGGTACTGAAGGTACTGACAATACCCGGCGTGTGGTTTCCCCCTTACATCGGCGCGCCATTATGGGGTGGAATTATGGGTTTCGTCTTCGTCAGACTGTTCCGGTGGATTCGGGTTTGACTCTCCCCACCTTAGAATTTTGTCTATAAAGCCTACAATCTTTACAGGGAAAGAAATTTACGTTGTTTGCATATTCTACAGCGTCACAGAGATGAGGCTAGATTCTACGACGATGTTTGTAGCTGTTAGGGCGCTCGACGTTGAGAAAAGCATATCGCTGTTTACGTTTTTTACTAGCAGTTTCTGTATTAAGTAATTACTGGAAATCTTTAAACATGGTTGAATCTTCATTTTACAAGCGTATTTTGTCAGCAGAAGAAAGCAATTCTATTTGGGATAAACTATCCTCGCGTTGGGCAATAACTGGTTTTTGTTGTTGGTATCCTTTATCAAATCACAAACCGAACGATGTTGAGGCGTTTGATGATACTTACTTTGAACAAGAAGTTGATACCAAGAATTTACAAGCGATTCTTCGTAGTCGTGGAGTTGAAACAGTTTGGGAAATACGCGAATTTGACGATAATTACGAATTAGAGTTGTCCAATTTCGAGCCACATTACAATGGTGCAGAAGGCTTCTGGTGCGACAGCAACTTTGACTGGGTAGTTTATGCATCGCACGAGAGTTCAATTACCATTGGTGGTTGGTTATTACCAGAAATTCAGGCTGTGTGGTCAAATTGGCAAGAACGTCTATATGAGTTTTGACCATAAATCATTAAGAGTCATAATTTCTCGCCTTAGTTAATACGTACTAGTGTATGGGTTTTAGCGGTTCTTTCGTACATAGCGTGCTAAATTTGAATTAAAATCTATAATTGTGCTTTATTTACAAGGCTTACAGGCACTTATAGTTTCAATTTAAGCAAGAAATACCGTTTTGAAGGTAATAATGGCTGTAAGAGAAGCCCAGTAATAGTTTTAAGCTTAATTTTCCACAAGTTTAGCACGCGCTTTGTACGCAAGAGCCAAAATTATTAAACCCTTTACTGCTAATGTTTTTCAAACAAATGCATAATTTGATTTCACTGACTCTATTAATAACCCACATTCCGCACCCTAGCTGTCACAGGTTCATTAGTACTTAAGCAATTATCGTTAGATAGTACTATCAAACTATCGCTTTAAGTTATATTCTCAAATATTTTAAAGCTTAATAATAATTAAT
>JAESGU010000188.1_pt1 | contig 11050 bp, 12 predicted proteins | sample 9266271 | NCBI WGS metagenome assembly JAESGU01 (sample SAMN15740544, study PRJNA653495) | algae metagenome | isolation source: Scytonematopsis contorta HA4267-MV1 and co-occurring heterotrophs from mud... | place: USA: Palolo Valley Trail, Honolulu, Hawaii | collected 2009-07-25
GTTCCGCCGCGTCGCAACCCGCTTCGAGAAGACCGCCAGAAACTACCTCGCCGTCGTCACCCTCGCAGCAATCGTCCTGTGGCTCAGGTAAGTGTCCACAGAGCCTAGAGCCGTTTCACCGCAAGCAGGTGCGGTGAAACGGCTCTATGTCCTTGTCTGGTCGCGTTTGTCCCTGTCGTCAGGCGATTCCGCCTGACTTGAAAACGCTCTAGGCCGGCCCGCACAGGCGCCGCCCGGCTTTGGGCTTCCGCTACCCCACCATGTGAATGCGCCGCGGCAGGCTGCCCAGGATGCGGCAGCCGCGCTCGGTCACCACGATCGACTCCGACAGGCCCACGGTGAAGGCGCCGTACTCACGCAATGCCGTGGGCACGTGGAAGCACATGCCGGCTTCAAGCGGCACCTCCACGCCGTCGAACAGGCTCAGCACCTGCCACTCGCCCCAGTCGGGCGCGAAGCTGATGCCCAGCGAGTATCCGGTGCGCTTGCGGTAGCGCTCGGTCATGCCGGCGTCGTCGATCACGCGCTGCGCCGCCTGGTGCGCCTTGGCGCAGGTGGCACCCGGGCGCACGGTATCCAGCACCGCCTGCAGGGCGCGCTGCACCACGGCTTCCAGGTCGCGTGCCAGCGGCGGTGGGTCGCCCAGCCAGGCGGTGCGCATCAGGCCGGTGTGGTAGCGGTCGTGGCAGCCTGACATTTCCAGGAACACCGCGTCGCCCTTTGCCAGCCTGCGGCGGCGCCAGGTGGCGTGCGGCACGCCGGAGCGCGGGCCCGACGAGACCAGCGGCTCCATTCCCATGTACTCCGCGCCGGCGGCGATGGCGGCCTGCATCATCGCGGCGACCAGATCGTTTTCGGTGGCGCCCGCGCGCACGGCATCCAGGCCCGCCTGGATGCCGGCATCGGCCTGGCGGGCCGAGGCTTCCAGCGCTGCGATCTCCCGCGATGACTTCACGCGCCGCAGTTGCTCGACCAGGCCGGTGGCGTCGGCGATGTGCGGCAGCTCGGCCGACAGGGCCTCGAAGAAGCTGATCGGCAGGAACCAGCCGCCCTTCTCGATACCGATGCGCTGCGTGGCAAGGCCCTTGTCGCGCAAGGTGGCGGCCAGCAGGCCGGCGGGCGTCACGCCATCGCCATAGGTCACGTGATCGGCGACAAAGCTGTTGCGCAGGAAGTTGGTGAGTTCGAGTTGGCGCAGCAGGAAGCGCGGTGCGCCGACAGCCGGGAAGATCAGGCACTGGAAGGTGTAGTAGCCCGGCGTCTGCTGGCCGGTCAGGTAGAAGATGTTTTCCGGCCCGGTGAACACTGCCGCGGCCAGGTCGGCCGCGACCAGGGCCGCGCGCAACCGGTCGCAGCGCGCCGCGTATTCCGATTCAGGAAACGCGGATTCGATGCCGCGGGCGAAGGCTTTCATGCGGTGATCTCCAGCAGCGTGTCGCCATGTTCGGCGCAGTCGGCGATGCCCAGGCCGGGGCCGGGCGGCAGGTGCAGCAGGCCATCGGCGTAGCGAAGCCGGCCCGCGGGATCGTTCTCCAGGCCATCGGCGCCATACAGCTCGCGCCATGCCGCGCCGACGGCGATGGCGGCGTGGGCGGCGGCCAGCGTGCTGGGCACGCCTTCGTTCATCTGCCCGACCATCACGCCGATGCCGGCCGCCTGCAGCGTGCGCGCGGCCGCCACCAGGCGGTCCAGCCCGCCCAGCTTGGCGAGCTTCACGTGCGCCTGCGGTGCCGCGCGCGTGGCGGCCAGCCAGGCAACGGCGCGCATGCTGTCGAGCGACTCATCCAGCATGATCGGCACGGCGCTGGCGGTGGCCAGTGCCGCGAGGCCCTCGCGGCTTTCGGGCGGCAGCGGCTGTTCGCAGCAGGAGAGCCCCAGCGGTGCCGCCGCTTCGATGAAGCGGCGTGCCGTTGCCACGTCCCACCTGCCATTGGCATCGACGCTGAGCGTGGCATCGGCGCCAAGCACGGTGCGCAGCAGCGCGAAGCGGCTGAGGTCGTTGTCCGCACTGCCCACGCCGACGCGCAGCTTCTGATCCAGGAAGCCGCGCGCAGCAAAAGCCCGCGCCCGCGCCGCAAGCGTTTCGTCATCGCACCAGAACAGCGTCTGGTTGGTCGGCGTGGCCGTGCCGGCGGCGGCGCCGCCCAATGCCGTGGAGAGCGGCACGCCGGCATCGCGCGCCTCGGCATCGCGCGCCGCCATTTCGAACAGCATGCGCACCGGCGCATGCGCGGCTTCCGCGGCCTCGACCCAGGCGGCGGGGGGTGCCCGCCAGTCGATCGCGGTGCCCAGCAGCAGCGCCTCGCTGACCAGCAGGTCGGGCGCGATGCCGCTGAGGTACTGGATGTTCACGCGCGTGGCGCCAAGCCCGGCCAGCGCGCCATCCTGGCGCACGGTCAGCCGCAGCTCATCCAGCATCGGCACGGGGCCGGAGGTGGCGGTGTACAGCACTGCGCCGCCGGCGTAGCGGAGCGCCACGCGGGACAGGCGCACACGGCGCGGCATCAGGCGCGCAGCATGGCAAGGGCGATGTCGCGATAGATGCGCACGGCCTGGTGCAGTTCGGCTTCGGGCACGAACTCCTCGGGCCTGTGCGCGACCCGAAGGTCGCCGGGACCAAGCACCACGCCTTCGGCGCCGAGCGTGCGGAAATGCACGAAATCGCACGCCCCCTGGAAGCCGGTGGGCGTGGGATCGGCCACGCCATGCAGGGCCGCGGCGGCGATCGCGGCCTGCACGATCGGATGGTCGGGCGCGGTTTCCGCGGGACCGCCCGTGGTGGGGCGCAACTCGACGATCTCGGCCTCGATCCCGTCGCCCAGCAGGGCGCGGATTTCGGCCAGCGCCGCATCCTCGCTCTCGCCCGGGATCAGGCGGCGGTCCAGCAGCAGGTCGCAGGCGTCGGGCACGATGTTGTCGGCCACGCCCGCGGCCGCGCGCGTGACCGTGAGTGTCGGGTGGCCGACCAGCGGATGCGCGCGCGACGCCAACGCGGCATGCAGCGCCTGGATGCGCGGCAGCAACCGGCCGGCCTGGAAGATGGCGTTCACGCCCAGGTCGGGTGTTCCGGAATGCGCGGTGGCGCCGCGCACCCGCACCAAGGGACGAAGGCTGCCCTTGTGCGCGATGATCGGTGCATTGCCGCTGGGCTCACCGACCACCACGAAGTCGATATGCGGGCGCTGTGCCACCAGGTGCTTCGCGCCGCGGCTTGATGCCTCCTCGTCCGCCACGAAGATGCCCAGCAGCGTGCCCGACCATGCTGCACGATCGGTGGCGAGCGCGGCGATGGCGCCCAGCATGGCGGCAAGCGACCCCTTGGCGTCGCAGGCGCCGCGGCCGATCAGGTTTCCGCCATCGCGGCGAAGCGTGAACGGATCGGCGTGCCAGCCGTCGCCGGTGGGCACCACGTCCATGTGCGTGTTGAAGGCGAAGCTGGGGCCAGGGCCGTTTTCGATCCGCGCGATCACGTTCGGCCGGTCGGGCGCGAAGCCATCCAGCGTCACCTCGGCGCCCAGGGTGCGCAGGTGCTCGGCGATCCAGGCGGCGCATGCGCCTTCGAGACGGCCGGGATTCTGGGTGTCGAACGCCACAAGCCGCGCCAGGTGTTCGACCACGCCCGGCATCAGTGATCGAGCTTGCCCAGGAAGCGCGCCACGCGGTCCGGCACGCCGCCGCCGAAGAATTCTCCGGTGGTGGCTTCGTGCACCACCTCGCCCTGGTCCATGAACATCACGCGGTCGGCCACACGGCGGGCGAAGCCCATTTCGTGCGTCACCACGATGCTGGTGGTGCCCTCCTCGCTGAGTTCCTGCATCACCTGCAGCACCTCGCCGACCGTCTCGGGATCCAGCGCGCTGGTGGGCTCGTCGTACAGCATCAGCGCGGGTTCCATGGCCAGTGCCCGCGCGATGGCCACGCGCTGTTGCTGGCCGCCGGAAAGCTCATCGGGATAGGCATCGAACTTTTCCGGCAGGTGCACCTTGGCCAGCAGTCTCTCGGCCCTTGCGCGCGCATCGTCCGGCGCCAGGCCCAGCACGCGGATGGGCGCCAGCGCCACGTTGTCGCGTGCGGACAGATGCTGGAACAGCTCGAAATTCTGGAACACCATGCCGATGCGCTGGCGCACGCGATGCGCCTTGCGGCCGGCCTGTGCGATGTCCGCGCCGTCGAAGTTGATGCGGCCCGAGGCGACGGGTTCCAGCAGGTTGAGGCAGCGCAGCAGCGTCGATTTGCCCGAGCCCGACGGGCCGATCACCACGAGTGTTTCGCCGCGTTCGACGCGGATATCCACGTCCTTCAGCACCTGCAGCGCGCCGAAGGATTTGTGGATGGCGATCGCCTCGATCACCACGCTCATCGCACGCGCCCGCTATCGGCGGTGAGCCCCAGGAAGCGTTGCAGCAGCGGCACGGCGGGCTTGCGGCCACGCCTTCGCAGCGCACCCTCGATCCCGGCCTGCACCAGCATGAACACGGTGGTCATGGCCAGGTAGTAGATGCCGGCGGCGGTCAGCGCCTCCAGGTAGCGGAAGTTCGACGATGCGGTCTGGTTGGCGATCAGCAGCAGTTCCTCCACCGCGATCACGGACACCAGCGCCGACAGCTTCAGCATGCCGATGAACTGGTTGCCGATCGGCGGGATTACTATGCGCGCAGCCTGGGGGAGTACCACCCAGCGCATCACCTGCCATTCCTGCATGCCCAGCGCGCGTGCCGCCGAACGCTGGCCGCGGCCCACGGCGCGGATGCCGCTGCGCATGATCTCCGCCATGTAGGCGCCTTCGTTCAGCGCCAGCGCCAGCACCGCGCAGGTGAAGCCCGACAGCGTGATGCCGAAGGCGGGCAGCACGTTGAACACGAAGATCAGCTGGAACAGCACCGGCGTGCCGCGGAACAGCCACAGATAGACGATGGCCACGATCCTGAGCACCGCGAAGCGCGCTTCCTGCAGCAGCGCCACCACCAGCCCCGCCACCATGCCCCAGAACAGCGAAGCCAGGCTGATCAGCAGCGTCATCAGCGCGGCGTTGAAGAACCGCGGGCTGGTCAGGTATTTTAGGATAAGCTCCGGCTGGTCGAGCGGCACCAGCGCTGCTTCAGAACAGGTTGCCCGTAAGCGGCAGGTTGTACTTCCGCATCAGGGCCACGTAGGTGCCATCGGCCACCACCGCCTTCACCGCGGCCTCGATCGCGGCACGCAGCGCTTCGTCGCCCTTGCGCACGGCGATGCCGATGCGGGTTTCGTTCTCGAACACCTCGCCCGCGACCTCGAACACGTCGGGCAGTTCGCTGGTGAGTTTCGCCGCGCCGGCGGTGCTGTCGAAATGCGCATCGGCGCGACCCTGCCGCACCGACAGCGTGCTGTCCTGTGCGGTCGGAAAGGTCAGCACCGTGACCTCCGGCCTGCCGGCGGCCTTGCACTTGTCGGAATCCTGGCGGGCGTAGGTTTCCTGGATGCCGCCGAGTGTGACCGCCACGCGCCGGCCGCACAGGTCGTCGCGCGAGCGGATGTTCAGCGGATTGCCCTTGCGCACGATGATGTTGTTGCCGATGCGCATGTAGGGGATGAAATCCACCTGCTCGGCGCGCTGGGGATTGATGTACATGGCGCTGTTGATGATGTCGATGCGCCTGCCTTGCAGCGCCGGGATCAGGCCGCGGAACTCGATGTTGGTGATCACCGGTTCCAGGCCCATCTTCTTCGCGATCGCTTCGCCGAATTCGATGTCGAAGCCCACGTATTTCCCATCCACCTGGTATTCGAAGGGCGCGAAGGTGGCGGCGACGCCGTAGGTCAGCTTGCCCGGCGTCAGCAAGGCAGGGGCCTGCGCTAACGCACCCAGGGGCACCAGGGCAAGCAGTGTGGCAAGCGCGCGACGGAACATGTTTCGTTCTCCCGGTCCTTGTGGTCGGCGGCCGTGCGGCCAATCCCCCCCGATTAGTTGTTGTTCAGACTGTCACACTCAGTACAATCCTGTCCATGCCCCATCAGGCAACCACGGCCCAGGCGCGCCACGCAGCACTGGCGGCGGAAATCCTGCGCCGCGCGCAGCAGGAAGGCTGGCGACCGGGCCAGCGACTGACCGAGCTTTCGCTGGCCGCGCTGCTGGATGTGTCGCGCACGCCCGTGCGCGCCGCGCTGCGCCACCTGGCTCAATCCGGCATTGTGCGCGCGCACCCTGATCGCGGTTTCGTGCTGGCGGCCGGTGCCCGCCGCCTGGAGTTCGCGCGCGTAAAGCGCCCCGACACGGCCGAGGCTGCACTGCACGCCCGCCTGGTGCGCGATCGCATCGGTGGGCACCTGCCCGAGGTGGTGACGCAGGCTGCGCTGCTGCGCCGCTATCGCGTCGGCCGCGCGCTGCTTGGCCAGGTGCTGGCACGCATGCAGGACGACGGGCTGATCGCCGCCCGCGCCGGCAGCGGCTTCGCCTTCGCGCCCACCCTGGCCAGTGCCGCGTCACGCGCCGCCAGCTTTGAGCTGCGCCTGGCGATCGAGCCCGCCGGCCTGCTGAGCGAGAGTTTCGCGATTGACCAGGCCGTTCTGGTACGACTTGCGCGCGCGCACGAGGCGATGCTGGCGCGGCTTTCCCGAACGCAGAACCCGGCCACGATCTTCGCGCTGGACGAAGGCTTCCACGAAGCACTGGCGGCCATGAGCGGCAACCCGTTCTTCCTGGCCGCGATGCGCCAGCAGAACCGGTTGCGCCGGCTGCTGGAGTTCGCAACCTACGGCGGACGCACGCGTGTGCGCGCTTGGCTGCATGAGCACCTGGGCATCATGGCACGGCTTTCAGGCGGCGATCGCGCTGCTGCCGCAGCGCTGCTGCGCGCCCATCTGCTGGCGGCCCGCAACCAGGCGCATCCCTGAGCGGGATTGGTGCGGGCGGTCGGAATCGAACCGACACTCCGTTGCCGGAACCGGATTTTGAGTCCGGCGCGTCTACCAGTTCCGCCACGCCCGCATGCATCGAAGCCTGACGCGGCCGGACCATGCCGGCAGCGCCGCGGAAGATCAATCCTTGGTCGCGCCATCAGGGGCGAAGTGCTTCGGCCAGCAGGTCGATGAAGCGCCGCACGCGCGGTTCCAGCAGACGCCGGCTGGGATACAGCACCACGATCCGCACCTCCTCCAGCGCAAGTCCCGGCAGCACCTGGCGCAGGCGTCCGGCCGCCAGGTCCGGCGCCGCCAGGAAGTCCGGCAACAATGCGATGCCAAGGCCGGCGACAGCGGCGTCGCGCAGTGCCTCGCCGCTGTCCAGGCGCAGGCGAGTGCGGCCCTGTGCCCTGGCCCAGCCGCCGTCTTCGCCGCGGAAGCGCCAGGGATGCCGGCGGCCGCGGCTGCTGAACACCAGGCAGTCGTGCCCGGCCAGGTCATCGGCCTGTCGTGGTTTGCCGCGCGCGGCGATATAGGATGGTGCCACGCACAACAGCGCGCGATATCGCGCGACGACGCGGGAAACCAGCCGCGTGTCGGACCCCGCGCCCCCGATCCGCACGGCAAGATCAAAACCTTCCTCGACGATGTCGGCGACGCGATCGGTGAAGCTGACCTCGGCCTGCACATCGGGCCAGGTTTCCAGGTACTGGCGCAGCAGCGGCAGGATGACAAGCCGGCCAAATGCGTCCGGCACGGTCAGCCGCAGCAATCCGCGCGGCGTGCCGGTACGCTGCGCCACGCTGGCCTCCGCGTCATCGACGGCCGCGACGATCCCGGCGCCGCGCGCGTAGAAGATGCGCCCTTCGTCGGTCAGGCTGAGCGTGCGCGTGGTGCGGTTCAGCAGGCGCACGCCCAGGCGGTCTTCCAGGCGGCCTATGGTCTTGCCTGCCGCCGACCGCGAAAGGCCCAGCGCCTGGCCGCCGGCGGCGAAGCTGCCGGCGTCCACGACCGCCATGAAGGCGATGATCCCGTCCAGCTTGGCCCGCGGCACGCGTGATGCTCCGGCGATGTTCAGGAACCAAAGTCGCGTCTATGGCGACACCCGTTCGTCAATCAAGCCGCTATACCGCGTTGCATCTTCGCCGCGAAACAGCGGCGTCTACGAACAGGAGTACGGCAATGACGAAACGCGAGACAGTTTTCCCGGCCGGGCGACAGGCGCTGTATGACATCCACCGCTATTCCGCCGCGATCCGCTCGAACGACCTGCTGTTCGTATCGGGCCAGGTTGGCAGCCGCGCGGACGGCTCGCCCGAGCCGGACTTCGCCAAGCAGGTGCAGCTTGCCTTCGACAACCTGGCCGCGGTGCTGAAGGCCGCCGGCTGCACGTTCGACGACGTGGTGGACGTGACCACCTTCCACACCGACCCGGCGCGGCAGTTCGACACCATCATGGCGGTGCGTGCGAAGGTGATCGGCGACGCGCCCTATCCGAACTGGACCGCGGTGGGTGTGACCTGGCTGGCGGGCTTCGACTTCGAGATCAAGGTGATCGCGCGCGTTCCCGGTGCAACGTGAATACCGGGAGATCGGACATGGACCGGCGCCGCTTGTTCACCATCGCCGCGGCCGCGGCCGTGCCGGCCGCAGCCCTTCACCTCCCGACCCCGCAACCCGCAACAGGACAAACCACAATGAGCGACAGATCCACCGCTGACTCCGGCCGCGCTGCGGCGTCGGTCAGCAACATCGTGCTGGTGCACGGCGCCTTCGCCGATGGCGCCGGCTGGCGCGGCGTATATGACGCGCTGACGGCCAGGGGGTTGCGCGTCAGCATCGTGCAGAACCCGCTGACGTCCTTCGCCGATGACGTCGCCGCCACGCGCCGTGTGCTGCACCGTCAGGACGGGCCGGCCATCCTGGTCGGGCATTCCTATGGCGGCAGCGTGATCACCGAGGCTGGCGTCGATCCGAAGGTCGCGGGGCTGGTCTATGTGGCGGCCTTCGCACCGGAGCCGGGCCAATCCACGCTGGACCAGTATGCCGAGGTGCCGCCGCCGCCGAACTTCGTGCCGGAAGAGCAGCCAGATGGCTTCGCGTTCCTCAACCGCGAAAAATTCCGCGCCGGCTTCGCCGCCGACATGAGCGAGCCGGATGCCGCCTTCCTGCGCGACTCGCAGGTGCCGATCGCCATGGCGGCGCTGCGCGCGAAGGTGACCGTCGCGGCCTGGAAGAGCAAGCCGAGTTGGTATGTTGTCGCGACCGAGGACGGCGCCATCGCGCCGGAGTTGCTGCGCCGCACCGCGCGCCGGATCGGCGCCACCACGACCGAGGTGACGGGTAGCCATGTCGTGTTTGCGACCCAGCCCAGGGCGGTGGCGGCCGTGATCGAGGCCGCCGCGATCGAGGCGGCCGCACTGGGGGCCCTGAAGCCGGCCCGCTGAACGCCTCAGCGCGCCAGGCCCAGCGCGCGGGCGGTGGCCTGGGCTGCTTCGCTCTCGCGGTCGAAATGCGCCCGGAACGCGGTGCTGCCCAGCGCCGCCGCGCCCGCGTTCAGCCGTTCGGCGGCGGCCTGGTAGGCGTGCGTGGCGACCGCCCCCAGGCACGCTTTTTCCAACGTCGCAGCGACCGCGTCGGGTGTGTCGGCCGGCGCCAGGATGCCGCCGGAGGTCGAGCCGACCAGGGGCACGCCAAGCTCGGCCAGTGTCGGCACGTTCGGCAGGATCGGCAGGCGCGCGGGCGTGAACACGGCCAGCGCCACCAGGTCGCTGCGCTTGGCCACCGCGGTGCTTTCCACGAACGCCATGACCTGGCCGCCCAGCAGCGCCTGGGCCATGGGGCCGGCGCCGGTGAAGGGCACGTGCAGGCCGTCGCCGTGCAGTGCTGCCAGCAGTTGCGCGGTCAGCAGGTGCTGCGTGCTGCCCTGGCCGGGGGTGGCGAAGACCAGCGCCTGGCCGGGCTGTTTCGCCAGCGCCGCGAAGCCCTGGAAGTCGTTGAACGGGGATTTGGGGCCCGCGATCAGCACCTGCGGCGTGTCGTAGGTCATGCAGATGAAGCGGAAGCTGTGCATGCCGTAGCTCAGCGCCTGCATGTGCGGCTGGGCGGTGATGGGGTTGTTGCTGGTGAACAGCAGCGTGTGGCCATCGGGCCGGGCGCGGGCCACATCGGCCGCGCCCAGCGTGCCGGCGGCACCCGCGCGGTTCTGCACCACCACCGCGGCGCCGTTCAACGCGCGGGAAAACTCGGGCTGCAGCGCGCGCGCCATCAGGTCGGTGTTGCCGCCCGGCGGATAGCCAACGGTCAGCGTGATCGGCCGGTCGGGAAAAGTCTGCGCCGCCGCGGGCCAGGCCAGCAGGGCAAGGGCGGCCAGGATGGTGCGCATGAAACTATTCCAGCGGGCGGGCGACGTATTGCGCATAGGCGGGGCGGTCCAGCAGGCGTTCGTACCAGGCCTGCAGCGCGGGCAGATGCGGGCGTTCGATCGGCATGCTGAACCAGCGATGCGCGTGGCAGCCCAGCGGGATATCGGCCAGGCTCAGGCGATCGCCGCCCAGGTAGTATTTGTCGGCGAATTCGGCATCCAGCATCGCCCACTTGCCGCTGGCGTCGGTCACCGCGCGCGCCACCGCTGCCATGTCGCGCGTGTCGGGGGGCGTGCGCACCAGGTTCCAGAACATCACGCGCTGCGGGTCGGCCAGCACGGTGTGCTGCCAGTCCATCCAGCGATCGAGCTTGCCGCGCGCGCGGGCGTCGAGCGGCCAGAGCGCGGAGGGATAGGCGTCGCCCAGGTAGCGCAGGATGGCGTGGCTTTCCCACAGCGTGTAGCCATCCTCCTCCTGCAGCACGGGGATCAGGGCGTTGGGGTTCATGGCCAGGTATTCGGGGGTTTTGGTGCCCCCGAAGGCGCCGCCGACATCGGTGCGGCGATACTCCAGGCCCAGCTCCTCGCATGCCCAGACCACCTTCTGGACATTGACGCTGGTCAGTCTTCCCCAGATTTTCCGCATCGCCTTCCTCCCGTTTCGGGGGAAGGCTAGGACGGAAGGTGGCTGATGCCCAGAAGTGCCGCGTGGCTGGCCTTGGTGATCGCGGGACTGGCGCTGGCGGTGGCGCATGCGTCGCAGCAGCTGGGCGGGCTGCAGCCGTGCGAGCTGTGCCTGTGGCAGCGCGT
>JAESGU010000189.1_pt1 | contig 9920 bp, 8 predicted proteins | sample 9266271 | NCBI WGS metagenome assembly JAESGU01 (sample SAMN15740544, study PRJNA653495) | algae metagenome | isolation source: Scytonematopsis contorta HA4267-MV1 and co-occurring heterotrophs from mud... | place: USA: Palolo Valley Trail, Honolulu, Hawaii | collected 2009-07-25
TTTTTCCCAATCCGAGTTGGGAATCTCAATTCCGTAAAAGATGCACAGAGTATCCATGCCTCTCAATCTACCACCAATTTGTACCTATTAGATGCGGTAACCAAAAAAATCCTGTGAACGGTTACCTCTAGCTGCGGATTCCTTGTGTCACACTCAAATGCAATACAAGGAATTTCTTTACTAGTGTAAAAGTGTAATAACGCACGAGATAAAGTACTTTTACCTACACCTCCTTTATCCCCAGTAATAATGACCAATCTTTTAGTAAAACAGTCATCACAATTATTTTTAGACATATCCTTATTTTTTGTAGACATAAAATTCAATTCCAAGTAGTAAAATTAACAACAAATAATTTCACAGCAGGAGTAACTAAAAGTTAATGGTGTCAAACTTTGACTAGTTTATGGGACTTTCATCAACATAAATTAACGACGTAAAACCAATATATTCGGGGTTAGAAAAAAAAACAATCAACAAATAGCCAAACTTTTCTCAACTTTTGTTGATGTGTAAAATGTAGATATCGTGAAGTGTTAATTCTTACTTACAGAAGTAGCTCAAACCGCAAAACTTGAAAGGTTGCCCAACGTGTCACCTAGGACAATTGGTCGTATGAGGAAGCACAAATCCAGTAAATAAAGCTAGTACAACTTAAGAAAAATTTAAAAACAGAATGGCAAGCATCCAGGATTTTCTGCACCCCAGGCAAGAGCTTCTGTGACCAGCACGTCGCATCCCGAATCAAGGTAGTGTTGGAATTTAGCACGCTGTTCCAACAGTTTTCGCTCAATTCCGGTTATCGATTGTCCAACTTTTAAGCAGTATCGTCGCACCGTATTTTTAGCCTCCGCGACCGCTGTTAAACGTAGCTTGGTGATTTGTATGATTTTCTGCACTTCTGGGTACAAGCTAGTCGGTTTATCTTCGCCATCATTCGGCGAATGAGGGGGAGGAGTTGTATTTTTTGGTGATGTCGGACTATTGCTGGTGGCTTGTTGTTTGGCAAGTAGGAACAGTTGTACTTCAACTATCCAGATTTTCGCATTTTGCGTTTGATAAGTTTTATTTATGCCAACTCGAAAACGGGCCGCCGCTACAATCACATTAATAATACTTATATAAATTAATTTCCCCAATTGTGAACTGTTTAGAGAAACTAATGAGTCATTATTGAAATTATTAAAATTGCCGGAATTGTCGGAATTGTTGGAATTGTTGGAATTGTTGGAATTGTTGGAATTGTTAAAGTTAAGATTTTTGAAATATTTCCTCCCCTGTGAAATCCTACTGCCCCCATCCCCAATCCTTAGCGGAGCTTCCTGCCCTTCGGGGACGGAAGCCGGAGCCGAAGGCAAATATACCTTCATATAGAGATTATGCCCGTTGATGCTTATTTCACAAGGCTTTCGAGCTTTTGATTTTTTTTCACGTGTTTTTGAATGCCCGTTGATGCTTACCGAACAAGCTTTTGAGCTATTTTCATGGCTATTTTCAAAGCTATTTTCTATCACCCACGGGTCACCTACATACCACGTCGGATGCCATAAGTGCATATGTTTTCTTAGTGTTTCTTGACTAACTGTTTTGCTATACCGCCGTTTATATTCCTGTGTTATTGCATTTAAGCGCTCTGTTATTCCTGAAGGTAAGCCATTTTTCCACTCTAAAGCGCTTACAACCACTCTTATGCATCTTTGTGCTTCTAAGCTGCGTTTCTCATTTTGCTGTTTTCGACGGTCAAATGGCACTACGTTATTTTTCGACTTTACGATGCTTTCAACCTCGGATATGATTTCTGAGTATGTCTCCCGGAACGTTTTTAGTGGACGCTCTGGATAACTGGCATAAGGCGTATACCATTTGTTCCCTATTGTGCAATCTACCCAATCTTTTACTCTTCTTTTAATCTCATGTTGATGACCGCAATATTCCTTGTAACCTGGCGCTGTTTCTGCCTTTTTTACCGTATATTCAATTAATTGGTCGTACTTTAAGTCCAAAAAAACAATTCCGTAACCCACAATGACTTGCAATATATGGTTTGTTTGTCCCGAACTTGTCCACCCCGTCGCTATAAATTCCTCCCAATCTGAGCGCCACTCACAGACATTCGTTCCTTCAAATTCACCATACTTTAATTCTTTCTTGAAGCGTTTTTTTGCTTTAGTGCTAGCTTTGGCAAGTTGTTTTAAGTCTTGGCGGCTTGCTGAATGGTCGCAAAAGTCAAGAAACTTTTCTACTGAGCTGCTTATAGGCTGCAATTCAGAGTCCAACAGGTAAGCACCGCTACCTGGCTGCATCGGACAACGAATCGCGTTATAATTGGTTATTGTTTCTTTGCCAAATGGTTTGGCATTGGGAAAAATTTCTAAATGCCCTTGACGTATAATCAACCCCGCATCCTCTAAGGCATACTTTAAGGCACAGGCTAGTTTAAATGTTGGTTGGGACTGCTCAAAAACTATTACTAAGTGGTAACCTTCGCTATAACTTGATTGAATAGGGATAATATCCACTATGCCGATGTCTTCCAAAGCGGATTTTATCAACTTGATAGACTGTGGATTATGGTAATCGCCTCCTGCATCGATATCTATTATGGCTGAACTTGTCATCTTTCCAAACCGATTTCCCACTAGTTTCGAGTTGTCTTGATGCAGTTTCCACAGTTTAGACGGATGAAGGTAATATTGAGTCGTGCGCCATCCTAAATCTTCCTCTTCTGTAGGCACATTTGCTATTATTGCTCGATATGGATGCCAAAAGTATTTTACATAGCGTTTGCCCAATGAATCTGCTGGTAGATGAGGCGGACGTTTTTGAGAAGATTTTTTTTTCGAGCTTGAGAAACTTACATTATTTGATTTTTTTGCTAAAGACATGACTGCTCCTGATGTAATTTGTTTTCATCAGGTAGCCACTTATTGTCTTGGTCAAAGAGAAGATTTATAGCCTAAAATAAAATCACGTTTTTGTGTATGGTTAGCTCTGTTTGCGAGCTTGAGACGACTATGAATCATCTCTCGGTCTATTTGGTTGACAGGCTGTTAGGCTGTTTAAGCTCTTTAAGCTTTTCTTCTCTTTTGACCAAGCACAAGAGCAGGCTACCCTACTTTCTTGTCAATATTCTTAATGTTGAAAACACATTAGTACATATATATGTCCTCCTTTTTTTTATTTATGTGGCGTTTGGAGGAGTTCTTCTGCGTTGTTTACCTGCAACTATCTATGTCTGCCCTTAATATCCTCTCACGTTGACTCATCGAAGGTTCTTCAACCAACTGGGCATTAATCTGTTTCGGCCGTAAATTAATAATTTCCAAGGTCATATTCACTAAATTCCTGAATCCAAATACTACAAATTCATTGGTTATCTTAACAACACGCCCCGTAACTTCCAAGTCAGGACGCACACGCTCGCTAAACAAATAAACTTGGTTCGGTTTATATTGTCGGAAAGGATTCCGCTCCCCACTCCGCACCCAAGCAAGAGCGTCACAAATATTACCTATCTCTCCTAACTCTAGAAGGTCTATCACTTGGTTGTAGGTATTTTTGTCGCAGACAAACTTGTAAGCCCCATCAATACTGCGATTGAGTTCTTTTTCTAAAACATCTGCTGCGTTTAATTTTCCTTGTTCGCGTAAAACCAAAATCCTTTGATAGACTTGTTTGGAGTTTGAATAAGTCCCTGCACCAATTTTTAACTTTTTAGCAACCTCATCCCGCACGTTAATACGTTTAATATCCAAGTCTCGGTCGGTCAATTCTGGTTCGGTCAGATTCGACCGAACCAGAAATTTTCTTGCATATTCTGCACTGGCTTCTTTATTTTTCCTAGCCAAAGGCTTAAAGTGACGTTCCCAATGCTCAGCTTCAACCATTTTTTGATAATTTGTTTTACCGTCACGGTTGTAGTTCAAAGCCAGCACCCAAGCTTCTTCATCTTCGGGTGACGTACACTCAATAAACCTGACCGGGATTGTACTCAATCCCAACTTGATAGCTATTTGGCGTCGGCACTTGCCCGACAGAACGACATTCTTTCCTGTATAACGCGAGACTACTAGCGCATTGATAATAACCCCCCGTTTAGATATATCTTCTTCCAAATCGGGACGAACCTCATATTCGCTATAAATGTCAATAAGTTTTCTATGCACTACAAGTTCTTCTGGAGAAATGTAAAAAACACCCGATAGCAAAAGCTCGTTCATATCTATTAGCAATCATTCTTTACTTCATGTATGTGTGAAAAACTAAATTCATAGTCTAATGAAGCTAATCTTCAAAAGCTCAAAGCTTAGCTAAATGTGCATCTCCAGAATTAAAACCAACCTGAATTACCCAAAACATTAAAGATGTATCAAGGTTTCTGCAAATTCCAAAGACTGATGTATTGAAGGTATCAAAATTATTTAATTTCCCAGAAGATATGTAGAGATGGCGGACAAAATATTTAAAAATGGTTAATCTATTTACAAGAAACCAATTAAGGTACAAAAAACATCTATCTAAGGAAAGATGTGCAAAAATAGGTAAAGTCATGATATCATGTGTATAAGTTGTAAAATGCACAAAAGAATTTCCTCCAGTTTTACTAACAGGTGGACTTGCTTTAACCCAAAGCATTGTTGACCGCAAAGCTTTGGGAATTTTTCGAGCTAATATCTCAGTTACAAAAGAGTATAACAGAATTCTTTTTATTTTGACAAAAGTGTTGTGCGATTTCACTTTTAGAGGAGGTTACCAGAATGCCTCGTCCTAAAATACTAAATTCTATAGAAGAACAAGCCCTAGAGCATCTAGTAACAACCAGTAGCCCGGAAATTAGCAAAAGAGCCAAAATTCTTCTGGAACTAAACAAGGGTGAAAAGTACCTAAAAATCGTCGAAAAAATCGGAGTCAGTCAGGCTCTGGTTATTAAATGGCGAAAAAAATGGCTGTCGAGCAATTTGACGGTCGATACCTGGGATGAGGCTCTAGCAAAAGCGAACAGTGTGATTGGCACAGAAACAGGAAGACCAAAAGCTTGTAAAGACGGAGAAATTAGCAAAATCGTCGAGCTTGCAGAGTGGAACGAAAAGAAAAATGCTAAGTCCTCGAAACAGCGTCACTATTTGCAGGTAGCCGAAGAAGCTAGTCAGTTCGGGTTGCCACAAGTTTCAGCAAGGACTATAAGTCGCATTTTAGATAATCACTATCAAAAAGTGAGGGAAGGCTGAGCAGTTTTATACCGTTCTCGAATTCCAAGTTCTTACTTAGAGACGTGATACTAGATTGGCTACTGCATTACTAGAGAGTTATCACAATTATCTATACTATCTGTTCATGGCAGAAGGCAGGAAATTTTTGACCAAACTAATCAATATATCTTGTACTGACCTTGATTATCCTATCACAGTAAGTAAACTAACGACTACCTTTCATCCCGCTCGCAAAGCCACAGGGTTTTCATCATTTTAACTTTATAAATGTGGGGATTATTAACAGTTATTTTGAATCTCCAATTGATGGGGTTTATCACCGCCCTTGATACAAGCAACCAAGAGTTAGTACTGACAGAATGTTTGTTTGATTGTGCTTTATAACTAAAGGTTCTGAAAATACTAATATTGATGGTACGGTTTTCCCAACCGACAGAAATTTTTTTTGGTAATATTTTATTACTCAAGCGTCGTCAGTATAATAGCCTACAGCATATCTCCAAATAAAGTATTATTTAGAGACGTTTTGTGAAATAGTATAACGGACTAAAATCACTGAAACCTTATCCAAGTGAAGAATAAATATATGTAATGGTTTTATTTATCTATGGCGAACATTTGTATTGACAGAGACAGAGTGCCCTGGGATATTTCTAGTTTTAAAAGTAGTGTAGATTACAAAAGACGTACCGAAGGAAATTGTGTTTGTGGTTACTGTCTCAAACCAGTTTCTTTTGTTAGTGAAGCCAAAAGCAGAACAACCAAGGAACCACTACGTTCGCGGCACTTTCGGCATTTAAATCCAGGAGATAAAGACTTTTGCCCATATGAAACAGGAGAAAGTTTGGAACATGTGACAGTTAAAAAGAATTGGTTTTTAAATGTTTTGGATGCTAATACTGAATATTTAAAAATACCAGACTTTTCAGTAAAAACCGAAAAAACGGTTAAAACTGATGGCAGAAAAGCTTCCAGACGTTATGATATCGGTTTGTTTAATGGAGAGAAATTTTTTGCCGCGTTAGAAACGGAAGCTAGTGTCAAAGCTGAGTATGCTTCTCAAATAGCTGAAAGAACTTTGGATTACAACTGTCTTGGTGCAGCCGTTGATTGGTCTTTTACTAGCAACACTGTTGTGGATGTGGCTGAAATATCACTTTTATATACTGGAGCTTACAGGCGTACTAGTATTTTTTATAAACAAGTGAAACAAGTTAATCCGGATAATGGTGCAGTTTATGAGATGGAGGATAGAGCCGCTATAGAACGTACAGAAACTCTGATTTATTATAAAGACTCGATGGAATCTGTACTGATTGATGTTGAACAGGAAGCGATTAGGGTAGAACAATTAATTAAATTTGCTGAAAAAGCTAAGGTTGACCCTGAAAAATATTACGAACAACGTAAACTTTTACTGATTCCTAATTCCCCTAGTGCAGAAGAACAACATGTATCAAACGAAACGCAGGAAATACCTTTAAGCAAATTAATTAAATTACAACCTGAAATACTGGGAGCAGTGCGTCAAAAAATCAGGATTGGTACAGATTTTGGTTTGATGACTGATATTGATATAAAGCGTGGTGTTATAACATTTACACTATTTGGTACTAAATATTCGCGTGAAGCACCGATAGATGTGGTCGTTGTTTGCGACCCCAAAATTAATTGTTTACATATTAGCCCCAAAGAGGAACTAACCCCAGAAAAAGTGCATGAATACCGTACTGCTGTGGCTGAGGCTAAGCAGTCTATTGATGCGCTTGGAACTGAATACACCGAATCACAACTCAAATCGAGTGTTTCGGCTGTGGTAATTGTTGATGAGCAGGTCAAAAGATTAGCTAATCAACTAGATATTTGTTCAAATATTAAGGAAGCTAAAGCTGTTTTTGCTACTATTAAAGACCCAGCTGAACGTTTGCGTCTTAGTTTAGCTTTACCTAATTATATTAAAGACAAATTAGCTCGACTTTCTTTTGTTTGTATGGAGAATGTGGCATGAAGGTTACAGAAGAAAATTATGTTCAGGTTGTTACTGAGTTTGCACCTGATAAATCAAAAAACCTTGATTGGAAGGAATTTAATCCTTTATCATTGCCAGGACTCGAAGAATTAAATCCACCTTTACCAACTGTCAAACATATCGAAGTTGAACAAGTTCCTCAACCAGAACTGCTGACAGAATATGCAGTGGGGATTCGTGTTCGCTTTCTTTCTCCAGGCTTAGGACAAAATTTATTGGCAACTATAACTCAAATTAAACCATATTCAACTAGTCGGGTATCTCAGGTAATAATTTTGCGCTTTGATGATGAGTTACCTACTCACCTTCAAGAACAACCTGTAACAATTCCTCAAAATAAAAGCTGGCTAGGTAAAATTTAATTTCAGTCTCTAACTATAGTACTAAATATACAGTTTATTTACCTTGAGGTTGCGCCATTTCAAACGTTAAAATCCCACTTGGTTTGTCAGCAACCAAACGCATAATATAAGTATCAGAAGGAACCAATAATAGTTTCAGGAAGGTTATCACCAACGTGGACGGGGACTATAATTTCTATGTCATCAATGATAACTTTACCTTCATAAATATCAAACCTTGCTAAACCCCTTGCAGTCCTCATTTTAACTTGTAAGGTTATTCAATCTCAATCACTCTTTATCCCCTAGTAATTCATAAAGCTTAACTCTACATCAGTATAGCAAACATGTACTATACTGGTGATGGAAATATGAGGGTTCTTGTATACACCTATAAAGATTAACAATGCTACTTCCTTCTGTTTCTCACGCCTAATTTTACTAGGGGATATATGGATTACTACGGCTATTACTACGGCTACCCAAAAGGTACTGATTTCAATGCTTTCAGACTCAATCGCTTTTATCCCCTAGTAATTATATATTACCGAACTCAGCACTCAATAACCTCAATTGACAATTAACTAGTCTATGGAAATTCCCATACACTCTGATAGAGAGCGTAAAAAATGCTTTTGTAGTTCCGATTGTTATAGCTGAAACCCTTGTAAATACTGAATCACCCTTTTTGGGGATTTGGCTTTCATATTTAGTTTTGTGAAGAGTGCTTCCACTGACTCGAAAGTTGAATTAGTGGCAAGTACATATAATTAATAGGTATAAAGCTTGCTATTTTACCACTCCTAAAACCTTTAAAATCTCTTTTACGGGTACTTTTTCCCTCTCCATTCTTGAAACCTGGGACAATAACCGCTTTGGTATATACCTAGTTGATTTGACAAGGCAATCCCCATCATCCCAAAACTCGTAGTGATAATAAGCTTGTTGGTAGTCCTTACCTTTTTTAGTGATAGTACGCCAATGGATGTTACCACTCCCGGACCCCTTTCCTCGTCTTATTTTACTAGGGGATATTTCATTACTACGGCTATTACTACGGCTACCCTCAAAGGTACTGGTTTCAATACTTTCAGACTCAATCGGTCTTTTATCCCCTAGTAATTCTACATCGCCGGACTCAACACCCAATAACCTCAATATCTCTATAACAGGACGCTTCTTTTCATTAGCATCTTCAACTAGCCCTAGTAATTTCTTAGGTACATATTTGGTTCTATCTTTCCCGTTTTCTTTCCATTGGTAATAAGCTTGAGGGTAATCTTTACCGTTTTTAGTAATTGTGCGCCAATGAATATAACCATTCCCGGACCCTGGTAGTCGCTTTTGAATTTCCTTTGTTATGTCCGATAAAATTTCCTCTATAACTTTTTCTAGAGATGATGATGTTTCTCCATAATCAACATCTTTATCAAAAACCTGAGTAGGCTGATGAAATTCCCCATACTCAGAAAATACTTCTTTAAAGAGTTGCGGGTTACTCCCCCAGTAAACCAATACGTGAGCCTGCCGTGCAGAAAGACGTGTTTGGTAGTTAGCGTCAAGAAATTTTATGCGTCCTTTCCAAAAATACACATAGTTAGTTTTGAGAAATGGACTAAGCCAATTGGTTTCAGTTGCAGCTGGTACAAGAGCTAGAGCCTCAGTAACTCTGCCAGCTTCAAATTCTGCCTGTAGTTTTTTCATCCACTTACCAGGACAACTATACGGAGGATTCATAAATACACGCCCATGCCATTCCTTGCTTAACCCATCATCGGATGCTGTGTAGTGCAAAGTTGCAGGAATATGTTTACCCTCATCTGCACAAGGGTCTAAGTCAATTTTTACCAAGGCTTTTACTATCAACCCAGCAATGTTTTCTGGTGTGTACCAGAGGTCAGATGTTTTTGATTTGGGCTTTTCAGATTCAGGACTATCGTATATACATGCATCTGATGGATTGTTGCATGTCAGTTTTTCTTGTACCAAAAGCTGCTGATTTGTGGCCGTTATACTAAAAAACCCCTGTTTTCCTTTTACTGCAAATGGTTTAGCAAGTGGTTGGATATTTTCAAGTTTCCAAGCATACCTGCCAACTTGCCAGTCCCCACAAAGAATTTCAATTCGGGATTGTTCAGCAATAAACTCCGCAGTCATATCAATACAGTCAACCAAATCTACCAAAGCGATTGCACATGCATGAGTAAAAATACCCCAAGGTGGTAGTTGTAATTCGTCCTTGATTTTCAAATATTCCTTGTATTGCTTACTGTTAGAAGCAGTTGCACAAATCAACAACTTACCCCTGTAACTAGTTTTCCAACTTCTGGTTTCATAGTG
>JAESGU010000190.1_pt1 | contig 8993 bp, 8 predicted proteins | sample 9266271 | NCBI WGS metagenome assembly JAESGU01 (sample SAMN15740544, study PRJNA653495) | algae metagenome | isolation source: Scytonematopsis contorta HA4267-MV1 and co-occurring heterotrophs from mud... | place: USA: Palolo Valley Trail, Honolulu, Hawaii | collected 2009-07-25
GGCGACGCGCACGAATGTCGAGGTGGTGCAGCTGGCCGACAACTGGTTCCCGCTGCGCTACGTGCGCATGCGCTGAGCGCAGCCGGCCTGGATTGACGCGGGGCGCCTCCGGCGTTACTTAACTCAAAAGTTAAGCAATGCCGGAGGACCCGCCATGCAGACCATCTCGCCCTGTCTCTGGTTCATGGAGAACGCCGAGGAGGCCGCGCGCTTCTACGTCTCGATCTTCCCGGATTCGCGGATCGACCGCGTCAGCACCAGCCCGGCAACCACGCCAGCCGGCCCGCCCGGATCGATCGTGATGGTGGACTTCACCCTGTTCGGCCGGCCCTTCTTCTGCTTCAGCCCCGACCCGCAGGACCGGTTCAACAACGCGATTTCGTTGATGGTGAGCTGCGACACGCAGGACGAGATCGACCGCTACTGGGACGCGCTGCTGCAGGGCGGCGGCCAGGCCGTGCAGTGCGGCTGGCTGAAGGATCGCTATGGGGTGTCCTGGCAGATCACGCCGCGCGTGCTGCTGGACATGGTCGCCGATCGCGATCGCGCGAAGGCCAGGCGCGCCATGGAGGCGATGATGGGCATGGTGAAGCTGGACGTGGCGGCGCTGCGGCAGGCCTTCGACGGCACGGCATCTTGACGTGGGCGATCTAGGATCATATACCTGTAACGTCAACTGCCCGGACTGTGCCCACGCCGCGGCTGACCACGGGGCAGTTTCGCGAAAATGCCGGTCCACCCGGTGAACCGTCGGTTCATTTGCCTCATTCCGGCTTGACGACGCCTGGTTCTGACGAGGGTCAGAAACCCTTCGTCTCGAACCGGTCCATCGGGTGCAGCGGCGGCCGCACTTGCCCCTCACGCAGCCGGGTTCGTGCGCTGTGGTCGCCCCGCACCATGGCGTCCAGGAACAGCACGCACAGCGCGGCGGAGCGCTGGGTGAAGGGGGCGCTGCGCGCCTGGATCCACTCCGGCCCCTCGCCGGCGAAAGCGAAGTGGTCGGCCTGGTCCAGCACGGCCAGTACTTGCGGCGCGCGGGTGATGGCGTCGAACGGGATGCGGCGCGCTTCGGGCTCGATGCCCTCGATGCGGCCCGCATCGTCGGTGCCGGTCAGGTGCAGCAGGGGGGTGGCGACGCGCGAGAAGGCAAGCGGCGCGGGGATGCCCATGGGCGGGCTGGGCGACATGGCGATGCCGGCCAGCACGCGCGCATCCGGCAGGCCAAGCCCCTGGCCGCTGGTGCCCGGCAGGCGCTCGCCCAGGATCTTCTGGATGGTCCAGGCGCCGTAGCTGTGCCCGGCGACGGCAAAGCGTCGAGGGTCGATGCCGAAATCGGGCGTGCGCTTCACCAGTTCGTTGATGGCGAAGACCACGTCGTGCAGCCGGTCCAGCGCCGCACCTGGCGTCAGCGCGTTGGCGACCGCCGCGGTGCGGTTGGCGCCCGCCTGGTAGATTGCGCCGTCGCTGCCGGGGTGCTGCACCTGCAGCGCCGCGTAGCCTGCCTCGGCCAGCGCCTCGCCCAGCCAGGACAGGCCATCGCGCGTGCCGCCCAGGCCGTGGCTCAGGATCACGGTGGGCGCGGGGCGGTGCACCAGCGCGGGGCGGAAGATCACCGGGATGTCGCGGCGCCGCGCCGGATCGCGCCAGGTGGCACGCAGCGGCGGGAACAGCGGCGCCGCGATGGCGGGCGCGGCCAGCAGCGGCGCCGCGAGCAGCGCGCGGCGGCCTAGTCGAGCGTGCACAGCAGCGGCGCGTGGTCGGACGGGTTCATGCGCCCGCGATACGCTCGGGCGACACGGCAGGACGCAAGCCTTTCCGCGACCGCGGGCGACAACAGCGCGTGATCGATGCGCAAGCCGCGATCACTCTCCCAGTCGCCGCTGCGGTAGTCCCAGTAGGTCCAGGGCCGGCCAACCGGATCGAGCGCGCGGGCGGCATCGGTGAAGCCGTGCCACACCAGGCGCCGCCACGCGGCGCGGCTTTCCGGGGCGCAGGTGCTGTCGGTGGCCTCGATCGCCGGGATGCCGTTGTCGGCGGGCGTGGGGCAGACGTTGAGGTCGCCGGCGACCACGATGTCGTCGCCGGCGGCAAGGCGGGGCGCGATCAGGTCGGTGAAGCCATCGGTCCAGCGCAGCTTCAGCGCGAAATTGTCGGACCCCGGCGGATTGCCGTTCGGGAAGTAGCAGTTGGCGAAGGTTATGTTTTGGCTGCGCAACAACACGCAGCGCGCCTGGTCGCTGCCGCCGAGCGCCGAGGTCTCCACCTGGTCATGGGCAAGCCCGCGCCGCAGCAGCGTGGCGACACCGTTGTACGCCTTCTGGCCGTGCACCACCGCGTCGTAGCCGGCGGCGGAGAGTTCCAGGCCGGGAAACTTCCCGGTCTCGACCTTGATCTCCTGCAGCATCAGCACGTCGGGCTTTTCCTCGGCGAGGAAGTCCAGCACGTGCGGCAGGCGCACGCGAATGGAGTTGACGTTCCAGGTGGCGAAGGAAAGCGGCATCGCGCGACTATAGCGTGATGTCGTAGGTCACCCACATGGTGCGCGTGGCCAGGCGGTCATAGACGCTGCGGCCGCGATAATTGTCGTCGGCCGTGATCCAGCGCACCACGCCGTGGCCCTGGTCGGTCGCGATGGACTTCACGCCGCCGATCAGCGCATCGGCCACGCGCCCGCCGCGATGGCCAGGATCGACGAACAGGTCGTCGATGAAGATGCCGGTGGCCGCGCGCAGCGGCCGGGCGAAGCCGCGGTAATGCGCGATGCCCACCACGCGGCCTTCGGCCAGTGCCGCCAGCCCATTCACCTCGTGGGCAGGGTCGTGCAGCCAAGCCCACACGGTGGCGCGCATCGCGGGCGTCTGTGGCACCTTGTAGAAGCCGGCATAGGCTTCGAACAGACGCTCCCAGTCGGCACGGTGTGCCAGCGCGATCGGCGCGATGGTTACGCTCACTCGGCCGCCTCGGCGTAGGCCGAGAGCGGGGGGCAGGTGCATACCAGATGGCGGTCGCCGTGCACGTTGTCCACGCGCTTCACCGGTGGCCAGTACTTCCACGCCGCCACCCAGGGCAGCGGGAACGCCGCCTGCGTGCGCGAGTAGGCGTGCTTCCAGTCGGCCGCCATCAGTTCCTGCGCCGTGTGCGGCGCGTGCTTCAGCGGCGCGTCATCCTTCGGGAGCGCGCCGGCCTCGATCGCTGAAATCTCGGCCCTGATCGAGATCATCGCCTCGATGAAGCGGTCGAGCTCGGCCTGGCTTTCGCTTTCGGTGGGCTCCACCATCAGCGTGCCCGCGACGGGCCAGCTCATGGTCGGCGCGTGGAAGCCGAAATCCTGCAGCCGCTTGGCGATGTCCTCGACGCCCACGCCGGCGCTTGCCTGGAAGCCGCGGCAATCCAGGATGCACTCATGCGCCACCATGCCGCTGGGGCCGGTGTACAGGATCGGGTAGTGGTCCTGCAGGCGATGCGCGATGTAGTTGGCGTTGAGGATGGCCAGCTGCGTGGCCTGCGTCAGGCCATCGGCGCCCATCATGGCGATGTAGGCATAGGGGATCGGCAGGATGCCGGCACTGCCGAAGGGTGCCGCGCTGACCGGCCCGACCCCGGTGGCGGGGCCGGCGCCGGCATCCATCGGGTGGTTGGGCAGATGCGGCGCCAGGTGCTGCGCCACGCCGATCGGCCCGATGCCGGGGCCGCCGCCGCCATGCGGAATGCAGAAGGTCTTGTGCAGGTTGAGGTGGCACACATCGGCGCCGATCGCGGCGGGGCTGGTGATGCCGACCTGCGCGTTCATGTTGGCGCCGTCCATGTACACCTGGCCGCCGGCATCGTGCACGGCCTGGCAGATATCCTTGATCGTCTCCTCGAACACGCCATGCGTGCTGGGGTAGGTCACCATCAGCGCGGCCAGGTTTTCCCGGTGCTGCGCGATCCTGGCCTTCAGGTCATCGACGTCGATATTGCCGTCCCGGTCGCAGCCGACGACGACGACGCGATAGCCCGCCATCACCGCGCTGGCCGGGTTGGTGCCGTGCGCCGAGCTGGGGATCAGGCAGATATCCCGGTGCGCCTGGCCACGCGCGGCATGGTAGCCGCGGATCGCCAGCAGGCCGGCATACTCGCCCTGGCTGCCGGCGTTCGGCTGCAACGACACGGCGGCGAAGCCGGTGACCGCGCACAGCCAGGCTTCCAGCCGCGCGATCAGGCTGCGATAGCCAAGCGTCTGGTCGGCGGGCGCGAAGGGATGGATGCGCGCGAAGCCGGGAAGGCTGACGGGCATCATCTCCGCGCTGGCGTTCAGCTTCATCGTGCACGACCCCAGCGGGATCATGCTGCGATTGAGCGCGATGTCCTTCTCCTCCAGCCGGCGCAGGTAGCGCAGCATCTCGTGCTCGGCGTGGTGGCTGCTGAACACGGGATGCGTCAGGTACGGGCTGCGGCGCAGCAGGCCGGCGGGCAGGCTCTCGGCCGCCTCGCCGAGGCCCGGCACGGGCTTGCCCGCGACCTCGGCCAGGGCGCCGACCAGGGCGGTGAGGCAAGCCTCGGTCACGGTCTCGTCGGTGGCAATGCCGACCGTGCCGGCATCGATCCGGCGCAGATTGTAGCCGCGATCCAGCGCCGCCAGCACCACCGCATCGGCGTGCGCGCCGCACCGCAGTGCGATGGTGTCGAAATAGGCGCCATGAAGCGGCGTGAAGCCCAGCTGCCGCGCCGCCCCGGCCAGCAGGCGCGCGGCCAGGTTGGTGCGCTGGGCGATCGCCTTCAGCCCGTCCGGCCCATGCCAGGCGGCATACAGGCCCGCCATCACCGCCAGCAGCACCTGCGCGGTGCAGATGTTGCTGGTCGCCTTCTCGCGGCGGATATGCTGCTCGCGCGTCTGCAGCGAAAGCCGCATCGCCGGATTGCCCGCCGCATCCACCGACACGCCCACAAGCCGCCCCGGCATCTGCCGCTTGAACGCATCCTTGCAGGCGAAGAACGCCGCGTGCGGGCCGCCGAAGAACAGCGGCACGCCGAAGCGCTGCGAGTTGCCCACCACCACGTCGGCGCCCATCTCGCCCGGGGGCGTCACCAGCGTCAGCGCCAGCAGGTCGGCCACCACGATCGCCAGCGCGCCGGCGGCATGGGCGGCAGCGATGTCCTGCGACACATCGCGCAGAAGACCGTCGGTCGCGGGATAGGCCAGCAGCACGCCGAACGGCTTTTCCGCCAGCGCCGCGCCGATCGCCTCAGGCGCCACGACGCGTACGTCGTAGCCCAGCGGCCGGGCGCGCGTCTGCACCACGGCGATGGTCTGCGGGTGGCACCCGGCATCGACGACGAAGCTGGTCGACCTGCCCTTGTGCGTGGCATGCGCCAGCGCCATCGCCTCGGCCGCCGCGGTGCCTTCATCGAGCAGCGACGCATTCGCCACCGGCAGGCCGGTCAGGTCCGTCACCACGGTCTGGAAGTTCAGCAGCGCCTCCAGCCGACCCTGGGAGATCTCGGCCTGGTACGGCGTATAGGCGGTGTACCAGCCTGGATTCTCCAGCACGTTCCTTTGGATCACCGGCGGCGTGTGGGTGTTGTGGTAGCCAAGCCCGAGCAACGAGGTCACGTCGCTGCGGTTGCGCGCGGCCAGGCCCGCAAGCTCGGCCATCACCGCGTGCTCGCCGGCGGCCGGCGGCAGCCGCATGGGTTCGGCCAGGCGGATGCCGGCCGGCACGGTGCGCGCCAACAGCTCATCCAGGCTGGTACAGCCCAGCGCCTTCAGCATGGCGCGGCGTTCGGCGGCGGATGGCGCGTTGTGCCGGTCGGCGAAACGGTCGTCGTGCGCCAGCGCGCGAAAATTCCCCAGGCTCATGTCCACGTCCGTCACGACAATGTCTCCAGGAAGGCCGCATAGGCGGTCTCGTCCATCAGCGCGGCCACGGCGCCGGCATCGGCCAGGTCCATGCGGAAGAACCAGCCACCCAGCTGCGCCTCGGCATTGACCAGGGACGGGTTGTCGATGATCGCCTGGTTGACCTCGACGATGCGGCCGGCAAGCGGCGCATAGACGTCGCTGGCGGCCTTCACGCTCTCCACCACGGCGATCGCCTCGCCCGGCGTCACCTCGCGGCCGGGCTCGGGCAGTTCCACGAACACCAGGTCGCCCAGCGCCTGCTGCGCGTGGTCGGTGATGCCCACCGTTGCCACGTCGCCGTCAAGCCGGACCCATTCGTGGTCCTTGGTGAAGCGCAGTTCGGACATCTTCCTGTGGCCTTTCAGCGGATATAGCGGTGCGGCACGAAGGGCATGGGCACGACTGTTCCGGGCACGGGCTTGCCGCGCACCATGAACTCCACGGGTGTCGCCTCGGCGGCGAAGGCCCGCTCGATCATGCCCATGGCGATCGGGTAGCCCAGCGTGGGCGACGGCACGCCGGAGGTGACGGTGCCGATCACCACGCCGTCCGCGGCGCGGATCTCGGTGCCGGCGCGCACCGGGGCGCGGCCATCGACGCGGAAGCCCGCGCGCACGCGCAACGGGCCGGTCAGCATGGCCTGGTGGATCGTGCTGCCGCCCGGGAAATCCCAGGCCTGCTTGCGGCGCTTGCCGATCACCCAGGTCAGGCCGGCCTCGACCGGGTTGGTGAAGGCGTCGATGTCGCTGCCGTGCAGGCAAAGCCCGGCTTCCAGGCGGAGCGAATCACGGGCACCCAGGCCCGCGGGCGCCACCTCGGGCGCGGCCAGGAGCTTTTCCGCCAGCGCCTCGGCGTCGGCACTGGCCACCGAGATCTCGAACCCGTCCTCGCCGGTATAGCCGCTGCGCGAGACGAGCGTGGGAATGCCGGCGAGCTGGGTTTCGGCGACCCCCATGAAGGGCAGGGCGGCGGCGTGGGGCGAAAGCCGCGCCATGGCGGCGGCGGCCTGCGGGCCCTGCAGCGCCAGCAGCGCGCGGTCCGGCCATTCCGTCAGCCGATCGCCCAGCACGCGGCGCAGGATGGCGAAATCGGCCGCCTTGTTGGCCGCGTTCACCACCAGGAAGAGACGGTCGGGGGCCAGCGTGGCGACCATCAGGTCGTCGTCGATGCCGCCCGAGGAATTCAGCAGCAGCGTGTAGCGCTGCCGGCCGGGCTTCAGGCCCATGATGTCGCCGGGCACCAGGGTTTCCAGCAGGCGCGCCACATCGGGGCCGCGAAGCATGCCCTGGCCCATGTGCGACACGTCGAACAGGCCGGCGCCGGCGCGGCAGTGCAGATGCTCCGCCATGATGCCGGCGCTGTATTGCACCGGCATGCTGTAGCCGGCGAACGGCACCATGCGCCCGCCAAGACGGCGATGCAGCGCGGCCAGCGGTGTTTCCAGCAACAGGTCGGTCAATCAAGGCCCCCCGCGACACAATGCCACGGCGCATGGCTGCGCCGGCCGGCCCCCCTCTGTCGCGGAACCTGAGAGTTTCAGCCCCTTGAAGGCAGGCGGGCCTTACTCCGTCGGTGCAGGCGGCGGCCTGCTTTCCAGAGGTCCCAGTTGGCCCGCGCGGTCCTGGTGCCTGAGCGATTCCGGGGGCCGGTTGCGCCTTCGGCGGTCGCGCTGTCTGCGGTGCAGCAGAACGCGACTCTCTCCCGCGCGGGAAGCGGGACGCCCGTGGTATGCACCAGCACCGGCAGACGAGCAAGAAAGTTGTGGGCCCAGTGTTGAACCAACATTCCATGGAAGCGGTCGAGCCGCTTGTGCCGCCCGCGGTGCTCGCGGAACTGCTCGCAACGCTTGGTGCATTCGAAGCGCAGCACGTTTGGTCGGCGATCCTGAAAGACCAGGCCCTGGCAGGGGACGACAAGGCCGGTGCGGACCGTTGGCGCACGCTCGCCGGCGTGTGCAGCTACATGTTGCAACCAGACAATGCGCGCGCACCGTTCGGCGCTGTGATGGTCATGTCCGATCGTCGATCCCCGATGCCTGAGGATCTGACTGACAGCCACATTGCGGGGCTCGAATCGCTGTTGGCGACAGGCCTTCCGCCCGAACTCGAAGCCCGGGTCGCCGATGTACTTTGGTTGCGGCGCCGCGACCGGCGATTCGCTGATCGCGCTGTTCGGGCCTACATCGCCGCCGCCAAGCTTAGGAAAAACGACGATAACTGGCACGACTGCGCAGAGCGCGCTGAGCGGGCCTATCGTCTTGCACGCCTGCTCAAGGGAGCGCCCGAGCCGTTGGCGTCGGCACGTGCCTACCTCGTGACGTTGGCCGCCGGCGAAGGCGACCGTGCCGCGGATTGCTTGGCGCGCCGCGCAATCGAACTTCTCGTGGCGCATGGTGATGGCGACAATGCGGCGATCGTCAGCCGGATCACCCGCGGCATCGCGACAACACGCGATAGCGACCTCTGGGCCGAGCGCGACTGGATAAGACTGCGGCAAGCTCTCGCAAGTCAGCAGAAGAACGAACAGGAACGCCTCGCCGCAACGTTGGAGTTGGCGGAAGCCTGGATAAGGCAAGCCGACACGGAGTCGGGAAGCGATCGCGGAATGGCAGAAGCCTTTGCCTTGCAGGAAGCCATTGCGATCTTGCGCAACGTGAAGGGCCAAGCCGCGCGGATCGCGGAACTGTCGGATCGTCTGGCGTCGGCAAATCAGCGGTCTGCAGGTTTCTTCGAGACAATAGAGGCATCTGTTGACATATCGCAGATCGCCAAGCAGGTCGAAAGCGGTGTGCGAGGGCAATCACTTCCAGCGGGGCTTCGATGGCTTGCTCAGCAGCTTCCACTCGTCGAGCGGGCTGCGCTGGAGGATGACTTTCGCAAGCTCGCGGAGACTGCCCCGCTCTCTGCGGTGATCGGTGCAACCAAGCAAGGCGCCGACGGTCGTGTCCTTTCTGTGCGGCCTTCCGCCGATCCGCGATCGTCAGTAGTAGATGATGCGCGCGTGACCCTGCCCCCTGGGGTGCCCTCGGTTTGAAGTAGGGTCCGTCGAAGGGAGACGGACGATGCGGCGATCAAGGTTCACGCAGGAGCAGATCATTGGCGTGCTGAAGGAG
>JAESGU010000191.1_pt1 | contig 8956 bp, 7 predicted proteins | sample 9266271 | NCBI WGS metagenome assembly JAESGU01 (sample SAMN15740544, study PRJNA653495) | algae metagenome | isolation source: Scytonematopsis contorta HA4267-MV1 and co-occurring heterotrophs from mud... | place: USA: Palolo Valley Trail, Honolulu, Hawaii | collected 2009-07-25
CGCGCCGCAATGGCTGCGCATGCCGCCCGCCACCACGCCGCCGGCGCCGGCCGCCGCCTGGCGCGACGTGACCCGCGCCACCGCGCATCAGCGCTGGGTGCGCGAGGTGCCGGCCGACCGGCTGCCGGGCATGATCCCCGCCGGCTGGTTCGACGCCTGGGCGGACGCGACCTGGGCCACCAACCAGCGCGTACCGGGCGTGGAGCCCCCCACCTTGCGCGCGCCCAACGGCGTGGTCGCCGACAGCGCCGAAACCTACGGCATGGGCAAGCCACTGTATGACCCGAAAAAAATCACCGCGCCGACGCTGCTGGTGGTCGCCGCATGGGACCAGGACACGCCCGTGTACATGGCCGAGCACCTGGTGCGCGAACTCACCAACGCGCCGATGCGCCGCCTGACCGTGCTGGCCGAGGGCACGCACACGGTGGTGATGGAACGCAACCGCATGGTGCTGTTCAACGAGGTGCAGGGCTTCCTGGAAGCGCCGCCGCTTGCGTGACGCTTGCGGCGGGTGCCGCGTTTCTGTCAGTCTCGACGGTGCAACGACGACCAGGGAGACGAAGACATGCGCCTCATCCTCGCCGCCGCCTTGCTTGCCGCGCTGACCACCTCGGCCTTCGCGCAATGCTACCAGCCGCCGCCGGAGCCCAAGACCAGCGCCATCCCGGCCGAGACACTGACCCAGTCGGGCACCCAGCCGGGCTGAACCTTTCGCCTAGCGATGCCCCCAGGGTCGCCGCGCGAACAGCGCGGCGATTACCTGTTGCTCGTCCAGCACCATGCGCCGGTGCGCCTCACCTGATACGAGCTTCAGCGGAAGCGCGAGCTTTTCGGCGTCGGCCAGGAACACGGGGTCGGCGAACATCCTGTCGAATGCACCAGTCCAGCCGGCGAGGATATCCGCCGCCAGGTTGGCGGGGGCGAAGAAGCCGCGCGTGGAACTCAGCACCGCGTCCACGCCCTGGTCGCGGAAGGTGGGCACGTCGGCCGCGCGGTCCCAGCGCGCCGCACTGGCCTGGCCCAGGCAGCGCAGCTTGCCTTCGCGCAGCAGGCCAACGCCTTCGCTCATGTTGAACGACCCCACCGCGATCGAGCCGCCCAGCAGGTCGCGCAGGCATTGCTGCGTGCCGTTGTAGGGCGCGTACAGGCTGCGCGTGCCGGTCGCTTCCTCGAACGCCAGGATCACCAGGTGATCGTCGCTGCCCACGCCCGCACCGCTGCCCAGCGCCACGGTTTCCGGCTGCGCCCGCATGGCGGCGGCGAGTGCCGGCAGGTCGCGATAGGGTGAGGTGGGCAGCACCCACAGCGCGCAGGCATCATCGACGATGTTGCCGACGCATGTGATGTCCGCCACCCGCCAGCGCACGCTGCGTTCCAGGGGCGCGGAGGACAGGCCGATGGAGCTTGCGGTGAACACGGTGTAGCCGTCGGGTGCGGCGTTGAAGCCCTGTTCAATGCCGATCTGGCCCGAGGCGCCGGCGCGGTTGTTCACCACGAAGCGGGCGCCTGGCATATGGCGGGCCAGGTGCTGCAGGGTGAAGCGCGCCATCACGTCCTGGCCGCCGCCGGGCGGGAAGGGCACGATCACCTCGATGGGCCGGTCACTGGGCCAAGCGGCCCGGGCCAGGCGCGGGGCGGCGAGGGATGCGGTGGCGAGTGCGAGGGCGCGGCGGCGTGTGGGCATGGTGCATCCTCCCCGGTTCGGTTAGCGGCGCTGATGCCGCTAAGCGCGTGCGCCCGTCAGCGCCTTACGATGTGCGCCACCCTCGGTTTGGATCATTTCTTGCACGCGAGCCAGCGCGGCCGGCACGTTAAGGACGCCACGGCCAAGCTGCGGGTCCCATGTGCGGTTGGTGCCGACGGCGGTCTCGCGCAGCGCGTCGCGCAGTGCGGCCGGGGTCAGCGCGCCGGCACCCGGCACGCTGCGAAGCGCGGCCAGCACGCCACCAGCTACGGCGCAGGCCGCGGAAGTGCCGCGATTGGTAAGCGTGGCATCGTTCTCGTCGCGGAAGTAGCTGGGTGCGCACAAGTCCGGCTTCTCAAACGCCGCGGTCCCATACGCCTTGTCGGATGTCTTTGCCGCTTCGGATGCTCCCCAGTGAGGGCCAAGCCGGCCCGGCCCCTCCGACGATTGGGCAATCGGCACACCATCGACCCGCACGGCGCCAACGCTTAGCACGGCAGGGTGCGCGTTCAGCCCCATGATGCCGCGCCCGGTGCCACGGTCATTAGCGCCGCAACGCCAGTCGGGGCAGGGCTCACCGCAATTGCCGGCACAGAAGACCACGTCTATTCCGGCGGCGTCCAGTTCGCGCGCATCGTCGGTCAGGAAATGGTCGGGGTGGTCGCCGTACTCGTATTTCAGTTTGTCCTTGATGTAGCGCAAGCCGGGATCGCCGGCATCGGTATCGAACACGCCCCAGGCATTGACGATGACCCAGGGTTGCTTCCTGGCCTCCTCCTTAATGAAATCCTCGTCCGCGCCCTTCGCCTCGCGCCAGCCGTTGAAGCGCCCGCCTTTCTTGTAGGCGCGGATGCGGTTCAGAATCGCGGTGGCGGTGGACAGCGCCGTCGGTACTTCCGGATCGCCCAGCAGCGGCACGTCCCAGATGCGGGCCTTCGGCGCGAGGCTCAGCACGGTGCGTGCGATCATGTGGCCGTGTTCCGAGGCGCGCTCGCCGGCGTTGTGCCAGTGCCGGTCCGGTTTGCCATGGGCATTCCACTTCCGGTCGAAGCGCGACCAGCCATGTACCATCATCTCGGCGGGAGCGCGCAGCCCCCGCTTGGTCGCCTTCACCCAGTTTCGATCCAGTCCCAGATCGATGATCGCGACGTTCACGCCCTCGCCCAGGCCGGTGGCGGCCAGGGAATCCGCGCCGATCAAGGCATGCGCCATGCTGCGGTCGCCAAATACGCCGCCGTCGGTGCCGATCGGCAGCCAGGCGTCGGCGATGCTGACACGGGGGTCGCGGCCAAAGCCGCGCAGCACGTCGGAGCCATGCCGCTTCACCAGCTCGTCCAGGCCGTTCAGCACCTCCGCCTGGCTCTCGAAGGCGTACTGGGCCAGCAGCTCGTCTGGGTGGTCGGCCGGGCCGTCGTCGTCGCCGCGGTACCAGGCTATGTTGGAAAAGCGCAGGAACCGGCCCGGCCCAGCCGAATCCGCCGGCACATTCTTGAACAACTCGCTCCTCTCATCCGCCGAGAAGGCGCGCCCGCGATATTTCTCGCTTCGGGGAATCCGCAGGCAGTAGCGCAGTGCCATGAACGTCTCCGTCGCGCGGGGCAAACTTGATCTCCCTCTACTTATAGTGAGATTATGACCAACGCGAAACGAGGGACTTGGGGGCTCGACACGCGACCATGGACGGAACGGCACTGATGATGGCGGACCCTGCGGGCGTGGCGGGGGCCACACGGCGTCGCGCCGCCGTGGCCTTCGCCGACATCGTCGGCTACACGATCCTGATGGGCGCCGATCCAGCGCGCACGCACGCACGCTGGATGCAACTTTTGTTCTACACGCTGCGGCCGCTGGCTCGCGCCCGCGGCAGCGCCATCGTGAAGTCCACCGGCGACGGCATGCTGGCCGACTTCCCTACCGTGGCCGACGCGCTGGCCTGGGCGGATGCAGTGCACCAGGCAGTGCGCCTGTCGGACCGTCCGGACCAGCCGCCCGTGGCCTTCCGCATCGCCATCGCGGTGGGCGAGATCGACGCGACAGCAGACGACATCTATGGCGAGTGCGTCAATGTCGCCGCACGGCTGCAGGAACACGCGCCGCCCGGTGGCATCGCGCTGACCGAGGCGGCGCTCGCGGAGCTTTCGCAGGCGCCAGAGCTGGAATCGCTCGGTGCGTTGCGTCTTCGCAACATCATCGCGCCGGTGCAGGCCTTCGCCCGCGCGCCCGACACGCCGCCGCGCCTGCCCGCCCGCGCACCCGCGCTGGGCACGCCTTCGGTGGCGGTGCTGCCGTTCCTGACCACCGATGGCGCGCCCGGCGAGGCCTATTTCGGCAGCGGCATCATCGAGGACATCGTGCTGTCGCTGGGCGGGCTGCGCGACCTGGCGGTGACCGCGCGCGGCGCCACGCTGGGCTGGATGGGCGGGCCGCAGGACCCGCGCACCATCGGCCGTGTGCTGGGCGTACGCTACGTGGTGACAGGTCGGCTGCGCCGCGGGCCAGAGCATCTGCGCCTGGACGTGCAACTGCGCCAGACCGAGGACGACGAGATCGTCTGGTCGGACCGGCTGGAAGCCAACATGCGCGACCTGTTCGCGCTGCAGGATGAGATCGTCGCCCGCGTCGTTGCCGGCGTGGCACCCGGCATTCGCGCCGCTGAATTGCGCCGCGCGCTGCGCGCGAAGCCTGCAAGCCTGACCGCCTATGACCGTACGCTGCGCGGCATGCACGCGCTCGACATGTTGCGGCGCGAGAGTTTTGGCGACGCCGGCCAGCACTTCGCGCATGCCTTGCAGGAGGACCCGGGGTTCGCCATGGCAGCCAGCTGGGCATCACGCTGGCACAGCTTCGCCTACGCGCAGGGGTGGTCGGACAAACCGGAGCGCGACAGGACAATGTGGGCCGAGATGGCGTTGCAGGCGGTTCACCTCGATCCGCAGAATGCCATGGGCAACGCGATGATGGGTCACCATCGTGCGTATGTGCTGCACGACCCGGCCGAAGCGCTGACCTGGTTCGACCAGGCATTGGCTGCCTGTCCCAACCACGCGCCGGCGCTGAGCCTGAAAAGCGGCTCGCTGGCATATCTGGGTCGCGGCCAGGAAGCGCTGCAACTGGCCGAACGCGCCTTCGCACTGTCGCCTGTCGGGTCTGACCGATACTACTATCTGTGCTATGTCGGCATTGCGCACCTTGCGGCCGGAAACAGCGCTGCCGCCGTCACCTGGTTGCGGCGGTCGCTGGCCGACAACCCCGAGATGACCGCAGTGCATCGCTACCTTATCGCCGCGCTCGATGCCATGGGCGCACAGGCGGAAGCCCAGGCCGTCGCCAAGGAACTGCTGCGTCTGGAACCCGGATTGCGCCTGGGCGAATACGCCGCAACCCGCCAACCCTTCATCGATGCCGCGTTGCGCGCCCAGATGCTCGGCGGCCTGCGCCGCGCTGGGGTTCCAGACTGAAATACGGCACGCGCAGCTTCACCTGTACCAAGGAAACGGTTCCATGGCCTTCGCTCCCGCGCATCCCGGTCACCCAGGCCATCCCGGTCACCCAGGTCATCCCGGTCACCCAGGCCATCCCGGACATCCGGGTCATCCTGCGGCCGGGACAGCTGCCGGCGCCTTCTGGCGTCCGCTGGGCGCCTCGCCCTGGCCATTCCTGCAGGACACGCCCCCGCAACCGGGCGAGAAGACCAAGCCGAAGAATGGAAAGCAGAAGCTGCGCTGGCAGGGACAGTTGCAGCCGCGCGTGCAGCTGCTGCCCGACTTCAATCCAGCCGAGCATGCGCCTGCCCGCCGCCCGCCAACGCCGGAGGACTTGGAGCGCCTTGGCTTTACAGCGGCTCAGTTCAAGGAAATCACGGCGTTGCTCGAAGCGCCACCCGCCACGCCGCTGTCGTTCCAGGGCTGGACGCTCCGCAACAAGGCGACGGCCGCGATCGCCGAGCTGGCGGTGAAATCAACCAATAACTGGAGCACCATTCACGCCGCGCTCAACACGCACCAGTCGACGATCAACGACGCCCGCATCAACGCCGAACTGGACCTGCTGGAGGACCTGATGCCCTATCGCGAGGGCGTCTTTGGCGAGGCCATGGCGCAGGCCAGCACGGTGTTGCCGTATTTCGAGGGCATCGGCGGCTTCACGACCGCATCGCATCCCAAGACGAGCGAATTGTGCGTGATCGTGCAGACGGTGGCGGAACACATGGTGATGTATTTCAAGAAGATCTTCGATCGGCCGCGCCCATCCGAACTGCGGCCGATCCTGTTGCCGCCGATCGATGTGCCCGGTCATGCCGCCTATCCCAGCGGACACGCGACCCAGTCGCATACGCTCGCGCATACCCTGACCGCGGTGATGCCGAAGGACCATCCGGCACTGGCACTGATGGTGCCGCTGGCACATCGCATCGCGATCAACCGCGAGGTAATGGGCGTGCATTACCGCAGCGACAGCGAGGCCGGCGAGCTGCTGGCCGACAAGATGTTCGACCTGATCCTGGACGTCGCCGGCTGGAACCGTGAGAAAGACACGTATCCTCTAGGCAAGCGCTGGCGCGTGGTGCGGGCCGAGCCGAACACCGACGCGACGACGATCCTGGGCGCCACCTTCCGGGCCGCGCGCGCGGAATGGGAACCCGGCGCCGCTGCCCGCGTGCCCGCGACTTCAGCTACGGGGCAGCGACTGCGCTGGGGCTACAAGGCACCAGTGCGCGGCCGGACCGTCGCCAAGGCGGCAACAAAGCCGAAAGAATCCCCCCGAATCCCGCGCGGTCGGCTTGGAAGAGGTCGGCTTGGAAGCGACTGAGAACATGCCCCGGGCGATCGTGCCGTCATGGGCTGGACCCTATAGGGCTCTGACCCCGAAGTGGACCAATAGCGACGGTAGCGGGGGCGGCTACTCGCCAAACTCCCCCCTGATCACCGCCGTGTGCTCCCCCACCTGGGGCACCCGCCCCAGCGTGCGCGCCACCCCATCCAGCACCGCCGGCGGCGCCGCGTAGCTCACGGCGCCGCCCGCGGTTTCCACCGCCACCCGCCGCAGCGCCGGGTGCGACGCCAGCCCTGCCACGTCGTTCACGAAGCCATACGCCGTGCCCGAGGCGTCCAACGCCGCCGCCGCCTGCGCCCGCGTCATCGCGGCGAATTTCTGCGCCACCGCCGCATCGACCACGGCGCGGTTCTTCACGCGCACCACGTTGCTCTCGAAGCCGGCGCGCTTCGGCAGCGCTGCGTCCCCCATTACGCCCGCGCAGAAACCGGCCCATTCGCGTTCGTTCTGGATGCTGATCAGCACCTGCGCGCCATCGGCCAGGTCGAACGCGCCATAGGGGCAGATCGAGGGGTGCGCCAGGCCAATGCGCTGCGGCGCGCGGCCGGTGCCCTCGAACGTCACCAGCGGCACCGCCATCCAGTCGGCCAGCGCGTCGAACAGGGAAACCTGGATCGCGGTGCCCTGGCCGGAGACGCCGCGCGCGATCAGGGCTTCCAGCACCGCGGCGTGGGCGTACATGCCGCAGCCAATATCGGCTGCCGAAACTCCCACGCGCCCCGGCCCCTCGGCACGGCCGGTGACCGAGGCCAGGCCACTCTCGGCCTGCACCAGCAGGTCGTACGCCTTCATCGTGGAATACTCGCCGGCCTCGCCATAGCCGGAGATATCCACGGTGATCAGGCGCGGATGCTTCGCACGCAGCGCAGCGGAGCCAAGGCCGGCGCGGCCAGCGGCGCCGGGGGCCAGGTTCTGGATGAACACGTCGGCGCGGGCGAGGATGCGGGCAAGCAGGGCCGCGTCCTCGGCCCGCTTGATGTCCAGCACCAGCGACTGTTTGCCGCGGTTGAGCCACACGAAGTAGCTGCTGCTGCCCTTCGCGTAGTCATCGTAGCCGCGCGCGAAATCACCCTCTGGCCGTTCGATCTTGATCACGCGGGCGCCGGCATCGGCGAGCTTGCAGGAACAGAAGGGTGCGGCCACGGCCTGTTCCAGGGACACGACCAGCAGGCCCGAAAGCGGCAGATGCGTCACGCTCAGTAGCTCCGCGGCATGCCCAGCACATGCTCGCCCACGTAGCTCAGGATCATGTTCGTGCTGATCGGCGCCACCTGGTACAGGCGGGTTTCGCGGAACTTGCGCTCGATGTCGTATTCCTCGGCGAAGCCAAAGCCACCATGCGTGTTGACGCAGGCCTCGCCCGCGGCCCAGCTGGCCTCGGCGGCGAGCATCTTGCCGATATTCGCCTCCTCGCCACAGGGCTTGCCGGCGTCGAATTTCTCCAGCCCCGCGCGCACCACCAGTTCCGCCGCGCGCATCTGGGCGTAGGCGCGCGCGATCGGGAACTGCACGCCCTGGTTCTGGCCGATCGGGCGGCCGAACAGCACGCGGGTCTTGGCGTACTCCTTCGCGCGCTCGATGAACCACTTCGCATCGCCCACGCACTCGCTGGCGATCAGCAGGCGCTCGGCGTTCATGCCATCCAGGATGTAGCGGAAGCCACGGCCTTCCTCGCCGACCAGGTTGGCGGCGGGGACTTCCAGGTTGTCGAAAAACACCTCGCAGGAATTGTGGTTCATCATGGTGCGGATCGGGCGGATCGTCAGCCCCCTGCCCTTGGCCTGCCGCATATCGACGATGAAGGTGGACAGGCCCTCGGTCTTCTTGCGCACCTGGTCGCGCGGCGTGGTGCGCGCCAGCAGCAGCATCAGGTCGGAATATTCCGCGCGGCTGGTCCAGATTTTCTGGCCGTTCACGATGTAGCGGTCGCCGTCGCGCTTCGCGGTGGTGCGGAGCGCCGTGGTGTCGGTGCCGCTGGTGGGCTCGGTCACGCCGAAGGCCTGCAGCCGGAGTTTTCCGGCGGCGATCTGCGGCAGGTATTCGGCTTTCTGCGCCGCACTGCCATGCCGCAGGATGGTGCCCATGATGTACATCTGCGCGTGGCACGCGGCACCATTGCAGCCTGAAGCCTGCACCTCCTCCAGGATCGCCGCGGCGGCGGAAAGCGGCAGGCCGGACCCGCCAAACTCCTCCGGGATCAGGGCCGCCAGCCAGCCGGCCTCGGTCAGCGCGGCCACGAATTTTTCGGGATAGGCGCGGCGGCTGTCGAGCTCGCGCCAGTACTCGCCGGGGAAGTCGCGGCAGAGTGCCCGCACGGCGTCGCGGATTTCGGCATAGGCGTCGGTTTCGTGCGGCTGGGTCACGTCCATGGCGGCATCCTCCCGGACTTTTCGATTAGGCCCGTGCCCGCCGTGGCGCAAGCTACAGCAGATCGGC
>JAESGU010000192.1_pt1 | contig 8931 bp, 7 predicted proteins | sample 9266271 | NCBI WGS metagenome assembly JAESGU01 (sample SAMN15740544, study PRJNA653495) | algae metagenome | isolation source: Scytonematopsis contorta HA4267-MV1 and co-occurring heterotrophs from mud... | place: USA: Palolo Valley Trail, Honolulu, Hawaii | collected 2009-07-25
CGCCCGCCTGGTGCTCCTTCAGCACGCCAATGATCTGCTCCTGCGTGAACCTTGATCGCCGCATCGTCCGTCTCCCTTCGACGGACCCTACTTCAAACCGAGGGCACCCCAGGGGGCAGGGTCAGTGCGGAAGCCACTAACGCTGCTTTTGTTGGGGGCCGCGTGCAGCCTCCGCTGGTTTCTGGCGGACGGCCGGGTTCGCGTTGGATTGGACGCTGATTGGATGACGGGTGCGCGTGACGTGCTGATCGGATTGCTTGGCGCGCAGCTGACGCTGATCGGTGTCATTTACCCCCTCGTGTTCGCCCTGACGACAGCGGTGATGAAGCTGCAGGCGGGGGACAGCGATAAGCTCAGGTCATTCCTATACAATACGGCCGCTATACCAGTTGCCCTTTCGTCATTTGCGCTGGTTGCGACTTTGGCGATTGCCCTCGTGGCATTGCCGCTGCCTTACCAGAATCCCAGCGGCGCGGACCTCGCGCTTATCGGCGTTGCGCTGGACGGCGCAGTTGCATGGTTTCTGCTTAACGTGCTTTCGGCCGCCGTATTCGGCTACCAAGCACTTGGCTTCCTGGATCACCGGCGCCGCATAGGCGCAGATCGCGCCTACCTCAGCCGCGTCGTGTGGCCTGCGGTCGCTAATCGGCGAGCGTCCACAAGTCGCGACGGCATCGCTGCCGATGATCGGTGGGGTGCGGGGCTACTCGCGGATTATGGACGAGAGGCCGCACGGCACGCGCGCGAAGGTGACGACACAGCCTTCAAGACGACGCTGGAGGCGATGGTTGAATTGCACTTACTGCTGTTCAAGCTCGCTGCCGGCAATGCGTGCAACGCCAGCCCCCGCGCCTGGGCCGAGGCCTATCAACGCGTATTTGAAGCGGCTTTCGATGGTGCTGGCAGGTCGCTTCAGTTGGTAACAGACGCCGCCTGTGTTCCCGCGAAGCTGATCCGAGAGCCGGCAGCACGGTCCGGCCAGGCGGGCCTTACCAGCCTCATCGAGCTAGGACCGCGTTGGTACGCGGCACTGTACTTTGCGCTCGAAGCCAATGCGTTGGGCGATGCGCAGCATGGTCCCCTTCGGCGTATCGACGTCCCGCGCGCTGTCGCCGCGCAAGCGACCTCGGGCCTGCGATCCTTCATTAGGGTCTGGGAAGAAAGCGTGGACGTGTTGGCATGCGGCAAGGGCACGCCTCAAGCGGTCAGAGATCACGGCCTGCTTCTGCATCTTGAAAAGACTGTATGGATGGCTGCCTGGGCCATCCAAAGTGGTTACCACGACGGGCACAGGAGACTCGTCGACTCACTTCTTCATTGGCCGCGGGCGATGACGAGGCGTCTTGACCACCTACAGGAGAACCAGCTCGACTGTGCAAGGTACACAGTACCGTTGGCCTTTCTTTCGGCGACTCGTACGCCGGCCCTCGCGCCCGGATCAGCTTCTGTCAGTCAGAGCGCGGTAGCGCGAGCAGCTTGGATGTTCGCAGCCAATGATACGGCGTTGATGCTGGCCCTTCATCTGCTCCGGATGATGCCCGAGGCGACTGCCCAGTCACCGGTAGCGGAAGCTTTGCGGGCGTTGATCCTCGGGATCAACGATAAGGCGGATATAGCGGAGGAGGACAGACCGGGACTCGGTACGTCATGCGACGTGTTGTGTGGTCTGCTGCGGCTTTACCTCGAACAGATCGAAACCTTCCCGAAAAGCCATTGGGACAATTTGACCGGACGGATGAGGGATCTCGCCGAGACCGACTGGAAGTTCAATCGTATACGGAGCGGCTTCTCAGAAAGCTGGATGACGGCAAAAGCCAATCACGCCATGTTGTTGCGGCTTGCGCCCGAAGCCCAAAGCACCCTGCCCCATTCTTTGAAGGAGGGGCTAAAGTGGATCATTGAGAACAATCAGTCCTGGCGCACCGACCTTCTTGCCGCGCTGTCAGAACTTCGACGAGCGGTCGCTGGCCTGGACGCAACCACAGTCGGAACCAATCGCAACACGCTCCAACTGGTTGATCCCGGTACTTCGTGTTCCAGGGTCATTGACCTGATCGATGCAGCCATAGCCGCGCTGGGTCCGTCAACCACCCCTTGATGACCGCCACCCCCTACGCCGCCCTGGGCGCCAGCACCCCCCGCCGCACCTGGTCCGCCTCGATGCTTTCGAACAGGGCGCGGAAATTGCCCTCGCCGAAACCGTCGTCGCCCTTCCTTTGGATGATCTCGAAGAAGATCGGCCCCACCAGGTTGCCGGTGAAGATCTGCAGCAGCAGTTTCGGCCGGTCGGTGCCGATGGTCGCCTCGCCATCCACCAGGATGCCCAGCGCCTGGAGCTTTTCGGCGGGCTCGCCGTGCGCGGGCAGGCGGTCGGGCAGCATCTCGTAGTAGGTCGCGGGCGGCGGCGGCATGAACGGAACCCCCGCTTCACGCAGCGCCGCGACCGTGGCGTAGATGTCGGCGGTGCCCATGGCGACGTGCTGGATGCCCTCGCCCCGGTACTGGCTCAGGAACTCCTCGATCTGGCTTTTGTCGTCGGCACTTTCGTTGATCGGGATGCGGATGCGTCCCTCGGGGCTGACCATGGCGCGCGACACCAGGCCAGTCAGCTTGCCTTCGATCGCGAAGAACCGCACCTCGCGGAAGTTGAACAGTTTCTCGTACCAGCCGGCCCACACATCCATCTGGCCGCGGCGCACGTTGTGCGTGAGATGATCGATGTAGTGCAGGCCGGCGCCGTGCGGCTTCGGGTCGCGAGCACCCGTCCAGCGGAAATCGACGTCCCAGATCGAGCCGTGATCGCCATAGCGATCCACCAGGTAAAGGTGCGACCCGCCGATGCCCTCGATGCCGGGAATGCGCAGTTCCATCGGGCCGGCCGCACTTTGCAGGGGCGCCGCACCCAGCGCCACGGAGCGGTTCAGCGCGTGCGTCGCATCAGCCACGCGGAACGCCATGGCGCAGGCGCAGGGCCCGTGCTTCTGCGCGAAGCCCGAGGCAAAACTCTCCGGCTCGGCATTGACCAGAAAATTCACGTCGCCCTGGCGCCACAGCGTCACGTCCTTGCTGCGATGGCGCGCCACGGCGGTGAAGCCCAGGGCCGCGAACACTGCATTCAGCGCGGCGGGATCGGGGGCGGCGAACTCGACGAACTCGAACCCGTCGGTGCCCATCGGGTTCTGGTCGCTGATGGCCGCGCGCGGCGCGTCGTGCGGGAAGGGACCCATGGCGGTGCTCCTGTGCTGTCGGGCTGGAATAGCCTGCATCCGCGGCAATTTCCTGGCATAAGCGGGCGTGTTCTTTCCTGGATATGCAGGATTCGCGCATGGAACCCGGCACTCTCGACAGTTTCGACCTGAAGCTGCTGCGCGCCTTGCAGCGCGACGGGCGGCAAAGCCACGTGGCGCTGGCGGAAGCGGTGCACCTGTCGCCCAGCCAATGCGCGCGCCGCCTGGCCGCGCTGGAAGCCGCCGGCATCATCACCGGCTATGGCGCGCGGCTGGATACCAAGGCGCTTGGCCTGGGCGTGGTGGCGCTGGTCGCGGTCCGGCTCGATCGCCAGCAGGCGGCCCAGGACGCCGCCTTCCGCCGGGCGCTCGCCAAGCTCGACGCGGTCACCGAGTGCCTGATGGTCACCGGCGATTCCGACTATCTGCTGCGCATCGTCGCACCCGACCTGGAGGCATTCTCGGCGCTGCTACAGCACGCCATCCTGGCGCTGCCGGGGGTGGCGAACGTACGCAGCTCGCTGGTGCTGGAGACCGTGAAGCGGGCCGAGGCGCTGCCGCTGCCTGAACGCCCGACGTCACGAAGGTTGCCACGCGGCAAGCGCGCGTGAAACACTGCGCCCACGAAACAACCCGGGTCCCCACCGGCACCAATGACGCTCGCCACCGTCGCCACGCTGTTCGCCACCGCCTGCGTGCTGCTGCTGGGCACGGTGGTCAACCGGTCGGTGACCGTGCTGGGTCGGTATTCCATCCCCGATCCGGTGACCGGCGGGCTGATCTTCGCGCTGGCCGCCTGGGGCGTGCAAAGCACTACCGGCTTCGAAGTCCGCTTCGACCCCGTGATGTCGCGGCCGCTGCTGCTGGCGTTCTTTGCCACCGTCGGCCTGTCGGCCGACTTCCGCGACCTGGCCAAGGGCGGCATCACGCTGATCCGCTACCTGCTGGTGCTGGCGCCCTATGTGGCGCTGCAGAACGTGATCGGCATCGGCACCGCCTGGATGCTGGACATGCCGCCGACCATGGGGCTGATCGTGGGGTCGATCACGCTGGTCGGCGGGCACGGCACGGGGGCTGCCTATGCCGACCTGTTCGGCGCCAACTACAACCTGGCCGGCGCGCTGCCCATCGCCATGGCCGCCGCCACCTTCGGCCTGGTGCTGGGCGGGCTGACCGGCGGGCCGGTGGGCAATGTGCTGATCACGCGGTTCAGGCTTTCCGGCAGCGCCGCCGACATGCAGCACGCGGCGGCCGACGAACAGGAACACGTGACCGTCACCAAGGCGATCGCGGCGTTGGCGGCGATCACGGCCTGCATGCTGGTGGGCGCTGAGCTGGCCAGCATGATGGCGGGCGCGCCGCTGACGCTGCCGGCCTTCGTGTGGGCGCTGCTGGCCGGCGTGATCCTGCGCAACGGCCTGCAGCTGGCCGGGCTGTGGCGCATGGGCACCGGCCCCACCGACCTGCTGGGCGGCGTGGCCTTGTCGCTGTTCCTGTCGCTGGCGATGATGCAGTTGCGGCTGTGGGAATTCGCCACGCTGGCAGGCCCGCTGGCCGCCTTCCTGCTGATCCAGACCGTCGGCTGCGCGCTCTATGCGATGGTGGTCGCGTTCCCGCTGATGGGCCGCACCTATGATGCGGCGCTGATGGCCGCCGGCGTGATCGGCTTCTGCATGGGTTCAACGGCCACGGCGGTTGCGATCACCCAGGCGCTGGAGAAACGCCACGGCCCCAGCCCGCAGGCCACGCTGATCATCCCGCTGACCGGCGCCTTCTTCATCGACCTGGTGAATGCCGGCGTGTTGGCCGGCTTCCTCGCACTGCCCTGGTTCGCATGAGGCGGGTGATCGCCCTGCTGTTCGCCGTGGCCCTTGCCGCCTGCGGTCAGGACCCCGACCCCGCGCAGTTGCGCCGCGACCTGGAAGCCCGCCTGGCCACCGCCTTCCCCGGCCAGGTGCTGAGCCTTGATGCGCTGGACCGCCAGGGCCGCATGGAGCAACTGGACGGCGCGCGCATCGTGCATTTCAAGGCCCGGCTGAAGGTGGAAAAGCCGCTCGATCTCGGCCAGTGGGGCGGGCCGAACGCGCAGCTCCTGGCGGGCGTCATGGGGGCTGGCTCGGCCGGCATTTCCGGCCTGACGCAGGGCGGCAACAAGGCTGGCGACACGCTGACCGTGTTCGGCACGCTGCCCTATCGCCCGGCCCAGGGCGGCGGAGGGTGGGCCGCGGCCGCCGCCCCACCGCCCGCTGTCATCGCGCAGACCGCCGGCCCCCCCGGGCAGCTCACCGGCCCCGAGCGCCTGCTGGCCACGCTGGCCGAGACGCTGCGCGCCGCCCCCGGCAACACCCAGCCCACCGGCGCGCGCGTGGTCGAGGAGGAGCTGGAGATCGCGCGCCGCAACATCGAAGCCCGCCTGGCGCGCCTGGGCGCCGGCTTCCCGCTGGCCGCGGGCTCCCCGGGTGGTGCCTATTTCCGCCTGGCCACCGCGCTGGCCGCCGACATGCAGGGCCGCGGCGTGCGCCTGGCCGTGCTGCCCACCGCCGGCAGTGTGGAAAACCTCAATCTGCTGCGCGAAGGCCGTGCCACGCTGGCCTTCGCCCAGGCCGATGTCGCGGCGCTGGCCGCCGCGGGCAAGGGGCCTTTCGCCGAAACGGGCGCGCATGACGGGCTGCGCGCCCTGCTGGCGCTGTTCCCCGAACAGCTGCACGTGGTGGTGCGCGCCGACGATCCCGCGCAGGACATTTCGGGCCTGGCCGGCCGGCGCGCCGCACTGGGCCTTGCCGGGTCGGGCAGCCGCGTGACCGCGACCGAGGTGCTGGAGGCGGCCGGCGTTCCGGTGGTGCAACCGGAGGGCACGGATGCGCTCGATCCCCGCGCGGCGCTGGCGGCGCTGGCCGCGCGGCGGGTCGATGCCGTGTTCGTGGTGGGCGCCGCACCCTTCCCGCCGGTGGTCGAGGCGTTCGGCGCGGCATCGCTGCGCCTGCTGCCGCTTGATGCGGCGCTGGCGCAGCGCCTGGTCGGCGCCGGCGTGGTAACGCTCGCCATTCCCGCCGGCGCCTATTCGCTGCAGACCCAGCCGGTGCCCACCCTGGCCGTGGCCGCGCTGCTGCTGGCCGACGAGAGCCTGACCGAGGCCGAGGTGCGCCGCGTGGGCGAGGCGGTGCTGGGCCGCGTGGGCAGCCGCGAGCGCGAGCCGCTGGCGCTGATGGTGGCGCCCGGCAGTGCCGGCCTGGGCATTCCCGTGCCGCTGCATCGCGGCGCGGTCGGGCTGCCGGGCGTGGCGCCGCGCTGATTGCGCGCAAGGGTGCCTGGACCGCTCAGAACGCGACGCAGGCCACCGTCTCGCTCACCAGCACCGATTCCTGCTGGAATCGCGCCTTGTAGGCCGCCACCGCGGCGGCCAGTGCCGTGCGCTGCGGCACAGGGTCGGTCAGCACCAGCGTCAGGCGCTTGGCAGGCTCGTGCACGATCACGCCGTTCGCGCCGCGGAACTGCCCGGCCACGTCGGTCACGGACAATCCATCGGGGAAGCGGGGCGTCAGTTCCGTATCGACGAAGCCGCGCCACGCTGCCTCGGTCACGCCCAGGCGCGGGCCGATGTTGCGGCCGAAGAAGGCGTCCGCCAGCACGGCCTGGCTGCTGCCCGCAGGACAGGCAGGCGCGGGCGCGGGCGGCAGCGCCTGGGGCGCGGCGCAGCCGGCAAGCAGCGATGCCAGAACAACACCACGCATGCGCGAAGCATGGCCCGGCCCCGCGCCGCTTGCTAGCCTCTGCCCCCGCATGGACCATTCCCGCGCCTCACGCACAGATCTGTGGCCCGATATCGCGCCGCACGATTCCGGCTATCTGCCGCTGGATGGCCGGCATGCCATGTACTATGAGGTGGTGGGCAATCCGCGCGGCCGGCCGGTGCTGTTCCTGCACGGCGGCCCGGGCGCCGGCGCCGGCGCCGTGCATCGGCGCTTCTTCGACCCCAGCCTGTGGCGGGTGGTGCTGTTCGACCAAAGGGGCGCCGGCCGGTCGCGCCCGCTGGGCGAGATCGCCGCCAACAGCACGCCGCACCTGGTGTCCGACATCGAGGCGCTGCGCCGGCAACTGCGCGTCGATCGCTGGGTGCTGTTCGGCGGCAGCTGGGGCAGCACGCTGGCGCTGGCCTATGCCCAGGTGCACCCCGATCGCGTGCTGGGCTGCGTGCTGCGCGGCATCTTCCTGGGCCGCGATTCGGAAGTGGATTGGTTCCTGCACGGGCTTGGCAAATTCTTCCCGGAAGCCTGGGCCGCCTTCGTCGGCCACATCCCGCGTGCCGAGCAGCACGACTTGCTGCGCGCCTACCTCACGCGGCTCACGCACCCTGACCCGGCGGTGCACATGGCCGCCGCCCGCGCCTGGAGCCTGTACGAGGGCAGTTGCAGCACGCTGCTGCCCAGCCCCGACACCGTTACGTCCTTCGCCGAGGATCGCACCGCGCTGGGCCTGGCGCGGATCGAGGCGCATTTCTTCGCCAACCGGCTGTTCCTGCCCTCGGGCGGGCTGCTTGCCGGCATGGCGCGCATCGCGCGCATCCCGGCCGAGATCGTGCAGGGCCGCTACGACATGATCTGCCCGCCGACCAGCGCCATCGAGCTTGCGGCGCATTGGCCTGCGGCCAGGCTGTCGATCGTGCCCGATGCCGGGCACAGCGCGATGGAACCGGGCATTCGCGCCGGCCTGATCCGCGCGCTGGACCGTGCCGATCGCTGGACTTAGACGGAGTACGCCAAACAGCACGTCGGTACCGCTACTCGGAGCGCCTGAACCATGAATGGAAGACAACTAAAATCTTATCTTGGACGAAACTTCTCTTCGGGCCTTGAAGAGCTTGGGTTTTGCTTTTCACAAAACACGGGACTGTACGACAAAAAGATATATAGGACGACTTTATCAATTTCGATCAATTGTCGTATAAAGTGGGGCTATCCCGTTTTTGATCCCCTTGCATCTTTGGACTCGGACTGGCTGCAGTCGTTTGCCAAGGAATTTGCGCCAGTGCGATCCGAAACGGGTAAAGTCATCACGCCAAGACTATCGAGCCTCGCAGGTGCTGTCTCCATCTGGCCATTGGCTGATCATGGTCTTATTCCAACAATAGATCAAAAATCGGCAGACTTAGCAGTTCTTGTATATCTAAATGTTATTAGAGACAGACTTGAACCAGATATAAATCTGATTCAAAATGAAGAAAATTTATTAGATTTTTTGCAGAGAAAGGGTGCGTTTGAATTATATAAATCGTGGAATATTCCATATCTCCAAGAAAAGATAGAATTCTTGAAGAATAAGACTATGTTAGGCTGATCGTAACATTTCCGATGCTTCGGCCGTCACTATCTAGGACGTACCCGCAGCGCCACGAAGTATGCGCTTGATCGCCACCACCTTTCTGATCCTTCTCACTGAGAGTCCGATTCTGAATGGTGCCGGAACGATCGAATCTTGTGTGATGTCAAGGCGATAGCGGCGCACCGCCAGGGTGCCGCACGGCAGTTGCCAAGCCTTCTGCTTGGTGTGTGGTCGTTCCGGGTTCATTCAGAGACGGTCTCTAAGAGCGTGTTTGAGAAGTTTTGTTCGCTACGCGATGCGGCGGAGCATGGTGGCGGTGGCGGCGATGCGGATGAGGGTTTCGGCGACGTCGGTGCGCTGCTCGAAGTCGCGCACGAGGCGGCGG
>JAESGU010000193.1_pt1 | contig 8451 bp, 8 predicted proteins | sample 9266271 | NCBI WGS metagenome assembly JAESGU01 (sample SAMN15740544, study PRJNA653495) | algae metagenome | isolation source: Scytonematopsis contorta HA4267-MV1 and co-occurring heterotrophs from mud... | place: USA: Palolo Valley Trail, Honolulu, Hawaii | collected 2009-07-25
TGGGGCGATCGGGCATAAGTCGCCGATCTCGTTGCAGAACCACGATGGCGCAACCAGCCCGCCGCCGTGACGAGGGCCCGGAAACTCCATCCTCCGGTGCTCCAACGATTGGGCTCGGATCAGTCCGGCCGCACAGCGCGCTGGGCTACCGGCCGCCAGCGCCGGAGGCAGTGTTGCCGCGCCCGGCTGGGCCCGCCTACGCTACGCTTCGGCACGCCCAACCGGGCGCGCCAGGGCACGGGCCAGTCCTCTCATGATGCCCGGCACCGCTCGCAGGGGCAGGGCAAAACGGAAGGGAAAGGCATTCGCCGCAGGGCTCGGATGCTTGGAAGGCGCTGCGACTGCTCGGAACCGCACAGATTCAAAGCAGTTTCGGCGCTGCAAAGGTCCGGCAACTGCGTGAAAACACTGGGGAAATTTGGAGCAGCGGTGGGTACTGGGGAACGAAGTTCTCTGACGGAGGTCCGACAGTCAGCTCGTTGCCATCAATACCAGCTCCCGTGGCCAGTGACTCACGGGGGGCTTCTCCCGGCGCGGGATCGATGTGATTGAAGGTGACGAGGCACCAGGCCGTCAGCGCCGCACGACCAGCGCACCGGATCGACCTATATCGGCGGCGCCGTCTGTCCGCAGGACGGCAAGGGTGGCCCTGGTCCTGCCGTTGTGCAACGGCGCCGCCATGAGTCTCCACCTGGCGGAGATCGCCAGCATGGTCAGTGCAAGCCGCCACGCCGTGCTATTGCTGGACCAGGCGGGCTGGCGCCTCTCCGGTCAGGTCGACCTTCCGGCCAATATCACGCTGCTGCCATCACCGCACAAATGCCCAGAGCTGAACGTGATGGAAAACATCTGGCGGTTTATGCGCGACAACTGGCTGTCCAACCGCGTGTTCCGCGACCACGACGACATTGTCGACCACACTGCCGCGCCTGGAACAGGCTGATCGACCAGCCGCAGCGCATGTTCTCCATCAGCATCCGCCAACGGGCGCATCGGTCATGATCAACAGAAAATAGTATTGGAGCAGCGATCCAAGGGCGTTGTGCTGTCCAGGGATCCAGGAGCGCGAGCCCTCCACCCGAAGCGCGGCGGCAGCGGCCGGCGGGTTCCGGCCGTCACCTTTCCCTGATCAACGGTTCGCCGGCCGGAACAGCTCCACGTTGATGCTGTTCGCCATCGCCGTGTAGCCCGCGGGGCTGGGATGCAGGTGATCGCCGGAATCGTGCTCGGCGCGCATCCGGGTCGGCCGTGCCGGGTCCCGGGTGGCGGCCGCGAAGTCGATCACCGCGTCGTAGGCCGCGCCCGTCCGGATCCACTCGTTCAGCGCCTGGCGCTTGGCTTCGCCCTCGGGCGTCCAGTAGGCCGCGCCCTCGAACGGGGTCAGCGTCGCGCCATACACCTTCAGGCCACGGGCACGGGCCCGATCGATCATCTGGCGATGGCCGGCGATGAGCTCGGCAACGCTCGGATTGGGTTTCGCCCCGCCCACGCCGATGTCGTTGATGCCCAGCATGATCGTGACATGGGTGGCGCCGGCCTGCGCCAGCACGTCGCGGTCGAAGCGCGCCAGGCCATTCGGGCCGACGCCGTCCTCCAGCACGCGGCCGCCGCCGATGCCGCCGTTGATCACGCTCATGCGGATGCCCGCCTCCGCCAGGCGCGCGGCAAGCAGGTTCGGCCAGCGCCGGTTCTGGTCGGTGCCGGACTGCGTGCCATCGGTGATGGAATCCCCGAACGCCACCAGCACGCCGGTGGGCTCTGCCGCCACGACCTCCACCCTGCTGAGGAAGAACGATGACGCCGACGGCAGTCCGTCGCCGCGGCGATATGCCGAGGTCGTGGCGACCGGAAAGGTGACAGCGCCGGCATGGTTGCCGCGGGCGGAGACGTAGTTCGTCTGCCACGACGCCGGGTGGTAGGTGATCGGCGACCCCGCCGCCGCCGTGTCGTCCGGCAGGTACAGGTCGACCATGAGATCGGCGTTGTCCGGCACGGCCATGTCGACGGGATCGCTCACCATCAGGGCGCCCCGCGGAATGGCCGGCTGCGCCAGGCCGCCGAAGGTCAGCACGCGGTTGCTGCCCGCCACGATCGCCGCGCCCTTGTCCCGCAGCGCGACCTGGGCGGCGCCGATCTGCAGTGGCACCGTGCCAAAGGTGTTCGTCAGCACGACACGCACGCGCGCCCCGCCGACCGAGACATGCGCGACCTGCCGAAGCGTCTGGTTGTTGAAGTGCAGCCGTGAGCCCCCGGCCACCTCGAGCTGCTGGTTCGGCGCGGCCTCGCGCACGGCGGCCGGCACGTCGTTGACCCATGGGAAGGCTTGGGCGGAAGCGGCCAGCGTGCCTGCCGGCTGATCGACGCGCGCGACGTCCGGTGCGGCCCATGTCGGGATCCACCGTTCGGGCGGCGATTGGGCGTGGCCCGCGGAGGCGATGCCAAGCGCGAGCAGCGCGGACGCGACACGATGACGGATTCCCGACATGCAGGCTCCTCCCTTCCATGCGATGGATCTTCTGAAGTGCGGTGGGTGCGGATGCGGCGATCCGGCATCCAGCCCGCGTCCATCCTTGCGCCGATCATCCCCAGAATCACCGGACGCTGGCAAGGGAGCCGCCTGCGCCGAAATGCTTGGCGGGAAGGGGCCCGCATCGGCCCCTCCCTTCCGGTGGCCAAGGCGTGGACGCTCAGGGCGTGATTGATGGCGCCTTCTGCGTGTCGGCGGACAGGTTCCTGGCGAGGCTTGCGTGAGCGTGAGAAATGGCGACAGCGGCCATGCGTGAGTATCCCTCCGGTGACAACCGCCTGGCGCGATTGTGTTGAACATGTCCTGTGATCCTACGGGCGTTGTTTGAAGCGCCGTTAAGGACCGGGGCCGATGGCGGGATGGAAATCATCACCGGGGTCGAGGGGCGTTGGTATTGGTGGCCCTACGAGAAACTGCGGATCGTCATGGTCGCCGTCGCGCGGCGCCGTCCGCCTGGTGGCGGCTTCGGCGGGCATCCGGGGCCACTGGCGCGCGCCGCGCGCGGGCGGGCCGGTCAGCCGAACCCCAGGGGTTCGCCGCCGTCATGCCGCGTCACCAGGTGGTCGGTCAGGCTCTCGGCCAGCCGCCGCGCCCGGGCTGGGTCGGCGAAGAGCAGCCGGGCGTGGATTTCGATGCCGCCTTGCGGCGTGCGCACCAGGTCCAGCGTGTAGCCGTCGGGGAAGGGGATGTTGACCATGCCGTGCTGGTCGTTGGCCGCCGCCGGCAGGGTCGCCTCGATGGTCGTGGCCCACATGGCGCCGTCCCGGCCTTGGCATTCAGAGAGCAGGTGCATGGCAAAGATCCCTTCATTCGTCCGGCGTGGGATGCGCCGGAAGCACCACCATCAGGCTGCAAAGCCTGGATCGCTGCCCGCAGGAGTGGTGGAATCGTTCCGAAATTTCTGCGAAACTTGCAGCCCACGCGAAAAGGTGCGGTCCGATGGATACGGTTGCGGACGGCCCCGTCTGCTTCGAAGGTTTCGTGTTCGATCCCCTGCGCGGCGCGCTGTTCGGCCCCGATGGTGCCCAGATCGCGCTCCGCCCCAAGACATACGCCGCGCTGCAATACTTCCTGGCGAACCGCGGCAGGCTTGTCGGGCGCAATGAGTTGCTGGACGCGGTCTGGCCAGGCCTGTTCGTCAGCGACGATTCTATCACGCAATGCGTCGCCGAGATCCGCCGCGCGCTGGGCGAACACGGGCGGCGCGTACTGCGCACCGTGCCGACGCGCGGCTACCTGCTTGAGAGCCCGGGACGGCCGGTGCCGGCCGCCCAGGCGCCGCCGTCTGGCGCGGGCGCGGGCGGCCCGCTTGCGGCGCGCGCCGTCACGGATGGCGCCAGCACGCCGGCGGCCGAGGGTGCCCCCTCGATCGCCATCCTGCCGTTCGAGAACCTCAGCCCCGACCAGGCGAACGGGTATTTCGTCAATGGCATCACCGACGACCTGATCACCGGCCTGTCGCGCTTCCGCAGCCTGTCGGTGACTGATCGGCACTCGTCGTTCCAGTTCGCGGGCCTGGACCGGCCGCCGCGCGAATCGGCGCAGCGGCTGGGCGTGCGCTACCTGCTGGGCGGCAGCATCCGGATTGGTGCCGCGCGCATCAGGATCAGCACGCAGCTGATCGATACCGGCGCGCACCGCACGATCTGGGCCGAGCAATACGACGCGGCGCTCAACGACGTGCTGGCAATCGAGGACAGCATCGTGCAGGTCATCGTCGCCCGCCTGGCCGGCGAGGTGCACTCCGCCGAGCGCGATCGTCTGCGCCGCAACGAAACCTCCGACCTGCAGGCCTATGGGCACGTGCTGCGCGGCGAGGAACTGCTGCTGAACGTCGATCGCGACCGCAACACCGGCGCGCGCGCGCTGTTCGCGCGCGCGCTGGCACTCGACGCGGACTATGCCCGCGCCTTCGCCGGCTTGTCGCGCACGCATAACCTGGACTGGCGCTATGGCTGGGTGGCCGACGCCGAGGCGGCGCTTGAGCGGGCGATCGACTTCGCCAGGCTTGCCGTTGCCAAGGACCCGCGCGACGCGCGGGCGCATTCCGAGCTGGGCTTCGCGCATCTGTACCGGCGCGAGATCGACGCATCGCTCACCGCATACGCACGGGCGCTGGAACTGAACCCGAACGACGCCGACGTGATGTCGGACTACGCCGACGCGCTGGCCTATGCCGACCGGTCGGACGAGGCGATCGCCTGGATGCAGCGCGCGATGCGGCTCAATCCGTTCTGCCCGGATTCGTATTTCTGGCACCTGGCCGACATCCACTACGGCATGGGTCGCTACGCCGACACCATCGCGACGATCCAGCGCATGCACGATCCGGGCAGGTGCTCGCGGCTGCTGGCGGCCTGCTGCGCGCATCTCGGGCGGCTCGACGAGGCGCGCATGCATGCCGCCGAGGTGCTGCGCCGGCAGCCCGACTTCCGCGTCTCGGCCTGGGCGGCGATCGTGCCCGATGCGCGGCCCGAGCGCACAAAGCGCTTTGCCGCCGGCCTGGTCGCGGCAGGCCTGCCCGAATAGACAGGATGGCCCGACGCCGACCGCACGCCACACGCGAATTCCGTTGCAGCAATACCCTGTCTTCGTGTGATGATCGGGCCAACGCCCCCGCCAACCCTCCGACGGAATCCCCAATGCCCCCGGCCTCATCCAATGGCGACCTGATCATCCAGACCGATGACGGCGCGATCTACGCGATACCGGCCGCGAAGCTGGGCAGCCCGGTCAGCGGCGATGCCGCCGGCATCAGCCGGTTGCAGCAGGCGCTGGCGCCGCATGCCGGCAAGGCAATCGGGCTGCGCGCCGCCGTGATGGGCTATTCACTGCCCAATCCGGTGGGCGAGCGCATGCACATCGACAGCATTGCGAAGGGCCTGTCGGGGGCCGGTTCCAGCCAGTCCTGATCGTCCGGTACCATGCCGGGGGCCGCGCGGCCGGCCGCGGCCCTGTCGCTTGCCAAGGCCCGCCACGTCGGCACGCACCGCAGCCGTGATCCGGCCGCGACGTTGCGGCGCATCCTGCCCGCGCTGCGGCACATGGGCATCACCCGGCTGGCCAGGCTGACGGGACTAGACGACCTGGGCATTCCGGTCTGCGCGGCGATCCGCCCGAACGCCCATTCGGTTGCGGTGGCGCAGGGCAAGGGCCTGACCGATGCGGCCGCGGCGGCCTCCGCCGCGATGGAGGCGATCGAGGTTTTCCACGCCGAGGACCTGGACGGGCGCGCCCGCCTGGCCGCCATCGACGAGCTGGCGGCGGAAGGTGCCACCGCGCTGACCGAGGGCGTCCATCGCACCCGGAAGCCGCTGCCTCGCGACATGCCGATCCGCTGGCTGCAGGGCAGCGAGCTTGGCACAGGCCAGCCCTGCTGGGTGCCGTTCGAGCTGGTCTCGACCGACTATCGCCTGCCGCGGGCGCCCGATGCCGGCCTGTTCCTGGCCAGCACCAACGGCCTGGCATCGGGCAATCACCCGGTCGAGGCGATGGTCGCCGCACTCTGCGAGCTGGTGGAGCGCGATGCCGCGGCGCTGCACGCCGCCCGGTCCGCGCCGCATCGGGCGGCCCGGCTGCTCGACCCCGCAACGGTCGACGACCCGACCTGCGGTGGGCTGCTGGAGACCCTGGCGGCCGCGCGCATGCAGGTGCTGGCGTGGGACATCACCTCCGATCTGGGGATCGCGGGTTTCCTGTGCCGCCTGAGCGACGGCCCGCGCGAACCCTGGCAGCGCATCGGCGCGTTCCGCGGGCATGGCTGCCACCCGGACCGGCGGGTGGCACTGTGCCGTGCCATCACCGAAGCGGCGCAGGCCCGGCTGACCCGCATCGCCGGCACCCGCGACGACCTGCACCCGCGGGACTTCACGCCGACCGAGGCGCTGCCGGTCTGGGATGCGCTCGCGGCACTGCGGTCGCCGGCGGGCGCGCTGCAAAGCTTCGCTGCCGTGCCCAGTTTCGAAGCCGATGACATCGCGGCCGATCTGGCGTTCCTGGTCGGCCAGCTGCGCCGCCACGGCCATCCGCGCATCGTGGTGGTTGACCTGACGCGCCCCGCGTTCGGCATCCCCGTCATCCGCGTCGTGGTGCCGGGCCTGGAGGCGCCGGACGACCACCCCGATTGCGTGCCGGGTGCCCGCGTCGCCGCGGTGCGGGCCACCGAGGCATGATGCCACCGGCACGACTTCCTGGCGCGTGCCGAGGCCACGAAGTCGCCCGCGCCCGGTGGCGCGAGCCCAGCGGCCGGAGGCCGCGCCCGGCACTTGAGGGCATCATGAAGACTCATGCCAGCGGTCAAGGAACTTGACCGCTGGCATGAGCCGGGTGGTCTTTGCCGGCCCCAGCCTGCCCCACAGGCCACTGGGCGACTGGCCCGGGTTTGCCTGGCACGGTCCGGCGATGCAGGGCGACCTGTATCGCGCGGCCCAGGCAAGGCCGCTGTGCATCGGCCTGATCGACGGCTACTTCGAGGGCGTTCCCGCCGTCTGGCACAAGGAGATCCTGTGGGCCATGGCGCGCGGCGTGGCGGTGTTCGGCAGCAGCAGCATGGGCGCGCTGCGGGCGGCGGAACTTGCCGAATTCGGCATGGTCGGCGTGGGCAGGGTGTTCCGCTATCTTCGCCGCCCGCTGCGCGACGATTCCGACGTGGCAGTGCTGCATGCCCCGGCCACGCTCGGCTTCCGGCCGCTGACCGAGGCGCATGTCAACGTGCATTTCACGCTGCGCCGCGCCGTGGCCGACGGCGTGATCCCACGTGGCCTCGCGTCACGGCTGCGCGCGATTTCGCAGGCAACATTCTACAAGCACCGCACCTGGGAGGTCATCCTGGAACGCGCCCTGCACGAACACGCCCCGGAAGGCTTTGTCGAGCGGCTGCGGTCGTGGCTGGCAGGCAATCGCGTGGACCAGAAGCGGCGTGACGCGGAACGGCTGCTGCGGGTGATGGCGAAGCCGCTTCGCCCAGGCGGCGCTGGCCCATCGGATCACGGTTTCCGTGCCACCGCCGCGTGGGCGGAGGCAACCCAGCTTGTGTGGCCGTGCCTGCCGGGCTGAGCGCCGCGCGCCCGTGGACGGAGTGGCGTAGCAGCGGTCGAAAGTGATCCGCCGAAAGGAGCGTCGGTTCAATACCTCCGAGCCAGGGCCACCGGGCGTGACGAAGCCCAGGTCTATTGATCTGAAGGTGTTCAGCGTCGTTTCGCTCGTCGCAGCGTCCGGGAGCATCAGGCAAGCGGTGCTTCGGGCGCATGTCACTGCTCCGGCCATCAATCGAAAGATCCGAGCGCTTGAGGACGGCAGCGCTGGGTACGACCGTCACGGTGCTGAACTTCGTCGATGGGCGGCTCACCTTGGCCGGCGCCATCGGCCAGGACCTGGACGTGACCGTGGTCGGCGCCAAGCGGGGCAGCGTGGCCACGGCCGATGGCGACGATGCGATCGATTGGTTCTTGCACAGCAACGAAGGCAGCTGGAACAACACCGCCAGCATCAGTGCCGGCGCCGGGAACGACTCCGTGCTGGTGTCGGACGTCTCGCAGATCACGCTCGACAACGCGCTACTGGCCGACAACGCGGCTCCCGGCAACGGCCTGCTGTGGAACAACGGCTACAGCGGTCGCTTCTCGATCGCCGCCGTCGATGGCGGCACCGGTGATGACCTCATCGAGGCCGCGGCGGTGCGGACCGCTGCCGCTTCGACGCCGCTGACGGCGCAGACACGCTGGGCGATTTCTCGGCCATCCAGGGCGACAAGGTCGTGCTGGTCGGCAGCGACGTGCTGGCCATCGTCGGCAGCAACGTATCCATCCGTCCAAGGCCGTGAGTGCTGAGCGGTGGGAAGTGGAGGCGATCACCGCGTCTGATCGGCGATGAGTTCTTTGAGGCTTTCGATGCCGCGCAGCGTGAAGCCGAGCGTCTCGCGTTCA
>JAESGU010000194.1_pt1 | contig 8127 bp, 7 predicted proteins | sample 9266271 | NCBI WGS metagenome assembly JAESGU01 (sample SAMN15740544, study PRJNA653495) | algae metagenome | isolation source: Scytonematopsis contorta HA4267-MV1 and co-occurring heterotrophs from mud... | place: USA: Palolo Valley Trail, Honolulu, Hawaii | collected 2009-07-25
TGCCGCTCAATCCGGCGCATCTGAATAGGCGACAGCAGGAACAGGTCGGACATCGCTCACCTCCGACCCACTCAGAATCACACCCCGCCGAGCCGCAGCAAACAAATCAATGGGTCCTGAGCCTAGTGCGCGCACCGGCAGATCGAGCTCGCGATAGAACGGCAGCACGTCGTTGTGCAGCACCGCCACCGCCACCGCCGCCTCCGGCTGCTTGCTGACGTGCAGGAAGCCGAACGCGCAGGAGCCGTGGGTATCGACCACGGCATGCAGATAGACCTTGCCCACCCCCTTGAGGTGACCCACGAAAAAGGTATCGGCACAGAGCAGTTCGCCCGGCGCGCTGCTCTCGACGTGGCGCTCGCGAAAGCACGGGTTCTGCTTCTCGAGAAAGGCCGCCTGCTCGGGAGAGAATTCGATCGTGGCTTCGGCGTTCTGCCGCTCCAGCGCCAGCCAGCGCTGCCCGCGGGTGCCGAGATCGCGCTCGTTCAGGAGCTTCTGGATGGTGATGGCTGAGACCCGCCGCCCCTCCAGCATCAACAGCGCCTCGATGCGGTTGCAGCCATAGGCGGGGTGCTCAAGATCGCCTATGACCTCGCCATGCTCTGGGCCTTCCGTCACATCCGCCCGCCGGAGGAACGCCCAGCCGGGGCCGCTCCGTGATGGACAGACGCGGGGTGCGAATGCTACCCGGCCCACCGTGTTGAAGTCCGCCGCCCGCCGCATTCGGATGCTGCTCGCTGCCCTCATGCTCCTGACGGGCATGCTGGGGCAGGTGGGGCACGCCTGGGCGCATCATGGTGGTGCCGACCCCGCGGCAGCCTGGCATGCGGCCCTTCAGGCCGAGCGCGACTGGCTCGCGGGTGCCACCACGGATGGTACTGACGCGTCCGTGGAGGTGTTCGGCGCGGAAGGCCGCCACAGCCATGGCGACGGACCGGCGCACCAGCATGACGGGCCGGACGGTCTGCTCGCCGACCATGCCCATGGCGTCGCGTTCCTGCTGCCCACGGCTTCGGGTGTGGCGCAGCGCGATCTCGGCGCATCGCTGGCCTGGACCTTGTCCGCCCGGCTGGCCGGGGCGCAATCCGGCAATCTCGACCGCCCGCCACGAGGCGACGCAGCGCTCGCCTGAGCCACCGGCGCAACCGCGCCAGCCTGCGTCGATTCTCGTGGAGTCCCCATGCCTCATCCGCTGTCGCGCGCCCGTGCCGGGCTGCGCCGCCTTGTCCTGTGTTCCCTTCTGCTCGCCGCGCCGGCCATCGCCGGCCCCGGCGGCCCTGACCATAGCCACGGTCCGGAGCCCACCGCCGCTGTCCGGCCGCAGAGCCCGCGCCTGGTCGCGGTGTCCGAGACCTGGCAGCTCGTCGGCATCCTCAAGGGCGGAGCGCTGACGCTCTACCTCGATCGCCAGGAGGACAACGCCCCGGCCGAGGGCGTGACGCTCGATCTCGACATCGCCGGGAACAAGGTGCGCGCCGAGGCGCAGCCTGACAGCACCTTCCGCCTCCCCGCCGAGGCGCTTGGCACGGGCGAGGTCGAGGTACTCGCGACCATCGGCGGCGCGACCCCCGACCTGCTGGTCGGCACCATCCGCGTCCCGGGCGGTGCGGCGGCGCCTGCCGCGGCGCATGGCCATTCCCACGCGCTCGGCGACTTCTTGCACCGCCGCGTCTCGGTCGAGACGGTGCTCATGGCGCTCGCCGGTACCGGGCTGGCAAGCCTCGCGCTCGGCTTCCTGGTGGGCCGTCGCCGCGCCGGTGCGGCCGCGCTCGCCTTCGCGCTGCTGGCGGTATCGCCGGCTGCGGCCGGCCCCGGCGGGCCCGACCACCAGCATGGCCCGGAGACCGCAACCGCCGAGGACGGCGACGCACCGCGCCGCCGCGCCGATGGCCTCATCTTCGTGCCGAAGCCGACGCAGCGCCTGCTCGAGCTGCGCACACGCCGCGTCGCGCCGGAGGAGACGGCGCGACGCGTCACCCTCGCCGGCCGCGTGCTGCCGAGCCCGGACGCCCAGGCCGTCGTCCAGCCCGCGACCGCCGGGCGGATCGTCGCCATCGACGGCGTCCTGCCGCGGCGCGGCCAGGCGGTGCGCGCGGGCGATGCGCTCGCCCTCGTCATGCCCGTCTCCGCCGCGCCCGGTGAGGTCGCCGGCGCCGAGACGCTGCGCGCGCCCTCCGATGGCGTGATCGCGACCGTGGCACTCGCGCAGGGCCAGGTGGTGGCACCCGGGCAGACACTGGCGGAGATCCTCGACCCCGCCCGCGTGTGGATCGAGGCCGAGGCATTCGCGCCACTGCCGCTCGCGCCCGGCGCCGCCGCCAGCATCGAGGCCCGCAGCCTCGCACCGGTGCCGGCCGCCCTGCTCGGCCGCGCGCCCGCGCTCCGCGGCCAGACGGAGCTGCTCGATTTCGCGCCCCGCGCCGCCGACCACGGCCTCGAGATCGGCCGCCGCGTGCAGGTGGCGGTCGAGCTGCCGGAGCGCCGCAGCGCCATCATCCTGCCGCGCGACGCGGTGGTGCAGGCGCCGAACGGGCTGCCGGTGGTGTTCCGCCACGCCGAGCCCGAGCTGTTCGAGCCGCGCGTCGTGCGCTTCGAGCCGCTGGATGCGACCCGCGTCGCCATCCTTGCTGGCATCGAGCAGGGCGAGCAGGTGCTCGTCCAGGGCGCCCTCCTCGTGAACCAGATCCGCTGAGGGCGCGACGATGTTCAACTTCCTGGTCTCGGCCAGCCTCCGGCACCGCGTCGCGGTGCTGGCGGCGGCGGCGCTGCTCGTCGCCTACGGCCTCTATGTCCTGCCGCGCGTGCCGGTGGATGTCTTCCCCGACCTGACGCGGCCTTCCGTCACCATCATGACCGAAGCCGAGGGCCTCGCGCCGCCCGAGGTAGAGCGGCTGGTCACCGCGCCGGTCGAGGCGGCGCTGCGCGGCGCCGCGGGTCTCGCGCGCATCCGCTCGACCTCCGCGTCCGGCCTCTCGATCGTGCTGGCCGAGTTCGACTGGACCGCCGATCTCACCGCCGCGCGGGCCGAGACGGCCGAGCGCCTGGCGCGGATGCAGGGTCGCCTGCCGCCGGGGCTGACCGCCCAGATGGGCGGCATCGGCACGGTGATGGGCGAGATCCTGCTCATCGCCGTGACCGCCCCCGCGCTCGACCCCGCCGCGCTGCGCGACGTGGTCGAGACGTCGGTCCGCCCGCGCCTGCGCGACGTGCCCGGCGTGGTGCAGGTGAACCCGATCGGCGGCGCGGTGCGGCAGGTCCGCATCAGCCCCGACATGGCCGCACTCGCCGAGGCCGGGATCGGCACCGCGGCGATCGCGCAGGCCATCGCCGGCGCCGGCGCCTCGGCAGGCGGCGGCTTCGTCGAGAGCCGCGGCGTCGAGTTCGTGTTGCGGGCCAATACGCCGCAGCCCGACCTCGCGGCGCTGCGCGCCCTGCCGGTGGCGACCCTGCGCGGCGCCGTGCCGCTCGGCGCGCTGGCCGAGGTCGAGTTCGCCACCCGCACGCGACGCGGCGATGCCGGCTTCAACGGCCAGCCCGCCGTCATCCTCAGCGTCCAGAAGGCGCCGACCGCCGACACGCTGCCGGTGACGCGCGCGGTCGAAGCGCGGCTTGCCGAGATCCAGGCCACGCTGCCCGCCGGCGTGACCGCGAACCAGGTGCAGTTCCGCCAGGCCGACTTCATCGAGACCTCGATCAGCAACCTCGGCTTCGTGCTGGTCAAGGCAGCGATCGTGGTCGCGCTGGTGCTGGCGCTGTTCCTGCTGAACGGGCGGGCGACCGCGATCTCGCTGACCGCGATCCCGATCTCCATCCTGATCACCGTCCTGGTGTTCCAGGCCTTCGGGCTGACGCTGAACACCATGACGCTGGGCGGCCTCGCGATCGCGATCGGCGAGCTGGTGGACGACGCGGTGGTGGATGTGGAGAACATCTTGCGCCGCCTGCGCCAGAACGCCGAGAGCCCGCAGCCGCTGCCGTCGATGGTGGTGATCGCACGCGCCAGCCAGGAGGTGCGCTCGGGCATCCTCTACGCCACCTTCATCATCGTGCTGGTGCTGCTGCCGCTGTTTGCGCTCTCGGGGCTGGAAGGGCGCCTGTTCGTGCCGCTCGGGCTCGCCTACATCGTCTCGATCCTCGCCTCGCTGCTGGTCCCGATCACGGTCACGCCGGCGCTGGCGAGCTTCCTGCTGGTGAAGCAGACCAGGCGGGCGCATGGCGACACGCCCGTGCTGCGCGCGCTGAAGCGCTGGCAGGGGCGGGCGCTGGAGACCGCCTTCCGCAGGCCGCGGCTGGTGACCGGCGGCGTGGTGGGTGCGGTGGCGCTGGCCGCGGTCGGCGCCTTGCTGCTGCCACGCGCCTTCCTGCCGCCCTTCAACGAGGGCACCGCGCTGGTCGGCATGCGCTTCGAGCCGGGCATCGGCCTCGAGCAGAGTCAGCGCCTCGGCCTGGTCGCCGAGCGCCTGGTGATGGGCGTGCCGGAGGTGGTCAGCGTCGGCCGTCGCACCGGCCGTGCCGAGCTCGACCCGCATGCCGAGGGCATGCATGCGGCCGAGATCGACGTGACGCTGCGCCGGTCGGACCGTCCGCGGGAGGCGGTGTTCGCCGATATCCGCGAGCGGCTCGCGGTGCTGCCGGCCTCGGTGGTGATGGGCCAGCCGATCAGCCACCGCATCGACCACATGCTGTCCGGCGTGCGGGCGGCGCTGTCGCTCAAGGTCTTCGGCGAGGACATGGAAACAGCGCGGATCGTGGCCGAGGGGCTGAGGGCGCGCATGCAGCGCATCCCGGGCCTCGTGGACATCAATGTCGAGAAGCAGACGCTGGTGCCGCAGGTCGAGATCCGCGTGGACCCCGCCGCCGCGGCGCTGCACGGGCTGACGCCGCAGGCAGTGACCGAGGCGGTCGGGGCGCTGGCCGGCGGGCGCGTGCTGGGTGCGCTCGGCGACGGTCCCGGACGGACCGAGATCGTGCTGCGCCTGGCCGAGGCGGAGCGCGACGCGGACGGGTTGCGCAACCTGCTGGTGCCGACGCCGCATGGCGCGGTGCCGCTCGGGCGCCTCGCCGAGGTGGCCGAGACCGCGGTGACCAACCAGATCCTGCGCGAGGACGGCATCCGGCGCATCGTCGTCTATGCCAATGGCGACGGGTCGCGCGACATGGCGGCACTCGCCGCCGACCTCGCGCGGCTGGTGGCCGAGGCGGCGCCACCGCCCGGCATCCGCATCGTGCTGGACGGCACCTTCCGCGCGCAGGAGGCGGCGAGCCGGGCGATCGCCATCCTCGGCGCGGTCTCGGTGCTGCTGGTCTTCCTGGTGCTGTGGCAGCGCTACCGGTCGGTGATGCTGGCGCTGGTCGTGCTGGCGGTGATCCCGATGGGCCTTGTCGGCGCCGTCGCGGCGCTGTGGATCGCGGGGCAGCCGCTCTCGGTCGCCTCGATGATCGGCTTCGTGACGCTGGCCGGCATCGCGGCGCGCAACGGCATCCTGAAGGTCTCGCACTGGATCAACCTGGCGCTGCACGAGGGCGAGGCCTTCGGCCCCGGCCTCGTCATCCGCGGCACCCTGGAGCGGCTGGCGCCGGTGCTGATGACCGCGCTCTCGGCCGGGCTTGCGCTGGTGCCGCTGATGATCGGCGCCGACGAGGCGGGGCGGGAGATCCTCCACCCCGTCGCGGTGACGATCTTCGGCGGGTTGGTCACGGCGACGTTGTTCGACGCGGTGCTGACGCCGGTGCTGTTCCTGCTGTTCGGGCGGCGTCCGCTCGAACGCCTGATGGCCGCGCGCGACGCGGCGGCCGAGGCCGGCGCGCTGCGCCCGGCCACCACCTTCTGACCCCGAAAGGAGCGATTTCGATGAACCGACGCATGATCCTGGCCGGCCTCGCTGCCATCTGCGCTACGCCCGCCCTCGCCCAGCAGCGCGAGCGGAGCGGCCCGAATGGCGGGCTGCTCGCGGGCAGCCAGGGCCACGAGGTGGAGTTCGTGGCCAATGGCACGGTCATCCGCGTCTACCTGGTGAACCATGGCCGCGTTGCGCAGCCGCGCACGGGCTCGACCGCCCGGCTGGTCATCCAGGAAGGCGAGGCGAGCCGCACGGCGAACCTGACCGCGAGCGGCGACGGCTTCTCTGCCACGCTGGAGACACCGATCGCCAGCGGCGCCCGCGTGGTGGTCACCGGCCGCATGCCGGACGGCCACACGGTGCAGGCGCGCTACGTGATGCCGTGACCGCTCCGCCCGGCCGGTGCTGCCCGCACCCGGCCGGGCTGTCCTTGTCGCGTCGCGTCCGGAGGGTGTCGTGCTGTCGCCGCTGTCCAACCTGACCTACCGGCACCTGTTCCTGGCCCAGGTGCTGTCGCTGCTCGGCACCGGGCTGGCGACGGTCGCACTCGGCCTGCTGGCCTATGAGCTGGCCGGCGCCGATGCCGGCGTGGTGCTGGGCACCGCTCTGGCGATCAAGATGGTCGCCTATGTCGGCATCGCGCCAATCGCCGGTGCCTTCGTGCACCTGGTGCCGCGCCGCAGCCTTCTCGTTGCGCTCGACGTGCTGCGGGCGGCGGTCGCGCTCTGCCTGCCCTTCGTCACCGAGGTCTGGCAGGTCTATGTGCTGATCTTCGTGCTGCAGTCGGGTTCGGCCGCCTTCACGCCCACCTTCCAGGCGACCATCCCCGACATCCTGCCGGAGGAGGCGGAGTACACGAAGGCGCTGTCGCTCTCGCGGCTGGCCTACGACCTTGAGGCGCTGGCAAGCCCCGCCATCGCCGCGGCGCTGCTCGGCGTGATCGGCTTCCACTGGCTGTTCGGGCTGAACGCGCTCGGCTTCCTTGCCTCCGCCGCGCTGGTCCTCTCGGTCATCCTGCCCTCGCCGAAGCCGCCCACGACCTCGGAAGGGGCCTGGGGCCGCACGACGCGGGGGGCGCGCATCTATCTCGCCACGCCGCGGCTGCGCGGGCTTCTCGCGCTCAACCTGACGGTCGCGGCGGCGGGCGCGATGGTGATCGTCAACACGGTGGTGCTGGTCCGGGCCGGCTTCGGCCTCGGCGAACGGCAGGTGGCCTGGACGCTGGCCGCCTACGGCCTGGGCTCGATGGCAGCCGCGCTCGCCCTGCCGCGCCTGCTCGGCGAGCGGGTGACGGACAGGACAGCGATGCTGGCCGGGGCGGGGCTGCTCGTCATCGGGCTGCTGCTGGCGCCCGCCGTGCCGTCCTGGCCGGCGCTGCTGCCGGTGTGGACACTGCTCGGCCTGGGCAATGGGCTGGTGCTGACGCCGAGCGGGCGGCTGCTGCGGCGTTCCGCGCATGCCGGCGACCGGCCGGCGCTGTTCGCCGCGCAGTTCGCGCTGAGCCATGCCTGCTGGCTGGTCACCTACCCCCTGGCCGGCAGCCTCGGGGCAGCGATCGGGCTCGGGCCGACCTTCCTGGTGCTGGCCGCGCTCGCGCTGGCGGGGGTCGGCGCGGCGGCGGCGCTCTGGCCACGCCATGACCCGGAGGAGATCGAGCACGATCATGCCGGCCTGCCGCCGGAACACCCGCACCGCACGACCGGGCACGGGCCTGCCCAGAGTGGGCCGGACGGTTTCCGGCACCGTCATGCCTTCGTGATCGACGAGCTGCATTCGCAGTGGCCGCACACGACGCGGTAGCTGGATGGTTGTTCGGTGCCGAACCGAGCTGGCCACCCCGCAGCGACGAAAGCGAAACAATCGGCACCCATGCGCCCTGGTTGGCCGTCCGGAGCCGCGTAGGTCCATGATGGCGCGCTGGACATCAACGGCACCGACGGCCGCTGCTCTTTGCGCGCGCCTGTACGACGACGCGATTCGGCGATTGCGAGCCGACCGTCCAAGGCATCCTTAATCGCCCCCGTCCGCTGCGGCGCTCTCGCCACGGCATCACAACGGGGACCGCATGTCGCTGCATCCGCTCAAGGCCGAGACGACCGCACGTGGCGCGCGCATGCTGCGCACGGCCTTCGGCCCCGGCATCGCGGCGTGGCTGGAGGACCTGACCCTGCCCCCTGGGGTGCCCTCGGTTTGAAGTAGGGTCCGTCGAAGGGAGACGGACGATGCGGCGATCAAGGTTCACGCAGGAGCAGATCATTGGCGTGCTGAAGGAGCACCAGGCGGGCGC
>JAESGU010000195.1_pt1 | contig 7935 bp, 8 predicted proteins | sample 9266271 | NCBI WGS metagenome assembly JAESGU01 (sample SAMN15740544, study PRJNA653495) | algae metagenome | isolation source: Scytonematopsis contorta HA4267-MV1 and co-occurring heterotrophs from mud... | place: USA: Palolo Valley Trail, Honolulu, Hawaii | collected 2009-07-25
ACCAATTACCAATTACCAATTACCAATTACCAATTACCAATTACCAATTACCAATTACCAATTACCAATTACCAATTACCAATTACCAATTACCAATTACCAATTACCAATTACCAATTACCAATTAGCTAAAATCGTCGTAACAAGATAAGAAAAAATGGAAATACAATTCCGCGAGTTTAACCAGTTTGATGTTTGGATTTGGATAAAATATAGTACAGTTCCTTCTCAGCGCGAAAAGGAATTTGTCGAAGAAGCTTTCACCTCTTGGTTTTACCTGGGTAAATTAGGAGGCTTTAATGCGGAAAATCTTCAAGTTCAAGAAACAGGACTTGATATCAGCTATATGCACTACGACCCACAAGGATATGATAAAAGTCTCAAGTCCTTAATGCATAACATGGGTGAGTTTGAGTACTACGGACAATGGGGAAGATGCTGGTTTGATTTAGGTACTTCCGATTGTATCGCTCTAGATATTTTAATTAATGCTCTAACTCAACTTTCTGAGGAATATGTAATCCTTGAAAAATTATACATAGGTGGTGAAAATGATGACTGGCCAGTAGAAGACAGTGAAAGTCGTGCTTCCTTTATTTACGATAATTAGTGATAATTAACTTCTACCATGTATAAAAAAAATCAAATTCGCGTTCTTGCCTTAGGATTAATTCGTGATGGCAATCGCATTTTTCTTTCCCAGGGTTACGACGCAGCAAAACAAGATTTTTTCTACCGCGCTTTAGGTGGAGGAGTTGAATTTGGTGAACATAGCCAAGAAGCATTAAAGCGTGAATTCCAAGAAGAAATCCAAGCAGAATTAACTAACATACACTATGTAGGTTGTTTGGAAAATATTTTTACTTACAATGGTCAACAAGGCCACGAGCTTGTGCAAGTTTACACATGTGACTTTGTTGACCAGAAGTTTTATCAATTGGAAAAATTAGTATTTTCAGAAGCAGAAGGACGACAACATGATGCAATGTGGGTAGAAATTAGTCGTTGCAAATCAGGAGAATTTAGATTAGTACCAGAACAGTTTTTGGATTATCTCTAACCACAAAGTGACGAAGAACACGAAGAAAAAAACCTTTCCTTCTTTCTTCTTCCCCCTTCTTTCTTCGTGCCTTTCGTTTCTTCGTGGTTTATAAAGATTTCCAACCATCAGCAACAGCAGTAATAAAGCTTTCGGAGCTAGTAGTACCATTCATAGTCCAAAGCTTACCTTCTCCTGTAGTCGGATTGCGCCATAATATATCACTCTTACCATCACCATTAAAGTCCCCAATAGAAGGTGCTACTGCTGGGTCACTTTTTGGTAAAAATGCTGCAGTCTGAATTGAACCACCATCCATTAACCAAGCAGTATTCTCACCAGTTGTTCCGTTTTGCCAAAAAATGTCTGTTCTACCATCACCATTGAAGTCGGCAACACTTGGTTTCCAGGCGCCTCCCATTTTATCCAGGGAAGAAGCAGTGTAGAAAATACCGTTCATTAACCAAATAGAAGTTTCACCAGTTTCTGGATTGCGCCAAAGCATATCAGTTCTGCTATCACCGTTAAAATCTCCAACAGTCAAGTCCCAACCTGGTTCTACCTTAGAAAGACCATATTCGTTGGCTTTAGTACCATCGAGAAACCAAAGGAGGTTTTCACCAGTGGTTTCATTACGCCATAAAATATCGGTTTTTCCATCTGCATTGACATCGACAACGCTAGATTTCCAGGCTGAGTTTGTTGTTGGTAGGAATGCTGCTGTAGTAACCGTTGTACCATTCACTAACCACATAGCGTTTTCACCAGTTGTCGGATTACGCCACAAAACATCAGTTTTTCCATCACCGTTGAATTCACCGATACTGTAAGTCCAGCTAGGGTCAATTTGCTGCATTGATGCTGCTTGGGCTACTTTTGTCCCATCCATTAGCCAAATTGCATTTTCTCCAGTTACACGATTTTTCCAGAAAATATCTGTTTTATTATCACCATTGAAATCACCAAAAGAAGAATCCCAATTTGAGTCTAATTTAGGAAGAAAATCAGCAGAATCCGTTCTGTTTCCATCCATTACCCAAACAGCGACTTCATTACTTCCTGGGTTGCGCCAAAATAAATCTCGCTTACCATCACCATTAAAATCAGGAAAAATTGATGCACGATTAAAGATGGGGTTGGGATTAGGATTTCCTGCAGCTTTAGGTTGTGTTGATAACAACGAATCACTGGGTAATATTTGTGACGAACGCCCCATATCAAAAGGATTATTAAAATCTATTTTGTCTGGTAACAGATTGTTTGCAGGAAGTGAATTCCAGTTTCCTAAATCTATGGGAGGGTTTAAGGGGTTTGTTGAGCTTGTCATATTTCAAAATTTTTCAATATACTTCACTCTTTTTTAGCTTTTTTTAAAAAAAAATTCTGTCAAGTAATGACACCTGTTACTTTTTTATTTTGCTTTATATGAACAACACATTTTGTGTTTTTTAACTGTAACAGGGTTTAAATAAAAGATTAATTGTTTTGTTCATTCATCACAAAATGTAGAGACGTTACATGTAACGTCTCTACGTCCTCATAAAATGTCAAATTTTAGAATGCATACCAACCAACAGGTACTTGGGTTATCATTTCACCGGTAGGATTAGCACCATCCATTGTCCAGATAGCGTCTTGACCTGTTTGGTTATCACGCCAGAAAATGTCAGTTTTACCATCACCATTGAAGTCACCTATACTGGGTGTCCAAGCGCCACTGAGTGTTGGTAAAGTACTAGCTGTTGCGGTAGTACCATCCATTGTCCAGAGGCTGTTTTCACCTGTGGTTGGATTGTTCCAAAGTACGTCAGTTTTGCCATCACCGTTGAAATCACCAATACTGGCTTTAGCAGCTGGATTCACTGTCGGTCCTTGAGCTGTGACGGGTGCAGCAGTTCCATCCATCAACCAAATTTGGGTTTCACCAGTTTGGGTATTTTGCCACAGCATGTCACTCTTAAGGTCGCGGTTAAAGTCGCCGAGAGTGGAAGTCCAAGCTCCTTCTAGTTTTGGTAACTCTACCGCTGTGGGAGTTCCAGCGTTCATCAACCAAAGTTTGTTACCACCTGTTTGAGCATTCCGCCAAATAATATCTGTTGTGCCGTCACCTTTTACCGACCCAATTGTGGGCTTCCATGCAGCATCCATTGTTTCCAATTCTGCAGTGCTAGCAACTGTTGTACCATCCATTGTCCAGATGGAATTTTGACCAGTGTTTTTATTGTTCCAGAAAATATCAGTTTTGCGGTCACCATTGAAATCACCAATACCGGGAGTCCAAGCTGCGTCTAGTTGAGGTAGTGCTTGTTCTGAGACAACTGCGGTACCATCCATCAACCAAATCTTGCTATTGCCAGTTTGTGGGTTGCGCCACAGCATATCGGTTTTGCCATCACCGTTAAAGTCCGCAATCGTGGGAGTCCAAGATGCGTCCATTTGACCTAATGCTTTTGCATCAATAGTTTTTGTCCCATCCATTAACCAAATCGCGACATCATTGGTTTGTTGATTGCGCCAAATCATATCGCGCTTACCATCACCGTTAAAATCTGGAACAATTGCGGCACTACTGAATAGTGGGTTGGGATTAGGGTTCTTGAACAACGCTTCGGATTGATAGGGTGTTTCCCCTGAAGCTGATGATTTACCGTAATCTAAAGATGTATTCAAATCATTATTTGCAAAACTATTTGTTGAGACTGGTGTTGTTGTTAATGTACTTGTTTGTGTTAAGGGATTTTGAGATTCAAACATCTTGCTTTTTCTGGCTAGCTTATGTTTATGTTTTAGCTATTTACATGAATTAATTCTGTCTCTTCACAGCACATTTTTTGATTTTATTTTTTCAAATATATGTATCAATATTGATGGAAAATGGTAGAAAATTAATTATATTGATAAACGAACATTTTTGAATTATTTTCGCGAAAAAAATGTAGAGACGCGATTAATCGCGTCTCTACGATATTGTGGCTTTTATATTAAATTATTGGCGATAGTTTTTTAGTTTTGTTCCTGGATTTACTACTATATAATAGGTTACAGCCTCTAATAATATTGATAAAAATATGTCGATGTAAATCTATAAATAAATTATCATCTCGCTATATATGAAGTAAATATCGAATTTATTCTACTGAGAATCGGAGTGTGGTAAATATAAATTAAAAAAGATAATTTATCAAATAATTTTAATAGTCGAATAGGATTTTTTAGGACTGAAGAGAAAGATAGTTTTTTGTTTCTGGCAAAACTATGATAATCATCAATAACACCATTAACATCAGCACTATAACATTCTGCATAAAAAGATTTTCCCATTAAGTACCCAGATAAACAAAAAAATACCCAAACAGCCACCATCCCATGACTAAAACTTAACCAACTTAGGTCATAACCTTTATAAATGATTGAATTGCGCGGTGGATTACAATGAATAATAACTACCATCAAGCAAGCAAAACCACGGAGAGCTAGTAATGCATCTAGATGGTTGCGCTTGTTTGTAAAATTATTTACAAAATTGTTCATTTTCTCAGGAATGATGATTTTCTGAGTTACGTTATTTATATAAGAAAAGAATTATCACTGCTGAGTAAGTTAAATGGTAGAGTGCTGTGATTTACCATCTTTAAACTCCCTGATATCAACAGCAAGTACTAAAAGTTGGATGGTAAATTATTCTATTAATAATATTCAAGTGTATTAATAATTCAAAGTGTTGCCAAATTGGCAGGATTATGTGTCTTGTTTGTATAGATACAAGCAAAAATATCAAGTATAAATATAGATAAGCAATATGACATTAGAGATTCCCGTTTGTTACAAAAAATGATGTTTTTCTTCCGGATATATTTTTAATACAAATAGCGATGATAAATAGCGCTTGCTAACAACTTTATCTAAGTCGTGCATTTCAATCAGCTAGAAGAGATACCATTTTTACAAAAAAGCAGTAAAGTGTTTGAGTGTAAGAATTTAACGGCTCGGTCCTGTTGACTCGTGAATAAATTAATATTGCCTTCGCTGTCGGAAACGGCTGATATATGGCAGCAAACTTTAAATTGGCAACCAACTGCTGAACAACAGACTCTATTCCAGCAGCTTTATGAATTAATCGTGGAAGGTAACCAAAAGCTAAATTTGACGACCATTACTAAACCCGATGAATTTTGGGAAAAACATTTGTGGGATTCTTTGCGGGGAATGGGGAATAGGGAGTGGGGAGTGAGGAGTACTAAAACACTCACTGCAATTGACATTGGTACTGGTGGGGGTTTTCCTGGTATTCCCGTGGCTTTAACTATGGCTAATTGCACTGTTACTTTACTTGATTCCACTAGAAAAAAGATGGTTTTTCTAGAAGAAGTTGTGACTGCGTTGGGACTTACTAACGTTAAAACAGTTACTGGAAGAGCAGAAGAAATTGGACAACAGACGCAACACAGGCAAAAATACGATGTCGCTATGATTCGTGCTGTCGCTACCGCTTCGGTCTGTGCCGAGTACGCTTTGCCCTTATTGAAAGTGGGTGGTTTGGCTGTTGTTTACCGGGGTACTTGGACTCCAGAGGAAACTAATCATCTAAGTATGGCACTGGAACAATTGGGAGGAGAAATTCAATCCATTGATGAATTCGTAACACCCTTAAGCAAAAGTGTTCGTAACTGTTTGTACTTAAGAAAAGTAGCCGCAACACCAGAAAAATTTCCTCGTGGGGTTGGTATACCCACACAAAAACCCCTGTAGAGGAGTGGGGAGTAGTGGGGGCATCTTGCTCGCTAATCGTCCTCAAAACGCGAGCTAATCGTCCTCAAAAGCAAGGTAGCTAATCGTTGCAAAAAAACCGGGCGGGCAAGGATGCCCACCCCACAATGGTTAGGCTGCTGTCGCGAAACGCTTATTTATTTCATCCCAGTTAAGTACGTTCCACCAAGCATCCAAGTACTCAGCGCGACGATTTTGGTATTTTAGATAGTAGGCGTGTTCCCATACGTCATTTCCCATAATGGGATATATACCTTCCATTAGGGGAGTATCTTGGTTTGCTGTACTCGTTACGGCAAGTTTGCCATCTTTAGTGCGTACAAGCCAAGCCCAACCGCTACCAAACTGCTTAGTACCAGCTTCGTTAAATTGCTTTTTGAAGTTTTCAAAACTACCAAAGTTCTGTTTAATAGCTCCTGCTATTTTTCCAGTTGGTTGTCCACCACCATTTGGTTTCATGATTTCCCAAAACATCGAATGGTTAATATGTCCACCACCGTTGTTACGTACTGTTATTCTGATATCTTTAGGTACGCTATTCAAATTACGTACCAAATCTTCAACACTTTTACCTTTAAGTTGCGGATATTTATCTAGGGCTTTATTTAAATTTGTTACATAAGCTGCATGGTGTTTATCATGATGGAACTGCATTGTTGCCTTATCAATGTGTGGTTCTAAGGCGTCGTAAGCATAAGGTAAAGGTGGTAGTTTAACTGCTCCGGACTCAGAAGATGCAGGTGTCTGTTTTTCGCTCTTCGTATTTTCTTCTGCAAAAGCACAACCATCTAATGCAAAAGCTCCAGCGCTAGCTCCGAGTAAAAGTAGGAAATGACGACGATTCAAAGTCATAAAAATTACTTTGACCAATAAATACAAAGCGTTGACAATAGTTATTTTCTTAGATTTTGGGCTAATAAAATTAAAAAAAGTGCAAAAACACTAAGAACACAAAGAAAATATTGCTAAAGTCGTCAAATTTACTCATAAATCTCTAACTTTTGGACAACCGCTGAACTTCTGCACCCCCTAACATTTGATGCGCTTCCTTTAAGAAATACTTAATTTTGTCTGCATGGGGACTACGAGCGAGACACTGACGCAAATCTAGTTTATCAACATCTTCAGCTTTTTTACCTGGGAACCAGTGACCACCATTACCAAGTAGGTTGTAGCGCATTTTAGCGTAGTCAACCATATCGTAAGCTAAAGCTAAATTCCGTAACCACAAAATTGTAAGTATATTTACATTTCCTGGAGTTTCTTGATAGCTGGGTAAATTCATGTCCCAAGTTTTCACCCAATTTTCACCTAGAGTCGCAATCGCTTCTTCTTCTAATTTCGACAAAATAGGTGATAAAACCTCATTTGCTCTATCTAATAACTCTATAACTCTTAAATGTTCGTCAAAATCGCTAGGATTTGCAGCACCCAAACTTAAAGTATGTACTTGGGGATGACTCAAACAGAATAAATCATTAAACACCATCGGAGATAAAGGAGCGCACAAATCTATTAACTTTTGTGGTGGACTATATAACTTTCCACCTTTGTCGGAGGGGCTAATAATGAACACCCCCATATCGTGCTTAGTAGTAGCTTCAATTGCAGCCCAATTTCTTTGATTTATGTAGTACCAATGTAAGTTAACATAATCAAACTGATTGGTATTGATTGTCTGTATGATACTATCGCAAGAACCATGTGTCGAAAAGCCGATAAATCTTACCTTTCCTTGAGCTTGAAGTCTTCTCGCTACATCCAAACAGCCACCTGCACGGGTACAGTAGTCTAGCAGTTCTGCGTTATTGATACCGTGAATTGAAAATAAATCAACATAATCCAGACGTAAATACTGCAAAGACTTTTCAAATTCGGCGAGAAATTTTTTCGCATCTGCCTGAGGACATACTTTTGTTTGGATAATTAATTTTTCACGGGGGAAAGTCGGCAAAATTTCTCCCAACTGCATCTCGGAAGAACCATAACCCCGTGCTGTTTCAATACAGCACTTCCGGCTGTTATGAGGTACACTAAGGATACAAATATTATCTTCTTATGAAAGCATATTCAATAGACCTACGAGAAAAAATAGTTTTAGCACATATTCAGGAGAAAATATCAATTCG
>JAESGU010000196.1_pt1 | contig 7567 bp, 7 predicted proteins | sample 9266271 | NCBI WGS metagenome assembly JAESGU01 (sample SAMN15740544, study PRJNA653495) | algae metagenome | isolation source: Scytonematopsis contorta HA4267-MV1 and co-occurring heterotrophs from mud... | place: USA: Palolo Valley Trail, Honolulu, Hawaii | collected 2009-07-25
CGCACCTGCATGGCGAGCCAGCCGCGCTCGCCCTGCACGGCGTGCCAGCCGAAATAGCCCAGCAGCGCCAGCCCGATCACCGGGGCGATCGCGTGGCGGAGCCGACGGGTGATGGCAACGCTCATGTCCAGCGCGCACCGAATCACGCCGGCGCGGTCGCGGTCAACGTGGGAAACGCGAAGGTGTTAAGGGTGAGGGCCCTCCTCCCTACCCGCGCTTCAGCGCGTTTCGACCCGCATACCGCGCCGCGGTGCTCAGTTCCGCCTCGATGCGCACAAGCTGGTTGTATTTCGCCGTGCGGTCGCTGCGCGCCAGGGACCCGGTCTTGATCTGGCCGCAATTCGTGGCCACCGCCAGGTCGGCGATCGTGGCATCCTCGGTCTCGCCGCTGCGGTGGCTCATGACGCAGGTGAAGCCGTGGCGATGCGCGCGTTCCATGGTTTCCAGCGTCTCGCTGAGCGTGCCGATCTGGTTCACCTTGACGAGGATGCTGTTCGCCATGCCCTTCTCGAAGCCCAGCCGCAGGCGCTCCGGGTTGGTCACGAACAGGTCGTCGCCGACCAGCTGCACCTTGGCGCCGAGCTTCTGCGTCAGCAGCGTCCAGCCGGCAAAATCGTCCTCGGAACAGCCATCCTCGATCGAGGCGATGGGGAATTTCGCGCAGAGATCGGCCAGGTAGTCGACCATGCCCGCCTGGTCGAACGTCTTGCCCTCGCCCTCCAGCACATATTTGCCGTCCTTGAAGAATTCCGTGGCCGCGCAGTCCAGCGCGAACACCACGTCCTCGCCCGGGCGATAGCCGGCGCCCTCGCAGGCCTTGGCGATGAAGGCCAGCGCTTCCTCGGCCGACCCGATATTGGGCGCGAAGCCGCCTTCGTCGCCGACATTGGTGTTGTGGTGGGCGTCGTGCAGCGCCTTCTTCAGGTGCTGGAAGATCTCGCTGCCCATGCGCACGGCGTCGGCCATGGTGCCGGCGGCGACCGGCATCACCATGAATTCCTGGATGTCGATCGGGTTGTCCGCGTGCTTGCCGCCGTTCACGATGTTCATCATCGGCACCGGCAGCGTGCGCGCATACACCCCGCCCACGTAGCGATAGAGCGGCATGCCGTAGCTATCGGCCGCGGCCTTCGCCACCGCCAGGCTCACGCCCAGGATCGCGTTCGCGCCAAGCCGTGCCTTGTTCGGCGTGCCATCAAGATCGATCAGGGTTTCGTCGATATGCACCTGCTCGAACGCGTCCATGCCGCTGAGCGCGTCAAAAATCTCGCCTTCCACGGCGGCCACGGCCTTCTGCACACCCTTGCCGCCGAAGCGCGCCTTGTCGCCGTCGCGCAGTTCCACCGCCTCGTGGGCGCCGGTGCTGGCGCCGCTGGGCACGGCGGCGCGGCCCATGGCGCCATCCTCCAGCACCACATCCACCTCGACGGTCGGGTTGCCGCGGCTGTCGAGGATTTCGCGCGCAAGAATGTCGGCGATAGCGGGCATTGGTCCGGCTCCGTCGTGGGGGCGTCGGCTGGGGGGCGTCGGCTGGGTAGCATCGCGGGCAGCCGCTGCCTAGGATCGCACCATGCGCGCCGTGATTGTCGCCGTGCTGCTTGCGCTGCCCGCCCACGCCGTCGCGCCGCCGCCGGCGCAGGACACGATCTGGGCGGGCTGCAGCGGGGGCGTGACCGGTGGCGGCCAGGCGGTGCGCATCGTGGCCGATGGCAGGATGGTACGGCTGACGCAGGATCGCGCGGGCACGCCGTGGCAGCCCGCGCAGTTGGGCTTCGATGCCGAGCGCTATGCGCGCCTGGCGCGCGCGCTGGACGAGGGGGGTTTTGCGCGGCTGCGCGGCGGGCCGCCCGGCAACATCACCTGCTGGCTGGAGCGCGTGCGGGCCACGGGGCGCGGCTGGCGCGTGCAATGGGCCGGCACCGAGCCGCCCGCCGCCTGGCCGGCGGGCGTTCGCGACGCATTCACGGAGTTGCGGTCACTGGCGCCCTGACGCTGCGCGGCAGGGCCGCGTGGCCGTCTTATACCAACGGTCAATTGCATTGACCTTTGGTATTGAGTCTTTGCTTGCCCTCAATCGCCGGGCGCGGCCTACGGCCGCTTGGCTCGCGCAACCGTGCGCGGGCCGCTTCGCGGCCTCGGCACGAGTCAAGGCCTCGTGCCGTTGGTATTATCGCCGCGCCTTGCGGGCGGCGTAGCGGGCGTCGCGTGCCTTCTTCTGCTCGGCAAGCAGTTGCAGCTTGCGCAAAGCCTCGGCGCGCTTGGCGGCCTCGGCGGCGGCGATCTTCTCGGCCTTCTCGCGCACCAGGCGCTCGGCCTCGGCGATGCGGGCGGCGCGGCGGGCGATGGCGCGCTCCTCCTCGCGCTTGGCGCGCGCGATATCGGCTTCGCGCCGCGCGATCATCTCGGGCGTGTCCGGGCCGGGGGCGGCGCGAAACCGCTCCTGGATCAGCTTGCGTGCCGTCTCGGCCGCCTTCCGGCGGTCGTCGAAATTGTCGCCGCGATAGCCGCTCATGGTGCCTGTTGCTGCTGTGGGTCCCTGGCCTGCCCTAGCAGCCAGGGTGGCGGATGGAAACCGCCGCGCCGCGCAATGCTGGTCTGCCGAAGGCTCAGCCCGACTTTGCCAAAGCGTCGAACGCCTTCAACCGGGCAATCAGCGCCGGCATCTGGCGCAGCGGAATCATGTTCGGCCCGTCGCTGGGGGCGATATCCGGGTCCGGGTGGCATTCGATGAACACGGCGGCCACGCCCACCGCCACGGCGGCGCGCGCCAGCACGGGGGCGAATTCGCGCTGCCCGCCGCTGCTGGCCCCCTGCCCGCCCGGCTGCTGCACGCTGTGGGTCGCATCGAACACCACCGGATAGCCGGTCTCGGCCATGATCGGCAGCGACCGCATGTCGCTGACCAGCGTGTTGTAGCCGAAGCTGGCGCCCCGTTCGCACAGCAGGATTTTCTGGTTGCCGGTAGAGGCGATCTTGGCCGCCACGTGGCGCATGTCCCAGGGCGCCAGGAACTGGCCCTTCTTCACGTTGATGGCGCAGCCGGTTTCACCCGCCGCCAGCAGCAGGTCGGTCTGGCGCGACAGGAAGGCCGGGATCTGCAGCACGTCCACGGCCTCGGCGGCCGGGGCGCATTGCTCGGGCGCATGCACGTCGGCGAGCGTTGGCAGGCCGGTGCGGGCATGCACCTCGGCCAGGATCGCGAGGCCGTCGGCCATGCCGATGCCGCGCGCGGCGCCGGCGCTGGTGCGGTTGGCCTTGTCGTAGCTTGATTTGTAGATCATCGGCACGCCGGCCTCGCGCGCCATGCCGGCCAGCGCATCCGCAACCTCCAGCGCATGCGCGGCGGACTCGATCTGGCAGGGGCCGCAGATGAAGGCCAGCGGCCTGGCATTGCCCAGCGTCAGCGCGCCGATGCGGACGTCCATCTAGACCAGCCGCGATTGCGCCACGGCGGCGGCGACGAAACTGCGGAACAGCGGGTGCGGCGCGAAGGGGCGGCTTTTCAATTCGGGGTGGAACTGCACGCCGATATACCAGGGGTGGCCCGGCAGCTCGACCATCTCGGGCAGCTCGCCATCGGGGCTCATGCCGGAAAAACGCAGGCCCGCCTGCTCCAGCCGGGGGCGCAGGTTGATGTTCACCTCGTAGCGGTGGCGGTGGCGCTCGCTGATCTGCGCGGCGCCGCCGTAGATTGCGGCAATCTGGGAGTCGGCCGCGACCAGGCAGGGATAGGCGCCCAGCCGCATGGTGCCGCCCAGGTCGCCGCCCTCGGCGCGTTTCTCCTGCGTGTTGCCGCGGGTCCATTCGGTGAGCAAGCCCACCACCGGCACCTCGCAGGGGCCGAATTCGGTGGAACTGGCGCCTGCCATGCCGGCCAGGTTCCGCGCCGCCTCGATCACCGCCATCTGCATGCCGAAGCAGATGCCGAAATACGGCACGCGGCGTTCGCGGGCGAACTGCGCCGCGGCGATCTTGCCCTCGGTGCCACGCTCGCCGAAGCCGCCGGGCACCAGGATGCCGTGCACGCCCTCCAGCCGGTCGATGGTGCCGGGGCGTTCGAACACCTCGCTGTCCACCCAGTCGAGCTTCACCTTCACGCGGTTGGCGATGCCGCCATGTGCCAGCGCCTCGGCCAGGCTTTTGTAGCTGTCCAGCAGGTTGGTGTACTTCCCCACCACCGCGATGGTCACGTCGCCTTCGGGCGCGCGGATGGTATCAACCACGCGGTTCCAGCCGGAGATGTCGGGCTCGGTCTCGTAGGGCAGGCCGAAATGGCGCAGCACCTCGCGGTCCAGGCCCTCGGCGTGGTAGCGGCCAGGCACGGCGTAGATCGTGTCCACGTCGATCGCGGCGATCACCGCCTCGGGCCGCACGTTGCAGAACAGCGCGATCTTGCGCCGCTCGTTGGGCGGGATTTCGCGATCGCAGCGGCAGACCAGCACGTCGGGCTGGATGCCGACATTCAGCAGCTCTTTCACGCTGTGCTGGGTGGGCTTGGTCTTCAGTTCGCCGGCCGATGGAATGTAGGGCACCAGGGTCAGGTGGCAGAACAGCACGCGCGCCTCGCCCAGCTCGTTGCCCAGCTGGCGGATGGCTTCCAGGAAGGGCAGGCTTTCGATGTCGCCCACCGTGCCGCCGATCTCGATCAGCGCGAAATCCGCACCATCGGTGTCGCGCGTGATGGCGTCCTTGATGGCATCCGTGATGTGGGGGATCACCTGCACCGTGGCGCCCAGATAATCGCCGCGCCGCTCCTTGGCGATCACCTCGGAATAGATGCGCCCCGTGGTGGTGCTGTCCGTCCTGCGCGCATCGACCCCGGTGAAGCGCTCGTAATGGCCCAGGTCCAGGTCGGTTTCGGCGCCGTCCTCGGTGACGAACACCTCGCCATGCTGGTGCGGGCTCATGGTGCCGGGGTCGACGTTCAGATAGGGGTCGAGCTTGCGCAGGCGCACGGTGTGGCCGCGCGCCTGCAGCAGCGCGCCCAGTGCGGCCGAGAGGATGCCCTTGCCAAGCGAGGAGACCACGCCGCCGGTGATGAAGACGTACCGCGTCATGGAATCCCCAGATAGGCGATCGCCGCGCGCACCGCCACCACGGACTGGCGCGCGACAGCCATGTCCTTGAAAAGCCTAGTTGGTTGGAACGGCGGGTGCCGGCGCGGGGGCGGGACTCGGCGCCGTGGGGGAAGCGGCCGGCGCCGAATCGAGCAAGGATCGCGGCTGGCGCGTGCCCTGGTTGATCAGCGCCAAGGTGAGGCTCAACACCATGAAGATCGCCGCCAGCACGGCGGTGGTGCGGGTCAGGAAATTGGCGGTGCCGCGGCCGGTCATGAAGCCGCCGCCGCCGCCCGAGCCGATGCCCAGGCCGCCGCCTTCGCTTTTCTGCACCAGCACCACGCCGATCAACGCGATCGTGACCAGCAGGTGGACAACGAGAAGAACGCCTGACATTGGCGCGGCTGTTAGCGCACCGCGCCCGGCAGCGCAATCGTGCGCCCCGCGGCCCGCGCGATCGCCAGGAAATCAGTCGCCTTCAGGCTGGCGCCCCCGACCAGCGCGCCATCCACCTCGTTCACCGCAAGCAGGGCGGTGGCGTTGTCGGGCTTCACGCTGCCGCCATACAGGATGCGCACGGCGGCACCGGCCGGGCCGAAGGCATGCGCCAGGCGGGCGCGGATGAAGGCGTGCATCGCCTCCACCTCCGGCACGGTGGGCGTGAGGCCGGTGCCGATCGCCCAGACCGGCTCATAGGCCACCACCCCGCCCGCCTCGGCGAAGCTTTCCGGCAGGCTGCCGGACAATTGCGTGCGCACCACGTCCTGCGCGTGCTCCGCCTCGCGCTCGGCCAGGGTTTCGCCAACGCACACGATGGGGGTCAGCCCCGCCGCCAGCGCGGCCAGGGTCTTCGCATGCACCAGGGCGTCGGTCTCGCGGTGGTCCTGGCGCCGCTCGCTGTGGCCCAGGATCACATGGGTGGCGCCGATATCCTTCAGCATGGCGGCCGACACGTCGCCGGTATGCGCACCCGCGGCCTTGGCGTGGCAATCCTGGCCGCCCACCGCGATGCCGCTGCCCAGCAGCGCGTGCGCCGCGATCTGCACCAGCGTGATCGGCGGGCAGACCAGCAGGTCGCAGGCCAGGCCCGCGGCACCCTGGCGCAACGCGCCGACCAGCGCCGCGCCATCGGCCAGCAGGCCGTTCATCTTCCAGTTGCCCGCCACAAGCTGCCGGTTGGCCATGCATGGAGCTCCTTGCCGTGGGCGCTTTACCCATCCCTTTGCGCGGCCACAACCCCGCCTGTATGGTCCGCGCCCTTCATGCAAAGGCTGGGATAGGGCGAAGAATGCTTGCCGCGATGCGCCGCGCTGCCTCGGGTTGGGTGGCGAAAATCCTGTTCGTAGTGCTGATCGGATCCTTCGCGGTCTGGGGCATCGGCGACATTTTCCGCACCCGCAGCAGCGACATCGCGGTCGCCACCGTGGGCGACGCGCGGGTCACGCTGGACGAGGCGCTGGAGGAGATGCGGCGCGAGATTTCCGAACTGAACCGCCGCTTCGGCGGCCGCTTCGAGCCGACCGAGCCGATCCGCCGCGCCATCGCCGAACAGGTCGCCACCCGCCTGGCCGCGACCCGCGCGGTGGACGCGGAAGCCGCACGCATGGGCCTGATGGTGGGTGACGAGGCGCTGCGCCAGGCGATCGTCACCATCCCCGCCTTCGCCGGCATCGATGGCCGCTTCAGCCTGCCGCTGTTCCAGAACTTCCTGCGCACCCAGGGCCTGACCGAACCGCGCTTCCTGCAGTTGCTGCGGGTCGATCTCGCGCGCCAGGCGCTGGTGGGCGCGGTGCGCGGCGGTGCCGCCGCACCCGAGGCGCTGGCCCTGCCGCTGCTGCGCGCCAGCCAGGAGCGCCGCATCGCCGACCTGGTGGAAATCGCCGCCGCCGCCCAGCCCGACCCCCTGCCCCCCGAGGATCCCGTGCTGGTGCGCTGGCACGAAACCCACCCGGAGGATTTCTCCGCCCCCGAGTATCGCGCCGTCACGGTGGTGGCGATCGGCGTGCCGGAACTCGCCCGCGAGATCGAGGTGGACGCCGCCGACATTGCCGCCGCCTTCGAAGCGCGCCGCGCCGAGTTCGAGGTGGCCGAGCGCCGCGACCTGGACCAGCTGCTGTTTCCGGACGAGGCCAGCGCGTCGCTGCTGGCCGCGCAGTGGCGGCTGGGCGGCACGTGGGAGACGATCTCCGCCCGCGCCCAGGAAGCCGGCGGCAGCGCCACGCGGCTGGGCCTGGTGGCGAAGGACGGCCTGCCGGTCACCGAGCTGGCCGAGGCGGCCTTCGGCGCACCGGGCGGCGTGATCGGCCCGGTGCGCTCGGCCTTCGGCTGGCACGTGCTGCGGGTGAACCGGATCGAGCCCGGCCGCGCCGCCACGCTGGAAGGGGCGCGCGAAAAGCTGCGCGAGGACATCGCCAGGGAGCGCGCCGCCGACCTGCTGTATCGCCGCACCGGCCGGATCGAGGATTTCCTGGCGGGCGGCGGCTCGCTGGCCGACGCGGCCCAGCAATTCG
>JAESGU010000197.1_pt1 | contig 7440 bp, 7 predicted proteins | sample 9266271 | NCBI WGS metagenome assembly JAESGU01 (sample SAMN15740544, study PRJNA653495) | algae metagenome | isolation source: Scytonematopsis contorta HA4267-MV1 and co-occurring heterotrophs from mud... | place: USA: Palolo Valley Trail, Honolulu, Hawaii | collected 2009-07-25
CGAATTGCTGGGCCGCGTCGGCCAGCGAGCCGCCGCCCGCCAGGAAATCCTCGATCCGGCCGGTGCGGCGATACAGCAGGTCGGCGGCGCGCTCCCTGGCGATGTCCTCGCGCAGCTTTTCGCGCGCAGCGTCCAGCGTGGCGGCGCGGCCGGGCTCGATCCGGTTCACCCGCAGCACGTGCCAGCCGAAGGGCGAGCGCACCGGGCCGATCACGCCGCCCGGTGCGCCGAAGGCCGCCTCGGCCAGCTCGGTGACCGGCAGGCCGTCCTTCGCCACCACGCCAAGCCGCGTGGCGTTGCCGCCGGCTTCCTGGGCGCGGGCGGAGATCGTCTCCCACGTGCCGCCCAGCCGCCACTGCGCGGCGATCAATGACGCGCTGGCCTCGTCCGGGAACAGCAGCTGGTCCAGGTCGCGGCGCTCGGCCACCTCGAACTCGGCGCGGCGCGCTTCGAAGGCGGCGGCAATGTCGGCGGCGTCCACTTCGATCTCGCGGGCGAGTTCCGGCACGCCGATCGCCACCACCGTGACGGCGCGATACTCGGGGGCGGAGAAATCCTCCGGGTGGGTTTCGTGCCAGCGCACCAGCACGGGATCCTCGGGTGGCAGGGGGTCGGGCTGGGCGGCGGCGGCGATTTCCACCAGGTCGGCGATGCGGCGTTCCTGGCTGGCGCGCAGCAGCGGCAGGGCCAGCGCCTCGGGTGCTGCGGCGCCGTTGCGTACCGCGCCCACCAGCGCCTGGCGCGCCAGGTCCACGCGCAGCAGGGCCAGGAAGCGGGCTTCGGTAAGGCCCTGGGTGCGCAGGAAATTCTGGAACAGCGGCAGGCTGAAGCGGCCATCGATGCCGGCGAAGGCGGGGATGGTGACGATCGCCTGGCGCAGCGCCTCGTCACCCACCATCAGGCCCATGCGCGCGGCTTCCGCGTCCACGGCGCGGGTCGCGGCCAGGCGGGTGGCGACCTGTTCGGCGATGGCGCGGCGGATCGGCTCGGTCGGCTCGAAGCGGCCGCCGAAGCGGCGGTTCAGTTCCGAAATCTCGCGCCGCATCTCCTCCAGCGCTTCATCCAGCGTCACGCGCGCGCTGCCCACGGTGGCCACCGCGATGTCGCTGCTGCGGGTGCGGAAAATGTCGCCGATGCCCCAGACCGCGAAGGACGCGATCAGCACCACGAACAGGACTTTCGCCACCCAACCCGAGGCAGCGCGGCGCATCGCGGAAAGCATTTTCCAGGCGTATCCCGAGAGCTTTATGGAGGGCGCGGACCATACAGGCGGGGTTGTGGCCGCGCAAAGGGATGGGTAAAGCGCCCACGGCAAGGAGTTCCATGCATGGCCAACCGGCAGCTTGTGGCGGGCAACTGGAAGATGAACGGCCTGCTGGCCGATGGTGCCGCCCTGGTCGGCGCGTTGCGCAGCGGCGCCGGGGGCCTCGGCTGCGACCTGCTGGTCTGCCCGCCCATCACGCTGGTGCAGATGGCGGCGCACGCGCTGCTGGGCAGCGGCATCGCGGTGGGCGGCCAGGATTGCCACGCCAAGGCCGCGGGTGCGCATACCGGCGACGTGTCGGCCGCCATGCTGAAGGACATCGGCGCCACCCATGTGATCCTGGGCCACAGCGAGCGGCGCCAGGACCACCGCGAGACCGACGCCCTGGTGCATGCGAAGACCCTGGCCGCGCTGGCGGCGGGGCTGACCCCCATCGTGTGCGTTGGCGAAACCCTGGCCGAGCGCGAGGCCGAGCACGCGCAGGACGTGGTGCGCACGCAATTGTCCGGCAGCCTGCCGGAAAGCTTCGCCGAGGCGGGCGGGGTGGTGGCCTATGAGCCGGTCTGGGCGATCGGCACGGGCCTGACCCCAACCGTGCCGGAGGTGGAGGCGATGCACGCCTTCATCCGCGCTCGCCTGGCGCATGCCTTCGGCCCGGCTGGTGCTGGCGTGCGCATCCTGTATGGCGGCAGCGTGAAGCCCGACAACGCCGCCGCCCTGCTTGCGGTGAACGAGGTGGATGGCGCGCTGGTGGGGGGCGCCAGCCTGAAGGCGGCTGATTTCCTGGCGATCGCGCGCGCGGCGGGGCGCACGATTGCGCTGCCGGGCGCGGTGCGCTAACAGCCGCGCCCATGTCGGGCGTTCTTCTCGTTCTCCACCTGCTGGTTACGATCGCGCTGATCGGCGTGGTGCTGGTTCAGAAAAGCGAAGGCGGCGGCCTGGGCATCGGCTCGGGTGGCGGCGGCGGCTTCATGACCGGCCGCGGCACCGCCAATTTCCTGACGCGCACCACCGCCGTGCTGGCCGCGATCTTCATGGTGCTCAGCCTCACCTTGGCGTTGATCAACCAGGGCACGCGCCAGCCGCGCAGCCTGCTGGAATCGGCGCCGGCGGCGGCCCCCACGGCGCCGAGTCCCGCTCCTGCGCCGGCACCCGCGGTTCCCACGAACTAGGTTTTTCAAGGGCATGGCTGCCGCGCGCCAGTCCGTGGTGGCGGTCCGCGCGGCGATCGCCTATCTGGGGATTCCATGACGCGGTACGTCTTCATCACCGGCGGCGTGGTCTCCTCGCTTGGCAAGGGCATCCTCTCGGCCGCACTGGGCGCGCTGCTGCAGGCGCGCGGCCATACCGTGCGCCTGCGCAAGCTCGACCCCTATCTGAACGTCGATCCCGGCACCATGAGCCCGCACCAGCATGGCGAGGTGTTCGTGACCGAGGACGGCGCGGAAACAGACCTGGACCTTGGCCATTACGAGCGCTTCACGGGGGTCGATGCGCGCAGGACGGACAGCACCACCACGGGGCGCATCTATTCCGAGGTGATCGCCAAGGAACGCCGCGGCGACTATCTGGGCGCCACGGTGCAGGTGATTCCCCACATCACGGATGCCATCAAGGACGCCATCACGCGCGACACCGACGGCGCCGAATTTGCGCTGATCGAGATCGGCGGCACGGTGGGCGACATCGAAAGCCTGCCCTTCCTGGAAGCCATCCGGCAGCTGGGCAACGAGCTGGGCGAGGCGCGCGTGCTGTTCTGCCACCTGACGCTGGTGCCCTACATTCCCAGCGCCGGCGAACTGAAGACCAAGCCCACCCAGCACAGCGTGAAGGAGCTGTTGAACGTCGGCATCCAGCCCGACGTCCTGGTGTGCCGCTGCGATCGCGAAATCCCGCCCAACGAGCGGCGCAAGATCGCGCTGTTCTGCAACGTGCGGCCCGAGGCGGTGATCGCCGCGATCGACGTGGACACGATCTACGCCGTGCCCGGCCGCTACCACGCCGAGGGGCTGGACCGCGAGGTGCTGCGCCATTTCGGCCTGCCGCACGAAACCGAACCCGACATCTCCGGCTGGAACCGCGTGGTTGATACCATCCGCGCGCCCGAAGGCGACGTGACCATCGCGGTGGTCGGCAAATACACCAACCTGCTGGACAGCTACAAAAGCCTGGCCGAGGCGCTGGCACATGGCGGCATCGCCAACCGCGTGAAGGTGAAGCTGGATTGGGTGGACAGCGAGGTGTTCGAACGCCCCGGCACCATCGACCGGCTGGAGGGCGTGCACGGCATATTGGTGCCCGGCGGCTTCGGCGAGCGTGGCACCGAGGGCAAGATCGCCGCGGCGCAGTTCGCCCGCGAACGCCGCGTGCCGTATTTCGGCATCTGCTTCGGCATGCAGATGGCGGTGATCGAGGCCGCCCGGAACCTGGCCGGCATGGCAGGCGCCAGTTCCACCGAATTCGGCCCCTGCGAGGTGCCGGTGGTGGGGCTGCTGACCGAATGGACGCGCGGCAACACGCAGGAGAAACGCGCCGAGGGCGGCGACCTGGGCGGCACCATGCGGCTGGGGGCCTATCCCTGCCTGGTCGCGGCCGACTCCCAGATTGCCGCGATCTATGGCGGCGCTGCACAAATCAGCGAGCGCCACCGGCATCGCTACGAGGTGAACATCAACCTGCGTCCCCGGCTGGAGGAGGCGGGCCTGCGCTTTTCCGGCATGAGCCCCGATGGCGAGCTGCCCGAGATGGTCGAGCTGCCGGGCCACCCCTGGTACATCGGCGTGCAGTTCCACCCCGAATTGAAAAGCCGCCCCTTCGCGCCGCACCCGCTGTTCCAGAGTTTCGTCGCCGCCGCCGTGGCGCAGTCGCGGCTGGTGTAGATGGACGTCGGCATCGGCCCGCTCACGCTGGGCAACAACCTGCCGCTGGCCTTCATCTGCGGCCCCTGCCAGATCGAGTCCGCCGCGCATGCCTTCGAGGTGGCGGACGCGCTGGCCGGCATGGCGCGCGAGGCCGGCGTGCCGATGATCTACAAGTCGAGCTACGACAAGGCCAACCGCACCAGCGCCAGTGCCGCCCGCGGCATCGGCATGGCCGAGGGCCTGGCGATCCTGGCCGAGGTGCATGCCCGCACCGGCCTGCCCACGCTCACCGACGTGCATGCGCCCGAGCAATGCGCCCCCGCGGCCGAGGCCGTGGACGTGCTGCAGATCCCTGCCTTCCTGTCGCGCCAGACCGACCTGCTGCTGGCGGCGGGCGAAACCGGCTGCGCCATCAACGTGAAGAAGGGCCAGTTCCTGGCGCCCTGGGACATGCGCCACGTGGCGGCCAAGATCGCCGCCACCGGCAACGAGAGAATCCTGCTGTGCGAACGCGGCGCCAGCTTCGGCTACAACACGCTGGTCAGCGACATGCGGTCGCTGCCGATCATGGCCGAGACCGGCTACCCGGTGGTGTTCGATGCGACCCACAGCGTGCAGCAGCCGGGCGGGCAGGGGGCCAGCAGCGGCGGGCAGCGCGAATTCGCCCCCGTGCTGGCGCGCGCCGCCGTGGCGGTGGGCGTGGCCGCGGTCTTCATCGAATGCCACCCGGACCCGGATATCGCTCCCAGCGACGGGCCGAACATGATTCCGCTGCGCCAGATGCCGGCGCTGATTGCCCGGCTGAAGGCGTTCGACGCTTTGGCCAAGCTGGGCTGAGCAAGTCGGGCTGAGCCTTCGGCAGACCAGCATTGCGCAGCGCGGCGGTTTCCATCCGGCACCCTGGCTGCTACGGCAGGCCCGGGATCCACAGGACCGACAGGTATCATGAGCGGCTATCGCGGTGACAATTTCGACGACCGCCGGAAGGCGGCTGAAACGGCACGCAAGCTGATCCAGGAGCGGTTCCGCGCCGCCCCTGGCCCTGACACGCCCGAGTTGATCGCGCGGCGCGAGGCGGACATCGCGCGCGCCAAGCGCGAGGAGGAGCGCGCCGCCGCCCGCCGTGCCGCGAAGATCGCCGAGGCCGAGCGCCTGGCGCGCGAGAAGGTCGAGAAGATCGCCGCCGCCGAGGCCGCCAAGCGCGCCGAGGCTTTGCGCAAGCTGCAACTTCTGGCCGAGCAGAAGAAGGCACGCGACGCCCGCTACGCCGCCCGCAAGGCGCGGCGGTAGTACGGCCACGCGGCCCTGCCGCGAAGCGTCAGGGCGCCAGTGACCGCAACTCCGTGAATGCGTTGCGAACGCCCGCCGGCCAGGCGGTGGGCGGCTCGGTGCCAGCCCATTGCACGCGCCAGCCGTGCCCGGTGGCCCGCACGCGCTCCAGCCAGCAGGTGATGTTGCCGGGCGGCCCGCCGCGCAGCCGCGCAAAACCCCCCTCGTCCAGCGCGCGCGCCAGGCGCGTATAGCGCTCGGCATCGAAGCCCAGCTGCGCGGGCTGCCACGGCGCGCCCGCGCGATCCTGCGTCAGCCGTACCATCCTGCCATCGGCCACGATGCGCACCGCCTGGCCGCCACCGGTCGCGCCCCCGCTGCAGCCGGCCCAGATCGTGTCCTGCGCCGGCGGCGGTGCGACGGCGTGGGCGGGCAGCGCAAGCAGCACGGCGGCAATCAGGCCTCGCATGGCCGCGATCCTAGGCAGCGGCTGCCCGCGATGCTACCCAACGCCGCCCTCATGACGGAGCCGGACCAATGCCCGCCATCGCCGACATCCTTGCGCGCGAAATCCTCGACAGCCGCGGCAATCCCACGGTCGAGGTGGATGTGGTGCTGGAGGATGGCGCCATGGGCCGCGCCGCCGTGCCCAGCGGCGCCAGCACCGGCGCCCACGAGGCGGTGGAACTGCGCGACGGCGACAAGGCGCGCTTCGGTGGCAAGGGTGTGCAGAAGGCCGTGGCCGCCGTGGAAGGCGAGATTTTTGACGCGCTGTCGGGCATGGACGCGTTCGAGCAGGTGCATATCGACGAAACCCTGATCGATCTTGATGGCACGGCGAACAAGGCGCGGCTTGGCGCGAACGCGATCCTGGGCGTGAGCCTGGCGGTGGCGAAGGCCGCGGCCGACAGTTTCGGCATGCCGCTCTATCGCTACCTGGGTGGGGTCTATGCGCGCACGCTGCCGGTGCCGATGATGAACATCGTGAACGGCGGCAAGCACGCCGACAACCCGATCGACATCCAGGAATTCATGGTGATGCCGGTCGCCGCCGGCACCATGGCCGACGCCGTGCGCATGGGCAGCGAAATCTTCCAGCACCTGAAAAAGGCGCTGCACGACGCGCATCACAACACCAATGTCGGCGACGAAGGCGGCTTCGCGCCCAATATCGGGTCGGCCGAGGAAGCGCTGGCCTTCATCGCCAAGGCCTGCGAGGGCGCCGGCTATCGCCCGGGCGAGGACGTGGTGTTCGCGCTGGACTGCGCGGCCACGGAATTCTTCAAGGACGGCAGGTATGTGCTGGAAGGCGAGAAGAAGACGTTCGACCAGGCGGGGATGGTCGATTACCTGGGCAATCTCTGCGCGAAGTTCCCGATCGCCAGCATCGAGGATGGCTGCGCCGAGGACGACTTCGCTGGCTGGACGCTGCTGACACAGAAGCTGGGCGGCAAGGTGCAGCTGGTCGGCGACGACCTGTTCGTGACCAACCCCGAGCGCCTGCGGCTGGGCTTCGAGAAGGGCATGGGCAACAGCATCCTGGTCAAGGTGAACCAGATCGGCACCCTGAGCGAGACGCTGGAAACCATGGAACGCGCGCATCGCCACGGCTTCACCTGCGTCATGAGCCACCGCAGCGGCGAGACCGAGGATGCCACCATCGCCGACCTGGCGGTCGCCACCAATTGCGGCCAGATCAAAACCGGGTCCCTGGCGCGCAGCGACCGCACCGCGAAATACAACCAGCTTGTGCGCATCGAGGCAGAGCTGAGCACCGCGGCGCGCTACGCGGGTCGGAACGCGCTGAAGCGCGGGTAGGGAGGAGGGCCTGGCGCGCCCCCCGCAAACCCCCCGCCCTTAACACCTTCGCGTTTCCCACGTTGACCGCGACCGCGCCGGCGTGATTCGGTGCGCTCCGAACATGAGCGTTGCCATCACCCGTCGGCTCCGCCACGCGATCGCCCCGGTGATCGGGCTGGCGCTGCTGGGCTATTTCGGCTGGCACGCCGTGCAGGGCGAGCGCGGCTGGCTCGCCATGCAGGTGCG
>JAESGU010000198.1_pt1 | contig 7201 bp, 5 predicted proteins | sample 9266271 | NCBI WGS metagenome assembly JAESGU01 (sample SAMN15740544, study PRJNA653495) | algae metagenome | isolation source: Scytonematopsis contorta HA4267-MV1 and co-occurring heterotrophs from mud... | place: USA: Palolo Valley Trail, Honolulu, Hawaii | collected 2009-07-25
GTTCTACGATCGGCTGTTCGAGATCGCACCGCCGCTGCGCCGGATGTTCGCCGGCGACATGGAGGCGCAGGGCACCAAGCTGATGAGCATGCTGGGCGCCATCGTGGCGCGCATCCACGAGCTGGACGTGCTGATGCCGATGGTCGAGGACCTGGCGCGCCGCCACGTCGCCTATGGCGTGCGGCCCGAGCACTACGCCACGCTGGGCCAGGCGCTGCTGTGGATGCTGGGCACCGCGCTGGGCCCGCGCTTCACCCCCGAAGCCGAGGCGGCGTGGCTGCGCGCCTACCAGGCGCTGGCCGGGATGATGCTGGCGGCGGCGTATCCGCGAGCGCGCGAAGGGGATGGACCGGTCAGCTTGCCATGACTCCCTTCGCCGATGGCGCCATCGTGTCGGGCGGTTTCGCCGACTTCGACGCGCTGGCCGAAGCAACGGCCGACTGGGAGCTGCGCTTTTCGAAACTCGGCGGCGGCGCCTTTTCCGGTCACGTCGCGCTGGCCAGCACTGCCGAAATCCAGATCGCGCAGGAAAGCTGGTCGTCCGGGCTGCTGATCGAGGGCGCGCACCCGCCGGGAGCCGTCGCACTCGCGATGATCGTCGAGGCGCCGGAGGGCGGGGTGCGATGGAACGGCGCCGGGATCCCGCACGGCGCCATGGTGTTCGGCGGCGCGCGCGGGCACCAGGTGAACCTGATCACGCTCGATGCTGCCGAGATCACCACCCTGTGTGTCGAGGAAGGCCTGTTCGCGCGTCACTTCCGCACCCGCTTCGGGTTCGAGGCCGGTGAGCTCGGCCGCGACCTTGCCCTGTCCGTGGAACCGGGCGGCGCCAGCGCGCGCGACCGCGGCCTGGCGCTGGGCGTGCTGCGCCTGGCGCTTGCCAGGGGCCAAGCCGCTTCGCCCGTTTCCCGGCAGAAGCTCAACCAGGCGGCAGTGGAGATCGCGCTGGATGGGCTGGCGGCTGGCCGGCCAACGGGCCCCGCCCCATCGCGCGTGCGGCAGCTTGTGGCGCGCGCCGCCGAGGAGCTGCTGCGCAGCCGGCTCGATGACCCGCCGTCGCTTGCCGAGCTCGCGCTGTCGGTCGGCAGCAGCGAGCGCACCCTGCACCTGGCCTTCGGCGAGCGCTTCGGCGTGCCGCCCAAACGCTATCTGCGGCTGCTGCGGCTGAACGCCGCGCGGCGGCGGCTGGGGCGCGCGTCGGGCAGCGTGACGGAAGTGGCAGCCGAGCTCGGCTTCTTCCACTTCGCGCGCTTCGCCGGCGAGTATTTCGACCTGTTCGCCGAACTGCCCTCCGCCACGCTGGCGGCCGCGCGGATGAGGATGGGGGCGCGGGCCGCTACATATCCACCCGGTTGAGCGTCCAGCTCACCCTTGGAATGTCCGGCATCTCGCGCCCGTCATCCACGCCGATCTCGGCGGCGATCGCACGTTCCAGCTTGTCGCTCATCGCCTGGATCAGGCCCGCGTTCCCGGCGCGGTCGGCGGCCAGGTTGGTCATCTCGGCGGGGTCGGATACCAGGTCGAACAGCTCCACATCGTTGTCGCGGAACAGCGCGTCGAGGCTGGCCGGGCGGTTGCGCTGCATGGGCGAGAAGTAGCGCGTGAACCGGTAGCGGCCATCGAAGACCGAACGCAGGCTGCCGCGCTTCAGCATGTTCGGGCGGAACCCCTGCCGCCTGATCTCCTCCTGCGGGTTCAGCCCGGTCATCCGCGCATCGGCGATCACGCGGATGAAGTCGGCATCGTTGGTGCCAAGCCCGCTATAGGTGAACAGGGCGGCCTCGCGCAGCGCCGTGATGGCCGCCGAACCCGGACTGCTCAGCAGCGACGCAGCATCCTTGCCGGGCAGCGCGCGGCCGGCGAGCTCCGCCGCCCGGCCCGCATCCGCGCCCGCCAGCGAAAGCAGCGTCGGCACCACGTCGATATGCCCCGTCAGCGCCCGGCAATCCTGAGAACCCCGCACATCCGGGTGGGTCATGTAGAACGGCAGGTGCGTGGTTTCGCGGTAGGCGAAGGGACCCTTGCCGTGCAGCCCGTGCGCGCCGGCCATCTCGCCATGGTCGGAGGTGAAGGTCACGCTGGTGCGGTCGGAAAGGCGCAGCAGATCCAGTTCCGAAAGCAGGCCCGACAGTTCCTGGTCCACGCAGCGGATGCAGTTGATGTAGTAGTCGTTGAAGCGCCGCCAGCGCTCCTCCTCCGGCGGGATGCGGCCCAGCACGCGGTTCCAGATCGAAACGAACTCGCCATGCGCCGCGGGGCGGCCGGGCTGGTCGAAGGGCTGCCGGAAATTGGCGGGCAGCGCCACGTCCCAGGTCGCGCGATAGAGTTCGTGGTCCGGCGCGCGGGCCGCGACGCTCATCAGCTTTCCGGTATCCTGCACCTTCTCGCCCGGCAGGTCGGTGTTGAAGTACATCACGTCGTGCGGGTTCACCAGGCTGACGAACAGCGCCCACGGCTTGCCTTCGTCGGAGAGAGGGCGGCCGACGCGCCGCAGCCAGGTGATGGCGCTGCCGGCGATCAGGTGGTCGAAATGATAGCCGCCCAGCGTGTGGCCGATGATGTCGCCGACGCCGTTGTAGTCGGCGAAACCGTGATCCTCCAGCGAGAAGATTTTTTCCGGCTGCTGGCTGTCGAACTGGTCGTTCAGGTGCCACTTGCCCTTGTAGGCGGTGTAGTAGCCAAGACCCCGAAGCATGTGCCCGATCGTGGGGATGTCCGGCGACAGCCTGGTGATCCAGGGCACATCCGCGTTCTCGAACATCCTGTTGTCGGGCGTCTGCAGCCCGGTCATCAGCACCGCGCGCGACGAGGTGCACATCACCGCCGGGCACTGGTGGGCGTGGAACGTGACGCCCGTGCGCGCCAGCCGTTCGTGCGCCGGCAGCGACAGGTTTCTTGGCCACTGCGGGAAGTAGCGTTCCTGGTCGGTGAAGACGAACAGCAGGTTGGGACGTTGCCCGCCCCGCCCAGCGCCGGAGATCACGCCTGGTGCCGGCAGGTTCTGCGCCCGCGCCGGCTGGCCCGTGGCCATGGCTGAAACCGCCGCGGCCGCCGCGATGGCCAGAACATCCCGCCTGCGCGCGGCCTTGTTCGAAATGCTCACGTGATCTGCTTCCCCCGATTGATCTGTCTGCTCAGAACCGGAACGACGCTGCCACGATCGGGCCGCTGAGGCTGATCGCGAACTCGGTTCCGTCCTGTCGTCTTTCGACGTGCAGATGCCGGTAGCCGCCCCGCAGCTCCAGCCAGGTGTTCGGCCGCCAGTTGGCGGTGGCCATCAGTTGCCAGGTCAGGTCGGACCCGACATTGAAGCCGCCGACATCGCCCTGCACGCTTGCCGCCCAGGCCGGCCCGAAGCGGTATGTGTATTGCGCGCCCAGCACCGGATCGACCCAGTCGGTCGAAGGTTTCAGCGTGCGGCCGGCAAGCAGCCCGGGATCGAGCGTCAGCCGCGTGGAAAGCGACCAGGCCCGGATGCCGGCGCCAAGATCGAGCTCGTGCGGCCCTGCCTGCACCACGCGATAGATGCCCATCACCGTGCCGAAGGTCGCCGTGACGCGCCCGGAACCGCCCGCGAACAGCCGGCTGGCCGGCGTGTCGAAGCCGCTTTCGATGGCAAGGGTCAGCAGGTCGGCCGCGATGCCGAACCTTCCGTAGCGGACTTCCGCCGCGCCCATGAAGGCGAAGCCGCTGATGTTGTTCCACAGGTCGCCGAAATCGGCCGAGACGGTCTGTTCCGGCACGCGCTGGTACGGCGTGGTGACCGTGCCGCTGATGCCCGCGATCCACACATAGGGCGACAGCGTGACGTTGAGCGCCGGCGCCTCTGCCAGCTGGGCGCGGGCCGGCAGCACGGCAAACGGCAGGCAAAGCGCGCAGCAGGCCATCAGGGCAGCGCGCGCAGAACGTGGCTTCGGCATTTCCTCCCGCCGCGATTCGAAACTGTCTGGCGGCAGCAATAGCCTGCTGCCCGAATTGCACTATCCACTTCCCGCATCGACAGTCAGGCCCTGGCGGCAAGACCCCGCTTCCGATCCCACCTGTCGGCAGGAAAGGAAGCGGGGTTTGCGGCCGGCTAATCCACGATCGCGCTGTGCACCAGCGTCTGGATCATGCGCCGGTGGCCGGCGCGGGCCACGCTGGGGGCCGCGCTCATGAACACCACGGCCAGCTGTTCCTGGGGATCGACCCAGAAATACGTGCCGCCATAGCCGGCCCACATGAACTGGCCCTGGCGCCCCGGCACGCCGGCGATCCCATCCGACTGCCGCACCGCGAAGCCCAGGCCGAACGTGTAGCCGGGCGTGCCCATGACGCCCACGAAGTCGGGTGCCGGGATGCTGCCCAGGTGGTCGCTGGCCATCAGCCGCACGGTGCTGGGCGACAGGATGCGCACGCCATCCAGCACGCCGCCATTCGCCAGCATCTGGCTGAAGCGGAGATAGTCGGACGCGGTCGAGACCGCGCCGGCGCCGCCGGAAGCGTTGCCGGGAGGACGCGAGACGTCGATCATGTCAACGCGCGCGTTGTTCAGCGCGGCATCCACGCCCGAATGCAGCGCCAGGCGGTTCATCCGCTCGGTCGGCACGTGGAAGCCCGTATCGGCCATGCGCAGCGGGCGGAACAGGCGTTCCTCAAGGAACACCTCCAGGCGCTGGCCCGACACCGCCTCGACCACGCGGCCCAGCACGTCGGTGGCCTGGCTGTATTCGTTCACCGTGCCGGGCTGGTGCGCCAGCGGCGCGGCGGCGATGCGCGAGACGAATTCCTCGGGCGACATCGACCGGTTGTCGTAGCTTTGCGGCCCCGGCGCGAATAGGCCGGCGCGTTCATAGGCGGCGCGCACCGGCGCGTTGGTGGTGATCTCGCCATAGGCCAGGCCAGACGTGTGGCGCAGCAGGTCCTGGATCGTGGCCTGGCGGCGGGCGGGTTCCAGGCGATAGGTGATGCGCGCGAAATCAGCCGACACCACCGGCACGCTGACCTGCTGGTTGGCAAAGGCGGGCAGCCAGCGCGCAACCGGATCGGTCAGCTGCAGGCGGCCTTCCTCCATCAGCATCATGGCGGCCACGGATGCCAGCGGCTTGGTCATGGAATAGATGCGGAACACCGCATCGTCCCGCATGGGCTGGTTGTTGGCGCGGTCGCGGAAGCCGACCGACTGCACGTAGGCCAGCTTGCCGCGGCGCGCCACCATCACCACCGCGCCGGGCAGGCGGTTGCCCTCCACCTCGGCTTCCAGCGCGGTCTTGATGCGCGCAAGCCTGGCGGGATCAAGGCCCACCTCCTCCGGCTTCGCGGTGGGCAAGGGCTGGGCGAATGCCAGCGGAGCAAGCAGCACGCCCGCAAGCAGCGGCAGCGCGACGATCGCGCGTCGATGGAGCATGGATGTTTCCTTCCCGATCGCGGCGCCCGGGTTCGGGGGGAGGCGCCGGAACGGGAAGGTTACGCTATGGAAACGCCCGAAGGGGAGTCCTCAGTTCGCCAGCAGCGCCCGGATCTGGTCGGCGACCCTGGCCATGCTGACCACGCCCTCCAGGTGCCCCAGCGGGCCCGACAGGTCGGCCACCGTCACCGGCTTGCCGAGCTTCCTCAGGCGCTCCTCCAGCGCGCGGTTCATGGCGATCGGGAACACGTGGTCGCCGACCGATGGCACCACCAGCCAGCGCGCATTGGACCGCGCCAGCGCCGCCTCGCTGCTGGGATACTCGTTCAGGAAAAGCTGGTTGGCGCGCACCAGGTAAAGGAAGTGGTTGGCGTCGCTGATGCGCGCCCGCGCCATGGCCGCGTCGTCCAGCCACTTCTCGACCGCGAAGCGGTGCGCGATGGACATCGCGGGGTTCTGGCCTTCCGCCACCTTGCCGGAAAACTGCGCGGCCCAGGGCGCGTCGCGCGCGTGCAGCGTGAGTACCTTCAGCGCATCCGCCAGGCCCGCATTCGGCGGCGTGCCGCCATAATAGTCGCCCTCGCGCCAGTTCGGATCGAGCCTTATGGGCGATGCCCAGATGTTCAGCCAGCCCGACACCCAGCCGTCCATCTCGCCCGCGCCGATCACCGGCATGACGCGCGCCACCATCTCGGGATAGGCAGCGGCCCATTCGATGCTTTGCAGCGCGCCCATGCTGGCGCCCGCCACCAGCGCCAGGCGCTTCACGCCAAGACTGTCCAGCAGCGCCTTCTGCGTTTCCACGAAGTCGCGCATCGACATCACCGGGAAGGTCAGGCCATAGGGCCGGCCGGTGGCGGGGTTCACCGTGGCGGGGCCGGTGGTGATGGTGTTGGGATCGCCCGTGTTCAGGTTCACCGGCGTATCCGCGGACACCACGAACCAGCGATTGGTGTCGATGGCCTTGCCGGGGCCGATGATGGCATCCCAGTAGCCGGCCGGGCCGGTGGGGCTCAGCCTGCCGAAGGCGTGGCTGTTGGCGCTGAAGAAATGCGGGATCAGCACCGCGTTGTCGCCGGCCGCGTTCAGCGTACCCGCGGTCTGGTAGCCGATCCGCATGTTGGGCACGACCTGGCCGTTGCGCGCCGTGTAGCGCTCGATCGTGAAGCTCCTCTTCTCCACGATCAGGTCCTGCGCCAGGGCCGGCCAGGCACAGGCGGCCAACACCAGCCCCGCGATGAACGAGCGCCTCAACATCCGCAATCCTCCCCGATCGTTGTCGGAATCAGCATGAAGCACCTATGGTGCGGCGCGCAACGGAAGGATCCCGCCCCCACCATGGACCTGTCGCTGATCCCGATCGGCAAGGAACCGCCCAAGGACATCTACGTGATCGTCGAGATCCCGCAGGGCGGCGTGCCGGTGAAATACGAGCTGAACAAGGAAGCCGGCGCCCTGTTCGTGGACCGCTTCCTGCACACCGCCATGTACTATCCCGGCAATTACGGCTTCATCCCACACACGCTGGCCGGCGACGGTGACCCGATGGACGCCATGATCGTAACCCAGGCGGCGTTGGTGCCCGGCTGCGTGGTGCGCTGCCGCCCGGTGGGCGTGCTGCGCATGGACGACGAAGCCGGCGAGGACGAGAAGATCCTGACCGTGCCGGTGGACAAGCTGCACCCCTTTTACTCCGGCATCGCCACGCACGAGGACCTGCCGCTGATCATGCGCGAGCAGATCGCGCACTTCTTCCAGCACTACAAGGACCTGGAGAAAGGCAAGATGGTGCGCAACATCCGCTGGGAAGGGCCC
>JAESGU010000199.1_pt1 | contig 7090 bp, 5 predicted proteins | sample 9266271 | NCBI WGS metagenome assembly JAESGU01 (sample SAMN15740544, study PRJNA653495) | algae metagenome | isolation source: Scytonematopsis contorta HA4267-MV1 and co-occurring heterotrophs from mud... | place: USA: Palolo Valley Trail, Honolulu, Hawaii | collected 2009-07-25
CTGCGCGCGGCGGGGCATGCGATCGACATCGTCTCGGTCGGCTCCTCGCCCGGTGCGCTCAACGCGCGCGGCATGGCGGGAGTCACCGAAGTGCGCGCGGGCGTCTACATGTTCCAGGACCTGATGCAGGCAACGATCGGCGCCTGCGCTCTGGACGACCTGGCCTGCACCGTGCTGGCCAGCGTGATCAAGGTGAAGTCGCATGACAGCATCCTGATCGACGCCGGCGCGCTGGCGCTGTCCGCCGACAAGGGCTTTGGCGATTCAGGCTTCGGGCGCGTGGCCCTGCTGGATGGCCGACCCACCGATGGCATCGTGCAGCGCGTGTGGCAGGAGCACGGGCTGGTATCGCCCATCGGCGGCCTTTCGGTCGGCGACAAGGTGAAGGTGCTGCCGGTGCATGTGTGCCACACTGCGGCCGGCCACGGGAGCTACCTGCTGACCGAGGGCGGCACCGCCATCACCGGCGCGTGGCAGCGGATGGGTGGCTGGTAGCTACTCCGCCGCCGCCGGCACCGCGGCTTTCCCCGCGCCGCGCGCCGCGGTGATGGTGAACACGCTGACCGCCAGGATCGCGGCCACCAGCGGGAACACCAAATCGGGCCGGCCGGCATCCAGCAGCAGCCCGAACGGCACCGGCGTGATCGCCATGCCGAGGGGAAGCCCGGCCGAGACAAAGCCGAACACCTTTCCGATCTCGCCCGGCGGGGCTGCGTCCTTGATCATGATGTCGCGCGGCGTGCGGCTGGCGCCCAGGATGGTGCCGGCGACAAACGCGGTGCCGATCAGGGCCGCTTCGGGCAGGCGCACCGCGCCGATCACCAGGATCAGCGCGGCGCAGCCCAGCGAACTGAGGTTGGTGAACCACAGCAGCGCGCCGCCGTAGCGGTCGGCGATCCAGCCGCCGACCAGCACGCCGGCGGTGGCGCCCGCCATGTAGCAGGACAGCGCCAGCGCGCCGATCGCCGGCGGCGTGTCCCACAGCTTGGCCAGGGTCGGCACCATGAACACCTGCATGCCGCCGCCGGCCATGGCGCTGGTCAGCATGAAGGCGAAGAACAGCAGCATCGGCCGGCTGGACAGCAGCGCCGCACCCGAAAGCCCGCCATCCGCCGTGGCGCGCGGCTTCGCCTGGTCGGCGATGATGCGTGACTGCCACAGGATGCAGGCCACCACCGGCACGCCCAGCAGCCCCACCAGCTGCAGGGCCTGGCGCCAGCCCATCAGGCCCGCCAGCAGCACGATCACCGGCGGCCCGAAGGCGAAGCCCAGATTGCCCGTGAAGGTGTGGAAGGCGAAGGCGCGGCCCATGCGGGTTTTGTCGATCGAGCCGGCCAGGATGGAATAGTCCACCGGGTGGATCACGCTGTTGCCGATGCCCGACACCACGGCCAGCACCAGGATGGGCCAGTAGCTGGGCGAAAGCCCCATGGCTGCGATGCCAAGGCTCATCAGCAGCGTGCCGCCGATCAGGAACGGTTTTGCGCCGTAGCGGTCGGTCAGGAAGCCCACCGGGGTCTGCAGCAGGGCCGTGGTGCCGGACAGCAGCGCCGAGGAAAGGCCCAGCATGGCGTACGGCACGTCGAACTCGTCCCGCCAGAACAGGAACAGCGGCGGGATGCACAGCATGTAGAAATGCGACAGGAAATGCGCCGTGCCGATCAGCGCCAGCACGCGGCGTTCGCGTGCGACCTGGCTGATCGGCAGGGTGGGGCCATCGGTCATACGGGAAGGCTAGGCGCGACCAGGCCGAATGCCTAGCGGCCGCGCTGCGCGGCACAACTGCGTGCCGCGCATCGTGGCCGGGAAGCAACGTCACGCCGCGGTGGCGGGCAGCACGTTGCCGGCGCGCCGCGCCAGCAGTTGCGCGAACGGGCTGTGCGGCTTCGCTTCGACCCGGCGCACCGCCAGTTCGCGCGCCACGCTGCCGTCGCCGGCACGGATCGCCGCTTCCAGAAGCGTGAGCTGGATCAGGTCGCGCTGCGCGTTTGACCCGCCGAAGCGATGCGCGATCGCCGGCAAGGGGGCCAGCGCCTCGACCGCCTGGGCATAGGCGCCGTGGTCGAACGCCACCAGGCCCTGCGCCAGCCGCAGCGCCACCAGGCGCGTCATCGCCGCATTGGTGCCAGTGCCGTTGGCGGCCTTGACCATGGCGGTCAGCACCGACTTCGCCTCGATGTGCCGGCGCGCACCCAGCAGGGCCAGCAGCGCGTGGCATTCGTTGAAGGCGTAGAAGCCGTTCCCGGCATGCGCACCCCAGTCTTCCGCCAGCTCGCCCCAGCGGTCGCCCACATCCACGCCCCGCAGATGCAGCCGCCACAGCATGGCCGAGGCATCCACCAGCTCCATCGCCACGGCTGACGGCGCCGGCCGGATGGCGGTGTCGTACAGCGCCAGCGCCGCTTCGGTGTCGTTGTGCTCCAGCCGGTACAGCGCCAGGTGCCACCAGTTGTGGAAGGCCAGCATGTTGTTCGGCGCCCAGTCGGCGCTGCGCTGGCCCAGCCACTGCACGCCTTCATCGGCGCGGCCCTGCGTCTCCAGCACATGCGCCACCGCATGGATCGCCCAGGCATCGGTCGGCTCGGCCGCGACGGCGGCGCGGCCATGATCCTCGGCGGCCAGATAGAAGCCGTTCTCCTCCAGCCCGAAGGCCAGCATGCCGCGCACATAGCCGTGGCCTGGCGTTGTCGCGTCAAAGGCGCGCAGTGCGGCGGCCGGGCGATCGTGCAGGGCGGCCCGGCGGCCGGTCAGGAAATCGACCTGGTGCGCCACCTGCAGCGCCATCAGGTCGCGCGGGAACGTATCGACGATGCGCCCATAGGCTTCGGCGGCAGCGTCGAAAGCGCCCTCGGCCCAGGCCTGGGCGGCATCCAGGTGCATCGCCTCGCGCGGGTTGGGCTTCGCGGCGCGCCCGGCCTTCACCGCGGCGATGATCTCGGGCACCGCGCCCTGCTCGCTGCTGGTCACCATCAGGTTGGCGCGCAGCGCATGGCCCAGCGCGAAGTCCGGCTGGTCGGCCAGCGTGGTGTCGATCGCGGCCAGCGGGTCGGCGAACAGGCCGTTGAACAGTTTCAGCGCGCGCTCATAGCCCTCCAGCGCGGCACGGCCTGGCGCGCTGGTCTCGAGGTCTCGGCAATCGCGGAACATGGCAATCCCCTGGGTCGCGCGGTGCGCCGTCGGTGGCGCGGATCGGGAGTGTTCTGCGCCCGCGCTGTTGCGTCCGCGTTTCGGATCGGCGCGCGGATGTTGCGGGTGTTTCGGAAGCGGGCCGGCCGGCGCATGCGTGGCATGCGCCGGCCGCCGGCGTTGGCAGAGCGCGATCGCTTCAGATTGAAGCGATCACGCTCCGCGGGTCTTTGCCTGGTCGCGTTTGTCCGAGTCGCCAGGTGGAGTCCACCTGGTTGGAAAACGCTCTACCGCACCGAAGTGCGGCGGCGGCGCGCCAGGCCCAGCCCCATCAGCCCGGCGCCGAACACGGCAAGACTGAGCGGCTCCGGCACCGCCACCTCGTTGCTGATGAAGCGGGTGATCGCGCCCGCCGTGTCCGGCGTGCCGCTTGCGGCGCCACCATCGGTGGTGTTGACCACGCTGAAGATGCCGTCGTTCAACGTGTTCGCCTGGTCGAAGGTCAGGAAGCCCAGGATGCCGTTGCCGCCCACCGTGGCGCTGGTGGGGATCAGTACCTCCAGCAGCAGGTTGCCCAGGCTGGGGTCGTAGGTGAAGGCGTTCTGCAGGGTCACGATATAGTCGAAGCTGCCGGGGCTGGTGGTGGTCAGCGTCAAGGCGCCCGAATAGACCAGCATCTGGTCGGCGCCGACATTGTCCGCGAAGCTGCTGCCCAGCGTGTTGCCGGTTTCGTCGCCACGCCCGGTCGTGGACAGGCTGATCCGCACGTCCGAGATGGTGAGCTGGTTGCCGAAGAAGGCGTTGGGCGACGCGCCGGCAAAGGTGCGGAAGGCCAGTGCCGAGATCGACCGCGCACCGCCGAAATTGCCGAACAGCTGCGATTCGTACACCTGCTGCACATGGCTGCCGCCGCCGCCAAAGAAGCGGAACGGCGCCGGCCCCTGCGCATTGCCCGGTGCCGCGGATGGCGTATCGGTGGTGATGGGTGTGGCCGCAGCGCCCGTCATGCCTGCGGCGCCCAGCAGCAGGGCAGCGGCAAGCGGCAGCGCGCCGCGCGCCGCGGCGTTCCAGATGTTCACGATGATCCCTTCCTACCTGTCGGGACCCGTCAGCCATCCCGATGATGGACGGGCCACGCTGGGAGTAGGATTTCCGCGCGCTTCAGGATGCGGTCGGTCGCTCAAGATTGCGTGGGTTGTGAGTCCTTGCCTGCCCTCAGGCGCCGGGCGCCGCGGCACGAGGCAAGACCTCGTGCCGTTGGCTTCACAGGCCGGCGCGGCGCTCTGGCAGGTGGCCCGCTTCGATCTCGTGGCGGATCAGCCGCAGCGCGCCTGCATGCGACGGGTTCGGCGCCTCGCGCCGCGCCGCCATGTCGTCGATGCGTTCCGGGCAGGCGGTGATGCCCAGCACCGCATCGAGGATGGCGGCGGCGTCGGTGGCGATGCGCGCGTCGTCTTCCGGCATCAGGCTGCCATCCTGCAGCGCGATCAGGGCGGCGGCGGCCAGCACGGCGATCTCGTTCTCGGGGTAGCGCTCGGAGAGGTCGAGCATGGCGCGCGCATAGGCGCGATCCAGCACCGGCTGCGAGGCAAGCGGGTCGGCGCTGTGGCGGGTGGCGAGCGCGGCCACCAGGTCCACCGCGCGCCGGCCCACGCCGGGGGCCAGCCGTGCCGCCTGTGCCAGCGCATCAAGTGCCGCTTCGTTGTCGGCGATGGTCATCGGCTCGGTGAGGTTGCTGCCAAGCGCCCAGGCCTCGCCCCAAAAACACAGCGCGCAGCCGGGGTCGGCCTGGCGGGCGGCGCGGAAGGCGGCGATGGCACCGGCACGGTCCTGCGTCCAGGCCAGATGGCGGCCGCGATCGAAGTGCAGTTGCGCTTGGGCATTGCCAGCGAAGGCGGGCCAGCTGGGCAGCGCATCGGCTTGCGCCTGATTGGTGCTTGCTGCCAGGCCGAGCAGTCCGGCCAGCAGCAGGGCGGAGAGAGGGCGTGCGGGCATGCGCGGTTCCCTTCCTGGGAAGCCGGGCGGCAGCACATGCCGGCCGCGCGGGGCGGCCGGCATGGCGAGCGCCCGATCCGGCCACCCCAGTGGCGGCCCTGCGCGCAGTATTGGCAGTGTTTGGTTTCGCCCCGATGCCGCGACGGGCCTGCCCGCGTAACGACTGTTGCGGCGGCGACCCGGGGCTGCGGATCTTCGCGCGGGCGTTGAGGAGAGCGCCCCCCGGCCTATCGCCCCCGCCTTATCGCCCCCGCCTTATCGCCCCCGCCTTATCGCCCCGTCAGGATCCGCTCGAACAACTGCTTCACGGTGGGTACGAAGCCGTTGCCGTAATAGGGGTCCTGCGCGAAGCGGTAGCCGTTATGGCCGCTGAACATCAGGTTGCGGTCAACGTCGTCGCCATGGCCGATGTCCTGCAGCGTCTTCTGGATGCAGAAGCTGCGCGGGTCGGCCTTCTTGCCGTTGGTGTGGTCGGGCGTGTGCTCGGCCCAGTTGCTGAACCGGCACTGCGACAGGCAGCCCATGCAGGCGACCTGGTCGCGATGGATTTCCTCGGCCTTCTCGGGGGTCACGAACACCAGGGTGGAATCGGGCGTGCGCATGGTCTCCGTGAAACCCTGCGCAACCCAGGCCTGGGCGTGCGCCAGGTCGTGCGCGGTCAGCCACACCGGCCGGCCGCGCGGGCCGATGCGGAATTCGGAATCGTGCTCGCCCAGTTTCTCGGTGGTGTAGGCCACCTGGCGTTCACCGCGGTCGCGCAGTTCCTGGATGAAGGCGTTGTTCACCGCGCTGGAATAGAAGCCGGTGGGCGAAAAGCGGTTCAGGAACACATCGCCCGGCTTCAGCGTGGCCAGCTTGCGCTTCCATGCCTCGCTGACCGGGCTTTCCTTGGTCAGCAGCGGGCGGGTGCCGAACTGGAAGGCGATGGGGCCGAGTTCCGGATTGTCGATCCAGTCCTCCCATTCCTCCAGCCACCACACGCCGCCGGCCATCACGATGGGCGTGGCGCCCAGGCCGAACTCGCGCATCTGCCTGCGCAGCGCCAGCACGCGGGGGAACGGGTCCTCGGGCTTCTCGGGGTTTTCGCTGTTGGAAAGGCCGTTGTGGCCGCCGGCCAGCCAGGGATCCTCGTATACCACGCCGCCCAGCCAGTCGCTGGCCTTGTGGTAGGCGCGCTTCCACAGCGCGTTGAAGGCACGGGCCGAACTGACGATCGGGTAGTAGTGCACGCGGAAGCGGGCGGCGATCTCGCTCAGCCGGTACGGCATGCCGGCGCCGCAGGTGATGCCGTTGATCAGCCCCTTGGCGCCTTCCAGCATGCCCACGGCGACCCGCTCGGCCCCGCCCATCTCCCACAGGATATTGGCGTGGATGCGCCCCTTGCCGCCGGACAGCTCATAGGCGGTGCGCGCCTGCTGGATGCCGCCCTGGATGCCATAGGCCACCAGCTCCTCGTGCCGCTCACGCCGGGTGCGGCCTTCATAGGTCTGGCGGATCAGCCTGCCGTCGGGCGTAAAACTGTCGGCGTTCACGGCGCTGAACGTGCCCACGCCACCGCAGCCGGCCCAGGCGCCGGAGCTGACCCCGTTCGAGATCGAAACGCCCTTGCCGCCTTCAACCAGCGGCAGAACGTCCACGCCACCCATGCGGATGGGGTTCAGAGTCTTCAGCACCCCACGACCCTCCCGACCAGCGCCGAGGACACCCGACGCTCACGTTCTGTATCACATTATGACAAAGCGGGGTCGGGACAAGCCGTCCGGTGCCCCGCCCCGTCGTTTTGAAAGGCCGCCCTGTCGTTTTGAACGGCCCCCTGTCGTTTTGAACAGTTTGTGTTGCGCCGCTACCCGGCCTTACCACGCTGATGCGCGTCCCTGCGGGCTGGTTCAGTCTGTGGTGACGCAGGCGGTGCGGGCATGGCTGCTACTCTGGCTGTCGTTGATGACGTTCGCCGCTGGGCCACCCGCAC
>JAESGU010000200.1_pt1 | contig 6845 bp, 3 predicted proteins | sample 9266271 | NCBI WGS metagenome assembly JAESGU01 (sample SAMN15740544, study PRJNA653495) | algae metagenome | isolation source: Scytonematopsis contorta HA4267-MV1 and co-occurring heterotrophs from mud... | place: USA: Palolo Valley Trail, Honolulu, Hawaii | collected 2009-07-25
GGGTGTCGAGATTTTTGCCGATCCCATGCGGCGCCTTGCCGACCTGCTGCGCGACGAGCTTGGCCTGACCGGCACCAAGATCGGCTGCAATGCCGGCGATTGCGGCGCCTGCACGGTGCTGCTGGACGGCGCGCAGGTGTGCGCCTGCATGGTGCCGGCGGGGCAGCTGGCGGGGCGCGCCGTGACCACGGTAGAGGGGCTCGCCGCCGCTGCGCTGTCGCCGTTGCAGGCCGCCTTCCTGCGCCATGGTGCCGCGCAGTGCGGCATCTGCACGCCCGGCATGCTGATGGCGGCGAAAGACCTGCTGGCGCGCCAGGCCTCGCCCAGCGAGACGCAGGTGCGGGATGCGCTGGGCGGCGTGCTATGTCGCTGCACCGGCTATCGCAGCATCATCGCCGCGGTGCTGGATGTCGCCGGCACCAGCGTGCCGGTAGCGGGCGCGGTGGGGGCCTCGATCGCGCGGGTCGATGGCGTGGCGAAGCTCACCGGCACGGAGAAATTCGGCGCCGACGCGCTGCCCGACGAGGCGTTCCTGACGCTGCGCGCCGTGCGCAGCCCGCACCCGCATGCGCGCTTCACGCTGGGCGATTTCGCGCCGCTGCTGGCGCGCCACCCGGGCCTGCTGTGCGTGCTGACCGCGCGCGACATCCCCGGCCAGAATTCTTTCGGCATCTACCCCACCGGCAAGGACCAGCCCGTGCTGGCCGACGGCTACGTGCGCCACCGCGGTGAGCCGATCTGCGCCCTGGTCGGCGACGAGGCGACCGTGCTGGCGATCGCCGACGAGGCGATCCCGGTGACCTGGGATGTGCTGGCGCCGGTCACGTTCGACGATGCTCTGGCGCGCGCCCCGCTGCACCCGCATTTGCCGGACAACGTGCTGTGCCGCGGGCGCGTGGCGCGCGGCGACGGTTCCGCGCCCATGGCGCAAAAAGCTTCGGTCACGGTCGAAACGCGCTTCGTGGAACACGCGTACATCGAACCCGAAGCCGGCTACGCCCGCCGCATGGGCGATCGGATCGAGGTGGTGGCCTGCACGCAGACCCCGTACATGGATCGCGACGAGATCGCGCTCATTCTGGGCCTGCGGCCAGACCAGGTGCGCGTGGTGCCGACGGCCACGGGTGGCGGCTTCGGCGGCAAGCTCGATCTTTCGGTGCAGCCGCTGATCGCGACCGCGGCCTGGCTGCTCGACAAGCCCGTGCGCTGGGTGTTCTCGCGCCCCGAGAGCATGGCGGCGACCACCAAGCGCCACCCCGCGCGCATCACCGCCGAAGCGGGGTGCGACGCGGCGGGCCGGCTGCAGAATTTCCGCTTCCAGGGCGACTTCAACACCGGCGCCTATGCGTCCTGGGGACCGACCGTGGCGAACCGCGTGCCCGTGCACGCCACCGGCCCCTATCGCGTGCCGAACGTGCTGGCTGAAACCCGCGCCATCCACACCACCGATCCGATCGCCGGCGCCTTCCGCGGCTTCGGCGTGCCGCAGGCCGCGATCGCCGGCGAGGCGCTGATGGATTCTTTGGCCGCCTCGGTCGGCATGGATGCGCTGGAGTTCCGCGTGCTGAACGCGCTGGGTCCGGACGATGCCACCGCCACGGGCCAGATGCTGGGCCAGGGTGCCGCACTGCACGAGTGCCTGGAAGCGCTGCGCCCGCACTGGCAGGCGATGCGCGATGGTGCGCTTGCCTTCAACGCCGCCGCCACGGGTCAGCTGCGCCGCGGCGCCGGCGTGGCCTGCATGTGGTACGGCATCGGCAACACCAGCATGTCGAACCCCAGCGAGATGGAGCTGGTGCTGGCCGCCGACGGCACGATCACGCTGTTTTCCGGCGCGCACGACATCGGCCAGGGCAGCCATACCGTGATGCTGCAGATCGCGGCCCAGGCGCTGGGCATCGCACCTGGCGCCATCGCGCTGGTCGGCGGCGATACCGACCGCACACGCGATGCCGGAAAGACCTCGGCTTCCCGGCAGACCTTCGTGTCCGGCAATGCGGCACGCCTGGCAGGCGAAGACCTGCGCGGAAAAATCCTGCGCGCGGCGAATGCCGGCGACGATGCCCTGATCGTGCCGGGACAGCCGCTTCGCGTGCAGGATGGCGCGCGCGAAACCACCATCACCGAGCGCCTGGCCGGAATGGGCCGCTACGACCCGCCGACCACCGCGCTGGATGCGGATGGCCAGGGCAAGCCCTATGCCGCCTATGCCTTCGCCGCGCAGTGCGCGCTGGTGGAGGTCGATTGCGATCTCGGCACGACCAGGGTTCTTCGCATTGCCGCCGCGCACGACGTGGGCCGCGCGATCAACCCGCTTCTGGTGGAAGGCCAGATCCATGGCGGCATCGCGCAGGGCCTGGGCCTGGCCTTGATGGAGGAGTTCGTGCCGGGCCGCACCGAGAACCTGCACGACTACCTGATCCCGACCATCGGCGACGTGCCGCCGATCGACGTGATGCTGGTGGAAAAGCCCGACCCCGAAGGCCCCTATGGCGCCAAGGGCGTGGGCGAACCCGCGTTGATCGCCACCGCGCCGGCGATCCTGGCCGGCATCCGCATGGCCACGGGGGCCAGCATCACCGAAATCCCCGCCACGCCCACCCGCGTGCGCGCCGCCATCCTGGCAGCCCGCGCATGACCGAAACCCGCCAGAGCACCGACGCGCCCGAGGCCGAGGCGCTGGCGCATGTGGCGGAGCGCGATGCCGGCATCGTCACCTGCGATGCCTGCCCCGTGCTGTGCCGCATCCGCCCCGGCCGCACCGGCGCCTGCGACCGCTACGGCAATGCGGATGGGCGGCTCAAGCGGCTCGACCCGCTGGTGGTGTTTTCCCGCGCCGCCGACCACGTGGCGTTCCTGGGCGGCGATGGTGGCTGGCTTTCGGGCGCCGAAAAATTCGTCACCGGCATCGGCGCCGGCACGACCTATCCCGACTACAAGCCGGCCCCCTTCATCGTGGGCTCGCAGATCGACGGCATCGACATGGTCACCGTCGTGACCGAGGGTATCTTCAGCTATTGCGGGCTGAAGCTGAAGATCGACACCGACCGCTTCCTTGGCCCCGAATGCGCGCCCGTGCGCGCCGACGGCGAGGTGGTGGGGCACGTCACCACCGCCGAATACGGCAGCCAGATGCTGTCGATCGGCGGCGTGCACCACCTGACCGGCGGGTCGAAGCGCGAAGGCGTGGTGACCTGCGAAACCATGCTGGCGCTTGCCAACAAGGGCGCGGTGGAACTGGCGGTCGATGGCGGGCAGACCATCCTGGCGCAGGCCGGCGCGGCACCCGTGATCGGCGGCGTGCCGGAAGCGCGCATGCGCGTGGGCTGCGGCAGTGCCACCATCGGCATCTTCGCGCAGCAATGGCTGGGGCATGCCGACGAGGTGATTGTGGTGGATGACCACATCACCGGCGTGCTCAGCGAACACCAGGCCGGAAAATTCCTGGGGCTACGCCCGGCCGGAATCCGCGTGCGCGGCCGGCGCAGCACGCCGGGGCGCTATTTCCAGGTGGCCAATCCCGGCACCGCGTGGGGTGGCACGGACGTCACCGACCCGCTGGCCATCATCGAGCGCATCGATGCAAAGCTGGCCTGGCCTGGCCTGCGCCTGCTGATGGTCTCCACCACCGGCGAGCATTTTTCATGGTTCGTGCTGGACGATCTTTTGCGCCCTCAACCAGCGCCGATGCCGGATGCCGTGCGCCGCGTGGTGGACCGCATCGCCGAGAACTGCGAACCGGCACTGACCAGCGTGGTGTTCATGGCCGGGGCCGGCGGGTCGCTCCGCGCGGGCGTCACCGAGAACCCCGTGCTGCTGACGCGCTCGGTGCGCGCGGCGTTCACGCGCGTCACCTCGGGCGGCGCACCCGTGTATCTGTGGCCCGGCGGCGGCATCACCTACATGGCGGATGTGCTGGCCATGCCCGATGGCAGTTTCGGCCATGTGCCCACGCCGGCGCTGGTCGCCCCCATCGAGTTCACCCTGCGGCGCGACGCCTATGCGCGTCTCGGCGGGCACATGGACCGCGTGCGTGACCTGGCCACGCTGCGCGATGTGGCCGCGCGGGAGGAACGCTGGACCGGCGCCAACCCCTGGCCGCTGGCGGCCGCATGAGTGCCGCGATCCGCGCGCTGCCGGATGGGCGGCTGCATCTGAACCACGGTCCGATCGACTGCATCGTGCAGGCCTGGGGGGCGGCGCACCAGGTGCGGGCGGCATATGCGCAGGTGGCGCGGGCGTTCGCGGACGTGCTGCCCGGCCTCTGCGCGGAGCTTGCCGTGCTGCGCCAGCCGGTGGGGCCTGCCTTGCACGGGCCGATTGCGGCCCGCATGCGCGCGGCCTGCCTGCCCTTCGCGGCGGACCATTTCATCACGCCGATGGCAGCCGTGGCGGGTGCGGTGGCGGATCATCTGCTGGCTGCGCTGTGCAAGGGCCGGGTGCTGGACCGCGCCTTCGTCAACGATGGCGGTGATATCGCGTTCCACCTGGCGCCAGGTGCGTCGCTGGCATGCGGGTTGGTGAGCGATGTGGGGATGCGCGATGGCAGTGCCCCTCACCCTGTCCCTCTCCCGAGGGAGAGGGAACCCACCCTGGCGAGTGGTGCCGTGAGCGTCCCCTCTCCCTCGGGAGAGGGACAGGGTGAGGGGCGCTTCGCGGGCCTGGACGGCACCTTCCTGCTGACCCACGACAACCCCGCCCGCGGCATCGCCACCAGCGGTGCGGGCGGGCGCAGCCTCTCCCTGGGCATCGCCGACAGCGTCACCGTGCTGGCGCACACCGCCGCCGCGGCCGACGCGGCGGCGACGCTGATCGGCAATGCCGTCGATCTGCCCGGCCACGCCGCGATCATGCGCGTGCCGGCCACTGCGCTCGATCCCGACAGCGACCTGGGCGACCTTCTGGTCACGCGCCTGGTCGGGCCGCTCACGCCGGTCGAGATCACGACCGCGCTGGCGGCGGGCAGGCGTCGCGCCGAGGCGCTTCGGGGCCACGGCAGCATCCACGCCGCCGTGCTGGCCCTGCGGGGCCGCATTGCGACCACCGGCCTGCCTGCCAGAACCCTGGCCGCATAGGATCGCCCATGCCGCTCGCGCTGATCCGCAAGCTCGTCACCGTGGTCGAGGAAACCCACACCGAGGAGGACCGCGCGATCGCGCCGCCCACGCGCAAGGCCGCCGCCATCGCCGTGATTGCCAACCCGTACGCGGGGCGCTGGGCCCAGGACCTGGCCGCGCTGATCGAGATCGGCGCCGAGCTGGGCGGGCTGCTGGGCGCCCGCGCCGTCGCCGCCCTGGGCGCAGCACCCGACCAGGTACAGGGCTATGGCAAGGCCGCGATCGTGGGCGAGGATGGCGCGCTGGAACACGCCGCCGCCATCCTGCACCCGAAGCTGGGAGCGCCGTTGCGCGCCGCGGTGGAAAAGGGCGCGGCCCTGATCCCCAGCGCCAAGAAGCGCGGCACGCTGGGCACGCCGATCGACGTGCCGCTGGGCCACAAGGACGCAGCCTTCGTGCGCAGCCATTTCGACGCGATGGAAGTGCGGCTGCACGACGCGCCACGGCGCGATGAGATTCTGGTGGCCGTGGTGGTGACCGATTCCGGCCGGCCGCTGCCGCGCATCGGCGGGCTCACGCACGACACTGTCGAAGGCAAGGACGGGCTTCGCTAGGCTAGGGCATGCAATGAGGGGAGATTTCTCGATGACCATCATCACCCGCCGCGCCGCGATGGCCGGGGCGCTTGCCGCACCGCTGGTGGCGCGCGCGCAGACCACGCCCATCAAGGTGGGCGAGATCAACAGCTACACCGCCATCCCGGCCTTCACCGTGCCGTATCGCATGGGCTGGCAGCTCGCGGTCGAGCAGGTCAACGCCGCCGGCGGCATTGCCGGCCGCCCGCTGGAGGTGATCTCGCGCGACGATGCCGGCAGGCCGCAGGATGCGGTGCGCCTGGCCGGCGAATTGCTGAACGACGCCAGGGTCGACCTGCTGGCCGGCACCTTCCTGTCCAACGTGGGTCTCGCGGTCAGCGACTTCGCGCTGCAGAACCGCAAACTGTTCGTCGCGGCGGAGCCGCTGACCGATGCGATCGTGTGGGAGAAGGGCCACCGCTTCACCTTCCGCCTTCGCCCCAGCACCTACATGCAGGCGGCGATGCTGGTCGAGGAAGCGGCCAAGCTGCCGGCGAAGCGCTGGGTCACGGTCTCGCCCAACTACGAATACGGGCAAAGCGCGGTGAAGTGGTTCAAGCAGCTGCTGACCGCGAAGCGCCCCGACGTGCAGTTCGTGGCCGAGCAGTGGCCGGCGCTGGGCCGCATCGATGCCGGCGCCACGGTGGCCGCCTTGGCAGCCGAGCGGCCCGAGGCGATCTACAACGTCACCTTCGGCCCTGACCTCACGAACTTCGTGCGCCAGGGCAATTCGCGCGGCCTGTTCGAACGCCGCAGCGTGGTCAGCATGCTGACCGGCGAGCCGGAATATCTCGATCCCCTGGGTGACGAAACACCCGAAGGCTGGATCGTCACCGGCTATCCCTGGGACCAGATTTCGACGCCGGAGCACACCGCGTTCCTCAACGCGTACCGGCAGAAGTTCAACGACTACCCGCGGCTGGGCTCGATCGTCGGCTACGCCACGTTCATCTCGATCGCGGAGGGGCTGAAGAAGGCCGGCAGCACCGATACCGAGCGCATGATCGCGGCCTTCCGCGGGCTTTCCTTCGGCACGCCGATGGGCCCCGCGCTGTATCGCGGCATCGACCACCAAAGCACGCTGGGCGCCTATGTCGGCAAGCTGGCGCTGGCGAACGGCAAGGGCCGCATGGTGGATTGGCGCTATGCCGAT
>JAESGU010000201.1_pt1 | contig 6770 bp, 3 predicted proteins | sample 9266271 | NCBI WGS metagenome assembly JAESGU01 (sample SAMN15740544, study PRJNA653495) | algae metagenome | isolation source: Scytonematopsis contorta HA4267-MV1 and co-occurring heterotrophs from mud... | place: USA: Palolo Valley Trail, Honolulu, Hawaii | collected 2009-07-25
CTGGATGGGTTCGGGCGGCACTGGGTGGCGGCGACGATCGCGTTCAAGCCCTGGGCCAACGGCACCATGGTGCAGCCCTATGTCGATTGCGCCGTGCGCCTGGCCGCGCGCGGCGTGCGCGCCGAGGACGTGGCCGAGATCACTTGCGAAACCGCGGAGGGCATCCTGCACCGGCTGTGGGAACCGCTGGACGCCAAGCAGGCGCCGCCCAACGCCTATGCCGCGAAATTCAGCGTGCCCTATGGCGTGGCGGCCGGGCTGCTGCTGGGCGGCGCGGGCCTGGATGCCTTCACCGATGCGCGCGTGGCCGAGCCCGGCTTGCGCGCGCTGTGCGCCAGGGTTGGCTACGTGGTCGATCCCGCCAACCCCTATCCGCGCGCCTATACCGGCCATGTGCGCGTGGTGCTGCGCGACGGCTCGGTCATGGAGGAGCGGCAGGCCAATCTGCGCGGCGGTGCCGCCGATCCGCTGTCGCGCGCGGAGGTCGAGGCGAAGTGCCTTGGCAATTGCCGCCACGGCGGCTGGGAGTCTGCGCGGGCGGAGGCGCTGGTGGCGTACGCCGCGCGCGCGTTCGATGCGCCGCGGATCGATGCCGTGGCCTGGCGGGGGTGATGGCGCCGCCCGCCCGCTACACCGCCCGCCCCGCCGCATGGCCCTCGAACACCGCCTCCAGCGCGCTGCGCGGGCTGGCGCAGTCGCCCACCAGGTGCACCTCGATCGCGGCGTTGCGCGCGCGCAGTGCCGCCGCCAGCGCGTCGTTCGGCGTGCCATGCGCGGGCGCCACGACCGCATCCACGCGCAGCGCCTCGCCGGGGGCGCCGGTGGACAGGTCGGTCAGCGCCAGCGCCGTGCCATCGAAATGCCGCGGCGCGTGCAGGCCGATGATGCGCACGCCCAAGCGCCGCAGCCGGTCGCGCCAGGCATAGGACGAGTAGATGTTGACCTGCCAGCCGGGCGTGCCGGTGGGTGCCACCAGCGTGACCCTGCGCCCGGTGCCGGCCAGCCACTCGACGAACCCGGCCAGCGCCCAGCTGCCCAGCGTGTCGATCACCGCGACCGCGTTCGGCAGCGCGGCGGGATCGGCCAGCGCCTGCCGCATTGTCAGGATCGGGCCGCCGCCGTCGATGGGCTGCGAGGCCGCCGCGGCACCCGTGGCCAGGATCACGGCATCCGGTGCGTGCGCGGCAATGCGCGCGGCATCGGCTTCGTGGCTGAGCGACACGGCCACGCCGGCGCGCCGTAGTGCTGCTTCCTGTGCCGCCAGCAGCAGGCCGAAATCGGCGCGCTTCGGCATGGCGCGGGTCCAGGCCAGCGCGCCGCCAAGGCGCTCGCCGGCTTCCCACAGCGCCACCCTATGGCCGCGCGCGGCGGCGGTTGCGGCGGCTTCCATGCCGGCGGGGCCGCCGCCCACCACCAGCACGCGCTTCGGCGCCGGCGCGGGTGAAGCGGCACCCCACGCGGCCTCGCGGCCCGCGGCGGGATTGGCCAGGCAGGTGATCGCCAGCGACTGCGCCAGGAACCCGGCGCAGCCCTGGTTGCAGCCGATGCAGGGCCGCTGCTCGGCCTCGCGGCCCTGGCGCGCCTTGGTCACCAGCGCGGGGTCGGCGATATGCGCGCGCGCCATGCCGATCATGGCGATCGCGCCATCGGCCAGGAATTCTTCGGCCTCGGCCACGGTGCGGAAACGGCAGGCGGCGAGCACGGGCGTGTCGTGGCCGGCGTCGCGCAGTGCTGCGGCGATGCCGCGCGGCAGGTGGTGGAAGGCATCCCGCGCGAAGGCCATGTCGGCGATCTGCGTCGAGATCGTCGGGCTGCCGTGGTAGGCGCTGTGGCTGACATTCACGAAATCCACCTGCGCCACGTCGCACAGGGCGGGCGTGATGCGCTGCATGTCGGCCAGCGTGAGGCCGCCTGGCAGGAACTCGTCGGCCGAGATGCGGATGCCGACCGCGGCGCGGTCGCCGACCGCATCGCGCACCGCGCGCAGGATGTCGCGCGCAAAGCGGGTGCGGCGGGCCTCGTCGCCGCCCCAGGCATCGGTGCGGCGATTGACCGCCGGCGACATGAACTGCTGCACCAGGTGGCCGTGGCCCATGGCGATCTCGATGCCGTCCAGCCCGGCTTCCACCAGGTTGCGCGCGGCCTCCGCATGCGCGGCGATGACGCAAAGAATTTCGGCCTCGGTCATCGGGTGCGGCGGCGGTGCCAGCGCGTTCCACGGCACCGCGCTGGCCGACCAGGACGGCGTGCGGGTGAAATTGCCGTCGATGTGCCGGCCCAGGTGGATGATCTGGCCGAACAGTTTGGCACCTTCCGCCTGCACGGCGCGCGCGATCGCGGCAAAGCGCGGGATCGCCGCGCGATCAAAACCGTTCACGCCCTGCGCGCGGCCCAGCGAGCTTTCGTGCACGCGGATCGCCTCGAACACGATCATCGCCGCACCGCCGGCGGCCCGCGCGCGGTGATAGGCCAGGTGGCGATCGGTCGGCAGGTTGTCGGTGCCGTAGTTGGTGGTATGCGCCGGCACGAAGATGCGGTTGCGCAACACATGCGGGCCGATGCGGATTTCTTGGAAGGTGCCGGGATAGCGCGACATCGCGGCGGCAGCTTCGCAATCGCTTGTACTGCCGGCAAGGCGGCTTGACGTGCGGCGGCGTTGCCGCACGATGCAGCGTGCAGGGGAGTGCATGATCGTGGTGATGCCGACCGCGCTGCTGCACCGCGACGCGCCGCGTCGGGGTGCCTGTGCCACCAGCGCCGACCGGTGCTGGACCGCCGCAAGCCTGGCGCGCGACGGGTTCGACGCTAGCGTCGCGGTGCCGGATGCCGTGAACGCCGAATTGCGGGACGCGCTGGCGCATGCGCGTGCCAATGGCCTGTCGCTCGATACGGTCGAGCAGGAGGATATCCGCCTGCCATCGCTGGCCCCGCTGGTGGCGGCGCTGCGCGCAAGGCTCGATGCGCCGCCGGGCATCGTGGTGCTGCGCGGCATCGACTTGGCGGGGCTGGACGACGATGCGGCCGGCATCGTCGCCTGGGGCATCGCCAACTATCTCGGCCGGCCGATCAGGCAGGGGCTGACGCACGACCGAAGACTGTTCACGGTCACCAACCAGGGCGCTGCGAACCGGGATGCGATCCGGATCGGCGCCAGTGCGCGTGAAAGCCTGCCGCATACCGACAATGCCTGCCTGGAAATGCGCCCGCCCGCCTATATCGGCCTGCTCTGCGTGCAGGATGCGCTGGCCGGCGGCGACAGCACGGTGATCTCGGCTGCGTCGATCCTGCAGGCTGCCGAGACCGAGGATTCACGACTGGCGGCGGAACTGTTCCAGAAATTCCACTTCCTGCCGCCGCAGCTGCACACCTGGCCCGCCGGCCCGCCGACCATCGTGAAGCCGATCCTGGAATGGGCCGAAGGCATGCTGCACATCCACTACGCCCGCGTCATGATCGAGCCGGGCATGGTGCGGGCCGGCACGCCGCTGACCGACCGCCAGCGCGCGGCACTCGACCTGCTGGACAGCGTGATCGCGCGGCCGGAGCTGGCCTGGACCACGCGGCTTGCGCCCGGTGACTTCCTGTTCGTGGACAACCTGGCCAACCTGCATGGCCGCCGCGCCTTCACCGATGACGACGCGGTGGGCCGCCGGCGCGTGCTGAAGCGCGTGTGGCTGTGGCGCCGCCATGCCGGGCCGGGCGACGATCCGGCCGCGCTCGATCTTGCCGAACTGCACTGAAGGGACCTCGGGTGCATATCGAAGCCTTCGTGGACCAGGCCAACGGGCGGCGCGCCGAGCATTTCCGTGTGCGCCGGATGTACAATTTCGGCAGCGCCACGCGCGATCCGGGCAGCGCCGTGCCGCACCAGCAGGAAGTGGCCCTGGCCGGCGTGCACATCGCACTGGGCGTGCCCGCGCCCCGCATCTACCCGATCGCCACGCACGCGCTGACCACGGCGAGCGAGGTCATGGTGCACGTGCCGGAAACCTCCGGCGAGGTCGAGATCGTGCTGCTGCAGGCCGACCGCCTGTACGTGGGCGTGGGCAGCGACCACACCGATCGCGCGCTGGAACGCACCAGCATCCTGTGGAGCAAGCAGGCCTGCCCCAACGTGCTGGCCCCCGTGCTGTGGCCGTGGGACGAGCTGGCGTCGCGCTGGGATTCCTGCGTGCTGCGATCCTGGGTGGATGGGAAGCTCTATCAGGACGTGCCGGTTTCGGCCTTCCTGTCGCCGCCCGACATGCTGCGCATCCTGCACGAGCGCGTGCGCGATGTGCCGGCGCGCGACTTCGTGCTGTTCGGCGGCACCTTCGTCTCGGTCGACAAGCACCTGGGCTACGGCAGGCGCTGGGAGTTCGAGCTGGATGATCCCGTGGGCGGGCGGAACATCCGGCACGGCTATGACGTCATCAACATCCTCGACGAGGTGCGCGAAGGGTTTCGCGTGCCGGTCGAGAATCCGAAACGCGTGGGGGAGAAGGCAGCATGAAGCGGCGGGATGTTCTGGCAACGGGGCTGGCACTGCCGGCCATCATCGGCTCGGCCCAGGCGCAGGCGGCGCGCACGCTGCTGCTGGCAGCGCCCGGCACGCCGGAAGGCTTCGATGGCGATGCGCTGCGCCCCGGCACGCAGGAAACCGTGGTGCAGGTCTATGAAGGCCTGACCCGCTACGGCCGCCTGGAAAAGGAAGGCCGCCCCTATCTCGACAATGCCAGGATCGAGGGGCATCTCGCCGAATCATGGCGGGTCGAGAACGAGGGCAAGCGCTACGTCTTCACCTTGCGCCAGGGCGTGAAAAGCTTCCACGGCAATGAGCTCACATCGGCCGACGTGGAATGGGGCTGGAAGAAAAGCTTCGAGCAGAAGCGCACCGGCAACTTCATCGCCACCGTGTCCAACGTCGCGGGTGTCGAGGCGGTGTCGAAATACGAGGTCGCCTTCACGCTGTCGGCGCCCAGCTCGATCTTCCTGTCGGCGCTGACGCTCTATACGCCGTCGATCTACGACAGCACCGAGGCGAAGAAGCACGCCACGGCCGAGGATCCGTGGGCGCTGAAATGGATGGAAAGCAACACCGCCGGCTTCGGTGCCTACCACGTGGAAAGCGTGCGGCCGGGCGAACAGGCGGTGTTCGTGGCCAACCCCAACTATTTCCGGGGTGCCCCCCATTTCACCCGCGTGATCTATCGCGCCGTGCCGTCGGGTGCGTCGCGCATCACGCTGCTGCGCGGCCGCCAGGTGCAGTGGATCGACCGGCCCACGGTGCAGCAGGTGCTGGACCTGCAGCGCGACCGCAACGTGAAGGTGCAGGACGTGGCCGGCCGCGCCATCGCCAGCATCCGCATGAACGTGGCGATGAAACCGTTCGATGATGTGCGCGTGCGCCGCGCCTTCAACCTGGGCGTGGACAAGGCCAAGCTGATCCAGGGCGTGCTGCTGGGCACCGGCGAGGTGGCGCGGTCCATCGTGCCGCCGATCGTCGGCAGCTACGACCCCAGCTTCTTCACCTACGACCACGACCCCGCCAGGGCGCGCGCCCTGCTGGCGGAAGCCGGCCATGCCGGCGGGCTGGAGGTGGAGCTGCTGTTCAGCAACATCTGGTGGTGGGAGGAAGCGATGGCCGTGCAGGTGGCCGACCAGCTGCGCGGCATCGGCGTGACCTGCAAGCCGCAGCGCATCACGGGCAGCGACCTGCGCGCGCGCGGCGCGCCGAACCGCCAGGACATGGCGTTCTTCACCTTCGAGGACGGGCCGATCGTGCTGGATCCCGTCTACACCATGTTCCTGCTGGCCCACACCACGGGCGTGTCGAACCGCGCGAAATACTCCAACCCGCGCGTCGATGCACTGATCACCGAAGGCCGCACCTCGCTGGATGCCGCCGTGCGCGACCGCGCCATGCGCGAGGCGCAGAAACTGTGGATGGAGGACGCGCCCTGGCTGATGACCGCCTATCCGCAAACCTTTGAGGCGTTCATGCTGGTGCGGATCAGCGGCCAGGATTCCTCGGCGATGCTGGCGGGGCCGACCGCGACGGCGGCCGAGATCGATGCGATCCGCGCCGCGCTGGCACTCGACCAGCCGCTGTGGCGGCAATTCCTGGCCTGGCTCGGCCATGTGATCCAGGGCGATCTGGGCCGCAGCTGGATCAGCAACCGCCCGGTCGCCAGCGAGCTGCTGGACCGCCTGCCGGCGACGCTGGAGCTGCTGCTGTTCGGGGTTGCGATCGGTGCTGCGGTGGGCATTCCGGTGGGGCTGCGGGCAGCCCGCCTGCCGGATGGGCGCTTCGACCAGCTGTCCCGCTTCGTGTCGCTGCTGGGCTTCTCGACGCCGACCTACTGGCTGGGCCTGATCATGCTGTTCGTGTTCTTCTTCCTGCTCGACCTGGCGCCACCCGGCATGGGGCGGATCAGCCTGATGCTGGAACCGCCCGCACGCATCACCGGCAGCTACTTCATTGACGCGCTGCTGGCGCGGCAGGGCGAGGCAGCGTGGTCGGCGGGCGCCCAGCTGGTGCTGCCGGTGCTGTGCATCGCCATCATCTCGGCCGCGCCCATCGTGAAGCAGACCCGCGCGGTGGCGCTGGAGGCGTACGGATCGGACTACCTCCGCTTCGCCCGTGCGCAGGGGCTGCCGGCGAACCAGGTGAACCGCATCGTGCTGCGCAACAGCCTGGTGCCGATCGTGACCTTCGTGGGCACCGAGATCGCGGGCCTGGTGGGCACCACATCCCTGATCGAATACGTCTTCGCCTGGGGCGGGGCCGG